>Ga0209310_1000203_pt1 | contig 83577 bp, 74 predicted proteins | sample AD_UKC030_MetaG_FD_184415 | JGI IMG/M metagenome (GOLD analysis project Ga0209310, IMG submission 184415) | Active sludge microbial communities of municipal wastewater-treating anaerobic digesters from USA - AD_UKC030_MetaG (SPAdes) (version 2) | ecosystem: Engineered > Bioreactor > Anaerobic >... | reverse complement strand
TCGTCAGCTTGTACATGCCGGGCACGAAAACGTCGGCGACCGTGCCTTCATTGACGAACAGCGCCACCTGCGAATCGCGCACGGTCAGGCTGGCGCCGTTCTGGATTTCCATTTCCTGCATCGGGAAGCGCCAGGCCAGCGTGCCGTCGCCCGACTCCGTCCATTGCAGGATGTCGATGAATTGTTTCTTGATGAAGTCCATCAGGGCCATGATTGTCTCCTTGGAAAATCAGACGATGCAGCCGGCGTTGAGAATGCCGACGCCGATTGCCAGCGATGCGAGGAAAATCCCCGAGGCCAGCTTGCCCTGGGGAATGCTTTCGTTGAGGCGCGGCAGCGCGAGGCGGGCCGCGATAAAGGTGAGCAATTGCACGACCGAAGCGACGAGGCCCCAGCCGATCATCGCGTAGAGGTTATGGCTGACCGCGACCGCCACCGCGATGGGCAGCGCGAAGCCGATCACTGCGCCGCCCAGGCTGACGGCCGCAGCGGTGTTGCCGGCACGGATCAAGGTCAGTTCGTTGTAGGGCGTGACCCGGACGTAGATGGCGAGAAACACCAGCAGCAGGACGATGGCGGTGACGAAAAAGCTGGCGAAGGCTGGCAGACTGTTGATGACCGGATCGAACATGGCCCCTCCCGGAAACTGTCGAATTGGCGCCAATTGTCGCCGCTAAACGCGGTTTCTTCAACCGCCGTTTTTGCCAGCGGCATGCGCCGCCGGTACACTGCGGGCCAGTCGCAGCAGACCTTCCAGCACCAGGTTATCGACCAGCCGGTGCGGCACCTTGAGATGTTCGCCAATGACACCGGCCGCCCCGCCCGAAAGCAGGCAATGCGCATCTCCCCCAAGCCGCGCGCAGGCCCGCTCGATGGCTCCACATTGGGCTTCCAGGCAACCCGAGACGATGGCATCGTCGGTACAGCGCGGATGCGTCGCATAATGGCCGGTGGCCAGTGGCAGCGCCGCCGTGTCGCGCGCCAGCGAGCGGCGCATCAGTTCGAGACCGGGCAGGATCAGGCCACCAAGAAAGCGACCGTCGCCATCCAGCGTATCGATCGTGGTTGCCGTGCCGGCCATGACGACGACGCACGGCGCGCTGGTAATTCCACGGGCACCGATCAGCGCGCACCAGCGGTCGACGCCGAGGCGCGCCGGGTTTTCGTAGAGATTGGTCACGCCAGCGGCGCCGGCCGTCGATTCGACCTCGACCAACAGCGCCGCCCACGGTGCCAGAGCTTGTCGAATGGCGGCGGCGGCCCCGCTTCCGGCGACGTTGGCCAGCATCACACGCTCCGGCATCGGCAGACGTTGTGGCAGCTCAGCCATTTTTGCCCTTTTTTCATGGTCGACCGCAACCGTCTCCAGCCAGCGCCCTTCGCCGAACAAACCCCACTTGATGCGGCTGTTGCCGCTGTCGATACAGAGAATCATGCGCGGCGCAGACTGAGGTCGCCGGACAGGATGCGCTGGACGCCGGTCGAGGTTTCGAGCAACAAGGCACCGTCGTCGTCGGCGCCCAGGCAGGTGCCGGCAAGCGCTTCTCCAGCTTCGCCGACCAGTTGCACCGCCTGCCCCTGCCAGGCGTTGCGCTCGCTCCATTCAGCTTTTAAGCCGGCAAAACCGTCGACCGCGAAAGCCGCCAGCACCTCGCCCAGCGCGACCAGAATGCCAGCCAGCACCACGTGGCGATCTGCTGGTTGCGTCATCGCCTCCGTCAGTCCGGCGGCGGGCTGCGGCAAGTCTGCGGCGGGTGGCCGCAGGTTCAGCCCGATGCCGATGATTGCCTGTGTGCCGCGCCGGTCGCTCGTCAGCTCGACGAGGATGCCCGCCAGCTTGGCGAAATCGCAGTCACGCTCGAGCAGCACGTCGTTCGGCCACTTGAGGCGGACGCCGCGGGCGCCCAGATCGTCCAGCGCGCGCGCCAGTGCGACGCCAACCGCCAGCGACAGTCCGGCCAGTTGCCAGGCAGGCCCGGTGAAGCGCCAGAGCACCGAAAAAGTCAGGCTGTCGGCGGGCGCCGAGAGCCATGTCCGACCGCGTCGACCACGGCCCGCGGTCTGAAGGTCGGCAACGATCACCGTGCCGGCCGGCGCGCCCTGGTCGGCACGGCGCAGCAGTTCGCTACTGGTCGAATCGCACTCGTCCAGCGCGTCGACATCGAAGCGCCCGGCCATGAAACCAAGCCGGGCAGCCAACAAGGAGGGATCGATCAAGGCCATGCGGCGGATTTTACTCCGCCGCGTGCTCCTTGCTGCCGTCGATGCCGAGTTCGGCGATCTTGCGCGTGATGGTGTTGCGGCCAATGCCGAGCGCCTGCGCGGCTTCGATCCGCCGGCCGCCGGTTCGCGCCAGGGCGCGGGAAATCAGAATGCGCTCGAAAACCTGCGAAAGCCGACCGTGGACGTCGCCGATACCCGAGGCCAGCATGCGGTCGACCTCCCCTTCCAGACCGGTTTCCCAGTCGGTCACCATCGACGTTGGCGCAACCTCGCGCAACTCCGCCGGCAGGTCGCCGATTTCGACCTGTTGACCGGGTGCCATCACCGTCAGCCAGTGGCAGAGGTTTTCCAGTTGCCGGACATTACCCTGAAAGTCGAGCCCGCTCAGGTACTTGAGCGCTGCATCCGACAGGCGCTTGGCTTCAACCCCGAGTTCGCGCGCGCTTTTCTGCAGGAAATGACGGGTCAGCAGCGGAATGTCCTCATGCCTTTCACGCAGGGCCGGCAGACGGATACGGATGACGTTTAGGCGGTGAAAGAGGTCTTCGCGGAACAGGCCTTCCTTGACCCGCATTTCGAGATTCTGGTGCGTCGCGGCGATGACCCGGACATTGGCCTTGATCGGCGAATGCCCGCCGACCCGGTAGTAGTAGCCATCGGACAGCACGCGCAGCAGGCGGGTCTGCAGTTCGGAAGGCATGTCGCCGATTTCGTCGAGGAAAAGCGTACCGCCCTCGGCCTGCTCGAAACGGCCCCGGCGCTGTGTCTGGGCCCCGGTAAAGGCGCCGCGCTCATGGCCGAACAGTTCGGACTCGAGCAGATCCTTGGGAATCGCCGCCGTGTTGATGGCGATGAAAGGCTTTTCGGCGCGCGGGCTGTGGCGATGCAGGGCGCGCGCGACCAGTTCCTTGCCGCTGCCCGATTCGCCGGTGATCAGCACGGTGGCGTGCGACAGGGCGAGACGGCCGATGGCGCGGAAAACTTCCTGCATGGCCGGCGCCTGGCCGAGGATTTCCGGCACCAGCCCCTCTTCCTCTTTTGCACCACTTTGGTGCATTGACTCGTCGATCGCCCGCCGGATCAGTTCGACGGCCTGATCGACGTCGAAGGGTTTGGGCAGGTATTCGAAGGCACCACCCTGGAAGGCGGCGACGGCGCTCTCGAGATCGGAATAGGCGGTCATGATGATGACCGGAACGCTGGGGAAGCGGGTTTTTACCTCCTGCAACAGCTCAAGGCCCGACTGGCCCGGCATGCGGATGTCGGACATCAGCACCTGCGGGGGTTCGGCGCCCTGTTCGAGCTGCGAAATGGCCTCGCTGGCCGACGCAAAACTCTTGAAGGGGATGCCCTCGCGGGACAGGGTCTTCTCCAGAACCCAACGGATGGAACGGTCGTCGTCGACGACCCAGACCGGTTTCATGATTTTTTGGCTCATCTTGTCATTAGCAACGGAAAAATGACAAGCAAGAGTCAGGCCTGTTCAACCGGCAGGCGTATGGTGAAAATGGTATTGCCCGGCTGGCTGACGCAGTCGATGGTGCCATGGTGGTGCTGGACAAAATTCTGGGCGATCGTCAGCCCCAGTCCGCTACCACCCTCGCGCCCGGAAACCAGCGGGTAGAACATGCGCTCGCGAACCGTTTCCGGGATACCCGGGCCGTTATCGACCACCTTGATCTCAAGCGCCAGCCGGTAGCGTTTCTTGGCCAGCGTAACTTGGCGCAGCACCCGCGTGCGCAACACGATCTCGCCCTCGCCTTGCATCGCCTGCGCGGCATTGCGCGCGATATTGAGCACCGCCTGAATGAGTTGCTCGCGATCGCCGACCAGTTCCGGGAGGCTGGTGTCATAATCCCGACGCATCGACAGCGAGCCGGGAAATTCCGCCGTCAGCAGGCTGCGCACACGCTCGAGGATTTCATGAATATTGACCGTCGTCGGCAACATCGCCCGATGCGGTGTCAACAGGCGCTGCATCAGGTCCTGCAGGCGGTCTGCTTCCTTGATGATGACCTGGGTGTATTCCTTGAGCGAGGGATTGGTCAGTTCGTGTTCGAGCAACTGCGCTGCCCCGCGGATGCCGCCCAGCGGGTTCTTGATCTCGTGCGCCAGGTTGCGGATTAGCTCGCGGCTGGCCTTCTGCTGCTCGATCAGGCGCTCCTCGCGGGTCGCCGCCAGCTGGTGTTCGATCGGCTGCAATTCCAGTAACAGGCGCACGCCCGCCGCGATTTCCGGACGCAGCGGCGTCACCGTGCAGTTGATGTGCAGCACTTCGCCATCGCCGCGCTTGAGTTCGATGTTCTGGCCGGTATAGCCCCAATTGTTGTTCAGCGCGTTGTCGAGCGCCCCCTGCAGCGTCGCTGAGCAGGTGCACATCGCCGACAGCGGCTTCCCGGTGACCGCGCGCAAGTTGACGGCAAGCAGGTTTTCACCGGCCGGATTTATGTAGCGCAGAATCAGACCTTCGTCGAGCAAAAGTACGGTCGAAGCGAGGAAGTCCAGTCCGTAGAAGGCGGCCAGCGTGCTGTTCATGGCCGCTATTGTAGCGACTCCGGCGCGCTGGCGTTGCGCCTATTGCGTTACTGACCGATCGTTCATTATCATTGCCGGATTATTCTCCGCCGCCGCCACGTGATGCCTTTCCGCCCGTCCGCCCCCTTCTTTGCCGCCTGTCTCGCGCTCGCACTGGGCGCCTGCAGCCGCAGCGAAGCCCCGGCACCGGCCGCGCCGACGGTGCTGGTGCAACCGGCCCGCATTGGCGAAGCCGGGCAATCGATCTACACCGGCGAAGTGCGCGCGCGCTACGAGGCCGATCTGGCTTTTCGCGTCGGCGGCAAGATCGCGGCACGCCTGGTTGACAGCGGCATGACCGTCAAGGCCGGACAAGCGCTGGCCCGCCTCGATCCGGCCGACCTGCAGCTCTCCCGGCAGGCAGCGGCGGCACAGGTCGCCGCCGCCGAAAGCGAATTCACCACCGCCGCCAGCGAACGCGAGCGCTATGCCGGTTTGCTGGAAAAGCGCTTCGTCAGCCAGGCGGCATTCGATGCCAAGGAAAATGCCTACCGCAGCGCCAAGGCACGCCTCGAACAAGCACAGGCGCAAAGCCAGATCAGCGGCAACCAGGCGACTTACGGCACCCTCGCGGCGGAGCACGACGGCGTGATTACCGCCGTGCTGGCCGATGCCGGCCAGGTCGTCAGCGCCGGCCAGACTGTCTTCCGGCTGGCGCGCCCGTTAGAAAAGGAAGTGGCGATTGCCGTCCCGGAGAGCCGTCTGACCGAACTGAAGGCGGCACAGCAGATCGCCGTCAATCTCTGGGCCCAGCCCGAGGCCTTCCTGAAAGGCGAGCTACGTGAACTGGCGGCCGCCGCCGACCCTGCGACGCGCACCTACGCGGCGCGCATTCGCATCGTGGACCCGCCTCCCAGCGTTGAACTCGGCATGACGGCGCGCGTGATTGTCGGAACGGGCAGCATCTCACCGATCGTCGTGCCGCTGACGGCCGTCGTCGACAACGGCAAGGGACCCGAAGTCTGGGTCATCCAGGACGGCAAGGCCACTCCTCGCGCCGTGGCGGTCGAGCGTTTCCGCGAGGATGGCGCCGTCCTCGCCGGCGGCCTGCAGCCCGGCGAACTGGTAATCCTCAGCGGCCAGCGGCGACTGACTGCCGGCCAGAGCGTCCAGGTTCAACAGGCGGCACCACCCGAGCGCCAGCATTGACGTGACCCACCGCTTCAACCTGTCCGACTGGACTCTGCACCATCGCACGCTGGTCGGCTTTCTGCTGGCCGTGGTCGCGATCATGGGCGTTTTCGCCTACGGCCGCCTGAGCCAGGCCGAAGACCCGCCCTTCACTTTCAAGCTGATGGTCATCCGCAGCTTCTGGCCAGGTGCCACTGCCGCCCAGGTTCAGGACCAGCTAACCGACAAGATCGAGAAAAAGCTGCAGGAAATGCCCTTCATCGACCGCGTGCAAAGCTTTTCGCGAGCCGGTGAATCGACCGTGATGTTCTTCGCCAAGGACAGCGCGCCTCCGGCGAAAATTCCTGACCTTTTCTACCAGGTGCGCAAAAAGATCGGCGACATCCGTCACACTTTGCCGGCCGGTATCCAGGGCCCCTATTTCAACGACGAATACGGCGACGTTTTCGGCAGTATTTACGCGTTGACCGCAGCAGGGCTGGATTACCCGCAGCTGAAGGATCTCGCCGAGCGTCTGCGCGACGATCTGCTGCGCATTCCCGGCGTCGGCAAGGTCGAGATTTTTGGCATCCAGGACGAAAAAATCTTCGTCGAGCTGTCGAACGCCAAGCTGGCCACCCTCGGTGTCGACCAAAGCACCATCATTCAGGCGCTGAGCCAGCAGAACGCAGTGAGTGGTGCCGGCTTTTTCGAGCTGGAGCGGGAGCGCATCCAGATCCGCCCGAGCGGCGCCTTCGACACTGTACAGGCGGTCGCCGACACGCTGATCCGCAGCGGCAACCGCAGCTTCCGGCTTGGCGACATCGCCACGGTGCAGCGCGGCGTCAGCGACCCGCCGTCCCCTGCGGTACGCTATGGCGGCAAGCAGGCGCTGGCCATCGGCATCTCGATGGCGCCCGGCGGCGACATCATCCAGCTCGGCAAGGCCTTGCAGGCGCATATGGCCAGCGTCCGCGAACACCTGCCGCTGGGCGTGGAAATCGGCGAGGCCGCCAGCCAGCCGGATGCCGTCAAACGCTCGATCAACGCCTTCGTGCAGGCACTGGCGGAAGCGGTCTTTGTCGTCCTGCTGGTCACCTTCCTCAGTCTGGGGCTGCGCACCGGCCTGGTCGTCGCCATTTCGATCCCCCTGGTGCTGGCGGCGACCTTCCTCGCCATGTATCTGTTCAACATCGGCCTGCACAAGGTTTCGCTGGGCGCACTGGTGCTCGCCCTCGGCCTGCTGGTCGACGACGCCATCATTGCCGTCGAAATGATGTGGGTGAAGATGGAGCAGGGCTGGGAGCGCACGCGCGCCGCCTCGTTCGCCTACACCAGCACGGCGGGGCCGATGCTGTCGGGCACGTTGGTCACGGTGGCCGGCTTTATCCCGATCGCCATCGCCAAGTCGTCGACCGGCGAATATGCCTTCGCCTTCTTCCAGATCAACGCCATCGCCCTGCTGATCTCGTGGCTGGCGGCGGTGATCGCCATTCCCTGGCTCGGCTACAAGCTCCTGCCCGACCCGCGCGCACCCCGGAAACCCGGGTTGCTTGCCAGACACTGGCCGCGCCTTGCCGAACGCCTGGCGACCGTCGGCATCGGCGGGCCGGCCCATGCCGACGACCACGATGTTTACGGCACGCCTTTCTACAATCGCTTCCGCCGCTTGCTCGCAATCTGTGTCAACCGCCGCTGGCTGGTCATCGGCATCACCATTCTGCTGTTTGTCCTGGCCATTGTCGGCATGGGGAAGGTGCCGAAGCAGTTCTTCCCCAATTCCACCCGCCTCGAACTCAATGTCGAACTGCGCCTGCCGGAAGGTGCCTCGCTCGCCGCCATCGATGCCGAGACGAAGCGGCTCGAAGCCTGGCTCGACCGCGACAATGCCGAATTCGACGAGCACGAGCACTATATCGCTTACATCGGCACCGGTTCGCCGCGCTATTACCTGGGTCTGGACCAGCAACTGCCGGCTAGCAACGTCAGCCAGATCGTCATCGTGACGCGCAGCGTCGCAGCCCGCGAAGCCTTGCGCGGTCGACTGATCAAACGCTTCGAAAATGACGAATCCGGCGTGCGCGGCAATATCGCGCGCATCGAAAACGGCCCGCCGGTCGGCTACCCGGTGCAATACCGGGTCTCCGGCGAAGACATCGCCACCTTGCGGCGAATCGCCGGTGAAGTCGCCGAGGCCATGCGCGGCAACCCGGATCTGTCGAATATCAACTTCGACTGGAGCGAGTTGTCCAAGGCCGTCGAAATCGAGATCGACCAGGACAAGGCCCGTCTGCTCGGCGTCTCCGGGCAGGAGCTGGCGGCCTTGCTCAACATGTCGCTTAACGGCTACACGGTCACCAGTTTCCGCGAAGGCCAGAAGACCATCGACGTGGTGCTGCGCGGCGACCGCCAGGAGCGCGCCCACTTGTCCGCGCTGCCCGACCTGGCGGTGCCGACCAGAAGCGGCAAGAGCGTGCCGCTCAACCAGATCGCCCGCCTGAAATACAGCTTCGAACCGGGACTGATCTGGCGCCGCGACCGCCTGCCGACGATCACCGTACGAGGCAGCCTCTACGGCACAACGCAACCGGCCTCCGTCGTTGCCGCCCTGCAGCCGCAGATCGACCGGATCATCAGCGAACTGCCGCCCGGCTACCGGATCGCAACCGGCGGCTCGGTCGAGGAATCGGCCAAGGGCTCGGGCTCGGTGATGGCCGGCATCCCGATCTTCGTTCTGGTCGTCGTCACCGTGCTGATGATCCAGCTGCAAAGCATATCGAGAGTGGTGATGGTGCTGCTGACGGCGCCTCTCGGCATCATCGGTATCGCCCTGTTCCTGCTGCTCTTCAACAAGCCCTTCGGCTTCATGGCGCTGCTCGGCACCATCGCGCTATTCGGCATGATCATGCGCAACTCGGTGATCCTGGTCGACCAGATCGAACAGGACATGGCGGCCGGCAAGCCACGCCGGGAAGCGATCATCGAATCGACGGTCAGGCGTTTCCGCCCGATCGTATTGACCGCCGCCGCCGCGGTACTGGCCATGGTGCCGCTGTCGCGCAATGATTTCTTCGGGCCGATGGCGGTCGCGATCATGGGCGGCCTGATCTTCGCCACGGGGCTCACCCTGCTTTTCCTGCCTGCGCTCTACGCCGCCTGGTACAAGGTCAAGCCGGGGCCGGCCTGATCAGCGCAGGCCCGAAAGTTCCTTCTGGATGGCGATGATGTTGCGCTCGTGCTGTGCAACGCGGTCGCGGTAAGGCTGCAGGCGATCGACCTTGGCGCCCGGGCTTTCGCTGCCGCGCGCCGTTTGCTGGTCGGCGAGGTCACGCTGGGCCTGTTCCAGGCTGCGCTGCTCGCCAGCCAGTTCCTGCTCCAGAATGCGCTTGCGATCGGTATCCCTGGCCTTTTGCGCCTCTTCAGGCACCTTTGGAAAACCGGCCGGCGACGGATTGGCGGCCGCCGACGGCGCCCTGTTCTTCGGTGCCGGTAGCGTCGAATCCGGACTGATCACGACCGGCTTGCAGCTTTTGTCCACCCTGGTATTGGAAATCAACATGCCGCCGGCAGCATCGGTGCAGCGGTAGATCGTCTGCGCCGATGCCGGCATGGCGGCGGCAGCGATAAGGAGTGCCAGCGTACTGCGTGTCATTGTCATCATTCCTCGTAACCGTTTCAGTTTACCGGACTTGACGGCCAACAAGCCACAGCGGTGCACAAAAAAAGGGCGGAGAAAACTCCGCCCTTTTCGAGGTACAGACGTCGATCAGCAGCTGTAGTACAGATCGAATTCGACCGGGTGCGTGGTCATGCGAACCTTGTTGACTTCGTCCATCTTCAGGGCGATGTACGACTCGATCCATTCCTTGGAGAAGACGCCGCCACGGGTCAGGAACTCGTGATCCGCTTCCAGGGAAGCCAGCGCTTCTTCGAGCGAGGCGCAGACGGTCGGGATCGCTGCATCTTCTTCCGGCGGCAGATCGTACAGGTTCTTGGAAGCCGGATCGCCCGGGTGGATCTTGTTCTGGATACCGTCCAGACCGGCCATCAGCAGCGCCGAGAAGCACAGGTACGGGTTGGCGATCGGATCCGGGAAGCGGGTTTCGATACGACGGGCCTTGGTCGAGGCGACGTACGGAATACGGATGGAGGCCGAACGGTTCTTGGCCGAGTAGGCCAGCTTGACCGGTGCTTCGTAGTGCGGAACCAGACGCTTGTAGGAGTTGGTGCCCGGATTGGTGATGGCGTTCAGGGCCTTGGCGTGCTTGATGATGCCGCCGATGTAAAAAAGGGCGGTTTCGGACAGACCGGCATAGCCGTCGCCGGCGAACAGGTTCTTGCCGTCTTTCCAGATCGACTGGTGAACGTGCATGCCGGAACCGTTGTCGCCAACGATGGGCTTCGGCATGAAGGTGGCGGTCTTGCCGTACTGATGGGCAACATTGTGCACCACGTACTTCAGGATCTGGGTCTGGTCGGCACGCTTGACCAGGGTGTTGAACACGGTACCGATTTCGCACTGACCGGCAGTGGCGACTTCGTGGTGATGAACTTCAACCGGGCAGCCGAGGGCTTCGAGGGTCAGCACCATGGCCGAACGGATGTCGTGCAGGCTGTCGACCGGGGGAACCGGGAAGTAGCCGCCCTTGACGGTCGGACGGTGGCCGGTGGCGCCGCCGCCTTCGCTCTTCTCGCCGGAGGTCCAGGCAGCTTCGGAAGAGTAGATCTTCAGGGCGCAGCCGGACATGTCGACATTCCATTCGACGGAGTCGAAGATGAAGAATTCGGGTTCCGGGCCGAAGTAGGCGGTGTCGCCGATACCGGAGGACTTCAGATAGGCTTCGGCGCGCTTGGCGATCGAGCGTGGGTCGCGGTCGTAGCCGCGGCCGTCCGTCGGATCGATGACGTCACAGGTCAGGACGATGGTGGTTTCGTCGAAGAACGGGTCGACGTAGGCGGTGTCCGGATCCGGGTTCAACTGCATGTCGGAAGCTTGAATGCCCTTCCAGCCGGCAATGGAGGAGCCGTCAAAAGCGTGGCCATTTTCGAACTTGTCTTCGCTGAAGGCGGAAACCGGCACGGTGACGTGCTGTTCCTTGCCACGGGTATCGGTAAAACGGAAGTCGACGAATTTTGCGTCGTTTTCCTTGACCAGCTTCATCACGTCTTGCGGGGTTGCCATATGCGTCAATCTCCTAAAAAAACAAGTTGCCGGCCAAACCGGCGCCATTCAAAAAATTGTAACGCGTAAGCGAGAGCAGAAAGCATGCCACGGGCTGGCGCGCGAGTTTTGTATTTTGCCACAATGAGATGCGACCTTCATCCGGAGTTTGAATGCACACAAACAGGGCGCGTACTGGCAATTGCGCACCAAAACGGTGCCTATTGCAGGTGAAATGAAATACTGCGGATGGCCGGATGATCCTTTATGCGCTCAGCCAGGTCGGCCTGCATCGAGCGCAGCCGCGCAATATCGGATCGCGAATCCTGGTCGAGGAACACTTCGACTTCGACTCGTCCGCCAAGATAATGCAGCATGACGCGCTGCGGCTCGGGCAGATCGACCATCAGCCCGGCAAGTTCGTCCAGCAATGCCTCGCGGGAAGGGAGGCGGGCGGCCGCCAGGTCGGGATCCAGATCGTCTTCGGGATCGATGTGCACCAGCACGTCGAGCACCTCCGGGTGTTCACGCAGCACACGGGCGCGCGCCCATTCGGCAATCCGGTGCCCCTCCGAGACGCTGATCCGGGCATCGACCTGAACATGGGCATCGACCAGGGCCTGATGAGCCATGCGCCGGGTACGCAGGTCGTGCAGTCCAAGCACGCCCGGCGTCGCCAGCAGCGTTTTGCGGATCGCCTCGACCTGAGCGGCATCGAGTCCCGTGTCGATCAGCTCCTTGAGCGCCCCCCAGGCCAGGGCGACGCCCATGCGCAGGATCATGAAGCCCATCAGCGCGGCCGCCAGCAGATCGAGGAAGCCCCAACCAAGCAGTGCGCCGCCGATGCCGACCACGACCACCAGCGCCGACGCGGCATCGGCCCGCGTATGCAGCGCGTTGGCGATCATCAGTTGCGAACGCAAGCGCTCGGCGGCGCGGATCAGGTAACGATACAACCCCTCCTTGGCCACCACGGTGGCAATGGCAACCCACAGCGCCGACATTTCAACAGGCGCCAGCGTCTCGACATGCTGCAGCCGCATTCCGGATTCCCAGAGGATTCCGCCGCCGATCAGCGCCAGCGACGCCCCGAGAATCAGCGTCGCCGCCGTCTCGACCCGCGCGTGCCCGTAGGGGTGTGCCGCGTCGGCCGGGTGGGCGCTTTGCCGGCTGGCGTAAATGACCAGAAAATCCGACAGCAGATCGGAAAACGAATGCAGCCCATGAGCGATCAGCGACTGCGAATGGGCCAGCCAGCCGACAAGGATCTGGGCGATGGTCATCAGCAAATTGACCGCAACGCTGACCCAGGTCGCGCGTTGCGCCTCGGCGGCGCGGTCTGCCGGTGTCGCCTGCGCCGGCGCTTGATGGTGATGCCCTTGAGCCATGAGGTGTACCCTATACTGTCGGCTTCCGATTCTAACAGTTGCAGATTATGGGAAAGTTAACCGAGACCCTGGCCTTGGCCGGGCAGCGTGGCCAGGCGCTGGATTTGCCCTATGCTGGCGCCTTGACTCCGCAAGAGGCATTCGACCTGCTGCAACTGGCGCCCGGCGCCAAGCTGGTGGATGTCCGCACGCGGGCCGAATGGGACTGGGTCGGCCGGGTTCCCGATGCCGTTGAAATCGAGTGGAACCAGTATCCGGGCGGTGTCCGCAACCCGAATTTCCTCGCCGAACTCAAGCGCCAGGTCGACCCGGAAGCGCTGGTGATGTTCCTCTGCCGCAGCGGCGCCCGCTCCGACGGCGCGGCACGCCTCGCCACCGAGGCCGGCTACAGCGCCTGCTTCAACATCCTTGAAGGCTTCGAGGGCGACAAGGACGCCAACGGCCACCGCAATACCGTCGGCGGCTGGCGCAAGGCCGGCCTGCCGTGGATTCAGGGATAATGCCTGTTGCGGTCGACCGCCAAAAAAGCCCAATTTCCAGAGAACAGCATGCAAACAGCGACCCTTTCCTTCGCCCCCTTCAACAGCCTGTCTGACGAAGCGTGCCACGAGCGCATCCGCGCCGCGCGCGCCAAGCTCGGCAAGAAGGCCGTGCTCCTGTGCCACCACTACCAGCGCGCCGATGTCTATCAATACGCCGACCTGACCGGCGATTCCCTCAAGCTGTCGCGCCTGGCTTCGCAGACCGATTCGGAATACGTGATTTTCTGCGGTGTGCATTTCATGGCCGAAGTCGCCGACATCATGACCGCCCCGCACCAGAAAGCCATCCTGCCCGACCTCGCCGCCGGCTGCTCGATGGCCGACATGGCCAACCTGGCCAAGGTCGAGCGCTGCTGGCGCGAACTCAACGAAGTGCTAAACGCGGAAGAAGAAGTCACACCGGTCACCTACATCAACTCCGCCGCCGATCTGAAAGCCTTCTGCGGCGAACATGGCGGCATCGTGTGCACCTCGTCGAACGCCGGCACCATCGCCCAATGGGCCTTCGAGCGCCGCCCCAAGGTGTTGTTCTTCCCCGACCAGCATCTCGGCCGCTGGACCGGCCACAACATGGGCTTCGCGATGGACGAAATGGTCGTCTGGGACCCCGATCTCGAAATGGGCGGCCTGACGCCGGCGCAGATCAAGAAAGCGCGCATCCTGCTGTGGAAGGGCCACTGCTCGGTGCACCAGATGTTCCAGAAAGCGCACATCGACGCCTTCCGCGCCAAGTACCCGGAAGGCAAGGTCATCGCCCACCCCGAATGCAATTTTGAAGTCTGCGCCGCTTCCGACTACGTCGGCTCGACCGAGCACATCGTCAAGACCATCAAGGAAGCGCCGGAAGGCACGCGCTGGCTGGTCGGCACTGAACTGAACCTGGTCGACCGCCTGGCGAAAGAGGTCTTGCCACAGAACAAGATCGTGCAGTTCATGGCAACGACCATCTGCATGTGTTCGACCATGCAGCGCATCGACCCGCAGCATCTGGCGTGGACGCTGGAAAACCTGGTCGAGGGCAAAGTCGTCAATCACATTGAGGTGCCGGCGCACGAGGCCAAACTGGCCAAGCTGGCGCTCGACCGGATGCTGGCGATTTCCTGAGCGGCCATGACGCAGCCCGCCCTGCACGTCACGACCTTCAACATCCACAAGGGTTTTTCGCAATTCAACCGGCGGATGATGGTGCATGAGCTGCGCGAGCGCCTGCGCCATCTGAACCCGGACATTGTCTTTTTGCAGGAAGTGCAGGGCCTGCATCTCGGCCACGCCGAAAACCACGACGACTGGCCCGACGCGCCGCAGCACGAGTTTCTCGCCGAAGATGTGTGGACGTCGTCCGCCTACGGCCGCAACATGATTTACGACCACGGCCACCACGGCAACGCCATCCTGTCGCGCTTTCCGATCCTGCATTCACATAATCAGGATGTCACTCACCTGCAGTTCGAAAAGCGCGGCCTGCTGCACTGCCGAATCGAGTTGCCCGGCGGCCAGCCGGCGCATTGCGTCTGCGTGCACTTGTCGCTGTTCGGCTACTCGCGCCGGCGCCAGATGGCGGCGCTGGCCGATTACCTCGACCAGATGGCGGACGTCAGCGCACCGCTGATCATCGCCGGCGATTTCAACGACTGGAACAACCGCGCCAGCCGGCACCTGATGCAGCGCCTCGGCCTGACCGAAGTCTTCAGCGGCAACGGCACGCCCTGCCGCAGTTTTCCCGCCGCGCTGCCGATGTTCCGGCTCGACCGCATCTACGTGCGCGGTTTCAAGGTGCATCGCACCGAAGTGCACCACGGCCACCCGTGGTCCGCCATTTCCGACCACGCCGCGCTGTCGGCCCACCTGGCGCGGCATGGCCGCTGAGTTTCTGCCGGGCAACCGGGTCACCCTGCTCAATTCAGGTAGCGAATATTTCCCGGCGCTACTTGCCGAAATCGACGCGGCCCAGGTCGAGATCTACCTCGAGAGCTACATCTTCGCCGACGACAGGGTCGGCCACGAAGTCGCCAGCGCGCTATGCCGTGCCGCCGAACGCGGCGTGCAGGTGAATGTCACGGTCGACGGCTTCGGCGGGCGCAATTTCAGCGCCGACTTCATGGCGCGCCTGACCGAGGCCGGGGTTCGCGCGATGATCTATCGCCCGGAGATCGGGCGCTTCCGCATTCGCCGCCATCGCCTGCGCCGCCTGCACCGCAAGCTCGTCGTCATCGACGGCCACGTCGCCTTCGTCGGCGGCATCAACATCATCGACGACGACAACGCGCCGGCCGACATGCGCCCGCGCTACGACTACGCCGTGCGCCTGGAAGGACCGACCCTGCGCCAGGTGCACCACGCCGCGCGGCGCATGTGGGAAGTCGTCTCCTGGGCCAACTTCAAACATCGTTTTCGCTTCGCCGCGCCGGCCCCGAGCTTCTGCGAAGAGGCCGGCCATCAGGCCGCCGCCTTTTTGATCCGCGACAACATCCGCCACCGCCACGACATCCTGAACGCCTATCTCGCCGCCATCGATTCGGCGCAACGGGAAATCCTCATCGCCAACGCCTACTTCATGCCCGGCGTCCGCTTCGGCCGCGCGCTGCAGGCGGCAGCGCGACGCGGCGTCAGGATCACCGTGCTGCTGCAGGGCAAGACCGACCACCCGCTACTGCGCTATGCTGCCCAGGCGCTGTATGCCGTCGCGCTGGAAAACCGCATCCGCATTTTCGAATACGAAAAGAGCTTCATGCACGCCAAGGTCGCCGTCGTCGACGGCTACTGGGCGACCGTCGGTTCGTCGAACATCGACCCCTTCAGCCTGCTGATCGCCAAGGAAGCCAACCTCGTCGTGCGCGACACCGGCTTTGCCGACGAACTGCGCCGCAGCATCAACAACGCAATCGCCGACGGCGGCCGCGAGATGCTGCCCGAAAAACTCTCGCAGCAGCCCTTGCACTCGAAACTGTTGCGCTGGCTGGCCTACGGCCTCGTGCGCCTGCTCGTCGGCATTACCGGCTACGGCCCGAAACACTGGCAGGCAGATGAGGAAACGCCGGGTCTTACGGCAGAGTCGCCAGAGGAATAGATTTTCGGCGCGGTATCGCAGCAAACGACCAGTGGGCATGCGCCCAGGCCCAGACCTCCGCCAGCGGCGCGTGCACCAGCTCGGCCGGCACCATCTGCCCGAGAAACGCCAAGGCGCGCACCAGCGTCGGCCCCGCCTGCTCATGCGCCAGCGCCGGCGCCAATGTCTGCTTGGAAAGCTTTTCGCCAGCCGCATTGCTCGCCACCGGCAGATGCGCATAACGCGGCGTGGCGTAACCGAGACAGCGTTGCAGCCAGATCTGGCGCGGCGTCGAGGCCAGCAGGTCGGCGCCGCGCACAACGTCGGAAATCGCCTGAAATTCGTCGTCGACCGCAACCGCCAGCTGGTAGGCGAACAGCCCGTCGGCGCGACGCAGCACGAAGTCGCCGACATCGCTCTCCAGATGCTGCGTCACCCTGCCTTGCAGGCGGTCGACGAAAGCCAGCGCTTCGTCATTGACCCGCAACCGCCAGGCGCGCGCCACACGCCCGGCGGGCAGGCCGTTGCGGCAGGTGCCGGGGTAGGCGAGACCACCGTCGATGGCCGGCTGACTGCCGGAATCGGCTATTTCCTTGCGCGAACAGGCACAGCCATAGGCCAGCCCGCCATCGATCAGCCGCTGCAAGGCCTCGGCGTAGGCCGCGAAGCGCGTGCTCTGCCAAAGGACCGGGCCATCCCACTCAAAACCGTAAGCCTCCAGCGTCGCCAGAATGCCGTCCGCCGCACCGGGCACGTTGCGCGGCGTATCGACGTCCTCCATGCGCACCAGCCATTGGCCGCCCTGTGCCCGCGCATCGAGGTAACTGCCGACCGCCGCCACCAGCGACCCGAAATGCAGCGGCCCGCTCGGCGACGGCGCGAAACGCCCCCGGTACATCGCCTCGCCTGCCATCAACTTGCGGCAACGCCTCCCAGCGCCAGCGTGATATGGATCGCCCCATCCTCGCTACGTCTGCTCATCGGCCAGCCGCTCGCCTCGAACACCTTGAGCATCGCCGAGTTGTAGGGCAGCACCTCGGCCTCGAAGCGCTGCAAGCCGCGCTCGACGGCGATCCGCCCGAGATGCCGCAGAACCCGGCCGGCAATGCCGAGACCGTGATAGTCCTCTTCGACGAGAAAGGCGAGTTCGGCAGCGTCCGGCGCGAAGCGGCTGTAGCTGCCGGAGGCGATGACGATTTCGCGGCCGTTTTCCATGATGGTGACGACCAGCGCGACGCGGGTGTCGAAATCCATCTCGCGAATCGTCTGGTAGTCCTTCGCCGTCAGTTCGGTCTTGGGGCCGAAGAAACGCGTATAGATCGATTCGTGATCGAGCTTGGAAAATGCTTCGGCAATCCGCTCGCCATCGTCCGGGTGCAAGGCGCGCACCAGCACCTGCATGCCGTTGCGCAGCGTCTCGGGTTCAGCGTAATGGCGGGCGTCGATCATTTCGGCGGGCTCCTTGTTCGTCGGCGGATTTTGCCTGCGCAGTCTAGCAGGCACAAAGGGGGCGATGACAAGTGCGGCACGTCCGGCGCTAGAATGATCGCTTGCCTGTGGCCCAAGAAAACCCGATGAACTTCCCGCCTGCCTTGCCCATCCCCCATCCACCCTCTGCTGCCGGGTAAGCCGCGATGCGCCTGCTCGTCGTCGAAGACGATGCCATGATCGGCAACAGCCTGCGCAACGGATTGCGCCAGGACGGCTATACCGTCGACTGGGTGAGCGACGGGACGGCCGCCGAGCTGGCCACCGCCGCCACCGCCTACGACGCCATCCTGCTCGACCTTGGCCTGCCCGGCCGCAGCGGATTGGAACTGCTGGCCCGCTGGCGCGCTCGGCAGAACCCGGTGCCGGTGCTGATCATCACCGCCCGCGACTCGGTTGCCGACCGGGTATTGGGGCTCGATACCGGCGCCGACGATTATCTGGTCAAGCCCTTCGACCTCGACGAACTCAGCGCCCGCCTGCGCGCCTTGCTGCGCCGCCGTGCCGGCCGGGCGACGCCGGTCATCGAAAACGGCCCGCTGACGCTCGATCCAGCCAGCCACGAAGTGCGCCTCGACGGCAACGAAATCTCCCTGTCGGCACGCGAATTCGGCATCCTGCATGCACTCATGGAAGCCCCCGGCGTGCCGCTCTCGCGCAGCCAGCTCGAAGAGCGCCTCTATGGCTGGCAGGAAGAAATCGGCAGCAACGCCGTCGAAGTGCACATCCACGCCCTGCGCCGCAAACTGGGCAGCGACTGGATTCGCAATGTGCGCGGCGTCGGCTACATGGTGCCGCGCCAACCATGATCCGCGACCGATGACCTCCATCCGCAAGAAACTCCTCCTCACGCTAATCGGCGCCATGAGCCTGGTGCTGCTGATCGGCGCCTGGGCAACTTACGGCGCGGCGCGCGAAGAGGCCAACAGCATCTTCGATTACCACCTCGAACAGATCGCGCTGGCGGTGCGCGACCAGGATTTCAACGGCCGCACCGGCGCACTGGCCGGCGACGAACGCCTCGAATTCGTCCTCCGCATCTGGGATCGCAACGGCCTCAGCATCTACTACTCCCGCCCGCACGGCGAACTGCCCGATGTGGCCCGCCTTGGCTTTTCGACCGAACGCACGGCCAGCGGCGCCTGGCGCATCTACGCCGTGCAGCATCGCGGCCAGACCATCGCCGTCGCCCAGCCGATGAGCGTACGCGCACGCATCGCCGCCGCCGCCGCGCTACACACACTGACCCCCTTCGTCGTGTTGTTGCCGCTCGCCGCGCTGCTCATCTGGATCGTCGTCGGGCGCGAACTGCGCCCGCTCACCGGCCTCGCCACCTCGGTCGCCCGGCGCACGCCGGATGCGCTCGACCCGATCGCCGAAAGCGGCGTGCCGGACGAAGCCCTGCCGCTGGTGCGCGCCCTCAACGACCTGCTCATCCGCCTTCACACTGCGCTCAAAACCCAGCGCGACTTCATCGCCGATGCCGCCCACGAACTGCGCACCCCGCTTACCGCCCTGCAACTGCAGGCCCAGGTCATCGAACGTGCCAACGATGCCGACAGCCGCCGGGCGGCCATCGGCGACCTGCGCGCCGGCCTCGAACGCGCCACCCATCTGGTTGCCCAATTGCTGACGCTCGCCCGCGCCGAACCCGGCGCCGCCCTGCCGGCGCCAGATGCCGTCGATCTCCCCCGGCTCTGCCGCCAGAGCGTCATCGACCACGCCGCGCTGGCCGACGCCCGCCACATCGACCTCGGCCTCGCCGACGGCCCGGCCGACCTCGCCGTCACCGGCCACGCCGACGCCTTGCGCACCCTGCTCGACAACCTCGTCGCCAACGCCGTGCGCTACACCCCGTCCGGCGGGCACGTCGACGTCCGCTGTGGTAGCGGCAACACAGGTGCTTGGCTGGAAGTGACGGACAACGGCCCCGGCATCCTCCCGGCCGAGCGCGAACGCGTCTTCGACCGCTTCTACCGCCGCGCCGGCCAATCGGCCAGCGGCAGCGGCCTCGGACTGGCCATCGTCCAGGCCATCGCCCGCCAGCACGACGCACACGTGACGCTCGACGACGCCCCCGGTGGCGGGCTGCGGGCGCGGGTAGTGTTCCGGAAGCCCGGTTAAAGCGCCTTCGCGCCGCGCAACACCGCCTGTTGCGGTCGACCGCCAAAAAAGGCCAAAAATGAAACGCGAACACCGCGCCGCCTTAAGTCGCTCTTAAGTTTCCTTCTGGCATTCTCGTCGCAACGACCGGGCTCTCTGGCCCGGCCATCCAGACAGGAGGAATGCCATGGGTAGCAACAAACTGAAACTGAGCGTGGCGGCGGTGGCCGTGGCAACGGCGGTCGGCGGCGCTTATTCGCTGGGCCATGCCAATGCGGCGGCCGGCCCGGGAACGCCGGTGGCGGCGGTGCAGCCAATCGGCGCACCAACCCCGTCGAGCGGCATGCAACTGCCGGACATGAGCGGCATCGTCGCCCGCAACGGGCCGGCGGTGGTGAACATCAGCGTTTCCGGCACGCGCAAGGCCGGCGCCGAAATGGAGTCGGACGACGACAATCCGCTCAACGAATTCTTCCGCCGTTACCGTGGCGGCGGCTCACCGCGCGGCGAAGCGCCGGTACGCGGCATGGGCTCGGGCTTCATCGTCAGCGCCGACGGCACCGTCCTGACCAACGCGCACGTTGTCGATGGCGCCGACGAGGTCACCGTCAAGCTGACCGACAAGCGCGAGTTCAAGGCCAAGGTGCTGGGCGCCGACAAGAGCAGCGACGTGGCGGTGCTGAAGATCGATGCCAAGGACCTGCCGACGGTGAAGATCGGCAAGCCGGCCGAAACGCGTGTCGGCGAGTGGGTGCTGGCCATTGGCTCGCCGTTCGGCTTCGACAACAGCGCCAGCGCCGGGATCGTCTCCGCGCATTCGCGCAACCTGCCGGACGGCAGCTACGTTCCCTTCATCCAGACCGACGTCGCGGTAAACCCCGGCAACTCGGGCGGCCCGCTATTCAACATGGCCGGCGAGGTGATCGGCATCAATTCGCAGATCTACTCGCGCAGCGGCGGCTATCAGGGGATTTCCTTCGCCATTCCGATCGACCTGGCGATGCGCGTCGAGCAGCAACTGGTGACCACCGGCAAGGTGCAGCGCGGCCGGCTCGGCATTTCGATCCAGGAAGTGAACCAGTCGCTGGCCGACAGCTTCGGGCTCAAAAAGCCGGGTGGCGCGCTGGTCGGGCAGATCGAGAAGGACAGTCCGGCGGCCAAGGCCGGGCTGGAGCCGGGCGACGTGATCCTAGCGATCAACAGCAAGGAAATCGCCGGTTCGGGCGAGCTGCCGGCCATCGTTTCGGCGATGACGCCGGGCGAAACGGCGAAGCTGCAGGTCTGGCGCAGCGGCGCCGCGCGGCAGATCGACGTGCCGGTCGGCCAGTTCCAGGAGGAAAAAGTGGCCAGCGCCGATGCGCCGCAGGCCGCCAAGGGCCGGCTCGGCGTCGTCGTACGCCCGCTGAACCCCGGCGAGCAACGCGGTAGCGATGGTGGCGTGGTCGTTCAGGATGTGGCCGGTGCCGCCGCCAAGGCCGGCATCAAGCCGGGCGACGTGGTGGTCGCGGTGAATGGCGAGCGCATTACCGGCACCGAGCAGTTGCGCGATCTGGTGAACAAGGCCGGCAAGCGGATTGCGGTTCTCGTCGAACGCGGCAATTCGCGCATTTTCATCCCGGTCGAATTGGGCTAACTACAAGGGCTAAACGCAAAACTCGGCCCGAGCCGGGCCGACATTACAACAACGGGCGCAGCGATGCGCCCGTTTTCATTCGACGCCGGCCAGCCTATTTCCCCCACGGCGGAAGCGGGTCGAACAGCGCTTCCAGTTCGGCGAGAAATGCCCTCACCTTCGGCACGCGGACCCGGTTCGGCGTGTAGCAGGCGTACAGGTAGCGGCCAACGCTGCTCAGCGGCTCGTAATCGTCGAGCACGCCGACCAGGCTGCCGCGCGCCAGATCGGGGCCGCACAGATAGGTGGGCAGCATGCCCAGGCCGTGGCCGCCGAGAACGGCGTTGAGTATGCAGTCGACGTTGTTGAAGGCGAACTTGCTGAGCACCGGCACGCGGATTTCCTCGCCCTTGCCGTCTACCATCCGCCACAACTGCCCGCCTTCGCCCGGCAGCATGGTGAAACATTGGTGGTGGATGAGGTCGTGCGGCGTTTTCGGCTTGCCGTGCGCGGCGAAATAGGCCGGCGTGCCGCAGATCACCCGTTTCATGTGCACCAGTTTGCGCGCCACCGCGTCTTCGGGCGGCGCCTTGGTCAGGCGCAGGGCGAGATCGATATTGTCCTCGACCAGATCGACCAGCGCATCGGTCAGCACCAGCTCGCAGCTCAGTTCGGGGTACTTGGCGACGATTTGCGGCAGCAGCGGCGCCACGTACATGCGCCCGAAGGTGATCGAGGCGCTGATGCGCAACACGCCGCGCGGCGCGTCGCCCTGGTTGCGCAATGCGACCTCGGTGCTCTGGATGGCCTCCAGCGCCCGCTGCGCATGCTGAAGAAAAACCTCGCCGGATGGCGTCAGGCTCAGCCGGCGCGTCGAGCGCTCGAACAGACGCACCCCGAATTCGCGCTCCAGTTCGCCGATCTGCTTGCTGATCTGCGCCCGGGTACAATCCAGGCGCCGCGCGGCGGCCGCCATGCTGCCCGCCTCGACGACCTTGACGAAACTATCCCAACTGCCGAGCCAAGCCATATTGTCAATTCTTTGTTGACGTAACGGCAATAATTATGGGCTATTTGGAAACGATTTAGGTAACTATAGTCCACTGACCTCGAAGCGTTCACCTCCAAACCGAAATCCCGCCATGCTGCGCTCACTGAACCGCCCCGACATCCTGCTCGTCACCCTGGCCGCCGCCGGCATCCTGATGGTGACGATGGGCGCGCGCCAGTCGCTCGGGCTGTTCATCGCGCCGATCGGCGCGTCGACCGGGCTTGGCATAGCCACCATCAGCCTGGCCCTGGCCATCGGGCAATTCACCTGGGGCGCCATCCAGCCGGTGGCCGGCGCCATCGCCGACCGCTACGGGCCGCGCACGGTGCTCATCGGCGGCCTGCTGGTGCTGGCCCTGGGCAGCGCCATCACGCCCTTCATGGGCAGCGGCTTCGGGCTGATCGTTTCGCTCGGCCTGCTATCGGCGATGGGCTCGGGGGCCGGCAGCTTTTCCGTGCTGATCGGCGCCGCCGCCCAGCGCCTGCCGATCGAAGCGCGCGGCTCGGCCTCCGGCGTCATCAACGCCGGCGGCTCGTTCGGCCAGTTCGTCTTCGCCCCCATCCTGCAAAAGCTGATTCAGACCGTCGGCTGGATGGGCGCCATGTGGTCGATGGCGCTGATGACGCTGGCCGCGCTGCCGCTGATCGGCAAGCTGACGCCGCCAGCCGGCACTCCGGCCCACCATGCGCACGAAGCCGGCGGACTGAGCAGTGCAATCGGCAGCGCGATGAAGGATCGCAGCTACCTGTTGCTGCACGCCGGCTTTTTCACCTGCGGCTTCCACATCGCCTTCCTGGTCACCCACCTGCCGGGCGAAGTGAATCTGTGCGGACTGCCGCCGTCGGTCGCCAGCTGGTCGCTGGCTATCATCGGCCTGGCCAACATCTTCGGTAGCCTTTACGCCGGTTCGTGCATTTCGCGCTATCGCAGCAAGTACGTGCTGGCCGCGATGTACGGCTCGCGTGCCGTGCTGATTGCCCTCTACCTGGTCATGCCGCGTACCGAACTGACCTTCTACCTGTTCGCCGCCGGCCTCGGCTTTACCTGGCTGGCGACGGTGCCGCCGACGGCGGCCATCGTAGGCAAGCTGTTCGGCATCCGCTACCTCGCCACGCTGTTCGGCTTGACCCTGCTGACGCACCAGATCGGCGGCTTTCTCGGCGCTTATCTTGGCGGCCTGGCCATCACCCGCTTCGGCGACTTCAGCTGGATGTGGTACGCCGACATGGCGCTCGCCACGCTCGCCGCGCTGCTCAACCTGCCGATCCGCGAAGCGCCGGTCGTCAGGTCGCTGGCACCGGCTTGACCGGTAACTTCTCTTTCAACCAGGACGGCACGCCATGAGCACACTGCGCCCGGAAATCACCATCGCCACGCTCAATGCGCTGGGCGAGGAATACCTGCCCGGCTATCTCGGGATCGAGATCACCGCGCTGGCGGCCAATACGCTGGGCAGCCGGATGCCGGTCAGGAAAATGCACATCGCCCCCAACGACTTTCTGCACGCGGCCAGTATCGTGGCGCTGGCCGATACCACCTGCGGCTACGCGACCATCGCTCATCTGCCGGAAGGCGCGCAGTCCTTCACCACCATCGAGCTGAAAAGCAACCATCTGGGCACGATTCGCGAAGGCGGTTGCACCTGCGTCGCGACCGCGCAGCACCTGGGGCGCACCACCCAGGTCTGGGATGCGGTGGTCAGTGACGAGGCCAGCGGCCGCAAGCTTGCGCTGTTCCGCTGCACGCAGATGATCCTGTGGCCGAAAAACCCCAAGGAGCGGACGTGAACAACGACCAACGCGAGCGCATCAAGGTACTCGGCGCCGGGATTTTCAGCCTGATCCTGGTGCTCGGCGTCGCCCGTTTTTCCTATACGCCGCTGCTGCCACTGATGCAGAAGCAAGCCGGGTTGGGCGTCGCCGAAGCCGGCTGGCTGGCGGCGATCAACTACGCCGGCTACCTGAGCGGTGCACTGATCGCCTCGCTGATCAGCGACCTGGTGCTCAAGGACCGGCTCTACCGCATCGGCATGGTGGTCGCCGTGCTGAGCACCGTCGTCATGGGCCTGACCACCGACATCACGATCTGGGCGCTGTCGCGCTTTTTCGCCGGGCTTTCCAGCGCTGCCGGCATGCTGTTCGGCACCGGGCTGATCCTCAACTGGCTGATCCGCCACCATCACCGCAGCGAGCTGGGCATCCACTTCGCCGGTATCGGGCTGGGCATCGCCGGCTGTGCCGCTGCGGTCGCCACGATGAGCCACTGGCTGGACTGGCGGCAGCAATGGTTTGCCTTCTCCGCCATCGGCTGCCTGCTGCTGATCCCGGCGCTGCGCTGGCTGCCGGCACCCGACACCAGCGGCGTCACCAAATCCGGCCAGAAGCTGGAAGACCGCCCGCCAAGCCCGCTCTTCATGCGCCTGTTCATGGCCGCCTATTTTTGCGCCGGCGTCGGCTACGTGGTCAGCGCCACCTTCATCGTCGCCATCATCGAGCACCTGCCGGGCTTGGCCGGGCATGGCAACCTGGTCTTCCTCGCGATCGGCATCGGCGCCGCGCCGGCCTGCATCAACTGGGATTTCATCGCCCGCCGCATCGGCGACCTCAATGCGCTGATCGCCGCCGCCGTTCTGCAGATCATCGGCATCCTGCTCCCCGTCGTGGTTGGCGGCCTGGGAGCGGCCATCTTCGGCGCGCTGCTCTTCGGCGGCACCTTCATCGGCATGGTCAGCCTGGTGCTGACGATGGCTGGCCGCTACTACCCGACGCGCCCGGCCAAGATGATGGGCAAGATGACGCTTTCCTACGGCGCCGCACAGATTCTGGCGCCGGCGATCACCGGCTGGCTGGCGACCCGCTTCGGCAGCTACGAGGCCGGGCTCTACCTGGCTGCTGCGGTGATGGTGGTCGGCACGGTACTGCTGCTGATCCTGAAGGGCGTCGAGAAGCGCGATGCGATTGCGGACGCCAGGATACCGCCCGCCTGCCCGCAGCACTGAAGCACACTGCAACGGAAAACCGGGGATCGACGACCCGCTCCCCGGCCTTTCACCCGCCATTTGATTTTTGGCCATTTTTGCCGGTCGACCGCAACAGGTGCCCTTCGGCAGCGCCAACGCCGTCGGCGGCCGGGTTTGTTAAGCTCCGTCCATGACCAAGCCGAAACTCTCCGAACTCTTCAGCCACCGCTCGTTCATCCTGTTCTGGCTGGCCCGGCTGGCCGGCATGCTGGCCCAGCAAATGCTCATGGTCGCCGTCGCCTGGCAAATGTACGACATCACCGGCAGTGCCTGGGATCTCGGTCTGGTCGGCCTGTTTCAGTTCGTGCCGGCGCTGCTGCTGACCCTGCCCGCCGGCCACCTCGTCGACCGCTGGCGGCGCGGGCGGATTTTCGCGGTCTGCCTGCTGGCGCAAGCTGCCGTCGCCCTGCTGCTGGTGCTGGCGACACAAGGCCAGTTCGTCTCGCGCGAATTGATCCTCGGCCTCTCCATCGCCCTTGGCGCCTGCCGCGCCTTCCAGATGCCGACCCAGCAGGCGCTGGTGCCAATGCTGGTGCCCACCCATCTGCTCGAACGCGCCGTCACCCTCAGCGCCAGCGGCATGCAGGCCGCCATCATCTGCGGCCCGGCGCTCGGCGGCGTGCTCTACGTTCTCGGGGCCGGCTGGGTCTACGGCACCTGCACCGCCCTGCTGACGGTCGCCTTCGTGCTGATGCTGGGCGTTCACGACCCGCATCAGCCGGCCAGGGAAAAAACCACCTTTGGCAGCATGCTGGCCGGTGTCCGCTACGTGTGGACCAACAAGCTGCTGCTCGGCGCCACCTCGCTCGACCTCTTCGCCGTGCTGCTCGGCGGCGCCACCGCGCTGCTGCCGATCTACGCCCGCGACATCCTGCACACCGGGCCGCAGGGCCTCGGCCTGCTGCGCGCCGCGCCGGCGGCAGGCGCGCTGCTGATGTCGCTGATCCTACTACGCTGGCCGATCCAGCGCAAAGTCGGCACCTGGCTGATGGGTTCGGTCGCGACATTCGGCCTGGCAACCGTGATCTTCGGACTCTCGGAACATTTCGGCCTGTCGCTACTGGCGCTGGCCGTCACCGGCGCCTTCGACCAGATCAGCGTCGTCATGCGCATGACGCTGGTGCAACTGGAAACCCCCAATGAAATTCGCGGCCGCGTCTCGGCCGTCAATTCGATCTTCATCGGCGCCTCCAACCAGCTCGGCGAATTCGAATCCGGCGCCACCGCCGCCCTCTTCGGCCCGGTCGGCTCGGTGGTCATGGGCGGCGTCGGCACCCTGCTCGTCGCCGCCACCTGGACACGCCTGTTTCCGGCGCTGGCCAGGCGCGACCGGATGCTGGGCTAGCCTCGGCCAGCCAGAACGACAAACCGGTACGCGCTGTTGCAAACCGTTACTTGAACCGGCGCCCCTTCGGTCAATTGAACACCCGCAATGATTCCCCACCTCCTCCTTCTATTCAGGAAGTGAAATTACGATTGTGGGAAGTCACTTATCCGATTGCCTTTGCTGTTGCAAATTTTCCACACCTTGAATGATCGGCTGCACCGCCGGTGAACAAAAAAGTCATATAGGAAAATTTCAAGTATAATTTTCCTATATGAACTCCAGAATTGTTCTCCGACTGAATACCAATGCCGAGCAATTGGCCAGCTTGGAACGCCTGCAGGTCGCTTTCTCCGATATCTGTAACAAGCTTGCTCCAATTGTTCAGGAGACTCGATGCTGGAACCGCGTAACACTGCATCATTTGACCTATCGAAAGTTGCGAGAACAATTTCCGGCCCTTGGGTCGCAGATGGTTTGCAATGCAATCTATTCGGTTTCACGTGCGGCACGCTCGATATTCCAGAATCGGGCAAGCCCATGGAACATCGAAAAGCGCGTGAATTTGCCCCTGCCGCTCATGCGCTTTACCCCTGCCGCACCGGTTTTTTTTGACCGGCACACCTTGAGCCTGCGCCAAGGGAGGTTGTCCATGTACACCCTTGATGGACGTTTGCGTTTTGACGTCGCATTGAGGCCTGACGACGAGCGGCGATTTCGCGAAGAGAAAATCAAGGAAATCATGCTTTCGCGGGACACACAAGGATTTTTCTTGATCTTTTCATTTGGCGAGGAAGAGGGCATGTCAAGCACTTCTGAATTTCCTGATTACCTGATGATTCTCGAGCCAAATATTTTGGCCGCCTAACGATTTTTTGGTGCTTTAAACATGAAAAAAACAATGATGCCGAGAACCGAACTGGCTGAAGTCCTGTTCTCTTTCAGGAAGGCCTTTTACACAGCAGGCGTGTTCAGCATGTTCATCAACCTGCTCGGTCTGGTGCCGTCAATCTACATGCTTCAAGTCTATGACCGTGTCCTGCAAAGCCGGAATGTCACGACGCTGGTCATGTTGACCGTGATCTTGCTCGGCTTTTACGTGATGCTCGGCATGCTTGAATTGGCACGCTCCAAGCTGCTGATCCGCATTGGTGCACAGCTCGACATGAAGCTGAATAATCGGGTATTTATCGCTTCTTTCGAGCGCAATCTCAAACGTGCCGGCAGCAATGCCGGGCAAGCGTTGGGGGATCTGACCAATGTGCGCCAGTTCCTTACCGGCAACGGGCTCTTTGCCTTCTTCGATGCGCCATGGGCGCCTATCTACCTGATCGTTATTTTCATTTTCAATCCGTGGCTTGGTGTGTTCTCGCTGTGCGCTTCGCTCATCCTCTTTTCGTTGGCATGGGCCACCGAACTGGCCACCCGCAAACCGCTGGCTGAGGCTACCCAAGTAGCAGCAAGTGCCAATAATTATGCGACCAACAATCTGCGAAACGCTGAAGTCATCGAGGCAATGGGTATGCTCGATAACCTCAGGCACCGCTGGATGAAGAAGCAGATGCGTTTTCTGGCGCTACAGAATGAAGCCAGCGACAAGTCCGCAACGATTGCAGCCACCACAAAATCAGTCCGCATTGCGGTCCAGTCACTGGCGCTCGGTGGCGGGGCATTGCTCGTCATTGAGGGGCTACTGACACCGGGTGGCATGATCGCCGCCTCCATCCTGCTCGGCAAGGCCCTCGGGCCAGTGGAATTGGCGATCGGCGTCTGGAAGCAACTACTCAGTGCGCGAACCTCCTACCATCGCTTGGAAGAGTTGCTTGAGGAACATCCGGAGCGCCCGTCCGGAATGGAGCTGCCTGCACCTGTGGGCAGACTTCAGCTCGAGGGTGTAATGGCAGCCGCGCCAGGAAGCCAGGTAATGATTCTGAAACAGGTAGGTTTCAATGTGGCGCCGGGTGAGATTGTCGGCGTAATTGGCCCCTCCGCCTCCGGCAAGTCGACGCTCGCCCGCTTGCTGGTCGGTGTCTGGCCAACGCTTGGCGGCAAGGTTCGGCTCGATGGCGCCGATATTTACACTTGGGACAAAAATCTCCTGGGTCCCTCGGTCGGCTATCTGCCCCAGGATATAGAGCTATTCGAAGGCACCATCGCAGAAAATATCGCCCGCTTCGGTCAAGTCGACGCCAGCAAGGTTGTCGATGCCGCCAAACTGGCCGGTGTGCACGAAATGATTCTGCGCTTTCCCAAAGGCTACGATACGCAGATCGGTGACAGCGGTAGTGCTCTTTCCGGTGGACAGCGCCAGCGTATCGCTTTTGCCCGCGCCATCTACGGGAATCCCTCTTTTGTCGTGCTCGATGAGCCAAACTCCAATCTCGATGACGTCGGCGAAGCGGCCCTCATTCGCGCCGTTCAGGAACTCAAGCAACGGGGAACGACCGTGATTTTGATCACGCACCGCACCAGCATTATCAGCGTGGTTGATAAATTGCTGCTGCTGGCCGATGGGATGCTCCAATTGTATGGGCCACGCGAGCAGGTGCTGCTCGCCATTCAGCAGCGCGCCCAGGCCGCAGCGACCAACCCTGGCCCGCCAGCCGCCCCCCCGGCGGCAATGCCTGCATGATTCTTTGTGGATGAAACAAGAATGATCAAGAAACTACTTAATTTGCTGCCAAAAAAATCGGACGCCATTGAAGGCGAACTGCTCAACGAAGAACAGGAGCAGGCAAGCAGCAACGTTGAAACAAATGAAAAACCCGTTGTCCGCTTTGGCATGATGACGTTGGCCATCGGTTTTGGTGGCTTCTTCCTCTGGGCTGCCCTGGCGCCTCTGGACGAAGGGGTACCCGGAATAGGCGTCGTCAGCGTCGATACCAATCGCAAGACATTACAGCACCCGAAGGGAGGCGTCGTCGATGCGATACTGGTCCGGGAGGGCACGCGAGTCAAGGAGGGCGATGTATTGCTACGCCTCAATGACAAGGAAACCAGGGCGCAGCTCGACATCGTTCGTGGCCAGTATTTCGTTTCCAAGGCCACGGAAGCTCGACTACTTGCCGAACGCGACGAGGCGCCAAAAGTCGTGTTCCCTGAAGAGCTAATCGAAGCCGGCAAGACCGATTCACGCGCCGAAGAGGCCATGCGTTCCCAAGACCGCCTGTTTACTGCCCGTCGCACCGCGCTCAACAGTGAACTAGGCGCTTTCGACGAAGCCATCGTTGGCTTAAGCAATCAGATCAAAGGCCTGCAATCGCTTCAAGCAGGCAAGAAAGCACAGATCGACCTTATCGAAAAGGAGCTGACCTCGCTTCGGGGCCTGGCCGAGGAAGGTTTCGTGCCTCGCAACAAGCTGTATGAGCTTGAGCGCGTGCTGGCTGACCTTTCTGGCACGCGCGGCGAAGATCTGGCGCAGATTGCCCGTGCCCAGTCCTCCATCAGCGAGACCAAGCTGCGCAGGCTGCAGCGCAAGGAAGATTTTCGCAAGGATGTGGAAACTCAAATATCCGAAGTCCAGAAAGATGTCGGATCGCGTAGCGAACAGTTGAAAGCACTCGAGGATGAATTCAGCCGAACCGTAATCAAGGCCCCCGCCGACGGCTACGTCGTCGGGTTGGAAGCACACACCGTAGGCGGCGTTATCAAGCCCGGTGATCGCATCATGGACGTGGTTCCCGAGGGAGATGTACTGGTCATTGAAGCGCAATTACCGGTCAATCTGATCGACAAGGTTCGGGTCGGCCAACTGGCTAACATGCACTTGCAGATTGTCCTCGGCGGCGGCATCCAGCCGGTGATAGAAGGCCGGGTGGTACGCATTTCTGCGGACCGTATCACCGATTCGCGCACGGGCGCCCCCTATTACTCGGCGCGAATCGAGATCACGCCGCGTGGCGAAGCGGAGATCCTCAAGCACAAGATCCATGTCCAGCCCGGCATGCAGGCCGATGTTGTTGTGGTCACAGGTGAGCGGACGGTTCTCCAGTACCTGCTACGGCCGCTTGTTTCGCGGTTCAGCGCAGGGATGAGGGAGCATTAACATGACCAGGAAACCATCGATATTCAGTTTTTGCCGGACTTTTGCCGCCGTCGCCGTAGCGCTCGGATCGCAGATGGCTACGGCAACCGGGCTGGTCGAACTGTATCGCGAAAGTATTGCCAACGACGCGGTCTATGCTGCGGCGCGGGCACAGCGGGATGCAGTCCAGACCCTGGTTCCCCAAGCACGCGGGCAACTCCTGCCGCAAATCGGATTCAACTATGGGCGCAACCGGAACACTACTGACAACGAATTCCAGACCCAACTAGGCAGTGTCAGCAAGCACTACGACTACTATTCCTCAACTGGCTCGCTGAATCTGACGCAGGCGCTTTTGCGTCCGCAGGCATGGCTTGCGCTGGCGCAGGCAGGTGACCAGGTTAGGCAGGCCGAAGCCGACTTCAGACAGGCTGAACAGGACCTCATCTTGCGCCTGGCGCAGGCCTATTTCGATGTTCTGCTGGCCGAAGACAATGTCTCGCTCGCCCAGGAGCAAAAGGCAGCCATCGCCGAACAACTCAAACAGGCAAAACGCTATTTCGAAGCCGGTGTCGGTACGGTGACCGACATCAACGATGCTCAGGCCCGTTACGACACCATCGTTGCGCAGGAAATCGCTGCTTACAACACGCTGGAAGTCAAGGTACGCGCCCTGGAGCAAGTCGTTGGCGGCACGCACCGTAAGCTGGATCGCCTCGGCCCCCGCCTGGCCCTGGAAAAACCGTTGCCTGAAAGAATTGATGAATGGATCGATTTTTCGCTGGCCAACAATCCGCAACTGAAGTCCAAGGAAGCCGCTTTGGAAGTAGCGGAAAAGGACGTAGGCAAGAGCGCGGCGGCGCACCTTCCAACGCTCGATATCGTCGCGGGGCGCTCGCAGGTGGTCAATCCATCCTATTCGCTGGTTGACAACACCAACTGGACCAGCACGATAGGAGTTCAGCTGGCTGTCCCCTTGTTCACCGGCGGCACAACGCAGGGAAGGGTCGATCAGTCAATGGCGGTACGTGAGCGAACACGCTATGAACTCGAGTCGGTCAAGCGCTCGACCATCCTTTCGACTCGCCAGGAATTTCTCAATGTCGATAGCGGCGTCGCGCAGGTAAAAGCGCTGGAACAGGCCGTCAAGTCCAACGAGGTTGCGCTGTATTCCGCCCAGAGAGGCCAGGAAGCCGGCATGCGCACCAGTTTCGACGTGCTCAACGCCCAGCAACTGTTGTTCACCGTCAGGCGTGATTTGGCCCAAGCGCGCTATGGGTATGTCACCTCGCGCCTCAAATTGCGTTCGGCGAGTGGCCTGCTTGGAGAAGAAGACGTGCAACTCGTGCAGAGTTGGCTGGATAAGTGAATTTCCGGATTGCTGCGGTCGACGCGGAAATGGTTCGATTTTCACGGCCGGCAGAGGGATATTGTCGATTGATCGATCAATCTAGCCTTATTTAGAGTGTAAAAAATGATTACACTCTGCGCGTTGGCCTCGTCCACCGAACGTCTGGTACTGCCAAAAATGACTCGGCATGAGGTGAACAATCCTTCCGTGCTGGCGTTGGGCAGCAAGCTCTATGCTGTATATAAGGGAGTTAACTACAACCTGAAGGTGAACGGCTGGAGCAAAATGGACTACGGCGGCTTCCGGGTGCCCTTTTCAGACAGCCAGAATTACTTTGCGCAAGTGGATCTGGGTGATGCTCTGGCGTTGGATGGAGTTGTTCTTCTTGAGGACCGGCATATTCGGGGCCACCGGAGCGCATTAAACGGCCTGCAGGATATCAGGATATTTCATTGGCGTAACGAGATCTATGCGCTGGCCGCCGCCATCACTCACCGATCTTCGGGTCAGGCTGGCAGCCCGCCCATCAAGCTGACATCCATGATGCTCTGCAATATCAAGGGCCACACGCTTAACCCGATATGCCTGTTGCCATCCAGGCAGCAGTACGAAAAGAATTGGATGCCTTGGGTCAAGCAAAATGAGTTGTATTTTGTCTACCGAAGCGCCCCTTATGAGGTACTCCGGTTCAATGGGCGTGAAATAGTCAGTTCCGTCAAACCTGTAACGCACCCCGGCCTTCAATCCTACTCCGGCAGCTCGGCCGTGATGCCCCTTGGCTTGAACTTTATTGGTATCGTTCACCTAAAACAACAGGGGCATGTTCTTGATAGCAGGCAGGGTCTGCCCTTGATGCGCTATCACCACAGGGCAGTAGTCTATGGGCCCGACTTCGAGGTACTAGCGGTCAGCCCACCTTTCAACTTCGAAGGGGAGCGCGTGGAGTTTTGCTGTGGAATGGCGTTTGCTGGAGACAATGTGGTTCTGTCGTATGGCGTTTGGGATACGCAAGCCGTCCTGACCCGGATGAAGTTGAAAGAATTTCTGACTATTCTGTCCTTGGAATCATTCGAGCCTTCAAGCTAGTGAACCGTCAGCCCTGCTGGCGCCGTGGGCTGTGTGCTCTCCACCAGCCACGTCGGCCAGAAGTCGCCGGGCCATTTTGCCGCCCCATAGGCGTAATAGACGATGGCGAGCCATTGGCGCAGCATTTCACCCATGAGCGACAGCAGGACTTCCCGGCCATCCCTGGCACGGAAAGTTAACGTCACCCCATTTGCCAAGCGGGAGATAAGCACCGCTTCCGCCACCCAGCTGGCAGCATTGTCGGAGACTTTAACAGGGGCAGTGGCTGGCATCTCCGCCATTGCCTTGCGCTGGGCAAACCCGTGCAGGATTTCGCCACGCAACTTTTCGTCCCGCAGCGTTTCGCCGCGCGAAAAATCGGCTCGCTGCTGCTCTAGGCCGCTCAATAACCTGGGCAACAACTGGTTCAGCAAGCGCAGCGTCAGCCAGACAGTCACCTCGCCTGCGCCGGCGAGTTCACCCGCCAATTGAACCCGATCCTCATGGGCCACATAGCGAGTCGTGATCCGGGTCAGGGCCGGTGCCTTCGTCGAATTACGCATTGCCTAGCGCCGCTTGGCGAGATCCTCGACCAGCTTGAGCTGACGTGGCAGGCAGCGCGTCTGCAGGTCATAGGCTTCAACCGCGTGCGCCCGTGCGGCACGGCCGAGGCGCGCCCGTTGCGCCGGGTCATCGAGCAATTCACAAATACGCTCGGTAAGTTCGCCAAAAGAAAAGAAATCGACCAGGCGACCGGTGTCACCTTCGCTGATTGCCTCGCGCACCGGCGTCGTATCGCTGGCGACTATCGCACAGCCACAAGCCATCGCCTCGAGCAGACTCCAGCTCAACACGAAGGGATAAGTCAGATAGGTATGGACGGTGCTCAACTGCAACAGGTGCACGAACGAAGGATAGGCAATCTTGCCGACGAAATGCACGCGGCAAAGATCGATATCCTCCCGCACCTCGTCCAGGAAACGCTGTTTCCACGTTCCCTGTTCAGGCTTGGCGCCATAGCTGGTCTCGTTGCCCCCGACGATCACCACCTGCAGCCTGGGGCGGCGGCGCAGTAATTCGGGCAGCGCGCGCATGAAAATGTGGTAACCCCGATAGGGCTCGAGGTTGCGGTTGACGAAAGTCACTATTTCATCGCCCGGGCGCAGGATCACCTCGCCCGCCGCGATGCCGCAACCGGCATCGGCCGGTATCGCCAATTTCAACGGCGACAGCGAGGGATGCGGTTGCAGCGCCCTGGTATCGATTCCGTCATGGATGACTTCGATGCGCTCGCGGAACCACGCCGGATGCGTATCGCGTTGCCAGTACGTCGGCGCCACGCCGGCGTCGGCCGCTTCCATCGCCAGCAAGTTGTGGGCATTCTTGACGCGCAAGCGGCACCGCGCCTCCTCGACGTCCTTGCTGAACTCCCGGTCAAAGCCCATATCCGCACCCTCGAGCGGGTAATACCATTCGCTGTAAAGAAGCAGCTTTGTGCGCGGCCACACGTCCTTCAAGAACAGCGATTCGCCCCAGCCGTGGTGAGCGAAGATCAGGTCGGGCTTGAATCCATATTCATCGCGCATTTTGCGCGCCGCCTTCATCGCCACATGGCCGCGAATGACCTTGGCTTCGATGTCCTGCACCCAGGGATGGGCGTGGGTACTGGTGCCGCGCCCCGGTTGATAGCTCACCATCGTCACACCGGGTATCGGCGGCGGTTTCTTGATCATGCTGAAGGCAACGACCTGATTGCCCGCTCGGGAACCAAGGGCCGGTGCCAGATGTTTGAACTGGCCGGGAAAGTTCTGGTGAACCAGGAGGATATTCATTGAGGTTCCAAACGTTGCAATTCGGGTTCTGTTGAGAGAGGCATCAGGGCGGCAACGGCACCCTTGCCGGCTTGTATTTTAACTGATCAAAAAAGAACCCCCGCCTCCTTGTGAGAGGCGGGGGTTCAAATTGCATTGGCTTAGCCGGGCCGCCACCGCGAGGGTGGCGGCTTGCGCTTAACTCAATTACAGGAAGTTGGCAGTGTCGATCGTGGCGAGACCCACGTTGGTTGCGGAGTCAATTTGACCAACCAGGTTGACCTTGACTGCAATACCGGCACCGGCATCCACATCCTGAACGTAGTAGACATCGAAGTGGTTGAAGCCGTCTTGAGCGTCGGTATCCTTACCGATGATCAGCACGCCCTCGCCGTTGTTGGCGATGGTGTAGCCACTGCTAGCCCAATTGGCATTGGTCAGGATAAAGGCGTTGTTCGTCGTCGAGACGACGTTCACTTGACCGCTATCCAAACCGCCATTGAGATTACCGTCATTGACCACGGAGGTTGCGGCACCGTTGAAGGCCGAGAGGTTGAGAACGTCTTCCGCGCCGGCGGTCGGGCCAGTCGGTTCCCAGTTGAAGCCGGTAATGACATCCGTACCCTGGGCCGGCAGCACCTCGTTTTGCAGACCGTCGTAGGTGATGTTGCCGAACACGATCGTCTCTTTACCGCTGGTCGTGGAGACCTCGAGATGAATCGTATCATTGCCATAACCGCTGTCGATCGTGGTACTGCCCGAACCCGAGACGTTGACCGTATCGTTGCCATCGCCGGCAGTGACCGTGATGTTAGTGGTGCCGGAGTGAGAGCTGACGGTAATCGAATCGTTACCAATTCCGCCGTCGACCGTACCGGTGCCCCAAATATCGGTTGCGCTGATCGTGTCGTCACCCGAACCGCCTACGACAGTCGCGCCGAAGCTAGTAGCGGTACTGATGCTGTCATTACCGTTTCCACCATCGATGTTGATACTGGTATTGGTCCAAGTCGCCACGATCGTGTCGTTACCGTCACCACCGGTTACCGTAGCAGCGTTGGGACGATAGACGGTAATCGAATCATCACCCGTACCACCAGCAACCGTCGCATTCACGCTCCAATCAGTGGTGTTGCCACCGACATAAATGGTGTCGTTGCCGCTGCCGCCATCAACATTGGCTGCCGTGTTGGCGTAGACCGTGATGTGGTCGGCACCACCTTCACCAGTCACCGTGGCGTTAGGCGCGGTCACCGTGATCGTGTCGTTGCCGTCGATGTAGGCGTTGGTGTACCAATCTTCATAGCCCAAATCGCCATGAACATACGCAGTGGTGGTGGCATAGACGCTGATGCTGTCGGCTTCCCCACCACCATAAACCGTAGCGCTGGTCGGTGTGTTGTTGGCGACGTTGATCGTGTCGGCACCCCAGCCACCATCGACATAGATCGTGCCGCCATTGCTGTCGGCGTAGATATTGTCATCGTCGCTGCTGCCGTAGATGTTTTCCACATTGTAGAAACTCATCAGGCGATTGCTGTCGACATCGCTGCTGCGCTCGTCAATCCAGACAGAGTCAGTACCGTTGCCGCCATTCACCGATTCGACATTACGGATCACGATGTTATCGCCAGCGTTGGAGCCGACGACCGTATCGAGACCATTGCCACCATCAACCGTCGTGTCTTCACCGCCGAAATAGTTGACATTGATCAGCGAGATGCTGTCGTTACCATCGTTCAGTTCGTAAAGCATCCCCTCACGCATCAGCGTCAGCGTGTCGTCGCCCACGTTAGTGGCGATTTCTTGCAGCGAAGTTGCGTAGCCGGCACCGATGCCGCCGAACGTGACGTTGTTCTCGGTATTGAACTCGATACGCTCAATGCTGGTCAGCGAGGCGTCGTTGAACATTTCCTGCAGCGTGTTGGCGCCGTTGGAAACCGCGAAGTTGAGCGCCAGCGTATCGAAGCCGCCATTGCCGTTAGCCGAATCGCCGGCCTGGATATGCGACAGTTGGTCGGCGACGAAGATGTCGTCACTGTTCGTGCCCACCAGGTTATCGGCGTTGGCGGTGAACTTCAGTTCATTGACCACGGTGATCGAGTAGATACCGGGGTTGAAGTCCTGACCCAGTTGCGGCTCGGTCACCAGATCGCCATTGATGTAAACCTGAACGTTGGCATTCTTGTGGATCACCACGTCGTTGCTGGCATTGACGATGGACGGATCAAGGGTGATGTAGAGCTTGCTGCCAGCCTCGACATTCGAATCGACGAAGATTTCCAGCGCTGCGCTGCCGGTGGTCTGGTCGATGACGCGGTCGGTCAGTTCGATACCCCAGGTCTGAGCGACGCCATTACCGCCGCCCTTGAGCACGATATGCTCAAGACCGGTGACATTGCGCAGATCAGCTGCCGAGATTTCGGCGCCACCCATCACCACCAGCGTGTCTTCAACCGACAGCGCGGTGCGATCACCATCAGCTGTGGCTGCGGAACCACCGAAGTTGTAGTTCAGCGTCATCTGGCCGTTGATGGTGGCATCGTTGCCGATCACGACATCGGCGACGTTGCCGCCATCGAGCGTGAACTTGTATTCCGGCGTGGTGATGCCGGTCATGTCGATCGTCTGAACGCCGGTTTCCTTGAGGAAGAACAGCTGATCCTGCGCGTCGTCGGTTGAACCGTTGTGGTTGGTGTCAGTGTTGTCGATCGTGACGTACTGGCTGATGTAAGCCCTGAGGTCAGCCTCGGCTTGTGGCAGGCGGTCTTGCGCAGGCAGGGCGTCGTAGTACGCTGCGCTGTGGAGCAGCGACGACGTATAATCGAAATCACCGTTACGGGTTTGCACGACGAGTGCATCGAACTGAGCGTTCCTGATGCCCTGGAAGAGCGGGTAAATCCAGCTACCAGCTTCGGTCGAATAGAAGCCCGGCAGATCAGTGCTGTTGGAATTGACCGTGGACACCGTGAGATCCTGATTCTCGGCGGTGGTGATCATGCGATCGGTCAGTTTCAGCGTGATGTTGGAATCCAGCAGTTCGTAGGTCTCGAAACCGGTGGTGTGAATGGTTTCGGAGGCGAGAACGCGGCCATCGGCAGTGCTTTCGCTGGCGTTGCTCAACCAAATGGTGTCATTGCCGGCACCACCTGCGACGGTGTCGTCGCTGGTCAGGTCTTTGGCGCGCAGGTGAATCGCGTCGTTACCGGCGCCCAGATCGGCACCCAGATAATGATCGGCAGCCACATAGACCGTATCGTTGCCATCGCCGGCATTGATGACGGTAATGCCGTCGGTCGCGCCATTGTCGGCGTTGCCGGAGGTATTGCGGGCACCTTCGATATCCAGGTAGTCGTCACCGGCACCCAGCGTGATGTTATGCGTGCCGTCGCCGTAGATTTGGACGGCGTCGTTACCGGCACCCATATCAAGAGTGTGGCCACCATTGCCGACGAGGTAGAAGTTATCGTTGCCGTCGCCACCCGTGCCATGGACGTTGCCATTGCTGTAGATGGTTACTTGGTCGTCGCCTGCGCCCGCCGTAACGGTGCTGTCAGCGATGACTTGGCGATCGCGCTGGATGTAAAGGGAGTCGCTACCCGCACCCAGATCGACGTTAGCCCAGCCGTTGGCGTACAGGGTGACTTCATCATTGCCATCACCTGCGGTGACGGATTGATGGCCGTCAACGATGTTGTCCTCGCCACCGACGAGCATCCAGTCGTTTCCGGCACCGAGGTCGGCGGTGTTGTTGCCCGAACCGGTCACGGTCAGCGAGTCGTCACCCAAACCCAGGGAGAAATTGTTGCCACCCGAGACATAGCGCGTCGTCCAGCCGGTGGTCGCGTTGTCGGCACCTGCGTCGGTAACGACATCATTACCCGCACCACCAATCACCAGGTCATTCAGCGCGCCGGTGATGATCGTGTCGTTGCCATTGCCACCATCAACCATGGCGACGCCGGTACCGGTACGGACCCAGTCATTGCCATTGCCGAGCGTAACGTTCTTGGCGTTGTCGGTGGAGCCGAATTCGACGTGGTCGTTTTGCAAGGCACCGATATAGACAATCTCTTCGACGGTGCTGGCATCATCGCCGGTGGAACCCGGGTTGCCGTCGTTGGAGTTGGAAAGGTCGAGCGTCAGGTTGCCGTCGAGGGTGTGCGCGTCAACCAGTTGAACGTTGACGTCCAGCGGCGCGGCGACGGTCAGATCGGCATTGCCCTTGATATTGACGGTGGTCAGCTTGTCACCGACATTGAGATCGGAAACCGTGTTGACCGTGGCATCGCTGTCGCCGGCAACCGGATTCGGATTGTCTTGCGAATCGATGTTGATTTGCTCGACACCCAGGCTGGCAGAGGCGGTGCTGAAATTGATTTGCGCGCCGGTCACTTCGGCCAGACGCAGATCAACCGCATCGACGCCAGCAGTGAAGGCGTTGGTATCGTAGTTGAAGCTGTGCGTTGCCGAGGTATCGGTGATCGAGACGTCGGTACCGTTAACGCTCTGGATATCGGCGAAGGACAGGGCGCCGGAGGACTCATGGGACGAGAGCGTGGTAGCGCCGGTCACGTCGGACAAATTCAGCGTCGAGGAACCCACAGCGAGCGACTTGACGGAAATGGTTTCGATGCTGTCTGCGGTGAATCCGGTATTCAGACCAAAGAAGCCGCTGATCGAGACTTCCAAAGCGTCATGACCTTCACCACCAGTCAGCCTGTCGCCCAGTTGCAGCGTATCCTGAGTCGCGAGGAACTGATCGTCGCCGGCGTTGCCGGTGAAGACATCCTGAGCGGTCGTCAGAATGAACGTTTCGCTCACCGGCGGCGGGGGCGGCGGGTTGGAAGCAGCAACCGAAGCCTCGATCGCTGCATTCACTTGCGCCGGGGTGGCGGGCGTGGTGGTGACGGTTGCCAGCCATTCGCGAGAAACAGCAATAGCCGCATCGCCGCTGAAGCCGACAATTTCTTCCATCGTGTCGAGACCAGCGGTGAATGCGGAAGAAGCGGCCAGCTTGTTTTCCACGATAACCTTGTCCGAACCCTGAGCGCCTTGCAGGATGGCGATCGCGGCGCCAGCGAGGGTTACCTTGCCTTGGGCAATTTCGTTTGCCCACCAAGTTGCGCCGGGGACGTCGGCTTCACGGCCGAACAGCGTTTCGTAAATACCGTTGATCGTGGCAACGGTGGCGCCATCGGGATACAGCGCCTTGGATTCGGCGGAGCTAGAAAATTCCTGCTCGACTTGGGCCTGGGTCATGCTGGGCTGGGTGTACCAGACCGCACCATTAGGGTCAATCGGACGACCAAAATATGCTAAGTAGGCTTGTTCGAGAAAAGCTTTGGTGACAGCCATGTGTAACTCCTCAAGGAAAACAAAAAATTGTGTTTGCAGACTTCAAACGGGGCGACTATAGCAGAACAATCATTTCGCGCAACACCCTATCTGGCTCCCAGGCTCTCTGAGCGTATGCTTTCAGCAACAGGACCGCGGAACTTGGTAGCCAATGTAGACGAATTTGCCACGGTGGGTGTGACGTACGTCACATTTTTGTGATTTTCAGGGCATTGTTGCTAGATTACAACAATCCATCCATCAAAACCGATCTGGCAAGGACGTCGCGCCCCGGGCTGCGACGACTTTATTAACCGAGCAAAGCAGAACGTTAGTTCGCGGACGATGTTCATTACACGAAGCATCGGCGCATCCAACGATACCTGCCGCCGCTCGGAGAAATTTCATTAATTCATCAAGTCAGGAAAGCCCAATCTGTGCCAGAAGGCTTCTTGAGCTTTGGGCCCATGTCAGCCAAGGCATGGTGTCTGATTTTGGGTGCTTGCCCTCGGTGTGCAAGCCAACCCATTCCTCAATCGCGCGGGCTAGTCCATCCGCGCTTGTCGCAGAGAAATAATACGCATGCTCTCCCGCCACTTCGCGAAAGACCGGAATATCCCGTGCGATGATTGGCAACTCGTGCTGGGCGGCTTCAATAAGAGGGAGACCAAAACCTTCACCATAGGAAGCGGCGATCAGGCAGGTACTGGCGGCGTAAACCTTTTCCAGATATTCGTCGCTGATTCCTTCCAGCCAAATCAGTCGATTATTTAACTCGGGATGAGTACGGATATGGCCGACGATGTTGTCAGCCATCCAGCCACTCTTGCCAATTATGACAAGCTTGACATTGTGGTTTCTATTCCAGAGATACTCAAAGGCATTTATGACTTGCAAATGCCCTTTGCGTGGCTCAATAGTACCGACCATAACGAAACTGGTGCTCTCTTGTATGGCCGAGAGCGTTTTTTCTGCGTCTGCAGGAAAACCGGATGTTGGAAACGATCTCTCAATGTCCGCCCCAAGGTGAAAATGGGTTACGGCCAAATTTTCTGGCAATTCTCCAAAATATAATTTATGCCATTCTAAGAAGTCATTTGCCACTGACTTCGAGATGCATATTACTCCCGAACACTTGCTGATAGATGCCGCCCAATTTATATGGCCTTGGGAATCGTCGGAACCAAAGAAATCGTCGTGGGTGATTGGCAACAAGTCATAGACCAGAAAAAAAACGCTGACGCCAAGTTGCATGAGGTTTTTATACAGCCCTTGATTCGACGCGGCAACAACATATCCTCCCGCCAGATCCAAGCCTAGAATAATATCTCCACGCATCGGCACGAAGCCATAATTACTGTCCGATGTAACGTCAACCCTCGCCATTTTCCGGTATTCGACAAGGAGCCGGTTCGCCGGATAATAGTTCCACTGACCATCTATCTCATCAAGATATACGGGAACAACCCGATATCCCTCGGGCGGTTTGGAAATCAATTCGAGCAATACCGATCTTACTACTCTTTGAATTCCCGTTTTGAAATCGTCCCGATGGACTACCGAAACGTCGACGTACAGGATTTTTCCTTTTCGAATGCCTGAGTGCGGGGGGTTACCTTTCCCATTTTCACATGGTCCCTGAAGAATCAATTCGGCCAGATTGCTGGCGCTTTCACTCCAGGACAGGTAAGGCATCGATCCCACGTCCAACTCGCCCGGCGTGCGCGCGAGCCATCTGCTTACGGCATCGATGAGTGCCTCTGGTTCATCGGCAGCGAAATAATGTGCAAAGGAACCTGCAACTTCACGAAACACCGGGATATCCCGCGCAATGATTGGCAATTTGTGTTGCGCAGCTTCGATAAGTGGCAAACCAAAGCCTTCTCCATAGGAGGCGGCGATCAGACAAGTACTGGCGCCATAGACCTTTTCCAAATACTCATCGCTGATTCCATCCAGCCAAAAAAGTCGTTTGTTTAGCTCGAGATGAGTTTTAAGGCGCTCGATTGTTTGGGGAATGTCGCGTCGCATGTCATCCGGCAGGTTTTTCCAGCCCTCCTTGCCCACAATGACAAGGTTGATTTCAACGCCCTCGTGCCAGAGTTGACTGAAGGCTTCGATGGTTTGAAGATAAGCCTTTCGTGGCTCAATGGTGCCGACCATTAAAAAGCTTGGGCGGAGACCAATCTGTCGTAGTACCCGTTTTGCGTCGCTGGGCATGCCGGTGGTGGGAGAGGTATTGGATAAATCAGCGCCATGATGAGACCAGCCAATATTGAATGGGCGCCTTTTTTCAAAATACATATCTGCTTGCTGCTGCCAATCTGCCAAATCATCGGCGACAGCCTTCGAAACACAGATTGCACCATTGAATTTCAATACTTGTCGCAGCCACTTCAAATAACTTTCGTCAGCGCCTGGCGGGAATACTTCCGGCATCCGGATTGGCAGCAAGTCATGTACCATGAAATACACTTCAACACCTTTGTCACGCCAGTTCCGAATCAATCCGGCATGCTCTGCCTGCACCAGAATGTCGCCCGAAATATCCAGACCTAGCAAAATGTCGCCACATTCTGGTTCGACGATCTCATCATCTAGCAATTGGGTCGAACACCCTAACAATCCCAAGGTGTAATGGCACGCACGACGATAGTGCCATTGCCCGACAACCTGATCAAGGTATACAGGTTCGACTCGGTAGCCAATTGGTGGGGCCTCCAGTAGTGCCAACGTCAGTGCGCGTGCAACACGCTCGATACCGGTCTTGAGATCGTTCCGGCACGTAGCCGACACATCGAGGAACAAGCGCTTAGCGGATTTCTTTATCGGTAAGGTAGCCGCCAGGTCCATTGAAAGATGAAACAGTTCGCTATCGCTGGAGGGAAGGCCTTGTTGTTCCGCAATGGCACGAATCAAGGCTGTTGCTGAGGTCTGTGCACGGCGATAGAAACTCTCGATGGCTTCAGCGTACTGTCTGGCACATTCCGCAGGTGCATGACGCTTCAAGATGGTTTCGCGCGCACGCTCTGCCAGGGAACTGCGCTGCTCTGGTTTTCTCCACAACGTCTCCAGGGCCAAAACTAGTGCAGCATCCTCGAAATTGTCAGGCAGAAGCCAGACGGCCTCCGGTTCCAGTTCTGCAAACGAGCCATTGGCGTTGACGATCGTAGCAAGACCATAATTCATGCAGTCGAGTGCTGTACCCGACGTTTCTCCGCGAGAAAGCGCGCGCAATTGCACTCCAATATCTGCAGCAGCCAGATAGGTGCGAAAGACGTCAGTATCAACCCAACCGGTAACGCGAATGCGCCCCCCCACATTGGATTCGCGAATGCACTTATTCAATTGCTGGCCATAGCCATCTTGATGATTTTCCCCGACAAATACCAAATGGCAATTCTCTTGCTCCGCCAGTTCCGAACTCAGCCACGCGTCAAGAAGTCGATGGTTCAATTTGCTCGGACCCAGAAGACCAAACGCGCACACTAGCAGCGACTCTTCCCCCACTCCCAGTATTTTGCGAGCCCTCTTTTTGTCGATTTCATGCGTTGGTACCCTCAGGTGAGGGATATCCACCCAGTTCGCTGCAACTTCGCCGCCATACCATTGCTCGGCAAGGTGCATCGAGTTTCGAGAATGGACAATAACTCCGAGCGCACCCTGCAACACGCTTAAATTGCAGGGGTATTTCCAAACGGCTTCAGCAGCGTCAATTGCCGCAAAACGCTCCTGTAAAGCTTTATAGCCGTGCGAATGGTAGAGTTCCCGCCCCCACCCTCCGGGATCGAAACCCGTCGAATCCATATGTGCAACAACGTGGCCGAGAAAAAAGTCATGCAGAACTACCACCCCGGGCACAAGCTTCAGCAAATGAAACATGTGCTGGTGGAAAGCAGAGTTTCCGAAGTGATAAAGCACCCGGTCATAGCGTTCCGCATTACGGATAAACCATTCCACCGTCCGTATTGCGCAACAAGAATTGATTGACGAATCCGGCGCAGTGTCTTGCGCAATGATCACGTCAATTTCATACAGGCTGGAGAGTTCTGACAGCAACTCTGCACTGTAATCGGCAATACCGGTTCGCTCTGGAGGCAAGGGCGAAACATAGGCAAGTCGTAGACGATGCCGGGGCTGGAGTGCTGGCTGAAAAGCGTCACATTGAGAATGAAGCGCCTCAAATGCAGCGATAGCCCGCTTGGCGCTTTCATCCCAAGAGAATCGTTTGGCTTGGCGTCTGCCATGCGAGACAAGTGCATCTCGGAAAACATCATCCGTCAGACCCCGAGTTATTGCATGGGCAATCGCCTCTTCCGAGTGGGGATCAAATAATGCACTATCCGAACCAATTACTTCCGGCAAACTGGAACTACTTGCCCCGATAACCGCTGCGCCGCAGGCCATGGCCTCGAGCGCTGACAGACCAAGCCCCTCGTGCCAGGCAGGGAAGACGAAAAGTTTGCACAGATTGTAAAGCTGGACGAGTTCTTCGTCTGTCACATAACCCGAGAAACGTATTTCATCCGCCTTGAGGCCAACTGATTCGGCTTTACGAATGAGTTCAGCAACATTCCCAGCCGGCATTTCGCCTGCCAGCAATAACTGGTGACCAGCGCGCGTGTGAGGCGGCAAACGGGCAAATGCCTGGACCAGCCGCGGCAGGCTCCCACCCTCATCGATGCCGCCAGTGCAAAAAACGAAAGGGCGGGTCAGGCCAAATTTGAGCCGCAATTTGGCAGCAACGCTGTCATCGATGGGCAGTGGTTGAAAGTTGGATTCAACAGCAATTGAAGCATTGATGATGCTGCTTTCCTGCAAATCCAGATGTGTCAATGCTTCCTGACGTGTGAATTCAGATGCGGCAAGATAGATTGTAGCTAGCTTCAACTGATTGCTCTTGCGCAAATAATGCTGTGCCCGACGCGGATCACGTTTAGCGTAATGACTAGAATTTAGCAAAGGCGCAAGGCTATAGATCGATACGCTAACCGGCGTACTGTTATCGAAACGCCCGATACTCGTGACAGCATCGTCCGCGTAGCCCTCAAACAAACTTGTAATATGAATCACATCCGGCTGAAGACTTGAAAAAAACGCTTCACGTATCAGTTCGGCCACTTCACGCCGCCCATCGTTCGCGACATTCTCTTCCGCCACCGGGCCGGGCGCGTGCCAGATTCGGATGTTCTCCTGCGGAAGCAGTCCGTCAAAGGTGGCCCTAATGGGCTCGATTGTGTCAGGAAACGCGCCGCTCAAGGCGAGGAATACCTCATGCTCGCCACGGTTACGAACGATTGCCCGAGAAATGGATATCGCATGACGGCCGATGCCACGATAGCGGCTTTCTGTTTGCGCACCCTGCATGTCGATGACGATACGCATCAACGAATCTCCCGATTTTTCTTGTCGACAGCAGCCTTCAATGCTACGAATATTCGATGCGCATGCGGCGTCATGGTCTGCTGCACAAGTGCGGCGTCAAGATGTGCCAGGCTAGACGATGCGAAGGTTGCATACGCCTCCTGTCCAAGCACAACCCCAGTGTTGTGCATAATCCGAAATAGCCGTGGGAGCAACCGAGGGAACGACCTAAAAACCGGAATCAACACGCTTCTGAATCTCGGCTGATTGAGAACATAGCCAATACCGATGGCGATAGATGCTCGGAGTGCCTGTTTGGACTTCAGCGCGATTGCTGTGGTCGACCGTCCTAGAATCGAAAAATCACCGCCCAGAATCCGCTTGAAGGCACGCATCGGTTTGGTCAGGCGCCAGGAACTACTGGCATACACAGCTTGCAACTGTGCGAAACGCTCGCTTGATGCCGCTTCGGCTTGCTGGGCCTTGGCTTCGGCTTGCTGGGCCTTGGCTTCGGCTTGCTGGGCCTTGGCTTCAGCTTGCCGGGCCTTGGCTTCAGCTTGCCGGGCCATGGCTTCGGCTTGCCGGGCCAAGGCTTCGGCTTGCTGGGCCATGGCTTCGGCTTGCTGGGCCCTTAGTTCAAAATCGAGCTGTTCAGAACGGATAAACCCATCAAAAACATTGGGCGGATAGCGAAGCGAATCCCGTAACTCATGACGCTCCTTGGCAACGTAAAAGCGGTTCAGACCATCAGTATAGCCAAGGTCATAGTCAGCCGAGAGTACCGTACCCTCCCATTCGCCATGAATCTCTTCGGTTGAGTTCGGCTTCGTAGCTTCGATCACTAGAATCCATGGGCGGAAGCGTGAAAAATCAGCTCCGTCAATTACGGATTTTTCAAACCCCTCAACATCAATTTTCAAGAAATGAATTTCTCCAGAGACATGCTGTGCACAAATATCAGCGAGCCTGGAAACGGGAACTTTGTGGAAAGTACCCTTGTGACCGCTTGCCGCGTGCTGAGCCATGACATCAGGCGACGCAGTCGCCCAGCCACGCACGTCGCATTCCCAAACCTCAATCTCGCCATTCGACGCACCTGCCGCGCACTGCAAATTAATATCGCGCGGCCTGTCACACAGCAATTCTGCATAATGTGAAGGCAATGGCTCTATATTGATTCCATGCCACCCTCGCTCGTAAAAAGCTCTTGTAACTGAGTCTATCGAGGGATGATTTGCGCCAACGTCGATATAAAATCCATTCTCTATATGCTTGAGTGCGCGCCAAAGCATAACGTCTTCAAAATTTTGTGCGTAAGAAACAAAACTCACGAGCATTTTGCCTCATACAATGCACACATAAATTCTCCATCTAAAACAAAATCCACCACAGTCAAATTTGCTCTTTCCGCTAACAAAGAGCGGGAGCGCCCCAAATAAAAAAATAAATGAAAACGAGTGTACTCAAAGAGATATTCGAAACACGGAGTAGCATGTGACATTCGCCCTCCCTGCTTAATGATCCCTTGCATGAAGCTCAATTCTTCGACAGGATAACGGAGGTGTTCTAAGACATTGTTTGAAAAAACACCATCGAATCCAATTTTTTGTAACTCGACGCGATTTGATATCACATAATCTGCACTTGCCTGAGCTGATCCATGAGGTTCAAATGCCATTACATTCCAGCCCTCGCTGCGCAAAATTTCTACGCTCCTTGACCAAGCTCCAGCACCATAGTTGAGATAAATGCCCGATTTCGACGGCTTTAATAGATGAAACGCTCGGATTTCCTGGGCAGTAGAATCACCTTCTTCGTAAACTCGGTAATGCCATTCGTAATCGCTACTAAGTTCCGCGGGAGTGAGATCCAACATTTTTTTCGGGCCATAAATCAGATCACAATTTGTGCACTGATATCTGAGCAGAAGCCCACCACCAAAAATGCAATATGAATTAAACTGCTTGAGTGTATTAGCTGAACTTGTAAAGCCGCAGAGCGGGCAAGTACACAATTCTTCCCCACCAACTATAGAGCAAGAAATATAGTCGATGAGGGACCACTTCTCTGCAACCTGATGACGCAAAACATCCCTCTGAAAAACATCAGTCTTAACTTTAAGATCGGCTAAGTATTTCTCAATGCCATCCAGTCGGTCGCCAATTGAACTATAAGCCTGAATTAGCGAATTTGAATCAGAATTGTTTGACAACCGTTCAATAGTTGAACGACGAACAACCGCCAAACCCAAAGGCATAAGCATCGAATTAATTACTTTTGCGAGGCCCATATATTTAGGCACCTTCTATTTCAATAGATGGCTCAAGCCAGACACACCCAGTGAAGTCATCATGATTCAAGTTGACTACAGAGAAAACAAGTGCTCTGTCACGCCATTCGTAATTATTCGAGAGATGAGTGTCACTACTGGTTAGGGCAACAGCGACGGAATAGTTACCAGATCCGAGATTCATAGAAAATGTAAATCTGAACAGATATTTAGCACCAGGCCGGACATCGAGAATCGCCCTTTTTTTCAAGAATGTATTTGTACCAAACATCGGCAACCCGAGCCGATCTTTAATCATGTAACCCAATACGAGTATCGGCAATGACTTGTTAGCCACAACCTTTACCTGCAATGTCACCGTCTTTCCAACCCCGGAAACCTCAATTGCTTGCCCAAATTCATCCAACAAAGCAACGTCCACGATATTGGCAGAACCATCACCTGAAATTGTTTGATACCCACCATCTTCCAAAATATCCTGTGTTACGGTCTGGTTCTGATTATCGGCCAACATGGCGTTGTAGTAATCCATGACCGCCTCCGGCTCTCCTTCCAAAGCCAACTTTCCGGCATTGAGCATGATGGCACGATCACAAATAGACTGAATTGCTTGCTTGTCGTGCGAAACAATAAGGAGCGTCGTTCCCTGTTTGCGAAACTTCCGAATGCGGTCGAAACTCTTGTGCTGGAAATAGGCATCGCCTACTGAAAGCGCCTCATCAACGATAAGCACATCGGGCCGCTGTGCTGTTGCCACGCTGAATGCCAGGCGCATCTGCATACCACTGGAATAGACGCGAACAGGTTGGTCAATGTAATCGCCAATTTCAGCGAAGGCTTCAATCTCGGGCATCAGGCGGGCAATGTCTTCAACCTTGTAACCGAGGAGTTGCCCGGCCATGTAGGCATTCTGCCGACCGGTGAAGTCTGGGTGAAAACCCATGCCGAGTTCCAGCAGGGCAGCAACACGGCCTGTGATGCGCACATCCCCCGTCGTTGGCTGTGTGGTGCCAGTGATCATCTTGAGCAGGGTACTCTTGCCAGCACCGTTAATGCCGATGATGCCAAGCGCCTCTCCAGGCTTGACCGAGAAATTGATGCCCTGCAATACCCATTTAAGCGTGTGATGGCGCTTGTGACCGGGCGTCACCCATTCTGCCAGGCGCGACCAGCGCGTGGCGTATTGCTTGTAGGCCTTGCCGAGGTTTGTAACGGTGATCGTGCCCATCAGAGTTCATCCACCATTTCACCGGCATGGCGCCGAAACAACCCGAAGCCAATCAGGCATAGAATAACGGCGAGCGCAACAACCGGCCACAGGCTGTACCAGTCTGGCCATTGACTGCTAACTAAGATGACCTGAAAGGCATCTATCAGCCGTGCCATTGGGTTCAGTTTCATATATAGCTGGAGGCGCTCTGGCAAAATACTGACAGGGTAAACAATAGGGGTCAGCCAGAACCAGAACTGCAGGAATATGCCGAAAAATTGCCCGACATCCCGAAAAAACACGTTCAATACACCCAGCGTGATGCCCAACCCAATGGCGAAAGTCACAAGAATTGTAAGTACCGGCAGCAAGGCGAAAAAATGCCAACCAGGAAAGTTGCCAGACAGAACGAGAAATGCCGAGAATAGACTAAAGATTATGGCGAAGTTGAGTCCGGCATTAGCCACTACGATTACGGGCAAGCACAACCTTGGAAAGCTCAGTTTTTTGAGAAGGTTGGCGTTTTCCAAAAAGGTATTTTGCGCACGACTGACAATTTCAGCAAACAAGCCCCACGTCAACACGCCAGCGCACAGATAGATGCTATAGGCAAAGGTTGTATCTACTCCCGGCAGCTTTGCCTGCATGATCTGGGAGAAAATCACTGTGTAGACAATGATCATGGCTAGTGGATTGATTACGGTCCACACGGCACCGAGCAGGGAATTGCGGTATTTTGACTGATATTCCCGTTTGACACTGCCGATGATAAAGCCGCGATAGGCCCAGAGTGGCCGGATCAAGCTAAGTGCCATCAGGCACGCCCGTAAACATCCTGGAAGCGAACGATATCGTCTTCGCCCAGGTATTCGCCGCTTTGTACCTCGATCATCACCAGCCCCATGACACCAGGGTTTTCGAGGCGGTGCTGATGTCCCGCCGGTATATAGGTCGATTGATTTGTACCAACAAAGAGTTCCTGGTCGCCATTGATCACTTTTGCCATTCCGCTGACAACGATCCAGTGTTCGCTACGGTGGTGATGCATTTGCAGGCTGAGGCTGCCGCCAGGCTTCACTTCAATACGTTTTATTTTGAAGCGCGGTCCTTCTTCAAGCACAGTATAGGTACCCCAAGGGCGGGTCACCGTACGATGGATCTTGTATGCCTCGTGGTTCTGCTTCTTGAGTTGCGCGACCACCTTCTTGACATCTTGTGCTTTGTCGGGATGCGCCACCAGTAGTGCGTCCGGCGTATCAATGATCATCAGATTATCGATCCCGACTGCGGCAACCAAGCGGTCTTCACTTTGTACGAAGGTATTCTTGCTATCGACAAAAATAGCTTGGCCGACAGATCGGTTGTTATCACCGTCCGCCCCGACCAATTCGCTGACGGCATTCCAGGAACCGATGTCGCTCCAGCCGAAATCGGCGGAAACAACCGCGACGTTGGCTGAACGTTCCATAACCGCGTAGTCGATAGAAATATCTGGCACGGCTGCAAAAGCTTCGGCCGGAATTTCAAGCATGGTATTGGACGCTGAGTTTTCCTGACATAACGCCGCCCAACATGCTTCAGCAGCTGTCGCTACCTCCGGGGCATGCCTAGACATTTCATCCAAGATGACCCCCGCTTTGAAGCAGAACATGCCGGAGTTCCAGAGGAAATTGCCGCTAGCCACATATTGCTCAGCCTTTTGCAGAGAGGGCTTTTCGACAAAACGGACGACTTGCCTGCCCTTGCCCACCACATCGCCCGATTCAATATAGCCGAAACCAGTTTCAGGGCCCGATGGAACGATGCCAAAGGTCACCAGCTTGCCCTGCTCTGCCAACGACGCTGCGCTACCTACGGCGGCACCAAAGGCAACCTGATTCTTGATCAGGTGATCGGCGGCAAGAATGAGCATCAATGCGTCGCGACCGAAGCGGTCCGCGATATGATGTGCCGCGAGCGCGACGGCGGGTGCAGTATTGCGACCGACAGGCTCAAGCAGGAAAACGCCAGTCTGCCGTTCACCTAGTTGCGCGCGAGCCAATTCATCCTTGCTCATAAAGAAGTAGTCACGATTGGTGACGGTCAGGATTTCGCTGCCTCGTTCATTTGCAAGCGTCACCCCCGCCGCACGGAGATACGTTTTGAGCAACAGACTTTCGCCATCCGCCAGCTTCATAAAAGGTTTTGGATGACCCTCACGCGAAACAGGCCACAAGCGGGTTCCGGCACCACCGGAAAGAATGACTGGAATTAGCATAATCGGAGGCTGAGCAGCGGCGGTAAAGTTGTAATTCTACCGCACCTATAGATGTCGTAGTCCGAGCAAACCACTAGCAGACAGAGCCGGCCCCGTTTGTTTGGACAGAATTTCCACGGCGATAAGTAGAGCCCTGCGTGGGTAGCATTATCCACGGTGGCAGTTGCCGAAGGTCCGTTCAGACCGTGGACGGCGCGGTAAGTAACACGGATTTCATGCGGCAAGCGAACGAAGTAGATCATGTCCGGTGTCTTGCCAGCAAATGTTTGATGCGGTCGCCGGCTGCTGTAGAACTTGATGAACTGCCCGAGGCTGGTCTTGGCCAGGGAAGCCGAGCCATAGGCTTTCAGATATACCTCCTCGCATTTGATCGTGCACCAGAGGCTTTTGACGAAGACGTGCCCCGGTAAGGCGGACAGCGTCCTTCGGGTGTGTGATTTCCCATGGCGCGAAGGGTGGTTTTTGCCTTTCGCACGCTTTTCCCGGGGATTTCGAGCCGCTTTCTTGTCATGTTGTTCCCAACAGACGGATTGCGTCCAGCGTGCGCATGCGCGTCAAGTTGTAGGCGGTCATAGTCAGCACGAACAACTGATCGACCTTGTGCAAGCCGCGCACCATCACTTGGCGGATCGGCCCGACGAACTTGGCCCAGCCGAATCCTTGCTCCGATGAGTTTGCGCTTTTGCTGGGAGATCGCGTAGCCCGCAGTGCCGGCAATCTCATCCGGCACTGCGGAGCGGCGATGGCTAATGTTTTGCGCCACATGGGGAATCACATTCAGTTCGTTCAGCGTCTCGATGACCTGCCGGGCATCGTAGCCCTTGTCGGCGCCCAGCGTCACTTCAGCCGCCACATCGGCCACCTGCCGGGCGTCGGCAATCATGGCCCTGGCCGCCTCCCGCTCGGCGTAGCCGTCGGCTGTGGTGACGATGGCACTGGCGATCAAGCCGTGGCGGTTGTCGCTCAGGGTATGGCCCATATAGCGCAATTTACTGGCAGTATTGCCCTTGCGGTAGAGTTGGGCATCCGGGTCACTACGTGAGGCGTGGGTCTCGTTACTGCGCGACCGGCCTTTGAAGTCGCCGCCGTCGTCATCGCTGCCGTCCTGGCGCACGAAACTCTTGTGTCCTGCCCAAGCCTGGATGAGCGTGCCATCAACGCTGAAGTGTTCGCTGGAGAGCCATTGATTCTTCTCGGCAATCGCCAGGACTGCATTGAAGAGTTCGATCACGGCGTCGTGGGCGATCGGGCGTTCGCGGTTCTTGCTGAAAACTGTGGGCACCCAGATGGCATCGTCCATCGAGAGCCCGATGAAGCAGCGAAACAGCAGGTTGTATTGCGTCTGCTCCATCATCTGCCGTTCCAAGCGGATGCTGTAGAAGATTTGCAGCAGCATGACGCGCAGGAATTTCTCCGGGGCAATGCTGGGGCGGCCGCCTTTGACCTCGGCAACATACATGCCAGAGAGCAAGGGCCCGATATCCTTGAGTACCTGATTCACCATCTCCCAGAGGGGCCGTAGCAGATGCTGCGCCGGAACAAAATCGTCCAGGCGAAGCATCGCAACCTAGCTCTCGGTGAAACTGTCGGTTTCGCGCATGGTTTGCTTCGTTCTCTCGGGAATCAATGGGTATCGGTATAACCCTTGCCATACCTATTTCGTCGACACAACGGCGAGGTATTTCAGCGGCCTGCTAGGCGTGCACGCGGCGGCTATACAAATCGGCGATGGCGACGAGATACACGAAACCCCGGTACATCGGGATGTAGGTGGTACCGGTTGCCCAGACGTGATTGGGGGGCTCGATGCTCAGGTTCCGCAGCAGATAGGGATATCGGGTGGGCCGCATGCCTGCGACTAGTGTTCGGCTTGCGCCACAAGGCTGTGTGCCCATTTGCCGCATCAGCCGGCGAACGCTTGTGGCCGACCTACTGCCCCTCTTTGCGGAGCAGATTGTGCAGCATCCGGTTCCCGGCAGACTGATACTTCAGGTGCAACTCGTCGATTCGACACATCAACGCCACATCCTCCAGAGAGGTCGGTTTGGGCGCGTAGTACACGGTCGACCGAGCCAGTTTGAGAATCTCGCATTGCCAAACCTCCGACAGGTTGTAGGTGCGGTCAATCATTATTTTACGCTGAGCAGCCTCACCTTGTTCAGCGCCTTTTCTAAAAAATCATTCTCCAGCGCCAGTTACCCAATCTTGGCCTGCATGGTCTGAATGTCCGATTCGGACAAGTTGGCCGGCGACTCGCTAAAGACCACAGCCGATCCCTCCAGCAACTGCATCTTCCAGCAGACAATCTGCTCGGATGAACATCAAACCGTTGCGCCAGTTCGGCCAAGGTATTGTCGCCCTTCAAGCGGCAATCGCCACCTTGGCTTTCAACTCCGGTGAGTGATTCCGCCCCGTCCTCCTCGTTACGCTCTTGCTCCTTTTTCCGGCAGCTACGTGAGGCTACAAAACACCTATTTACCCCACGAAATCACGCCGGTCGCCAAGCGTTGCTGATCCAGTCGCGCTTGAAACAGATAGGCCGCAGTTTGGCTATCGCTGGACAGCGCACCACGGACGTCCATATTGTTCGGGAGTAAGAACTGGTTGCCACCATACAAGCGCCCATCTGCAGAAACCTCGCCTTTGTTTTGCAAGCTAAATCGCTCACTCTGATTGACCAAATCAAATTTGGTGAAAAAATTCAATTTTGCAAAATCAACTTGTAACAGGCCGTTTTCTATTTTGGCTGGAGAAGGTTTTCCCGATGCCTCGTTAAGGATCACTGCCTGCGAGTCGCGTATGGAAAACGCCGCACTGCTTTGAACCGGCGCTTGCCACGGCGTATCCCGGTTGCGCATGATTGCATAGTAGTTGTTTGTCGCTATCAATTGGTTACTTGCCAGAAGGGAAGCAACGTCAACTTCGATGCTTTTGTCGAGTACCGCTTGCCAACGCCCCCAAATCAGCGGCACACTTACAATCGGCGTTACGACTGAGGGGGTTACAGCGGGCGCAGCTACTGGAGTAGATTCGGCTGCCCGAGTTAGTGCCTGACTAACTGCCTGATTGATTGCATCGATCTTGAGAGGCATAAGCAAATCGGTCTCAGCCCTTGTCACTGCAGCGCTATTGCTTATTGCCGCCCCATTTGACGGCGCGTTTGTTTTAGGCTCATTGGCGTGTGGGGGCGAAATAGCGTCCGGTATCTTATCAGAGCCTTTATGCAACACAGGAATCTGACCGCGATCAACTTGAAGGGTGTGTCCCACTTTTTCAGCAAACAATTCCCGGCTCAATGCGCCACCGCAGGGGCCAATACCACTTGAAACGCACTCGCTGGAAAAGGGACTGACAACCACGGCACCCGATAAAACAGCTACCCGAGTCGTTTCAGGACTAGCAAAGACAGTAAAATCGGTTCCACGAACGCCGATTGCAGCAACCGGTGTGTTAAAGCGGAAATTTTGACGCGCACTTTTTACCGCGTCACCAGATATGTGGCGGGCAACACCCTGCTGCAACTCAAGCTTGATGCGATTGTTGGAGGGATCTTCGGTGTCGATCTGGTATGACACAATCTGGCCCAAACTGTTTGGCCGCAGAATAAAAAAGCCGTTATCGCGAGTCTTGAGGTACAGGTAGCCATCTCGGCCCGTAATCAGTGTATCTCCTTCGCTAACCTTATCTCCAACCTGCACCTGGCGGCCGGCGACCCTTACCTCTCCGGCAATAAAGACAATATTAGCCGCCTCCGTTGCAAACAAGGCGCTCGATGCAAGCGTTAGCAAGGCATTTAGAAAGAGTCTAAAATAGGCGCTCATTTATCAGCCTCCATCGTTACATTCTCAAGCAGCAAATAAAAAAATGATGTGATTCCAGTCACAATTTTACATTTTATACGACCAGGGGATTGCCTATCCTCAAGATTAATGCTTAAACGCCTGTCGCTTTTTTGGCTCGTGAGGTACTGCTCGGCGCGATTCTATCGTGCATTTTTGGGTAGCCTTCTGCTCTTGTGGATTGGCGTCATTTTTGCTGAACCGATACCCACAGTGAGTTCTCAGGATATATACGGAGAGGCCATGCTAGCAATCACTGAGGGGCGCCTTGAGGATGCGAAAAAATTTCTGGCGCAGTTGATTTCCGACGAACCCCGCCACGCTGGGGCGTGGCTGGACCTTGCAATTCTATATTGCGCATCAGGAAACGTGTCCGAAGCAGAGCATCTTTTTTTGGAGATCGAGCGTCGCTATGCACCGCCGCCCCCTATCCTGGAAGTCATCGCCCATCAACGTAAACTTGGTTGCAGTGGCTGGACGGCAAAAAAAAATGCAACTCTCCGTTTGGGTCGCGGCTTTGAAAGTAATGTAAATCAGGGCGCGCGCAATCCGAACTTTTCCCTTGGCGGAGGCGGCAGTCAGATTGACTTGGTGCTTTTACCCGAATTTCGTCCCCGTGGAGATCAGTTTACGAATTTTTCCGGCGAGCTAGTCAGAGATTTTTCGCAAAATGGGGCGTTTGGAGTCGTTCAGTTTCAGTCGCGAAGTTACGATCAAATGTCCCGCTACAATACGAATGCCATATTTTTCGGTGCAGAAACTCCTTGGCGATGGGATCGTTGGGGCGGAAGGTTGGCAGGGACAACAGGTTTTATGACGCTGGATGGTCAGGTTTATTTGCGACAAAGCCAGATTCAGTTGGAAGTCGTCCCCCCTTTGCCATTGGGACATGGCTGGCAATCAGGCGTGACGGCGAGCTGGAGCTATATTACGTATCCTACCTTAAGCAATTTTGATGCACAGTGGTGGGAGGCTCGTGGCACATTAAGCTACCAAGGGGAAGACTCATGGTGGCAAGCCAATGCTGGTGCCGTTAAGGATAAGCAGGCTAGCGAACGTCCGGGTGGTGACCGCGTGGGTAGCTTTGCCAACATTCGGGGAAATTTCTCATTGGGTGGTCGTGTGCTGGCTGAGCTAGGTTGGCAGTTTCAGCACTGGGAAGGAGAGCGCGCCTATTTCCCTGGGCTCATTGATATTCAGCGTACCCAAAATATGAGCGTGATACGGATGGCAGCTATTTTTCCATTGAATGAATGCAATGCGATTAATCTGGAATTCAAGGACATTCGAAATCAAGAAAACATTTCGATTTTTGAGTACAGGAACTGGATACTTCAGCTCAACTGGCAGTGGCAACCGCTGCGGCGGTGTTGATCAGCACAGACGTGGCGCGCGCTGAAAAATAGGTACGTCTTTCAAAAAAATCCTATCTTGCTTCGGAACATGAGGCTCAAATGAAAACCCCCATAGAACTTGATGGCGGCCCCCCGGATGCGGTCAATAACCCGCCCCGCCCAACCATTACAATTCATCTGAACAACATTCCGCTTCTAAAGGGTGTTGACGAGGAGACATTGCGGCATCTGGCCAGCGTATTGCAAGTTCGAACTGCAGAGCGTGGCAGTCACATTCTTCATAAAGGGGACATCGGCGACCATTTGTTTTTTTTGCTCTCTGGTCGCGTGCAGGCCGTGGACATCACAGAGGGTGGGCGCGAAATTGGACTGTCCTTCCTTGAGCCTGGTGACTACTTTGGTGAGCTTTCAATTATTGACGGAAAACCCCGCTCGGCCTCGGTAATTGCCTGTGAGCCTTCCATGTACGCCCTGTTGTCACGGCCTCAAGCACTGGAATTGATCCACAACAACCCACTTGTTGCCGAACGCGTGTTGAAAAGATTTGCCGTAAGCATTCGGCGAGCTTCCAATTTCAGAATGATTCTCGGCATACCTAACGCGTTTCAGCGAGTTTATGCCCTTATTGATTACCTTGCCCAGAAAAGCCAAAGCGGTTTGGTCGTTATCGATAGATTGCCGACTCAGCAAGAGATCTCAATTATGATCAACACAAGCCGCGAGACGGTTTCGCGTGCCATACACTTGCTTATTCAACGCGGAATAGTAGAAAAGGATATGCGAAGGTTGATTATTCGCCGGCCGGATGTTTTGCGCGCAGAATTTACCGCCACCAAGCATGAAGCTGAGTCTAAGCGGTAACCGGAAAATAAACCATTCTTGCAGCACCATGTCCTGAACAAGAGCACTGAGATTGGGGAAGCAATTGTGTGCCTCATTTCGACGTTAGAACAAATTTTTGCATATTTGGACTTCAACAGAGCTTATGACGTTTTCCAGAAGCGCATTTTTTTTGGAGTTGTCCAGCAAGTTCACGGAGGAAGACAAGCGCCTGCACATGACTTGGAGCTTCTGGCTGACTTTGTCGGCACTCCTTTTTTGGCCTGCGATTTGGGCGTTTACTACCGTTTTTCTGATTGGTTTCGCCAAGGAGTGTTGGGATAGCCGATACGGCAGTGGATTTTGTATGTTCGATCTGCTTGCAAATCTCATGGGCACTACGTTAGCCCTGATATTCTCCTGGTTACTTCCGGGCACACTTTTCCACTCGTGAAAGCTTTGGCTACTGGCATGTTGTGACATAAATCTATCACCCTCAAATGCGGTGTACTTGCAACCGCGACCACTCTCCGCGACCTTATCCACCCGCTTGGATTGCCAGACCTAAACGGTAGCGTACTTTCGGAATTCCCGTATATGCGAGAAGGTAATCCTGCAGCGAAATAGTAACCACTGAGAAAACGATGGATTTTCGCCTTGGTATCGCGCGCATGACTAGAATCATCATTGTATTGCTAGCCTCTGTCATGCTTCTCTATCTCCAATGGCAGCGCCCAGAATTGGTGAACCGCTTCGATGAAAGTCTGCGTGATGCCTTTCTCAAATTGGCTGCCGACCCGACCCCGGAAACCCGTATATCGGTGATCGACATTGACGAGGAGTCGATTGCAAAAATCGGCCCCTGGCCATGGCCACGAGAGCGTATCGCAGACTTGGTGGAAATTTTGTTTGCTTCCTATCATGCTCGTGCCATCGGGCTGGATATCGTTTTTCCCGACCATGGCGATCCGGAGGGCGATACTCGTCTCGCCGCGCTGGCTGCCAATGCGCCGCTGACCATTGCTCAAATATTTGATTACACACAGCGCAGCCCTAGTCTCTTGCTTGGCGTCCTCGCTGGTGGGCAACCACCAGTATCCGGGCCTGCTTTTTCGGCTATCGCAGACGGCTACATCGCCAATCATAGTGGCCTGAAAGAGGCACGATGTGTTGGAAACATTGGATATTCCCCGGATAGCGATGGCATTCTCCGTCGCTTACCGGTCTTGACCCGCTTCCAGCAGAAAGATTACCCAGATTTTGCATCTGCCCTAATTGCTTGCGGAAACACACGAGGATTTTCCACAGATTTTCCGGGGAGGGAGAGCTTTCAAGGCCAATGGCGTATCCCTTATCGGTTGACCCTAAGTGCTTATTCGGTAATTCCGGCGTCCGCAATACTTTTGGAAACTGCACCTAAAGAATTGGTCAGTGGCCGCTACATTCTGGTCGGCTCGTCCGCCCTTGGCCAAGGCGACCGAGTTAGCACCCCATTAGCTCCATTGAGCGCCGGGGTTATGGTACATGCTGCTAGTGTTTCTGCTCTTCTCGATCTGGTGGAGGGTGTTCCGATCACGAAGAAACCGGTTTTTTATGTACCCGCCTTGTGGCTATTCGCCGCTACAGTTGTTGCGATGTTAAGTCTGCCCCGCCTATCTGTTTGGAGCAACTTGTTGCTGGCAATCTGCCTGATTGCAAGTTGGCTACCTATTGCCATCTGGGGGATACGCGGCCGGGCAGAATGGTCCATTTCATCACCTTTATTGGTCTTCTTGCTTTTTCTGCTAGCGGCGGTTCATTATGAGTGGAGAGAGTCCCGCCGCAACGCCCAGCGCTTGATAAATACCTTTTCACATTATGTCGCACAACCTGTAATCGACGAAATCTTGCGTTCCAATCTATCTTATAGTCTGAAGCCGACCCTGCGCGAGGTAACGGTCCTTATCGCCGATATGGAGAGCTACACACAGATCACATCATCGCTTTCTCTGGAAGACGCTGCTCAATTAACCAAAAGATTTCTCGATTGCCTGACTAGGCCCATATTGGAGCATGCCGGAACTCTCGATAAATATAGTGGTGATGGTCTAGTTGCCTTTTGGGGGGCGCCATTACCCTGCCCAGATCAGGCAGACCGTGCTGTCAGGGCTGCCTTGAACATACTTTGTGAAATCGATAGCTTTAACCTGGAACGGATCAAGCATGACATTCGTCCGGTTCGGGTACGTATTGGCATTGAGAGTGGCCAAGCCCTGGTCGGGGACTTGGGCACACCTTTTCGTAGCACCTACACTGCCGTGGGAGACTGCATCAACTTCGCGTCACGTCTGGAGGCAACTGCCCGCGATCTCCCGACACAAATAGTGATTGGGCCTGCTGCAAATGCCAAATTGAAAAATCATTCAACCTATTCTTTAGGGGTCATCGCTATACGTGGTACAGCGACCAGCATTGAAGTATTTTCGGTCATTAGAGTTTCTTAGCTGAAACCATTTCCCCTTATTAGCACTCTTAGTTCACGAGTGCTAAAATGAAACTAGATTTATAAGGAGAATACTACGCTATGACCCATGCCCTGACGCTTCCCATCCCCTCGACTGTTGGTAGCATCGATGCCTATGTTCAGGCAGCGAATCGCTATCCGATGCTTTCCGAGGCCGAGGAGCAGCGGCTGGCCAAGCGTTTCCACGACGATGGCGACGTGGATGCAGCGCGCCAGCTGGTGCTCTCGCACCTCCGTCTGGTGATTTCGATCGCCCGCGGCTATCTCGGCTACGGCCTGCCGCATGCCGACCTGATCCAGGAAGGTAACATCGGCCTGATGAAGGCGGTCAAGCGCTACGACCCGGCGCGCGGCGTGCGCCTTGTTTCCTTTGCCATGCACTGGATAAAGGCTGAAATCCACGAATACATCCTGAAGAACTGGCGTCTGGTCAAGGTGGCGACGACCAAAGCGCAGCGCAAGCTGTTCTTCAACCTGCGCAGCCTGAAGAACGATTACGAAGGCGTCGATACGCTGTCCGGCACGCAGGCAGCCGAAGTCGCCGCCCGCCTAGGCGTCAAGCAGGAAGAAGTGGTCGAGATGGAAACCCGCCTGACCGGTCGCGACTTGGCGCTGGAAGGCAACCCAGACGACGGCGACGAGGCCTTCGCACCGATCGACTACCTGGCCGACTCGCGCTACGAGCCGACCCGCATGCTGGAAAACAAGGCTCTCGCCCGTTTGCAGGACGAAGGGCTGCACGAAGCGCTGCAGGAACTCGACCCGCGCAGCCGCCGCATCGTCGAGGCGCGCTGGCTGCATGATGGCGACGCCGCGACGCTGCACGAGCTGGCTGCGGAGTTCGACGTCTCGGCTGAGCGTATCCGCCAGATCGAAGTCAAGGCGCTACAGAAGATGCGCGGCGTGCTGGCCGCCTGAAGGCGCCAGTCACCAGCCAAGAAGGGGAGCCGTTGGCTCCCCTTTTCATTTTCCGGCCCGGTCAGTCCGCCCGGGCGGTCGACGCCGGGTTGTCGGTGCGCAGGCCGAAGGAAAAGACCTCTTTCGAGCAGACGTCGATGCAGCGACCGCAATTGGTGCAGTTCGGCGCAAGGATCACCGGTCCGACGCCCTTGCCTTCGCCCTTCAAGGCCGGGCGGATGACCTGAGGCTCGGGGCAGACCTCGAAGCAGTCCATGCAATCGTTGCAGGCGGCGCGTTCGCGGGCGGCGACGCGCACCGGGCTCCAGCGCCCGAGCAGGCTGTAGAAAGCGCCGACCGGGCAGAGTCGACCGCACCAGCCGCGCTTCATCACGAAGAGATCGAACAGGAAAATGACGACAACCACTGTCCACGCCGCGCCAAGGCCGAAAATCAGTCCGCGGTGCAGCATCGACACCGGGTTGATCAGTTCCCACAGCACGACGCCGCTTGCCGCCGAGCCGATCAGCGTCATGGCCAGAACCCAGTAACGGGTATTGCGCGAGAGCTGCGCACTACCCTTGATGCCCAAACGGTCGCGCAGCCAGCCGGCGGCATCGGTGACCAGATTGACCGGGCAGACCCAGCTGCAATAGACGCGGCCGCCGACCATGAAATAGAAGACCAGCACGATGGCGAGACCGATCAGTCCGAGCCTCTCCGGGAAATGGCCGGTCATCGCCGCCTGCAGCGCGACATAGGGATCGGTCAGCGGCAGGAAGTCCAGCGTGTAGCTGTAATTGAGATTGCCTTTGACGAGCCAGATGCCGGCCAGCGGGCCGAGCAGGAACAGGGCGAGAATACCGAACTGCGAGAGGCGTCGCAGGATCAGCCACCTGTTGGCGCGCAGCCAACCTTTCGCCGCGACCGCCTCGGCGCCGATACGCTTGCCGCTCATGGCTTGCCTTTCAGGCCAGACGGCGCGCCCGGGATGATCCCGCCTTCGGCGCCGGCCAGGCCGCGCAACGATTCTGTATGGCCCGAAGCCGGGTCGTAATGGCCGGGCAGCGTCGCGCCTTCCGGCAGGCGGTCGGGCAGGTCGATCATCTTCGATTCGTCGATCAGCGAATGGCCGGCCTTTTTCTGTTCTTCCCAGCCCAGCCGGTAGTGATGGCCGAGTTCGCCCTTGGCCAGTTTGGGCGGCAGGACGCGGATCGCCGCTTCTTCCAGCACGCAGGATTTCTCGCACTTGCCGCAACCGGTGCAATGCTCGGAATGGACGGTCGGCAGGAACATGGCGTGGCGGCCGGTGCGCGGATTGGGCACTTTTTCAAGCGTGATCGCCTTGTCGATAACCGGGCACACGCGGTAGCAGACGTCGCAGCGCAGGCCGAGAAAATTGAGGCAGGTTTCGTGGTCGATCAAGACGGCGATACCCATCTTCGCCTTGTTGATATCAGTCAGTTGATGGTCGAGCGCCGTCGTCGGGCAGGCCTTGACGCAGGGGATGTCCTCGCACATTTCGCACGGGATGTTGCGCGCCGTAAAGAAAGGCGTGCCGGTGGCGACCGGCGTTTCCGGCTTGGCGAGTTCGAGGATGTTGTAGGGGCAGTCGCGCACGCACAGGCCGCAGCGGATGCAGGCGCCGAGGAAGTCGTTTTCCGGCAGCGCGCCGGGCGGGCGCAGAGCCAGCGCCGGCAAGGCCTTGGCCTGCTTGGCGTAAAGCCCGAGACCGAGGCCGAGCATGCCGACGCCACAGGCCATCTTGGCGGCATCAAAAATAAACTGGCGGCGTGCGATGCCGCTCTTGGGGGATTTGCTGTTCGTCGTTGCCATAAAAACCTCGGGTTGCAGCCGTCGGGTGGGGCTGTCGCCCCACCCTTGTCACGGCACTCCCTGATTGCCCGTTCCCGATGGGAACCCAACAGTGGCAATCTACTCCATTAGCGTTTACGAATGATTAGCGCAGATCAAACACTGGCCATTTACCGGCGCAAGTTGCGCAGGAGTTGCCTTGGGTCAAATGCCCGGCAGGATCATGCGGGCGGCGGCCGTGCTGGCGGCGGCGATCTCTTCTCTGCTGACGCCACGCAGTTCGGCGAGGACATCGGCGATGCGCGGCAATTCGCCCGGCGTATTGCGCCCGCCTCCCAACCACGCTGGCGGGATGTCAGGCGCGTCGGTTTCGAGAACGATGGCATCGAGGGGCAGTTCGGCGGCCAGCGCGCGGATGCGGGTGGAGCCGGAAAAGGTCATGGCGCCGCCGAAACCGAGTTTGAAGCCGAGCTTGATGAACTCGTCGGCCTGCTGGCGACTGCCGTTGAAGGCATGGGCGATGCCGCCGCGTACGTGGATGCGCCGCAGGTGCTTGAGGATCTGGTCGACGGCACGCCGGACATGCAGCAGCACCGGCAGGTCGAATTCGCGGGCCAGCTTCAGCTGCTCGACAAAGAAGAATTCCTGACGCCCCGGGTCAACGTCGGTCACGTAGCCGTCGAGGCCGATCTCGCCCACCGCCACCGGCCTCTCCTTCGCCAGCCAGGTGCGCAGCACGCCGAGGTCGCCTTCCTGCGCCGCCATCACGTACAACGGGTGGATGCCATAGGCAGCGACACAGCCCGGATAGCGCTCGACCACGGTTTTTGCCTTCTGGAAGCCGTCGACCGCAACCGCCGGCACAACGATGCGCGACACCCCCGCGGCCAGCGCCATGGCATGCACCGCGTCGCTGTCGGCATCGAATTCGGCCGCGTCGAGGTGGCAGTGGGTGTCGATCAGCACTGCAGGAAGGGAAAATCCGGGGTCGGGCGCCGGCCGCCGATGAGATCGGCAAGGGCGGCAGCGGAGCCGCAGGACATGGTCCAGCCGAGCGTGCCGTGGCCGGTGTTGAGCCACAGGTTGCCGTAGCGCGTGCGCCCGATATAGGGCACGTTGGATGGCGTCGCCGGGCGCAGGCCACACCAGAATTCCGGCTCGCCGGCGGTTTGCAGGGTGGGAAAGAGTTGCCGCGTACGCTGCATCAAGGCTGCGCAGCGGACGGCATTGAGATCGAGGTTGTAGCCGTTGAATTCCGCCGTGCCGGCAATGCGCAGGCGGTTGCCGAGGCGCGAGAAGACCAGCCGGTGCTCGTCGTCGGTCAGGCTGACGGTCGGCGCCGCGGCATTATCGGGCAGCGCCACGGTCGCCGAATAGCCCTTGGCCGGCACCACCGGCAGACGTAGCCCGAGCGGCCGCAACAGCAGCGGTGTGTAGCTGCCGAGCGCCACCACGTAGGCATCGGCGGTCAACAATTCGCTACCCTCCGGCCCGCTGACCAGCACACCGGCAATCTGGCTGCCGCCGGGTGCGATGCGGTCGACCGTCAAATTCTGCCGAAAATCGACGCCCTGCGCGGCAGCCCGTTCGGCCAGTAAGCGCGTGAACTTGTGGGCGTCGCCCGACTCGTCCGACGGCGTGTAATCGCCGCCGACCAGCAAGTGACGGGCGCCGGCCAGCGCCGGCTCGATCTCGAGGCAGCGGTCGGCGCTGACGGTTTCGCGGTCGAGCCCGAAGCGGCGCATGGTCCGCGCCGCCTCGACTGCCTGGGTGAAGGCATCGGACTGTGTGTAAACGTGCAGGATGCCGCGTTCAAGCTGGTCGTATTGAAGATTCAGCTCGCGACGCAGGGCCTGCAGACAGCCGCGGCTGTAGAGCGCCAGCGCGACGATGGCGGCGATGTTCTGCCGCGTGCGGCCGGGCAGACATTCGCGCAGGAAACGCAGGCCCCACATCAATTGCGCCGGATCGGCCCGCCAGCGCCAGAGCAGCGGCGCATCCTCCTTGCCCAGCCACTTGAGCACCTGCGGCAGGACATGCGGATTGGCCCACGGCTCGGCGTGCGATACCGAGATCTGGCCGCCGTTGGCGAAGCTGGTTTCGTTGCCGGCCACCGGCTGCCGGTCCACCACCGTCACCTCGTGCCCGGCGCGCGCCAGATACCAGGCGCTGGTGGTACCGACGACACCTGCCCCCAGAACCAGAACCCTCAAGCCTCGCCCCCGCGTTCGCGGACGATGCGCGTGACCTCCGGAATATGGCGCAGGCCGCGCATTACTGCCGCCAGGTGATTGCGGTGAGCGACCTGGATGGTGAAGCGGAGCAGGGTGAACAGCCGCTCGGGATCGGAATCCATCGCCACATGCTCAATGTTCGAGCCGGCTTCAGCGATGGCGGAGGCGACCTGGGCGAGCACGCCGCGCGTGTTCTTGACCTCGACCTTGATGCGGATCTCGAACAGCTTGCCCTCTTCCGGCTCCCATTCGACGTCGATCCACTTTTGCGGCTCGGTCGAGCGCGACTTGCGGATGGTCGGACAGTCGTGGGTATGGATGACCAGGCCGCTGCCCTTCTTAATCGAGCCGATGATCGGATCGCCGGGGATCGGCTGGCAGCAGCGTGCGAGCTGGATGGCCATGCCCTCCGTGCCATGGATGGCCAACGTCATGTTGCTCGGCGAATCGGCGGACATATCCTCGCGTGCCAGCAGGCGACGGGCGACCACCGATGGCAGGCGCTTGCCGAGGCCGATGTCGGTGTACAGCTCCTCGATCGACTTCTGGCCGCCCGACCTGACCAGTTGGTCCCAGGCTTCGGTCGGGATCGAGATCGGCACCACGCCCAGCGTCAGTAATTCCTGGCGCAGCAGGCGCTCGCCAAGGCGGGCCGACTCCTCGTTCTGCATGGTGCGCAGGAAATGGCGAATCTTGCTGCGCGCACGACCGGTCTTGACGTAGTTGAGCCACATCGGATTGGGGCTGGCCTGCGGCGAGGTGATGATCTCGACCATGTCACCGTTGCGCAGTTCGGTGCGCAGCGGAACGAGATCCTGGTTGATGCGCGCCGCCGAACAGTGGTGGCCGACGTCGGTATGCACGTTGTAGGCGAAATCGACGATGGTCGCCCCGCGCGGCATGGCCATGATCTTGCCTTTGGGGGTGAAGACATAAACCTCGTCAGGGAAGAGGTCGATCTTGACGTTCTCGAAGAACTCGGCGGAATCGTTGCTCTGCATCTCGAGCAGCGACTGTAGCCATTTGTGCGTCTTGATCTGCAGGTCGGCGCCGCTTTCCTCAGTGTCCTTGTACAGCCAGTGTGCGGCGACACCTTCCTGGGCGACGTGGTGCATCTCCTGGGTGCGGATCTGCACCTCGACCGGCGTGCCGTAGGGGCCGATCAGTGTCGTGTGCAACGACTGATAACCGTTGGCCTTGGGAATCGCGATGTAGTCCTTGAACTTGCCGGGCACCGGCTTGTACAGCGCATGCAGCGCGCCGAGCGCCAGATAGCACATCGGCACGTTGTCGACGACGACGCGGAAACCGTAGATGTCAAGCACTTGCGAGAACGACAGCTGCTTCTCGCGCATCTTGCGATAGATCGAATAAAGGCTCTTCTCGCGCCCGAACACTTCGGCATTGAGGCCGGCGGACGCCAGCTTGCCGATGACGGCATTCTGGATGCGCGACAACAGTTCGCTGCGATTGCCGCGCGCCGCCAGCATCGCCTTGGCCAGCACCTCGGCACGATGCGGGTGAATCAGGCGGAAGGAGATGTCCTGCAATTCGCGGTAGAGCTTGTTCAACCCGAGACGCAGGGCGATCGGCGCGTAGATGTCGAGCGTCTCGATAGCGATGCGGCGGCGCTTGTCAGGGCGCATCGCCGCCATGGTCTGCAGGTTATGCTGGCGGTCGGCCAGCTTGATCAGCACGACGCGCAAATCGCGCGCCATGGCCATCAGCATCTTGCGAAAATTTTCCGCCTGCGCCTCCTGGTAGGAGGCAAATTCCATCTTGTCGAGCTTGGACAGCCCGTCGACCAGTTCGGCGACCTCGCGCCCGAAGCGGTCGGCCAGTTCGCGCTTGGTGGTACCGGTATCTTCGAGAACGTCGTGTAGCAGCGCGGCGGCGACGGCGTCGCCATCCATGCGCCATTCGACCACCGCGCCGGCGACCGCCAGCGGGTGCGTGATGTAAGCCTCGCCCGACATGCGTTTCTGATTCGCATGGGCGCGCGCCGAGAAGGCATAAGCCTCCTTGATGCGTTCTACGTCGGCAGGGGAAAGATAATCGAGACTGTCGAGAAAAACCCGGTAGGCGGGTTCCTCAGTGGCGGGCGGTTGCTGAGACGGCGCTGGAACCATCAGACTTCACCGCCCCCGCCCTCAGGCCTGACCGCGATTCAGGACTTCGACACCGAACTTGGCGAGTGCCAGTTCGCGCAAGGCAATAACCGTCGGCTTGTCGCGGTTGGCTTCGACCATCGGCGTCGCGCCGTTGGCGATCTGGCGGGCGCGGTAGGTGGCGGCCAGGGTCATCTGGAAGCGGTTGGGAATTCTTTTCAGGCAATCGTCAATCGTTACGCGGGCCATGCAATACCTCTAAATCAGATCAATCGGGCAAAAAGCGCCGCGTGGCGGGCACGCTGCGCATCCAGGTTCAGGCGGGAAGCGCGCACCACGGCACGCAGGTCATCCAGCGCCTGTTCCAGACTGTCGTTGATAATAACATAGTCGAATTCGCCGACATGGCGCATCTCGTCCTGCGCCGCCGCCAACCGGCGGGCGATGACCTCGGCACTGTCGGTGCCGCGCCCGGTCAGGCGGCGTGTCAGCTCTTCCATCGACGGCGGCAGGATGAACACTGCGATCGCACCGGGAAATATCGCACGCACCTGTTGCGCGCCCTGCCAGTCGATTTCCAGCAGGACATCGTGATCCGCCGCCAGCTGATCGGCGATCCATTTTTTGGAGGTACCGTAGTAGTTGCCGTGCACCTCGGCCCATTCGAGAAACTCTCCGGCGGAAATCATGCTTTTGAAGCGGTCGACCGCAACGAAGTGATATTCCCGACCGTCTTGCTCGCCGGGACGCGGCGAACGTGTCGTAAAGGAGATGGAGAGTCGCGGCGCCTGCTCGGTTTCGAGCAGCATGCGAACCAGCGTGGTCTTGCCGGCACCGGAAGGCGCGGCGACAACATAGAGATTTCCAGCCATAGGGGTTTCCATGCCAGCGGCCCCGCGCCCCAAGGGAAGCAGGGCCGACATCACTCAGAGCGGGGGAATGCGCAGATTCTGCCCGGGGTAAATCTTGTCCGGATCCTTCAGCATCGGCTTGTTGGCCTCGAAGATGACCGGGTACTTGTTCGCGCTGCCGTAATGGACCGCGGCGATCTTGGACAGCGTATCGCCCTTGACCACCGTATAAAAGCGCGCTTCGGGGGCCGGCGCCTCGACCGTCAATTGGTCGTCGACGTTATCGACGCCCTGCACATTGCCGGCCGCCAAAATGATTTTTTCGCGATTTTCCTGATCCGGCGTCGAGCCGGTAATCGTCACCTGGCCGCTCTTGTAGCTGACCATCAGGTTGCTCCACTTGAGCCCGAGGCTGTTGATGCGGTCGTATATCGCCTGGGCGGCCGCCTGGTTGAGGCGATTTTTTTCTTCAACTGAAATTTCGGCCGTTTCTTCCTTGTGGCCGAACAACTTTTCGCCGGCTTCCTTGATAAAACTGAACAATCCCATTTTCAATCTCCTTCGAGTTTTGCCGGCACCGGACAGCGCCCGCCGGCCATACCTTAAACGCCTGCTGTGACAGGCGCAAGGCAGTTCCCGGCTGGTTGTCGGTATGCCGCCTTCGCGAGCTGTCGATATCCTTGTCCGCCCCGGATTCTATATTCATCCGAGTATGCGTCCAAAGACATTGCAACCCGCGAAGGCCAGTGGCAGCCCTCGCGAAGATTGTTTGTCGCCGATGGAGAGCGTTGTGCACCCCGATCATGCAATGCCAGGCAAGTCGTCTATTTCAGCGTCGACAGATAGGCAATAACGTCGTTCCGGGCCGCCGCGTCGTCCAGCCCGTCGTACTTCATCTTGCCGCCCGGTAAGACCTTTCTGGGTTGGGCGATGTAGGCATCGACCTTGTCCGCCGACCAGGTGATTTCCACCTGCTTCATCGCATCGGAATAGCCGGAGAAATCGCTGACGGAACCGGCCTTGCGCCCCATCACGCCAAACAGGCCGGGACCCTTCTTGTTCTTCCCGGGCATGGCGCTGTGGCAGTCACCGCACTCCTCGGCAAAGACATCCTTGCCTTTCTTCGAATCGCCGGCAGCCATCGATGGCTGCGAAAAGCTTGCAATCGCGATGACGGCAAGCGCCCATAGTGAATGTTTTTTCATGCCTGGCTTCCTTTTGACGGAGTTCAGATGGCTGTCCAGAGGAACAGCATCACGGTATTGTTGTCCGATGCACGTCGCTCATTGCCATCCGAATCGGTATAGCTCGAACCACCCATGAATCGGTTGTATCCGGTGTATTGAACCCCCAGCCGGACATTGGCGAACGGCGCCCCCCACGAATCTTCCTTGCCCCACGGCGTCCAGTCGCCCTGAAGGATGTAACCCGAGGTATTCGGCCTCCCGTTCAGCGAACTGGCATAGAGCAGGCTATCGGTACTGCCGCGCGTATCGAAGATGCCGGCGGTGGCACCCCAAGTCTGGTTGTAATGGTAAGAACCGGCCAGTCGGAACTGGTTGAGGCTGTTCTTCAGGTTGTCGGCCTCGGCCACGCTCCCGTAGGTGTAGTTGAGCGTCTGCCACTCTTTCATGTAGCTCGCATTCACCGTGAAAATGTGCTCGCGATTACCGAGGAACTGGTAGGCGGCGTCGATGCCAAGGTCACGGTAATTGTTGGTTGTTCCCAGATCGTTGCGATCCGGCTGGACATTGGCCATGAAGCCGACCAGCCCGATATTGAAGTTGTCACGCTTCATGTCCTTGACGTAAGCAAGCCGCCCGTAGGTTCCCACGCCCTTGAACTTCCCGGCGTCGCCCGCATTGATCATGTTCAGGCCGGTCGGCGACAAGGTGCCGTAGAACCCCAGTTCGGCGTAGAAGTTCTTGTCGAACAAGGCGTAGGCATTTGCCCCGGCCACGCTTCCCGCCAGACTCTCGATCAGCGGCGTGGGGCCAAAGCCGGCGTTGAAATCGGAGGCCACATAGGGGAAACGCCACTGCGCCAGCGTATTGAACGGGTCGGTCAGCGTCGGGTTGTTGTTTAGCGACACGCCGATGGTGCTTTCCTTGTCACCCAGCGTCAAACTGCGCGCGATGCGGATGTCGACTTGGTCGAGACCCCATTTCTTCTCGACGCCTGAATAGGTCGTCTGGATGAAGGTACCAATATTGTCGGTCATGCGCCCCGCTAGGAAGATCGAGGCTTCCTGCATGGCAGCATTGTTGTTGGCGCCAAAACCCTCGATCTGGTCGCCTTCCGGCGCATTCTTGGCTGTCCGCGTCCAGTTGGCCACCAGCATCGCGGACAACGGAATCTTGATACCCTTGCCGTCGGTATCCGTATAGCCGCCAAGCTTGAAGTTCATCCCGTAGGGAGTCAGTTGCGGCCCATAGCCGCCAACGTGACAAGAAACGCAATCGGAACCGGTCTGCCGCGCATAGCTCGGAACGGCGTGAGCGACCGAAACCGAAAGGCCAAACAAGGCCGCCACGCAGAGCAACTTCCTGACGACCCGCAAATGTAGATTATCGGCGACCCTTCGCCACCCGGTTGATTTAGCACGCATGGTATTGATCCAGAAATTTAGACGGGCGGATTGTCCGACGGTCAAGCTTGCGAATCCCTGACGATCATTCGGCACATGGAATCGTGCCTTCGTCAGGTTTTCTTAAGCTTCGAACTGCGACCATCCGGCGACTTTTGTCCTGGAATCAACGATGAGCACAATTCGCGAATGGCTTTCAAAAAGGAAATTCTGGGCCACCCTGTTCGGTATCGAATCGCTGTTGCTGATATTTCTGGGCGTGCTGCTGTTCGCTGGCGGCAAAGCTGCGGTCGACCACACGAATACCCTGGAATTCTGCACGTCCTGCCATGAAATGAAGGACAACAATTACGAGGAATACAAGGACACCATCCACGCCAAAAACCGCACGGGGGTGACGGCGATTTGCTCGGATTGCCACGTTCCCCACGGCTTTGTCGACACGATGATCCGCAAGGTCAAGGCGGCGAACGATGTCTTCCAGCACTTCACGGGAAAGATCGATACCAAGGAAAAATTCGAAGCCCACCGCCTGGAGCTCGCAAAAAGCGTCTGGCTGCGCATGAAAGAATCGGACTCGCGCGAATGCCGGAACTGTCATGACGTAAAAGCCATGGACCCCGAGAAGCAGGGAAAAACGGCCCAGAAACAGCATCGCAAACTGGCTGGCGGCGACAAAACCTGTATCGACTGTCACTACGGCATCGCCCACAAGGAACCCCAGGGCGGCGTCGAGCCGCGCGATGTCGTCGAAAAGGTGGAGAATTAACAGATAGCAGTTTTCACGCGCCCACAAAAGCTGCAGGAAGCGATCACCCAATGCGAATTCTGATTGTCGAGGACGAGCCCCTGGTTGCCCAAGGGCTGAAGCAGGGCCTGGAGCAGCTTTGCTACACCGTTGATGTCGCCGGCAGTGCCGAAGAAGCCGAAAGCTTTGTGCGTCACGAAAGCTTCGACATGGCTCTGGTCGACATCGGCCTGCCAAAGGCCGACGGTCTGCATTTCATCAAACAGCTGCGGGTTCGCGGCCAGAAACTGCCAATACTGGTACTCACTGCGCGGGACAGCATGGAGGACACGATTCGCGGTCTCGACTCCGGCGCCGACGATTACATGACCAAGCCGTATCGCCTGCCTGAAATCGCGGCGCGGGTTCGTGCCCTGATCCGTCGCTCCAACGCCATCGCCGATGCCTGCCTCAATCACAATGGCTTGTGCCTGGACACTCGCAGCCATTCGGCAACGCTCGCTGGGGAAGCGCTCGATCTGACTAACCGCGAATGGGCGATTCTCGAACGCCTGCTCATGGCTTCACCCGCTGTCGTCAGCAAGGACAAGTTGGTACAAAGCCTGGCCGGCTGGGACAGCGACATCACGCAAAACGCAATCGAGGTGCACATCTCCCGCCTGCGCAGCAAGCTGTCATCCGGCAATGTCGTCATCCGCACCATTCGCGGAATCGGGTATCGCGTCGATGCACCGGAAAACTGAACCATCCCCAACGAAAGCCAAGCCGCCGAGCCTGCGGCGGCGATTGATCATCGCACTGGCAGTGCCGTTGACGATCATTCTCGGCGTCAGTTCGCTGCTGGATTTTCGTCTGGCGCGGGAAACTTCGGACTCGGCGCACGACCAGGCGCTCGCCGACACCGTCTTCGATATCGAATCCCATCTCCGAAACCACTCTGAGCCGGCATCCCCGGAATTCGACCTGACCGCCGAAAGCGAGGCCATGCTGCGCAGCAACGCACCTGACAAGGTCTATTTCTCAATCCGCGACAGTTCGGGCCGGACACTGTCGGGCGACGAAGACATCCCGCCGTTCGGGATGCCGAAAATGAATGGTGTTTTTTTCGAGGATGGTGTCCATCGCGGCGAGTCGGTCCGCATTGCGCTGCACCGATTTTCCCTGCCAGGCTCCGAACTTTTGATTACCGTCATGGAAACGACGGAAAAACGCAAGGAATCCAGGAGTCGCATCCTGACGGCAATGCTTCTACCCACACTGGCAGTGATTGTCGCCACCTTGCTGGCGGTGCTCTTTGGCGTGCGGCGCGGCCTGCTTCCGCTTGAGGAAGTCGAAAAAGCCATTGCCTCGCGCTCCCCAAACGACCTTCGCGAAATCGATCTCGACAGCTCCCCGAGCGAGATACGGCCGATGCTGCGCCGGCTGAACGAACTGTTTGCGCTACTGCGCGAAGCCTCGGCTGTGCAAAACCGCTTCATCGCGGACGCCGCCCACCAGTTGCGCACCCCGCTGGCCGGGCTGCAAACCCAGTTCGATCTGGCGGTAAACGAGGGCGCCTTCGAGAATAACAACGCGCGCCTCGAAAACATCGAAGATGGCATGCGCCGGATTGGGCGTCTGCTCGGGCAGTTGCTGTCCTATGCCCGAGCCGAAACGACGGCGTCACTCGCCGAAAAACCGAAACGCGTAGCCTTGGAGCAAATCGCCGAAAAATCGGCGTCGACGTTTCTCGACGCCGCGCTGGAAAAAGGCATCGATTTCGGCTTCGACATCTCGCCGGCGACCACCGATGGCATTTCGTGGCTGCTACAGGAAGCGCTGGCCAACCTGATCGACAACGCGATCCGCTACACGCCGCGCGGCGGGATCATTACCGTTCGCTGTGGAGAAACTGCGGGCCGGCCATTCTTGGAGGTCGAAGACAATGGCCCAGGCATTGCGGAAGAACACATGGAACAAATATTTGAACGTTTTTATCGCGTTCCCGGCTCTCCAAGCAACGGCTGTGGCTTGGGCCTACCCATCGTCAAAGAGATTGCTGCTTTACATGGTGCGGATATCAAAGTGACACAATGCGAATCGGGTGGCTTGCGCATCCGCATCGAATTCCCCCGACAAATTCGAAGCAGCTAACGCCCATCGATGCCAGGCAAGCACCGCCTCGCTTTCACAAGATCGGCGCCGAAAACGCAAACCTGCTTATTCCAGGTTGGATCTAAATCAGGAGTAGCTAGCGCAAAGTCCCGCCACTACTGATTTTTAGTTAATCGATTTTTGGTATGGGTACACGCTTGGGTACACGTTTTTCATGGTCTTACCTGATACGGTGTGATGCAATTAATTATGTCTGCCCACCGCTCCCACACCTCGATTTTGCGAAACAGTTGCTACGGTAATCAGCGTTGACGGCGAAAGACAAGCGCCAATTGGTACTTTTCGAAAACATGAACGCGAACCGTACCCGCTTTTATACCCGCTTTTTCATTCCATCCCCGCAACAGTGCTTTCTGACTAAGCGAATAATGCCAGCGAAATGTAGCAACTCAAAACTTGATCTAGCAAAGCAAAGACCCAACCGTTACTGCCGTGAGGTTTTCTTTGGACTGGTGCTTGTCTGCCAGTCGCACCACCGTCAGAATCACGGTCATGCGAGAAATATTCACCAATATTGCCGATTCTCTTCTTCCAGCCTTCTATCGAGTTGGGAGCTATGTCGTCATGACCATGCTCGACGATCCGGCAATCCTAGCCCTCGGTTTCTGCTGACCGATGCAAACAATCATTGACCACATCGTCAAGCACCCATTCATGTTCCTCATGGCAGTCGGCGTCCTCATCATCCTGAATATCGCGGCTTTTATCCGCATGCGGCATGAGTCCAACCTGAAGAAACGCAATCACTCGGAGCGTAGGAACGGCCTGCGACTGATGCCGAATACCAAGTGGGCGGCAAAGAAACGCAAGGACAACGGAAAGGGATAAATTCCTAACCGATGATGGTGTAGTAGCCGTTGCCGATGGGTACGACGCCGGTGGTCGGGACGGCGCAGGCGGCAATGATGAGGGCGGCGCCGACCCCCAGCAACCTACCAGCCATTGCGCGTTCTAGGCTGCGGGTTCGGGTACGGGTTGCCGTAGTAGTTGTTCTGCGGCGCGTATTGCTGCTGCACCTGGGCCGGATCGCGATAGCCTTGCTGGCCGGTGTAGGGATTGACGTTGCCCTGCGTCGAGTAGTTGTTATACGGATTGCGATCAGGCGCGGTCTGGTGATGCGGCTGAACATAGGTGCCGTCGCTGCGCATGTAGCCTTGCGTGTAGTTGTCGGCAAGGGCCGCGCCGGCAGCCAAGATCAATGCCAAAAATAGGTTGGTTTTCATGATTTATTATTTTCCCTCTTCTGCTTCATAAGTGTTTTTTTAAGGGCTTCAATAGAGCCAATAAATGTTGCAAGTGGATTTTCTGAGCACCACTTGTCCGCCCATGCCGTTATGGTTTCCAGTTCAACGGCGTGGACATTGTTGCCGGCTAAGTAACCGGCGCCCCATTGCTGGTAAAGGTTGGCCATCGGTTGGTTGTTTTGATGTCTGAATTCTATGTACTTCCCGCAGCTATGAGTGCCTACTCCAACAATTGATAACATCTCAGCGTTAGCTGCGGATGAAAGAGCCACGGCGCAAAACAATAGGCCGTTTTTGATTGCCTTCCGTAAAATTTTGCGCAGTCGATACTTGCCGTTTGTCATAGACATTTACTGACCCAATCCGTGGTTATGATGATCTCGTTTGCTTTGGTCGTAAACCTCAACAAAACTCAACAATTACAACTAGGGTATTGGCGGACAGAAAAATCCAAAAACATCGGCTAAACCTAGGCATGTCATGACTCCGGTTTCTTACCCTTGGGTCTGCCGCCCTTCCTGCCGTTAATTCTAGACTGCTCTTTACCGGCTTCAGTCTTTGGCCCGGTAGATAGTCCGCCATGCCATTTGCAGCGCCCACCGGGGTAAAGAGTCGTCAGCTTGCAAGGTGTCCCTGCCCTAGTCTTGGCACCGCACGGCAAATCCCACAGGTCGGCAGGCAATGCCGGTACATCAGGAATTGCCCCTCGATACTGGCGATCAGTGCGCAGCTTCCAGACGTACTGTTGCCACGCCCAATGGTCGCGCCAGCGTTTGCGCTTCTCCGATGTCGGATCGCTCATATAATCTCTCGCCATGCTTCACAAGATGCCCCACGATCAGCAGGAAGCCGCCGCAAAGGATGATTCACGCCATAGGCAAGGGGTAGGTCGTCCCGCCCGCCGCAATAGCCTTCTGACTTGCCGGGGCGGGCGTAGTATTGGCACTCGATACATGCCGTGACAGTCGCGTCGTTGGCGGCTTCCTGCAATGCCGAAATGATGCCGACCTTGTATTCGCGGATCAGTGACAACCAGCGATTGACCACCACCGCTTCGCCGGTCGCCTTGATAGTTCCCGTAGCTGAAAGGGCCAAGCTCACCCCATCCGCAGTCGCTTGAAGGATGATCGTCGCCGGGTTCATATCTCGACCTCGATCATGGTCTTCCCTGGCTTACCCACCGAAATATCCGCTACACCGCTACAACCCCGTATTGGTGCGGGTTTCGGCGTAGCGGCTTGGTCTTTGTTACCGCTACGCAGCGAATCCTCCGCTACATCAAAACCCGCATGGCTACAGGCTTCCGGCGATTTGTAGCGGTGTAGCGCCACTTCCGGCGAAAGGGCCAGATAACGCGCAAAGGCTTCTTTAAACTGGTCATGATCGAAGCCTTTCGCCACATCGTAATTGATGCGAAGGTTCTTGCTGGCGATGCCGTATTCCTTCAATTTCCTGGCAACCTGACGCGGGGTAATCGGCCTTCCCCGGTTGTAGGTCGCCCATGATTTTTCGTCATCGGCGCACAACTGCTGAATCAGGTCCGCCGTGCTGATCTTTGCCAATCGCTTCGACTCGAACACTTCCCGAATATCCGCCAACAGTTCGTTGCCCATGGTGCCGCCGTCCTCGGTGCTGCCCGACAGCTTGAGCGCTGCATGGCGGGCCATCTGCGGCCATTCACCACCGGCCATTTCAGCAATGGCAAGCAGCGGCTCCCAGTTGTCTTGTGCCCGGTCATGCAAAGCATGGGGAAGATCAGGGCGACAGCGCCGCAGTTGCTCCCGGGAGTCGGTGGCAAACCTCGCCAGCTTGGCCGATAGATCATCAAACAGACCCGGTTCGGCATGGCGCAGGCGAAGCACCTCTTCATGGGGAAGTTTGCGGCGCAGTTCCAGCACGATAGAACGATCCATGATGGTGTCGGCCATGTGCCCGATGCCGGCCAGGGCTTTCGCGCCCCAGACGTTGAAGCGTTTCGGGATATGGTCGTCGCCAACCACGCGAACGATGTAGGCTGAATCGCGTGTGTGGCCGCAGTTCAGCAGGCCGCGCAACTCTTCGTTGTCCTTCATGAAGGCGTCGGCCTCATCCACCAGCAGCGTAGGCTTCCAGGCATCCACCGCCCGAAAGAGTGCCGCCGGGGTGATGTTGCTTGCTGCCAATGGCCGATGCACCAGACGCCCCAGGAGGAACAACAGTTGCGACTTGCCGCAGCGTTTCTCGGGTGCGGTAATCACCGCCAACGGCGCAACCTGCACCACGTCCATAAACCACGTCATGGCAATCCACAGCGCCGCCGCATGGGCGGTTTCGTCAGGGCAGATAATGAAGCGTTTGACCGTGCCAGCCAGATCGGAAAGCAGCGCCGCAGGTTGAACCGGATGCGGCCAAGGTTCTACGTCGTCAAAGTCGATTCCCTCGGTGCTGCTTTTCTCCTGGCGCAACTCCTTCACCATCTTATCCAGTGTCGAGCTACGGATGTTCATTGCCTTGGCGACAGCTTCCCGCTGGCGGTCGTACTCGATGGGCGACAACTTGGCCAAGCGGGCCAGACGATCAGCATCCGGCGTTTCATCGTTACCAGGTTCAGCAGCCGGAGTGCCTTCAACCATTTGCGCCGCCAGCGAATCGAGAAACGATTGCCCGCGATGAACGGCTTCAATATCAGACATGACGTGCCCCTTTCATTTGCGGCATGACGGCGGATAGCGCGGACTGGATGCGTGTCGCTGCCATGCTCAGGCGTTCGCGGTCGGCGGGCGTGAATGGATGCCCAGCCAGCAAGGCGGATGCCGCCGCCGAAACCACCAGTGCCTCAAATGCGATGCCGCGTAGGGCATCCATCGCCGGGAATGGCCGGCGCTCCGGTTTGCCGTGGTGCTCACGCGGTGGAAACAGGTCGCTAATATCCAGGCCAACAGCGTCAACAACCTCATGGACAGAGCATCCCGCAAAGCAATGGATCAGCGTCTTGTCGTCGGCTTGGCGGATGCTCAACGAGGCGGATTTATCCTCGTGTGCAGGACAGCACGCCATCCAGCTATCCGAGCCTGTTTGACGTACCTTGTCCAGACGCGACAGAAGATTATCGACGTTGTTCATTTGCCCCCTCTTCTTCATCAAAGAAGCCGGGACGCGGCCATTCCGGCGAACCCAAAGAATACAGGGCAACATTGCGCCGGATCACGCCGCGAAACTCCACTTCGGGCAGGATCGTCGTGATGATGTTGTAGCCCTTGGCCCGCAGGTCATGCACTCGTGCCGCCGCCTCGGGAATGGCATGGTCAGCCGTCAGCACAAAAGAGAGAGCCGACTGGAATTGGCGGATTAAGCCAAGCACCTCGGCGCATTGTCGGGTCACCGTCGGCGCTATATGATGGCGGTGATTGATTGCTCTATTTGAAGCCGTGCCGGTGCCTGCCGTGTGCGGCTTTTTCTTGTCAGTCATGTCCGCCCCCTATGCCGCCAGTGCTTTGCGAAGGTCGCCGACTTTCCAGGCGGTAACGCGCTCCGACAATTTGCGGGGCGCAGGCAGGGTGCCGCGCTTGACCATGCGCCAGACGGTTGCTGACGAACAGCCGACAAGCGCCTGCACTACTGGCAGGCGAACATGCGCGGAATCGGGAAATGAATCGTAGTTGGTAAGCGCGTCAGGGATTGCGCTCGGGTCGGTATGGTGTGCCATGCTGTGCTGTCCTTTGATGTTTAGTGCGACAGCACGCACAATATGCACTACAAATGCGCGTTAATATCCCCCTGACAAATTACGCGCAGATTCCTTTTCTTCCTCGGATAAGGCATCAAATGCCTTTGCCTTCCTAGCCAAGGCAATCCATCGAGCATCCGCGCGTGTGTACTCATCACTCAAGGTCTTCGCTCCGCGCGCTGCTTTAACCATGGATTTCCAGGGTTCTTGTTTGACCAGCAATTTCGCTGCATCTCCTATCTTCTGGCCAGTTTCTTCAACAGCTAAGACCAGTATTGCCCGTTCATAATCACCCCACTTCTTCAACCTTCCCGCTCGCCCTTTTGCCATGCGAAAGCCCGGAACGTGGGTCTTTGCCATGGCGAAGCACAGCGCCATCCAATTCCAGCGCTCTATGTTGTGAGCATCAAAAAGAAGCCCCATTCTCCTGTTCTTCTCCTGAACAATGGAGCGCTCAATCTCGGCAATTTGCTCCTCCTGCATAAGCCAACCAATTACGGGCGGCTCAATTGGTTTCACCAAGTCGCCGCTGTATTTGAATACCATCGTCGCGCCCTTTCACGCTCTGCCCTCAATCAGAAGCCGCGCCAGCCGGGTAAGGGTGCCCGGTGTTCCCTCCGTCGAGGTAGGCGCGGCAAACTCGGTTATCCCAGGAACCGCAAGGCGTTTGCAAACTCTCCAACTGTGTCGCAACACCCAGTTGGATGAATGGGCTTTAATCCTTCTGGTACTTCTTCGCCGCTGATCTTAATCAGTTCGCATTGATTGTCGATTCGCTCAATCTCGCCGAAAGACGAAAGCCCGATGAGCAAGGCGCGTCGGATCGCGGCAACTGCCTCGCAGTCCAAGGTGATAGTATTTTCTTCAGCCATTTTGTAACTCCGTCGTAGTTGCTTCATGGTTAGGGTCGCCCCGATGGTGCGAACATCAGGGCTTCCCGCTTCGCCTGATACCGTCAGGCCACGGTCTTGCCCTTCTTCAACGGCACAACGTTGTAATCTGGTTTTCCGGCTTCCAGGGCTTTCAGCAGCTTGGCCCATTCATTCAGCGCCGCTTTCCGTTCGTCGAAATAGTCGTGCCGGTTATAGGTGCCTTCAACGCCTTTCAGCTTGTGGTTAAGGCAACGCTCGGCAACGTAGGGATCAACGCCCAATGCGGCCAGGTGCGTGCGTGCGGTGCGCCGGAAGTCGTGAATGGTGAAGTTCGGCATGTCGGCCAGCTTCGGCTTGATGTGCTTGGAGAGCGCCGCATTCAGTGTATTCAGGTCAATGTGCGGAATCATCCGGTGCTGCATCTTCCGCGCCGGGAAAACATAGGCACTGCCACAGGCCAATCGCTTCAATTCCTGCAACGTCTCGACAGCCAACGGTGGCAGAGGAATATCAATCGCCGCGCTGGTCTTGGTGCGTTCTGCCGGTAGATGCCAGACACCGCCATCAAGATCAAACTCCGACCAGGGGGCGGAAACTAGCTCTTCCTTCCGCACGGCCAGCAACAACAACAGGCGGACGGCGTAGTGATTCTCGATGGTGAAGGTGCCCACCTTGTCCTTCATCGCTTGGAATAGCTTGATGATTTCCTCGCGGGTCAGCCAACGGTCGCGGGTTTCTTCCTTGCCGCCAGCGTCGGCAATATCAAAGGCGCTGGCCGGGTTGTACTGGATCATATGGCGCTTGATCGCATAGTCGAATATTCGCTTCGTCCAGCGCAGCACGTCGTTAGCCATTGTCGGGGCACCGCGCTTAACGATGGTTTGCAGCATGTTGTCGATGTCGCGGGGCTTCACATCCTCGGCTTTCATCTTGCCCATGTTCGGCTTGATGTCGTTCTCGATCCTCGACCGGACAATGTTCGGATGCTTCCAGCGCCCGAGAATCATTCGCTCGAAATATTCGTCAGCCAGTTGCGCCACGGTCACGGCATTTTTCTCGGCCTCGATCTTGGCGACAGCTTCACGCTTGCGCTCCTGCTTCTCGCCAGCAACGTCATGGCCTAGTGCAACTTTAGCCGAAAGGTCTTTGGCGATCTTGCGGGCATCGGCCAGTGATAGCACGGCATAACTGCCCAGGTTCATGATTCGTTGTTTCCCGGCGAAGCGATAGCGGAACTTCCAGACAGGAATCGCGTAGCTGGCCGGGAACGATAGATACAGCCCGTCCCCATCCGACTTGCCCTCGAAACGTTCGCCGGTCTTCATCCACGCCCGAATCTGAATGTCAGTCAGTTTGCCCATGATTCTCCACCTTCAAATTCAATCGTCACGGTCATACGCTTTGCGCCGTGCCGTGATGCCTCTCTCAGCAAAGCCGAAAATGTACGGGCTAACTCCTTGTCGCTATCGCCCCGTCGTTTGTTGCCAACCTCGGCAACAACGCTTTCCCCACTTTCAATCAGCTTCCGATAGCTATGCGCCAATAGCCTTGCCCCATCAATCGACATGGCCGGGTAATGCCCGAGTGCCAGCTTGTGCTGCTCGCCGTCCTGACGAAACCGGAATAACCACGCGGGCATTTTGAGACTTGCCTTGAAACACAAATACAGGCCGCCCCCATCGCCGCGCATCTCGAAGCGTTCCCCGGATGCCAGTCATTCAGCAATCTTTTCGTCGGTAAGTTTGTTCATGCCCTATCTGTGTACTGGTAAAACCCGGTGTACTTGAAGAACAAATACACATACAGGTACACACAAATAATGCGCTTTCCTGATACGACATGCAACCTCACGAAAAGAAAAAGCCGCATGGTTAGCGGCTTCTGAGGGTGTTTTGCGATGTTCTGCAACAGGGTGAAATGTCACTCCAAATTTTGGATCTGCTCGCGCATCTGCTCGATCAGCAGCTTGAGCTCCATCGACGCCTGCGAAACTTCGGTAATCGCCGATTTGGAACCGAGCGTGTTGGCTTCGCGATTGAGTTCCTGCATCAGGAAATCGAGGCGCTTGCCGCAGGCGCCGCCCTGTTTGAGCACGCGCTCGACTTCATCGAGGTGCGTCGTCAGCCGGCTCAATTCCTCGGCGACGTCGATACGCGTCGCGAATACCGCGACTTCCTGCAACACGCGCTCGTCGCTGGCCCCGCCCAGCGCTTCGGTCAGGCGCTGGCGCAGCTTTTCGGTGTAGACCGCCTGCGCCTCGGGGATGCGCGGCGCCACGCGGCTTACGATGTCGCGCATGGCATTGACGCGGTCGACAATCGTGACGGCCAGTTTTTCGCCTTCCCGGCCGCGGCTGGAGACGAACTCGCCGAGCACCTCGCGCGCCAGCCCCAGCACGGTCGGCCCGAGCGCGGCAAAGTCGATGCTCTGGTCGCCAAACATCCCCGGCCAGCGCAAAACGTCGTTCACCGTCAACGGGTTGGCCGCCGGCATCTGGCGACAAACGCTGTCGTTGAGCGACCGCAGGGTGGCCAACAGATCGCTGTTGAGTTGCAGTTGATCACCGCGCGCCGCCGAGGCATTGAACGACAGGCGGCATTCGACCTTGCCGCGCGAGAGGCGCGCCGCCAGCAGTTCGCGCAGCGGCATTTCAAGCGCGCGCAGGTCTTCGCTGACGCGAAAATGAAAATCGAGGTAACGGGAATTGACGCTTTTCAGTTCGATCTGCAGGGTGCCGCGTTCGACATCGCAGGTCTTCACCGCATATCCGGTCATGCTACTGATCATTATTGGTGCTCTCCAGCTTTACAGGCCGGACGACTCGCCCGACAATGGCTCAAGTTCTGCATCATAACCGCGAGATCAATGGCGCAACAAGCCAACCACGCCCTGCCTGCCGGCCACATGCTGGAGGAGTACATGATCACCCGCCAGCTTTCGCTCGGCGGGTTTTCCATCGTCTATCTGGCAACCGATGGCGAAGGCAACCGCGTGGCGATCAAGGAGTATCTGCCCAATAGTCTGGCGCTGCGCGGCGAAGGCGAGATCAAGCCGCAGATCACCGCCGATCACCAGAGCGCCTTCCGCTACGGCATGAAGTGCTTCTTCGAGGAAGGCCGTGCGCTGGCGCGCCTCTCTCACCCCAACGTGATCCGCGTGCTGAATTTCTTCCGCGCCAACGACACCGTCTACATGGTGATGGAGTACGAGCGCGGCCGCACGCTGCAGGAATTCATCCAGACCCATCGTGGCGAAGTCACCGAACGTTTCATTCGTGGTGTCTTCACCCGCCTGCTCAATGGCCTGCGCGAAGTCCATTCGCACAAGCTGCTGCACCTCGACATCAAGCCCTCGAACGTCTACCTGCGCGCCGACAACACGCCGGTGTTGATCGACTTCGGCGCCGCGCGCCAGACGCTGTCGGCCGACCAACCGATGCTCAAGCCGATGTACACGCCCGGCTTCGCATCGCCCGAACATTACGGCGCGCGCAAGGACCTCGGGCCGTGGAGCGACATCTACAGCGTTGGCGCCTCGATGTATGCCTGCATCGCCGGCAGCGCGCCGCAGGCCGCCAACGAGCGCTATACCAAGGACATCCTGGTGCCGGCCATGATGCGCTGGGAAGGCGAGTACTCCGATCGCCTGCTCGAAATCATCGACTGGTGCCTCAATCTCAATCATTTCTATCGACCGCAAAGCGTCTTCGCGCTGCAAAAGGCGCTGGTCGAGACGGTGACGCCACCGACCCCGAAGGAAGGACCGAACTGGCTTAACCGATTTGTCGACAAATACAAGAAAGCTAACCGATGAGATTCACGATCTACCAGGAAAGCCGCCAGGGAGGGCGTGCCAACAACGAAGATCGAATCAGCTACTGCTACTCGCGCGACGCATTGCTGATGGTCGTCGCCGACGGCATGGGCGGCCACCACTACGGCGAAATCGCGTCGCAGATCGCCGTTCAGACGCTGGCCGACAGCTTCCAGCGCGAAGCCCGACCGACCCTGGCCGACCCCTTCCGCTTCCTGCAGAAGGGCATGACCAACGCCCACCACGCGATTCTCGATTACGCCGAACGCCACCGCCTGAACGACACGCCACGCACCACCTGCGTCGCCTGCATCGTCCAGGACAACATCGCCTACTGGGCGCACGCTGGCGATTCCCGCCTGTTCCTGATGCGCGCCAGCAAGGTGATCGCCCAGACCAAGGATCATTCGCGCATCCGCATCCTGCTCGAGGAAGGCCTGATTTCGGAGGCCCTGGCCGCGACCCATCCGGATCGCAACAAGATCTATAGCTGCCTGGGCAGCCCGACGCCCCCCGAGATCGAATTCTCGCGCAAGACGCCGCTGCAACATGGCGACATCCTCCTGCTGTGCACCGACGGCCTGTGGGGCGAGGTTCCCGGCGACGAGATGGCCGCTGCCCTGACCGGCGCCAATATCGTAAACGCGGTTCCGACGCTGCTGACCATGGCCGAAACCAGGGG
>Ga0209310_1000195_pt1 | contig 86825 bp, 81 predicted proteins | sample AD_UKC030_MetaG_FD_184415 | JGI IMG/M metagenome (GOLD analysis project Ga0209310, IMG submission 184415) | Active sludge microbial communities of municipal wastewater-treating anaerobic digesters from USA - AD_UKC030_MetaG (SPAdes) (version 2) | ecosystem: Engineered > Bioreactor > Anaerobic >... | reverse complement strand
GCCTTCGACACGTCGATCATCTACAACACCTCGCAATGCGTGCTCAACCCGCTCGGCCGGCCGGTTCGCCGCACGCAGGTTCCCGACGACGTCAAACACGTCTGGAACCGGATGAACCAGATCATCTTCGACTACATGCTGGAACTCTACCCAGACCCCGACGAAGCGCTGGTGCTGGCCGGCGAAGCCAGCCTCGATGCAACCTGGCCGCTGACCTCGCCCGGCGTGCCCAGTATCCGCATGCTGCACAACCACTTCATCGTCTTCCCCAAGGACGAACTGCGCGCCGCCAAACTGACCGACGGAAACAACCCCAACTTGACCGATGGCGGCCAGCACAGCCTTTTCCAGGCCTACATGCACGATGTCTATCGCGAGTTTTTCGAGCGGGCGCTCGAACTGGAGATACTTAAGCCGGCCAGCGACGACGACGCGCGCATCGAGCTGACCGGCTACCCGCATGGCCTGCCAAGCTGGGAAGTCTTGGGCGGGGCGGCGGCGCTGAAGGATGTCCGTTTCTGGAAAGAATACGACGAGATATTGAAGGGCTTCATCGATTTCTACCGCACCTTCTTCAATCAGGTTTCCACCCGCAACGCGCCGATACAGACTGATGTTTACTACCCGGACGCGGTGGAAAACACGTTGCTGTTCAACAACGACTTCCTGAAGACGGCGAAGAAGGTCCGCGACCATTGCATCGTGGATGCGAAATACGCCAATGCGATTCGCTGGCAACCCGCTTTCAAACAGCTCATCTATCGCAACGACGCGGGCAAGCTGATCGTCACCATCAGCCAGAACTCGATCGGCAACGCGATTACCGAACTGCTCGGCGTCGTCGTCAACCGGGTCGCCGATGCCGATGACTACGCCAGGCACGAACCCCGACTGATCGAACGCCTGCTCGAAGTCCGGCGCCGACTGGTCGAAGCCGACCTCGGCGAGGGCATCGCCACCGCTCACTGGCCGAAAGATTAGCCAAGCGAACAAGGCTTGAGCCAGATCATTGAATTTCCGAGTTTTTAACTGTAGAGTCTGCAAGTAAATGCTTATGTATGCAGAACGCAAACCGATTTAGCGAGTACTGATTTGATCCCTGTTCCCGATTTCACCAGTAGCGATATGCAACTGGTCAGCCAGATACTTCTTGAGCGTTACGGTCGTGTAACACTGTTGCAGTCAGCCGATGTCGAACTGCAGCTCGACCCCGAAAGCGAGCAACTGACGACCTGTCCGGCACTTTACTGGAAAGCGCTGGGCGCCGAATTCATCGTCACCAAGGTGGCGAACAATCGTTTCCGCTGCCAGTTTTTCTATTCCGACAACGAACATTTCGGAACCGGCCAGGATGTCTATGACAGCCTCGGCGACTGCGTGGTCACCTTGCTGCACGTGCAGGCTGATCACCACCTCACGCGTGCTTCTTCGTTAACCGAGACTATCGGCAATAAGGCACCTGCCCAGGACGATGACTATCACGGGCCGCTCATCATATGATGCCGCGCCAGACATCATGAAGGTCTGCATACTTTCCGACAGCCATGACCGCGGCCCGCTGATGGCAAGCGCGGTCGCCGCCGCCATTGACGATGGCGCGGAAACGGTCATCCACTGCGGCGACATCATTGGCGGCAACACGCTGCGCGCATCGCTCGCCCTCGGACTGCCGATCCACGCCGTCCATGGCAACAATCTCGGCGACCCGGTCTCGATCGCGCGCATGGCCTGCAACTCGCAGGGGCTGTTGCATTACCACGGTCACGACGCGACGATCAACCTCGGCGGGCGGCGCATTTACCTGACCCACTATCCGCATCTCGGCCATGGCATGGCATGCACCGGTGATTATGACCTGGTCTGTTGCGGTCACAGTCACGAAACCGAAATCCGGCAACAGGCCAACGTCCGCGGCGGCCATACCTGGCTGGTTAACCCGGGCACTGTTGCAGGCCTCGGAGCGCCGGCCGCCACCTGGATATTCGGCGATCTGGAAACCCTGACTTTTGAAATCAGGGTGCTCGAGCCAGCCAGCACGGCCATTGGTCGCGCCGCGAACCATGATTTTTCAGCCCCCGCACAGCCCGCATCCGGCACTTCAGCCAAGGTACTTGAAGCCGCCGCGCAAGCTGAATGCGGGTAATTTATAATATCCGCGACACGCTAGAACATTATTCAGGGAGATCGATGTGACGGCTTCAACAGTAGCAACAGCCCAAACCATTCTGGTCGTAGGCGGTGGCATCAGCGGCATGACGGCAGCACTCGAAGCTGCCGAATGCGGCAAGCAGGTGATTCTGGTGGAAAAGACCCCCGTCCTGGGCGGGCGCACCGCGCGTCTTTACCGCTACTTCCCCAAGATGTGCCATCCTACCTGCGGCTTGGAAATCAACCTGCGGCGCCTGAAGGGCAACCGCAATGTGCGCTTGATGACGATGACGGAAGTCACTGCGGTTTCCGGCAGTCGCGGCGACTACACGGTGACCCTGAAGGTGGCGCCGCGTTATGTCACCGAAGACTGCACTGCCTGCGGAAAATGCGGCGAAGCAGTCAGCGCCGAGATTCCCAACCCCTGGAACTACGGCATTGATAATCTCAAGGCGGCTTACCTGCCGCATGGCATGGCCTATCCGCAGCGCTTCGTGATCGACCCCTCGATCGTCGGTACGCCCGAAGGCGAAAAAGCCAAGGCGGCCTGCCCGGTCGGTGCGGTCAACCTGGAAATGCAGGAAGAAACTGTCACGCTGCAGGTCGGCGCCCTGGTATGGGCCACCGGCTGGCGTCCGTACGACGCGGCCAAGATTCAACCCTACGGTTACGGCCGTTTCCCGAACGTGGTCACCAGCCTCGAATTCGAGCGCATGGCCGATCCGCACGGCCCTACCGACGGCAAGATTTTGCGCCCAAGTGACGGCAAGGAGGCGAAGAACGTCGCTTTCATCCAGTGCGCTGGCTCACGCGACGAGAACCATCTGCGTCACTGTTCGCGCATTTGCTGCATGGCCTCGCTGAAGCAGACCCAGTATGTCCGCGAAGCCTTTGGCGATCAGGGAAAATCCACGATCTACTACATCGACATCCGCGCCATCGACCGCTTTGAGGACTTCTACCAGATGGTGCAGAAGGATGCGACGGTCAGCTTCGTCAAGAGCAAGGTCGCACGCATCGCCGAGAACAAGGAAAACGGCAATCCGATCCTTCACGGTGTGGATACCGAGGGCTACAACCGCTACGCCACCGAGCACGATCTGGTGGTGCTGGCCGTTGGCATGGAACCGGAAATCACCGGCGTAAAACTGCCTGATGACGTGATTCTCGACTCGTCCAACTTCATCGAGGGATCAAAAGACATGGGCATGTTCGGCGCCGGCGCCGCAGCCAGTCCGCTCGACGTGAATCGTTCAGTGCAGAGCGCTACCGCAGCATCGTTGCGGGCGATCCAGGTCATTCATAAAACTGCTTCAACGGAGGCCGCGTAATCATGGCCGATAACAAATTTGCTGCATACATCTGCTCCGGCTGCGGAATCGGCGACGCCATGAAGGTGGCGCAACTCGAAAATATCGCCAAGAAGGAAGGCAAGATGGCGATCGTCAAGAGCCATCCCTTCCTGTGCAACGCCGAGGGCGTGCAGATGATCAACGACGACATCGCCAACGAAGCCGTCACCCACGTCTGCATCGCTGCCTGCTCGCGCCGCGCCAAGACCGAAGCCTTCCATTTTCCGACCGCCGCAATGTCGCGTGCCAATCTGCGCGAAGGCGTCCTCTGGGTCGTCGCTGCCGGCAAGGAACATGACGAAGTGCGCCAGGAAATGGCGGCCGACTATGTGCGCATGGGTTGCGCCGAAGTCAAGAAGATGACCCAGCCATCCGGTAACGTCAAGGAAAGCTCCAACAAGCGCATCCTCGTCGTCGGCGGCGGCATGAGCGGCATGACCGCCGCCTTGGAAATCGCCGAAACCGGTTACGAAGTCGTGCTGGTCGAGAAAACCGGCGCGCTGGGTGGCATGGCCGCCAATCTGTACAAGCGGCAACCGTTCAAGGCGCCGTATGCCGAAGCTCAGGACACCGGTGTTGCGGAAATGGTGGCACGGATTGCCGCCACCCCGCTGATCAAGGTGCACCTGAACTCCACCATCAGCGAGACATCGGGTGCGCCTGGCCGCTTCGTCATCCAGGTCGCACAGGAATCCGGCAGCGTGAGCGAGGAAGCCGTCGGTGCCATTGTCCAAGCCACTGGCTTCACCACCTACGACATGGCCAAGCTGCCCGAACTCGGTGGCGGCCAGCCCAATGTGGTGGACCAGGCCGGCCTCGAGGCACTGGCCAAGCAGGCTAACGGCGGTGCCATCAAGCGTGCCGACGGCAAGGAAGTGAAGTCCGTGGTATTCGTGCAGTGTGCCGGCCAACGCGACGAAACTGGCAAGCACCTCTCCTACTGCTCCGGTCACTGTTGCGGCACCAGTATCAAGCAGGCAACCTACTTCAAGGACCAGAACCCCGATATCGACACCGTGGTCATGTATCAGGATCTGCGCGTGCCAGGGATGGGCGAGGATTTCTACCGCAGCGCCCAGCAGAAGGGCGTCATCTTCACCAAGGGCAAGGCCTCCAAGGTTGCCGGCGGCGACAGCTGCAGCGTCACCTTCAAGGATCTGATCCTCGACGAAGAGAACACCATCCCCGCCGACCTCGTCGTGCTGGCGACCGGTCAGGTGCCGAATGCCGGCGTCGACCTGGAAGCATGGAATCCAGTCGTTACGGCGGCCGAAGGCGGCAACGAGGAAGCCAAGGTTCAGCGCGATGCAATGCGCAGCACCTCGGTACTCAAACTCGATTATCGCCAAGGTCCGGACATGCCACAGTTCAAGTATGGCTTCGCCGACTCGCACTTCATCTGCTTCCCTTACGAGACCCGCCGTACCGGTATCTACGCCGCCGGCCCGGTGCGCCGTCCGATGGACATTGCGCAAGCCACTGATGATGCGACCGGCGCCGCGCTCAAGGCCATCCAGGCTGTCGAAAACGCCGCTGTCGGTCGCGCCGCGCATCCGCGTTCGGGCGACCTGTCGTTCCCGACCGCGCGTCTGGAAGGCTGCACCCAGTGCAAGCGCTGTACCGTGGAATGCCCGTTCGGCGCCATCGACGAAGACGAACGCCGCTTCCCGAAATTCAACGAGGAACGCTGCCGTCGTTGCGGTACCTGCATGGGTGCCTGCCCGGTGCGCGTCATCTCCTTCGAGAACTACTCGGTCGATACTGTCGGTAGCCAGGTCAAGGCTGTCGAAATCCCCGACGAGGACGAAGAGAAGCCACGCATCCTTGTCCTGGCCTGTGAGAACGACGCTTATCCGGCGCTCGACATGGCTGGCCTGGCGCGCATGAACTATTCGGCCTTCGTTCGCGTCATCCCCGTGCGTTGCCTCGGATCGGTGAACACCATCTGGATTACCGATGCACTGAATTCCGGTTACGACGGCGTGATGATGATGGGCTGCAAGAAGGGTGACGACTACCAGTGTCACTTCGTCAAGGGATCGGAACTCGCGCACTATCGCATGAGCAAGATCGGCGACACGCTCAAACAGCTTGGTCTCGAAGAAGAGCGCGTGCAGACGCAGGAAGTGGCAATCACCGACAGCGCCCGCGTCGTGAAACTGATCAACGACTACGTTGCCGAACTCGACAAAATCGGCCCCTCGCCCTTGAAGGGCTTCGGTTAAGGAGAGCGATCAATGACTACCGTCAATCAAAACGCCATCGAAAAGTACCGCAACAACTTCCTCAAGGAGGTCGAGGAGCGCGTCGAAGATGGTCACATGGTCAAGATGTGTATGCAATGCGGCGTCTGTGCTGGCTCGTGTCCGCTCGGCCCACATTGGGAGCATTCGCCGCAGAAGATCTTCATGATGATTCGCGCCGGGAAGCGGGAAGAGGTACTGAAATCCGACTCGATGTGGATGTGCACCTCGTGCTACAACTGCATCGTCCGCTGTCCACGCCAGTTGCCAATCACCCACATCATGCACGGCCTCGCGCACTATGCGAACCGCCTCGGCATGGTACCCAAGGGACAGCCGACCCAGGAAATCGCCAAAATATTCTGGAATAACCTGGTAAAGACAGGTCGCGTCAACGAACTGAAGTTTTCGTTGTCGATGTACTTCAAGGATGGTTTTGTTCAGGGCATCAAGAATGCCTTGGCCATGCAGAGCATCGGTTTAGGTCTGGTCAAGGCTGGGCGCCTTAATCCGATGGAGCTTTTCGGCGGCCACAAATGCAAGGACAGCGGTGCCATTCAGAAAATGATTGCGAAGGCGCGCGAAATCGAAGATCGACGTCACGGTCTGAACTGACAGGAGAACAGAATGGCAAAAAAACAATACGCTTTTTACCCCGGCTGCTCCTCGCAGAAAGGCGCATCGGCAGCAAATTTCGCGACATCGATTCAGTTGATGAACGAAAAGCTGGATATCCAGCTTAACGAGATTCCCGACTGGAACTGTTGCGGCGCCTCTATCGGCTATGGCGAAGGCAGCGAACTGCAGCGCCTGGTGCTCAATGCGCGCAATCTGGCTCTGGCGGAAGCAAACCTTCCTGGCCAAGATCTGGTTTCTGGCTGCCCTGCCTGCTGGCTGGCGACGCGTGAGGCTGCCGAGCGTCTGCACAATACTGACCACTTGATGGCCGACACCAATGAAGCCCTCAAGGAAGCCGGTTTGAACTTCAAGGGAACCGTCAAGGCACGCCACATGGTCGAAGTGCTGGTTGAAGATATCGGCTTTGAAGGGCTCAAAGCGCCGGTCGTCAAGCCTCTGGAAGAAATGAAGATTGCCGGTTATGTCGGTTGCCAGACGAACCGTCCTTTCGGTATCGCCGGCGAGTCATTCGAGAACCCGATGTATCTCGACAAGATGATCGAATCGGTTGGCGCGCAAGCTGTCGCATTCGACCAGAAGGTCACCTGTTGCGGCGGTGCGCTGGCCTTTTCCGAGCCGGACAAGAGCCAGAAGCAGATCAAGGATATCGTCGAGGCAGCCTATGACGGTGGTGCCGAACTGATCGTCACGCCTTGCCAGTTGTGCCAGGCCAACGTCGAAATCTACCAGTCGGAAATCAACAAAAAGAAGGGCACCAAGTTCAACATGCCTGTCGTCTATTATTCACAGTTGATGACCGTTGCCTATGGCGGATCGGTCAAGGAAGCGGGACTCAACGGTCAGTTGATCAAGGCCGAAAAACTCGAGAAGATCGCCAGCAAATAGATCACATGCAATATACAAAAAGCCCGTGTTGATCTCACAACACGGGCTTTTTGCATTCCGGCGGCAGCACCACCGGAATTCCTGTCTCTATTCTTCAAGACGAAAATTATTCGATATCGTCCATCATGCCTTCTTCAGCCTCCAGCGCACGGCGCTTGGCCGCTTCACGCTCTTCGGCCAGGCGCTTAGCCTGCACCTTGACTAGTCGCTCCTGAGCCTCTTCGGAGTTGAGCGCAATGCTCTCTTCTCCGAACATCACCTGACGCAGAAAGCGGAAGGCAAACTGCATCAGTGCTTCATCGGATGCGAGAGCATCCCTTTCAGCTTCCGGTAGATCAAATAGCTTGGTAAACGAATCGGAGCTGACAAACTCGCGAAAGCGGTCGATATCGTAACAGGCCATAAAGAAAAGCTGCCGACTGCGCAACGTTGGCTTGCCGATCGTCGGACCGGATGACTTTTTCTTCAATACCAATTGACGCCAGCCACGGGCCAGATCGTCATATTCTTCGAGCCCCTGTTCCTTGCGATAGTCAGCGATAGTAATGCTGCGCTTGACCTCATGCCCCTTGCAGTGATCTTCTTTGACGATAGCGTACGAGTCACGGTCAATATATTCATCTTGCTTACGCATTGACAGCAGCGCTACCGGATAATAACGACACGCTGTCGGGCGACTCTCATATATCTCGCAACCTTCAGGCTTCATGAAACGACAGGCGGTACCATCTTCGACAGGTCGGAACTTGACGCCGGCAATCCCATCCTTTTCCATCTCATAGGGCACTGTATAGTCTTTGAGAAATTGGGTGGAACTGATACCAAGATGTCTTTTCATTCGAAGCACATCATAGGGCGTCAGCGAAATATCAATGTTGGAACAGCATGCATTCCAACAACTAATTCCTTTGTGACATGAAAACTCGATGACATGCGTTCCCTCAACCATGTTGGGGATGACAGGACTGTCGGGAAATGGAATATCGGGCTGGGACATAAATACCTCTTGGCTACTTGGGGTAATGATCTTTTATATAACTGAGACACCGCTCCCGGCAATTTGTTTGGCTGGGTAGCATAAATAAAACAGGCCGGAAGCCTCACGGCATCCGACCTGAATGGTTAAAGGCTACGCGTCAGATCAGTGCGGCGCAGCTGCCTTGAACAACTTGGACTTGTCAACCAGATCAACGTGCTTGCGCTTGAAGCAGGTCCACTTCTTCGACTCCTTGTCATACACGGAGTTCACGAAGCAGTGCCAGTTCTCTTCGTCGACAAAGTTCTTGTCGGTACGGTAATAGAAGCCAGGATAACGGCTCTCTTCACGGAACTGGATGTGCTTCATGTGAGCTTCTGCAGTCAGGATGCGATGGTAGTTTTCCCAGGCACGCAGCAACTCGTGAAGGTCCTTGGCGCGAAGCTTCTTCGAGTCTTCCTTGAGCATCTCGAGCTTCTCTTCTGCAACAGCCAACATCTTGTCGTTGGTATTGTAGTAGGTGCCAACACCAGCAACATACTCGTCCATGATTTTTTGCAGACGCATCTGCAACATCTTGGGGGTAATGTAGTTCGGGTTGACGTCAATCGCCGTGGTGTAATCCTTGAACTCGAGGAAAGTACGCACCGGTTGGTAGATGTCGGCAACAAGTTGATCGACCGAAGTATCCAGTTCGACCTTCCAGTCCTTGTTATCGAGTGCGTACTGAATCATCGCCTTAGAAGCCAGACGGCCTTCGGTGTGCGAACCGGACGAGAACTTGTGGCCGGAAGCGCCAACGCCATCGCCTGCGGTAAACAGACCTTTGACCGTGGTCATGGAGCGATAGCCCCAGTTCCAGCCCTTGGGCAGATGCGCGGGAACGCCATCGTACTCTTCCGTGGTCGGTGCGCCGACGTCGGTCGGGCCGGAAACCCAAATGCCGCAGCAACCGGAGTGCGAACCAAGCAGGTACGGCTCGGTCGGCATCAGTTCGGAGTTTTTCTCGCGCGGGTCGACGTTTTCACCGACCCAGATACCGCACTGGCCGATACACATGTCGAGGAAGTCTTCCCAAGCTTCGGCTTCGAGGTGCTTGACTTCTTTCGGCGTCAGCGTTTCGGCCAGAGCTGCCAGAGCGGTGACGGTGTCCATGTAAATCGGGCCGCGACCTTCCTTCATTTCCTTCAGCATCAGGTGATTGCGCAGGCAGGACGCAGGAACGGCTGCCTGACCATACGGCGGGTAGTCGTTGAGCATTTCCTTGTTCTTGGTCATGTACTCTTCGCCGTAGGCGTTGACTGCTTTGGCCTTGAACAACAGGAACCATGCACCGACTGGGCCATAACCATCCTTGAAGCGAGCCGGTACGAAACGATTTTCCATCATGGTCATTTCTGCGCCTGCTTCGGCAGCCATGGCATAGGTCGAACCGGCATTCCAAACGGGATACCATGCACGGCCCGAACCCTCGCCTACAGAGCGCGGACGGAAAATGTTCACACAGCCACCCGCGGCCAGCAGGATTGCCTTGGCCTTGTAGACGTAAAGCTTGTTCTCGCGCACCGAGAAGCCAACTGCGCCAGCAACCCGCGACGGGTCGTTCTTGTCATTGACCAGCTTGACAATAAATACTCGTTCCTGGATGCGATCAAGGCCCAATGCTTTCTTAGCGGCTTCGGCGACGATCCACTTGTAGGATTCACCATTGATCATAATCTGCCACTTGCCCGAACGCACCGGCTTGCCACCATCCTTAAGCGCAGGCAAGCCTTCTTTCAGAGACTCGGCACCATCATGACGCACACCGTCCGCGTCAGTCTTCCAGATCGGCAGGCCCCATTCCTCGAACAGGTGCACGGAATCATCAACGTTCCGGCCGACGTCATAGGCCAGATCATCGCGGGTGATACCCATCAGGTCATTGGAGACCATACGCGCATAGTCGGCCGGGTCTTGCTCCGAGCCGATGTAGGTATTGATTGCGGACAAACCCTGCGCTACAGCGCCAGAGCGATCCACCGCAGCCTTGTCGACCATTTTGATTTTCAGTTCGGTACCAGTCTCGGCCTTGAGGGCTTCAGCCCAGCGCATCATTTCATATGCCGCGCCACAGCAGGCCATGCCACCACCGATCATCAGAATGTCCAGTTCTTCCTGAACAACTTCAGGTGCTTCAAATGTTCCAGCCATTTTTCGGTTCCTCGTTTTGTCGGTTTATTTACGGATCAGTTCGGCAGGGTTGCCTGCACGATAACCACCCATCACTGCGCGGGTATAAACACCAGGCGCGGAGAGTTCAGCCACTTTCGGCATCGGCTTGCCACCGTACGGGTCGATGGAGCCTTCTGCCGTGGTGCGGATCGGGAACTTGAAACGCTTCAGGGTGCCGTTACGGAACTTGATGGTCCACATGATGGCATCGGAGCCACGCAGCGGCTGCACGGAACCGCCCAGCGGGACGATGTCAGCATAATGACGACATTCGATGGCGCCCTGCGGACAGATCTTGACGCAGGAATAACACTCCCAGCACTGCTCCGGTTCTTGATTGAAGGCTTTCATGGCATGGCCGGTTTCTGAACCGTCCTTGTCAAGCTTCATCAGGTTGTGCGGGCAGATATACATGCAGGCAGTTTTGTCCTGCCCCTTGCAGCCATCGCACTTCTCGGTACGAACAAAGGTTGGCATAGTTTTCTCTCCTTGGTTACGATTCACTTCAAAAAAACAACTTTGGGACACTCGTTACGCTCAAATGGGGCAACAAGTTACCCAACTACTCCTTTGGAAACACTACTTGGCGGAATGACCTTTCAATTCCACCTTGACGTTCTCTTCTTCACTCAGGCCGGCATAGTATTTCTGCAAGACCTTGGCTACTTCGGGCCGACTGAATTCCACCGGCAGATCCTGGCCTTCGGACAGCATTGCACGAACCTTGGTACCCGACAATAGGATGCGATCATCCTTGGTATGCGGACAAGTCCGTTGCGAAGCCATACCACCACACTTGTTGCACCAGAACGTCCAGTCGATATTCATGTTCTGGGTTTCAAGCGAACCAGCGGGAATCTCGTCGAATATTTTCTGCGCATCGAACGGGCCGTAATAATCACCGACACCGGCGTGGTCGCGGCCGACAATCAAATGCGAGCAGCCATAATTCTGGCGGAATAGTGCGTGCAACAGCGCCTCGCGCGGACCAGCGTAGCGCATGTCAAGCGGGTAGCCGGCCTGGATCACCGTATTGGGCGCGAAATAGTTTTCGACCAGTACGCTGATTGCTTCGGAGCGCACTTCGGCGGGGATGTCGCCCGGCTTGAGGGCACCCAGAAGCGAATGGACAAGGACGCCGTCCATCGTTTCAATGGCAATCTTGGCCAAATATTCGTGCGAGCGATGCATCGGGTTGCGCGTCTGGAAAGCGGCAATCCGTTTCCAGCCGAGCCTATCGAACATGGCACGGGTCTCAGCCGGCGTCATGAACTGTTCGCCGTATTTTTCCTTGAAGCCACCAGTTGACAAAACCTTGATCGCGCCCGCCAGATTGTATTTGCCCTGAGCCATGACCATCTTGACCCCAGGATGCTCCAGATCGGTGGTTTTGTAGACCTGCATGCACTCATGCGCCTTGTCGATGCCGTATTTCTCGGTCACCTTCATGGTCGCCATGATTTCGCCTGACTCGCCATCCACCAGAGCAATATCGTTACCGGCGACGACACTCTCGTCGTCAGTTGACAGGGTAACGGGGATTGGCCAGAACAGGCCGTTAGCCATCTTCATCCCGTCACAAACACCCTGCCAGTCGGAATGCGTCATGAAACCGGTCAACGGCGTGAAGCCGCCGATACCCATCATGATGACATCACCGTTTTCACGCGAACTAAGCTTGACCTTGGGCAAGGACTGGGCCTTGGCTACCTCGTCCTTCAGGGTCTGACCTTCAAGCAACAACGGCCGCAAACTGCCGCCACCATGCGGATTGACCAATGCCATGCCGCCCTCCTTAAGAAATAGTTAATATTTGAATGTATGAGGCTAACAATATTCCCCACTGGTTTCAAGACCGAAACGCAAGAAGAAACGAAAAAAATTGAACTTTTTTCGTCGGCATCTATACGCCCACACATCATCCACTTGCGTCTCATAACTTGTTACCGGAGCCTCACAATAGCCGGAGCCCTGAATGGCACGGTCGACGCCGAAATACACACAAAAACCAAACGGCCAACAAACCGGGGCAGCGTCCGAGTGATATTTTTGCCGGCAAGCCAAAGTTCAAAGGCTATTGTTGACAAGCGAAGTTGACGGCTGATAGCCGCAAGGGTAGCGTTCTCTCATGAGCATTCTGGTCTTGGGGATAGGCAATACTTTGCTCTCCGATGAGGGAGTCGGCATCCACGTTGTACAAGCCTTGTTAAGTCCGGAGAACCATCCGCGCGACGGGGTCGAATATGTGGACGGCGGTACCTTATCATTTACCCTGGCCGTTCCCATACAGTCTGCTGATGCACTGGTCGTGGTCGATGCCGCACAGTTGAAAGACGCGCCCGGAACGATCAAGGTTTTTGCTGGGTACGAAATGGATCACTTTCTGAACACAAACAGAAAATCGAGCGTACACGAAGTCGGCCTGACCGACCTGAGAGCGATCGCCATTCTGGCCGGACATTGGCCGGAACGGCGGGCGATGGTCGCGATCCAGCCACAGAAACTCGACTGGGGCGAATATCCCACAGCCGCCGTGGCAGCCTCGATTCCGCAGGCCTGCGCGGAGGTCAATTCACTGCTCGATAGCTGGCAAAATGGGACTTGAAGACATCTCCGTCGTTGCAAGTTCAGGCGGCGAGCAGCTGACAGGCAATGCGAGCGCCGTATTGAACGAGGTGGCGGCCATGCTTGCTGCACTCGCCGAACGAGGTGAGTCCGGCATCGTCGACCTCGGCGGCTTGCCAATGAGCAGCGCCGACAAGGCATGGCTGACCGAAAAACTTGGACAGGGCGAAATCGAGATGTCTCTCGATATCGGTGGCCCGAGCAAAATACGCGAAACCGCCTTTCACGGTGTGTGGTGGCTTGTTCACCATAACGACAAAGGCGTTCTTACCGGCGAGTTCATTGAAGTGACCCGCGTGCCCGAACTGGTTTCGTCACACATCGACGACATACGGCGGGCGGCCGTAAATCTTGGATTTTTGGCCAATGACAATCATTGAAGTTGCATTCAGTCGAGTTGTTGGCACCAGCGTAAAGTTAGGAAAAAGGGGGTACTGGCACCATGCGAGATAAAGAAGGTGTACTGTTAGCCGGGCTGGCAGAGCACGGCGTCTCTCGTCGGACATTCATGAAATTCTGCACCACACTGGCTTCGCTGATGGCTTTGCCAGCAGCGTCCGGAGTAGCGATGGCGGAAGCGCTGGCGACGGCTCGCAGACCATCGGTCATCTGGCTGCACTTCCAGGAGTGCACCGGCTGCACCGAGTCGATCACGCGTTCGCACTCGCCGACCATTGAAGGCCTGATTTTCGACCTGATCTCCCTCGACTATCAGGAAACCTTGATGGCTGCTGCGGGGCACCAGGCCGAGGAAGCCTTGCACAAGGCGATGAAGGACAATGAGGGCAAGTATTTGCTGATTGTCGAGGGATCGATTGCTCAGGGTTTGAATGGCGCCTACTCCACCGTGGCCGGCCGGTCGAATCTCGATACGCTCAAGGAAGTCGCCAAAGGGGCTGCCGCGATCGTTGCCGTCGGCTCCTGCGCTTCCTACGGTGGCATCCCCAAGGCCAACCCGAATCCGACCAGCGCAGCGTCCGTGTCCGACATCATCAAGGACAAACCCATTGTCAATATTCCAGGCTGCCCGCCCATTCCGGTGGTCATGACCGGCGTAATGGCCCATTTCCTGACTTTCGGCAGCCTGCCCGAACTAGACAAGCTGGGACGTCCAAAAGCTTTTTACGGCGAGACTATTCACGACCGCTGCTACCGTCGCGCCTTCTACGACCAGGGCAAGTTTGCCAAAACCTTCGACGATGAGGGCGCACGCAATGGCTGGTGCCTGTTCGAACTGGGATGCAAGGGGCCGGTCACCTACAACGCATGTGCCACCACAAAATGGAATGGCGGAACATCATGGCCAGTCGAATCCGGGCATGGCTGCCTGGGTTGTTCGGAACCTGATTTCTGGGATGCCGGCAGTTTCTACAAGGCTCTCTCCATGCCCGCCAACCCGCTCAAGGTTGCCTCCGGTGTGGCAGCAGTCGGAGCTGCCGTCGGTGTCGCCGTCAGCCTTGCCAACCGGGCGAAGAAGGGGGCTGCCAAGGCTGCTCACGAGACAACCACCTTGCCTGATCTGGAGAAATGATCATGAGTGAATTACAGTTTCTGACTTGGGTACGCGGACCAGGCCTTGATCTGGCAATCGGCATCTTCCTGATGGGCGTTCTTTGGCGACTCTTCGAAATATATAGCCTGGGGCGCAAGAAGGACTTGGCAGAACCACGAAGCGTAGCCGGCGCTTCCGGAATGAGTACCGTCTTCCGACGCTCGATTCCGCCCGCCGGCATGTTAAAGAATTCACCAGTGACCTATGTTGCCGGTTACGTCTTCCACGTCGGCTTGGCCATCATCGTTTTCTTTTTTGCCCCGCACATCAAGTTCTTTCAGAGCCTGCTTGGCGTTTCGTGGCCTGGATTTCCATCACAGCTCATAGACTTCGTTGCCGTATTGACCATTATCGCCATGTTGGTCTTGTTGTTTGATCGTATCACCAAGCCGGTCAAGCGCTACCTCAGTACATTTCAGGACTGGTTTACCTGGGCGCTGACATTCTTGCCCGTACTTACTGGCTGGATGGCAGTGCAGCATTTGTTGCTGCCCTATACCACCATGCTGGCATTGCATATCCTGACAGTGGAGTTGTTGCTGATATTCCTGCCATTTACCAAACTGTTCCATGCCTTCACCGTATTCGGGTCGCGCTGGTACAGCGGTGCGGTCAACGGTCACAAAGGAGTTGCGGTATGAGCGCCTCACTTGAAAAAGGAGTCCGGGTCCTCAAGGAAGTTATCGATGCCCCGATCGCCAGTTATTTCAACAGCTGCGTCCATTGCGGGTTATGTGCAGAGGCCTGTCTGTTTTATACGGAAACCGGCGATCCAAAATACACGCCAATCCACAAGCTCGAACCGATGCGTCGGCTTTATGAACAGGAATACACGGCACTCGGCCGTCTGAAGAAACTAGTCGGACTTTCGAAGGCAGTGACCGATGCCGAGTTGGCCGAATGGCAGGAGCTGGTTTACAACAGTTGCACTTTGTGCGGGCGATGTTCAGTGGTTTGTCCTGTCGGCAACGACATCGTTTACATGATTCGCAAATTCCGCGAAGGCATGTCGGCTTCGGGCAATGCGCCCGAGGGCATCAAGGGGGCAGCCAATCGAACGATCAAGATCGGCAGCCCGATGGGCGTCAAGTTGCCTGCCGTAAGGGCGCAGATGCGACATGTCGAAGAAGATTTCGGATTGCCGATTCCGATGGATGCAGAAGGGGCGGAGTATCTGGTGATGCTTTCGTCGATGGAAATCATGAATTTCCCCGAATATCTCGGCGCCATCGCCAAGATCATGCACCAGGCAGGAAAAACCTGGACGCTATGCTCGACAGCGTTCGAAGCAACCAATGCCGGCATGCAGATTGGCAATTCCGATCTGGCCCGCGTCATCGTTTCACGCATCGTCGAAGGCGCCGAAAAACTTAAGGTCAAGACGGTCATCAGCCCTGAGTGCGGTCATGCCTACACTGCATTGCGCTGGGAAGGCGCCAATCTGATGGGCCGCCCCTTCGGCTTCAAGGTGAGGCACATCATCGAGGTTCTTGGAGAATTCCAGGAGCAGGGTCTACTCAAGACCGAGGGCTTCGAGACCGACCGGCTGACCTTCCACGACCCATGCCAACTGGCTCGCCGCGGCGGCGTCATCAAGCAGCAGCGCAACCTGATGAACATGGTCGCCAAGAATTTCGTCGAAATGCCGGATGCCGGTTTCATGAACTGGTGTTGCGGTGGCGGTGGCGGCGCATCCGCCATCGAGGAAGGCGAAGAATTGCGCATGGAAGCATTCAAGAAGAAAAAGTCGCAATTCGATACCGTAAAACCGGATCGCGTCGTAACGGCTTGCGCCAACTGCCGGATCGTCATGGAAGAGGGCCTCGAACACTACAAGATGAATCTCCCGGTCGTTGGTTTGACCGAGATGATCGCCGACCACCTTCCTAACCCCGTAGTTACAAAGCCAGAAGGGAATTGATGTCATGGCCAGCACAAACGACAAGGAATTCAGGGAGAAGCTGGAATCGCTCAGTGCCAGCCAGCAGCGCCAGGTAGCCGCACTTTTTGTGCAGCGTGTGTTTGGATTGTCCAATGATGTTCGGATCAGGGCGGCATTGGACGTAGCGATGCGCCCCGAAATTTCCGACGCCGAGCTGGCTGTCGTCTCACAGGCCGCCAATGCCGCCAAGGTGGAAAGTTACGCCCAGTGCGGCAAAGACACCGACTGGAATACACAGGCGGGACTCTTCGTCGCCAAGGCGGCAGTCAGTTGCATCAACCCGATCGCCGAGGGGAAGAACCTGGCTTGGGAAGCTGCCATGCAGGTACGTGTGGCACGCACTTGCGAAGCTGCATCAGGCGATGTCAAAGACCATAAAGAAGCCGAGGCGCAATACGCCATTCTCGATGACTTCTTGAGAAAGCAAGGAAACAGGCCATGAGTACTTCACAGCGAATCGTCGTTGACCCGGTCACCCGCATCGAAGGCCATTTGCGCATCGAGGCTGAGACGGATGCCAGCGGCAAGATCACCAAAGCCTATTCAGCCGGCACCATGGTACGCGGTATCGAAATCATTCTGCGCGGCCGCGACCCGCGCGATGCTTGGGCTTTTGCTCAACGCATTTGCGGTGTTTGCACGCTTGTCCATGGCATCGCATCAGTGCGTTCGGTCGAGGACGCATTGCATCGGGCAATCCCTAGTTACAGCATTCCAAAAAATGCTGAACTGATTCGCAACTTGATGATTGCAGCGCAGTACGTGCATGACCACGTGATGCACTTCTATCACCTGCACGCCTTTGATTGGGTAGATGTCGTTTCCGCACTCAAGGCGGACCCCAAAGCCACTTCGGCATTGGCGCAGAGCATTTCCAGCCACCCGAAATCCTCTCCTGGCTATTTCGCCGATGTGCAGAAACGGGTTAAGAACTTCGTCGAACAAGGGCAACTCGGCATCTTTGGTAATGCTTATTGGGGGAACCAAGCATACAAGCTACCGCCCGAAGCGAATTTAATGGCTGTCGCACACTATCTTGAGGCTTTGGCATGGCAACGCGATGTCGTCAAATTACATGCCATTTTTGGCGGCAAGAATCCACATCCCAACTTTTTGGTTGGCGGGGTTCCGTCGGCAATTTCCGTACATGCTACAGGTGCTGCAGGCCAGAACCGTGGCAGCCAGGACGCCACGGCAGTGAATATTGTCGGGCTGCAAACTGTACAGAACGTAATCAAGCAAATGCGTGATTTCGTCGATAACGTTTATGTTCCCGATACGCTGGCTATCGCCGGCTTCTACAAGGATTGGGGAGCAAGGGGCGAAGGCCTCGGCAACTTCATGACCTTCGGCGATTTGCCCGGCAAGGGATTCTGGGATACTGACTCTTACCTTATTCCGCGCGGCGTCATTCTGAATCGTGATTTGTCGGTCATTCACCCCATCGATTTAGATGCAGACACCGAAATCCAGGAATTCGTCGAACACTCCTGGTACAAATACAGCCAGGGTGACAGCAAAGGCCTGCATCCGTTCAAGGGCGAAACAGACTTGAATTTCACCGGGCCGATGCCGCCATTCGAGCATCTCGATGTCGATAAAAAATATTCGTGGATCAAATCACCGCGCTGGAAAGGCAAGGCCATGGAAGTCGGACCTCTGGCGCGCGTGTTGATGATGTATGCCGGTGGAAACGCCCAAGCCAAGGAACTGGTGGACTCGACACTGAAGACTCTGGATGTGCCCGTATCCGCGCTCTACTCAACACTCGGGCGGACAGCTGCCCGTACATTGGAATCGAAGATTCTTGCCGACTCCATGCAGGGCATGTTCGACAGCTTGATGGCCAACATCAAGTCCGGGGATGTCCGGACCTTTAATGATCAATACTGGGATCCATCCACATGGCCGAAATCCATGCATGGCGTCGGATTAATGGAAGCGCCACGCGGGGGCTTATCGCACTGGATCGTCGTGGACAACGGGCAGATCAGCAATTATCAGGCCATTGTTCCAAGCACATGGAATGCCGGGCCTCGTGACGCACAAGGCCAGTCCGGGGCGTATGAAGCGGCGTTGCAGGACAACCACGTCCTGAATGACCCCAAACAACCAATCGAGATTTTGCGGACCATTCACTCTTTCGACCCGTGCATTGCCTGTGCAATTCACGTTACCGACCCCGAAGGCGAGGAACTGGTACAAGTCACGGTTAATTAGGGTTTCGAGCGCGCCATTTGAAGTTCGTGATCGGCACTTGCCAATCACGCTTTGGCAAACAAAGAGCCCTGGCGTGGATTCCCTCGCCAGGGCTCTTTAAGCATCTTTCATGAAATGTCTTGAGTTGTCTTACTTCAACTTGTCAAGCCCCATCATCTTCATCACAGTACCTTCATAGAAAGGTTCGGAAGTCCCTTTCTTCATTTTGCGAATGAAGTATTTTTCGAACCCAATTTTTGCCAGATGGACCCACTTGCCCTGGGCAAACCAGTTAACATTGCGTGGCGGAATCTGCGGTATGGCAACGAAAGCTACCCCACCATCGCCAAAGTCTGCTAGACAAACAGCATTCCAGGTTGCCTCGCGAGTTGCAGGAACACCCGTAAGATCAGCATGAATGTTGTGTACCGTAGCGGTCACCATGGATTCGATCATATAACCGGTCTTTGGAGTGCCAACCGGAATCGGGGTCGGCTCGACCGGCGGAATCGCGACACAAACGCCAACTGAAAAGATGTTTTTGTACTTCTGGTTACGCTGGTGTTTATCAACAGTAATGAAGCCGCGTGGATTGGTCAGTCCTTCGATGCCAAATACCGCATCAACACCCTTGAATGCCGGCAACATCATACTGTAACTAAACGGCAGTTCATGTTTCTTCTTCTCGACTCCCATGTCGTCGTGCTCGGTGACATACATCTTCCCAGATTCAACCTTGGTGACTTTGGCATTGCAGATCCACTTAATATGCTTGTCGCGCATCCCGGATTCGAGAATTCCTTTGGAGTCTCCGACACCACCCAAACCAAGGTGGCCAATGTAAGGTTCAGAAGTAACAAAGGTCATCGGCACCTTGCTGCGAATCTTGCGCTTGCGCAAGTCGGTTTCCATGATGAAGGCGTACTCATATGCCGGGCCGTAACATGAGGCGCCCTGAACCGCTCCGACGATGATAGGACCGGGATTGGCACAGAACTGATCCCACTCGCCATGTGACTTCATCGCATGGTCGACGTTGCAAACGGAATGTGTATGACCGCCGTGGGGACCCAGCCCTTCGATTTCGTCGAATGCGAGTTTCGGGCCAGTGGCAATTACCAGATAATCGTAGTCAACCGTCTTGCCGTCATTAAGTTCAAGCTGGTTCTGGTCGGGATGTACGCGTTTGACTCCCGTGGAAATGAAGTCAATACCCTTGCGCTCCAGATAGGTACGAACTGGCAACTCGACTTGGGAGCGTTCGCGCCATTTAACGGCGACCCAGGGATTTGAAGGGGTAAATTGGAAGTTTTCGCTATCCGAGACGACGGTTACCTTGTGCTTCTTGTCCAGCATATCCCGCATTTCATAAGCAGCCGGCATTCCGCCGATACCTGCCCCCATGATTACGATGTGTGCCATGATTCCTCCTCTTCAATTTATTGGATAACATCATCTCGTAGGGGCAAACCACTGTGCCACCCTGCGCGCTTCAACGAGTATGGTCATTTAACACAATCGCTCCCACGAGTGTCAACGAACATATCAGTAGGGTAGGCAAAGAAAAAGTACCGTCGACAGCGGCCTGTCTTATGTAGGGCGATTAAACGCGAACATCAGGAACGCGTCGGCAGATCATCATTGGTCGCCCCACCTTCCTTGGCAAATAAGACAGCTGCCTTGACCCGTGATGACAAGTTGAGCTTGGTAAGGATGTGTCGTACATGCTGCTTCACGGTATCGTAACTAATCGACAGATTCTGGGCGATTGCCTTGTTGCTGTCGCCGCGTGCCAGCAACTGAATAATTTCACGCTCCCGTTCGGTCAGCAACTTGAGCGAATTTCTGGGCTCCTGGTCGGATTGATCGCCACGTAGCAGGTCGATCATCTTTACGGTCATGGCCGGAGCGACGACCAGTTCACCCGCAGCCACCCGACGAATCGAGTCGACGACATCTTCCGGCGACATGTCCTTGAGCAGATATCCACGCACTCCGGCACGAATGGCGTTTGCCAGGTCGGTTTCGGAATCACTCATCGTCAACATGACCACAGGGATGTGACACTCTTCGCTACGCAGTTGCGTAACGAGGGAAATACCATCCATTGGCTTCATGCGCAGATCAACGATCAACAGATCGGGCTGTTCCAGGCACATAGTCCGCAACTCATCGATGTTACCGGTTGCACCGATTACATCAAAGTCATAAGAGTTGGCCAGCAGTTCACTCAACCCTCGTCGACACAGGCACTGGTCATCGACCAGAACCACCCTCAGCTTGTCACTCACTCGCAGATCTCCAGTCAGATGAAGGTTCCGGAAAGGATAATTGCACTTTCGTTCCGAGCCCTATCGCGCTTTCTACAGTTATCTTGCCACCAATGCGTTGTGCGCGCTCGCGCATGATCATCATGCCGAAATGGCCCTCCACCGGCGCAAATGTATGCGCACCTACCCCATTGTCTTCCACGGTAAAAACATAGTGTCCAAAATTGGCATCGACAAAGAGGCGCGCATGTGTCGCACCGGAATGACGGTCAATATTGTTCAGCGCCTCACGTACGATGCTAAACACCTGTATCTCATGTTCGATCGGCAGCGCCAGATCAACGAGGCGATTATGGTATTCAAGGACGATGCTATTACGCTCACGAAACCGCGCAACAAGTTCATCAAGTGAAGCCAACACCCCCCCGGGATTCAACCCGGAACGAAAATCGGCAATCAGCTGGCGGGCACTTTTCTGGCTGATCTCCAGCGCCTCGTCAATATCTCCTGCATATTTCGTGGCCATCGAATCGTTGCCCGTGCGGATTGCTTCCAGCAACAAACTGATTCGCATTCGGGCGAAGGTCAGCGTCTGGGCCAGCGAATCGTGGATATCGTTGGCGATCACCCGGCGCTCAGCCAAGAGCTCTGTACGGTGATCTGCCCGATTGATGCGGGTGTACTCGATAACTGCGCCCATCATATCGGCGAATGCAGTAACGGTTTTTAGCGCATGGTTAGCCACTTCGCGCTGCCCATCAAAGAACAAGGTCAATATCCCAAGCGGAGCGCCCGGTTGATTGGGGGACTCGAGCGCCGCCGAAACCAAGGACTGAAAACGACAACTGGAATAACGACAATTCTGTCGCACGTCGCAACTTCTGAGATCCGAGACATAGGCCCCCCGGGCGAGCGCTGCGATATCACTGTTCTCGCAATCCAGCTCAATCAGGCTCTCTGCCTCTTCCTGCAACTCCTTGGACAGCCCCGCAGAACTGATAGTCTGCAGCGTATGTCCATCCGGCGAGAGTAGCCGCACAACACCTGCGGTTGCATTGGTTTTTCTGATAATTGTCTCGAGGAAATTAATCAACAATCCTTTGAGTGCCCCTGCACGCGGGACCGCTGATTCGTGCATCAGACATTCGGCAACACCACCATCATTGCTCAAAGGAATGAATTCAGGATCGCGAACCCAGGAAAATCCGCTGGAGTCAGCCTCGGCTCTAGAAGTCTTTATCGCAGTCCTCAACATCAGCACTCTTCGTGAAAAGGATTTTGAGGTTAAGTCAAATCCATATAAATATCAACAACCTAACAACAAAACAGGAATACCCACGCCCATTGGGGTTATACCCACTCTTCCCCAATAAGGCTATAGACATCCTCAATTTGTATTTAGTTTAATGCTTAGTTAGCGAATTGTTTGCGCTACGCCTGCCGTCTTGCGAGCCTGTGTCGCAACACCAACCCAGAAAACGAATATGTCCCCTCCGATACACGATCCATTCACATCTCCGCTACCCGACGCGGAGATCGAGATCAAGACAACCACCTGTTACATGTGCGCATGTCGCTGCGGCATTCGCGTCCATCTTCGCAATGGCGAGGTGCGCTATATCGACGGCAATCCGGACCACCCGTTGAACAACGGCGTCATCTGCGCCAAGGGCTCGTCCGGCATCATGAAGCAGTATTCTCCCGCGCGCCTGACCAAGCCATTGCGCCGCAAGGAAGGGAGCGAACGCGGTGCGGGCGAGTTCGAGGAAATCAGCTGGGAAGAGACTTTCTCCATCCTCACCGAACGCCTGGGTTCCCTACGTGCCAGCGATCCGAAAAAATTTGCATTATTTACGGGGCGCGATCAGATGCAGGCGCTGACCGGCCTGTTTGCACGCCAGTTCGGCACCCCTAACTATGCGGCCCACGGTGGTTTCTGTTCGGTCAACCTTGCGGCAGGCATGATCTATACGATTGGTGGCTCGTTCTGGGAATTCGGCGGCCCCGATCTGGAGCGCTCAAAACTGTTCATCATGATTGGCACGGCAGAAGATCACCACTCCAATCCGATGAAGATCGCCCTTTCCAAGTTCAAGCGCGAAGGCGGACGATTTATTTCCATCAACCCGGTACGTACCGGTTATTCCGCCATCGCCGATGAATGGGTGCCGATCCGCCCGGGAACCGACGGCGCTTTGATGTTGGCGTTGATCCACGAAATTATTTCGCTCGGCCTGTACGACCGTGAATTCCTGGTGCGCTACACCAACTCCGGTCAACTGGTAAATCTCGACGAAAAACATGACGAGTTCGGCATGTTCGTGCGTACTGAAGTCGCCAAGGAAGAAGGTTGCTACGATCCGCAGAACAAGTTGTGGTGGGATCGCAATTCCAACCGGGCAGTGATCACTCACAGCGAAGGCGCCGACCCCTACCTGCTTGGCGAATTCGTGCTTTCCGACGGCACTGCCGTCAAACCCGCATTTCAGTTGCTGCAGGAACGCGTCAAGGATTACACCCCGGAATGGGCGGAACAGATTACCGGCATTTCCGCCGAGACGATCCGCCGCCTTGCGCATGAAATGGGTATCACCGCACGCGACCATAAAATCGAATTGCCAATCGCCTGGACCGACTCGTGGGGCAAGGAGTACGACTCAGTGGTTGGCAATCCGGTTTCGTTCCACGCAATGCGTGGATTGGCAGCGCATTCCAACGGTTTCCAGACCATCCGTGCATTGTCCATCCTGATGACGCTGCTGGGCACCATCGACCGCCCCGGCGGTTTCCGGCACAAGCCGCCGTTCCCGCGCCCGATTCCGCCCTGCGCCCGGACGCCGAATGACCCCCGTGCCGTGCAGCCGAACTCACCGTTGGACGGCATGGCGCTAGGCTGGCCTTCCGACCCTGATGACCTGTTCGTCAATGCAGACGGCAGCCCGGTCCGCATCGACAAGGCATTCTCATGGGAATACCCGCTGTCGGTCCATGGCCTGATGCACAATGTCATCACCAACGCCTGGCGCGGCGATCCCTACAAAATCGACACCCTACTGCTGTTCATGGCCAACATGGCCTGGAATTCGAGCATGAACACCAGCGAAGTTCGCAAGATGCTGGTCGACAAGGAAGAAGACGGCGGGTACAAGATTCCGTTCATCGTGGTCTGCGATGCGTTTCACTCCGAGACGACGGGCTTCGCAGATTTGATTCTGCCGGATACAACCTATCTCGAACGTCACGACGTGATGTCGATGCTCGACCGTCCGATTTCTGAATTCGACGGTCCTGTGGATTCGGTTCGCATCCCGGTGGTACCGCCGACCGGCGAGTGCAAACCGTTCCAGGAAGTCCTGATCGAACTCGGAACGCGCCTGAAGCTGCCAGCCTTCGTCAACCAGAATGGGCAACGCAAGTATCGCGACTACCCGGACTTCATCGTCAACTGGGAAACCGCCCCCGGTTCCGGCATCGGCTTTCTCTCCGGCTGGCGCGGCAAGGGTGGCGAAAAATCGATCCGAGGCGAACCGAACCCCAACCAATGGGAGATGTACGCCAAAAATGACTGCGTCTACCATCACGAGCTACCGCGCTCATACCAGTTCATGCGCAACTGGAACAAGGGTTATCTCGAATGGTCGCAACGCAGTGGCATCACGCGATACGCCGAACCGATACTGATTCACCTCTATTCCGAAGTGCTGCAAAAATTTCGCCTTGCCGCGCAGGGCAAGAGCATTTCGCGCCAGCCTCCCGCCGCTCTGGCAAAACGCGTCGAAACCTATTTTGATCCGCTACCGTTCTACTACGAGCCTCTGGAAGCACAAACTTGCGATAAACAAAAATATCCGCTGTCAGCACTGACTCAACGCCCGATGGCGATGTATCACTCTTGGGATTCTCAGAACGCATGGCTACGCCAGATACACGCCCACAACTATCTCTACGTTAACGCCCGCACCGCCAAGGCGGCAGGCATTGCCGATGGCGACTGGATCTGGGTCGAATCACAATGGGGCAAGGTGCGCTGTATGGCGCGCTACAGTGAATCGCTGGAACCCGGCACGGTATGGACCTGGAATGCCATCGGTAAGGCTGCTGGCGCGTGGAATCTGTCGCCAGAAGCCAACGAATCGCAAAAGGGTTTCCTGATGAACCATGTGATCTCTGAGGAATTGCCGCCGCAAGCGGATGGCAAACGCTACTCCAACTCCGATCCAATTACCGGGCAAGCCGCTTGGTACGACGTGCGTGTTCGTATCTACAAGGCAGGGGAGAACGAACCGGAGCAGACCGCTCCGCAGTTTGAACCCATGAAGAAATTCCCCGGCATGAGCAAACGCCCAAGCTGGCTGACGTATCTTGGCGGCAGCAAGAGAAATGGCGGTGCGCAATGAACAGCCGCGGATATCGCAAATTGAAAGGCTCGCCATGACACAGCTCGCCTTGGTTATCGATCTCAATGTATGCGTCGGCTGCCATGCCTGCGTGACCAGTTGCAAGGAATGGAATACCTCGGGCTCGGCCGGACCGCTTTTCGACGAGCGCCCCTATGACGCCGATCCGACCGGGACCTTCTTCAACCGCGTGCAGACCTTCGAGATGGGGAAGTATCCGAACAGCGAGACGCTGCACTTCCCGAAATCATGCCTGCATTGCGAAGATCCGCCCTGCGTTCCGGTTTGTCCGACAGGTGCTTCCTACAAGCGCAAGGAAGACGGTATCGTGCTCGTCGATTACGATAAATGTATTGGCTGCAAATATTGCTCGTGGGCATGCCCATACGGTGCGCGGGAATTCGACGAAAAGCAGAAGGTCATGAAGAAATGTACCTTGTGCGTGGATCGAATCTACGACCAGTCGCTGGCCGAGATCGACCGCAAGCCGTCATGCGTCAAGGCCTGCCCGACCAGCGCACGCCTGTTCGGCGATATCCACGACCCGGAATCCGAGGTGTCGCTGGCGATCCGCGAAGAGGGTGGCTACGCACTGATGCCAGAATGGGGGACGCACCCGGCAAACCATTATCTGCCGCGGCGCAAGACCAAGCTCAAGATTCACAACGATGAACTGGAACGCGCCGACAATCCGCTCAAGGTGGACGGACAGCTACCCAAGCCAGGCAAGGGCGATTCGTCGATGGACGACGTTTCCGCGTGGTGATGACAATACCTCTGAAGAACAGCGCATTATGAAACCAGCTTTTTCCGTCATTTTTCTGACCACCCTCATCGGCGCCGGGCAGGGCCTGTTTCTCGCCTTGTTCACTCACCAGTCGTATGCATTGTTCGGGCTTCTGCCTTTGCAGTCGGACGCCTTTTACGGTTACGGCAGCGCATTGGCTCTGTTGTTGTTGGTCGGAGGACTGATCGCATCGTTCTTTCATTTGGGACGACCTGAACGCGCCTGGCGTGCGGCCACCCAATGGCGGACCTCCTGGCTGTCGCGCGAAGTGATCGTCCTGCCCGCCTTCATGGCGTTCGTCTTCTTTTATGGTCTATCGCACCTGGCCGGATTCCGCCCGGAAATCGTGACCTTGCCGAGCGGTCTCGTGATCGACCTCTCTGACGTGCTTGGCATTGTCGGTACGCTGCTGGCTTTTGCGCTGTTCGTCTGCACGGCAATGATCTACGCCTGCCTACGCTTCCTGCGCGAATGGAATTCACCGCTGACGGTGATCAACTACATCCTGATGGGAGGTGCATCCGGGTTTTCCCTAGCAGCGTTCTACGCGGCATCGGCCGCACCGTCACAAGCCAATTTCTTTGTCAGCTGGGCAGCCATCATTACCTTCCTTGCCCTTGCCGGACGCAGTGCATCGCTGGCGCGCAACGCTCGTCTCAAACCGAAATCAACGATGCAGACCGCCATTGGCGTCAAGCACCCGTACATCGTTCAGCGCTCGATGGGATCGATGGGCGGCACATTCAACACGCGCGAGTTTTTCCATGGCAAGAGCGAATCTTTCCTGCGCACAATCAAGCCAACATTCCTGATTTTGGCCTTCGTTTTGCCGCTTCTGTTGTTGGCTTCGTTTGCCACCAACCCCGTGCTGCTCGGGATCGTATTCGCGCTGCAATACATTGGATTGCTGGCGGAGCGCTGGTTTTTCTTTGCGCAAGCCAACCACCCGCAGAACCTCTACTATCAGACCATCGGTTAGGCAGTCGCATCACGGCAGCGCCGCGAGGATGGCTACTTTCGCTCTTTGCTGACGGCTGCCAGGATTCCCTGCAGCAAAGAGACAGGTGTCGGCGGACAGCCCGGCACTTCAACATCAACAGGGATCACGTTGGAAACCTTACCGGACGTTGCGTAGCTTTCACCGAACATGCCGCCGCTACAGCCACAGTCACCGACCGCAACCACCCACTTGGGCTCCGGCGTCGCATCGTAGGTACGCCCGAGTGCAACCTCGAGATTGCGCGAAACGGGTCCGGTAACCAGCAGGAGGTCCGCATGCCTGGGGCTGGCGACAAACTTCACACCGAGCCCCTCAATGTTGTAATGCGGGCCGTTCAGCGCGTGGATTTCCAGTTCGCAGCCATTACAGGAACCGGCATCGACATGGCGAATTGCCACGGCTTGACCAAACACCCTGACGATTTCTCCATGCAAATCCTGCTCACGGGTGCACAGTTCCGGATCGGCAGGCGGTGCGGGCTCGGAGACGATGCCGGTCTTGAACATCTTTTGCAGGATCAGATGGGTCGCCATGCTATAGGTCCGGTCCGCTGTAACTCAAATTGAACGACTTGTTGATCAGTGGGAAGTCGGGAACGATGTTGCCGAGCATGCCGACCTCCAGCAAAGGCCAGTTTTGCCACGACGGATCGTGCGGATGCACACGGTCGAGCTTGCCATCAGCACCGATCCTTACCGCCACCAGCACCTCACCGCGCCACCCCTCGACCCAGCCCAGTCCTTCGCATACCTTTTCAACCCGATTGAGTGGCACAAAAATCTTGCCTTCCGGCATCGCTTTGACCAATTCACGAATCAGGCGCAGCGACTCGAACAACTCGGCAAAACGCACTTCGGCACGCGCCAGCACGTCACCATGGCTATGCGTAGCCATATTGACCTTGCACTGATCGTACGGCGCCTGCGGAAACTGGATGCGGGCATCCCGGGCCTGTCCGCTGGCACGCCCGGCCAGTCCGGTCAGACCAAGTCGCGAGGCCAATGCGGGCGAACAAACCCCGGTATTGGCAAAACGCTCCTGCAGGGTCGCCTGGTCATCGTAGATGGCCTTGAGTTCTCGCGCTTCCAGTTCGATGCGTCCAGCCTCGGCAGTCAACTCAGCTGTGCCGCTGCCGCTGATATCCACGGCCACACCACCAGGCACGATGCAGTCGAACAAGTAGCGATGGCCGAAATGCTTGGCAGCCAGTCTCAGCCATTCCTCCTTCAGACGCCAGAACTGCATGAAGCCGAAGGACAGGGCAACATCGTTACCGAGATAGCCAAGATCACCCAAGTGGTTGGCGACGCGCTCGATTTCGAGAAACAGCGCACGGAGCCAGAGCGCACGCACGGGAACTTCGCTGGCCGACGCACTTTCCACAGCCATGCTATACGCCCATGCATATGCGCTGTGTGAATCGCCCGAAACCCGCCCGGCGAGCTTGGCGCCGGTAGCGATATTCATTCCCTCGAAGCGCTTCTCGATACCTTTGTGGGTATAGCCGAGACGCTGTTCAAGCCGGAGAACCCGCTCGCCGATGATCGAGAATCGAAAATGCCCTGGCTCTATCGTGCCAGCATGGATAGGGCCAACCGGAATCTCATGAACCCCATCGCCTTCGACGCGAACGAAGGGGTATTCATCGACCTCCTTTGTTGCCGGCTGGGTGTCATCGAAACCCTTGCGCAACGGAAATGTATCCGCCGCCCAGGCGCCGTGACGCAACCATTTGCGCTCGTCGACAGCGCTCTCGGCACGGATTCCCAAAAGGTCAAAAGTGGCCCGCTGCATGCGGCCGGCTTGTGGAAAAATTGGTTCAAAATCCGGGTAGACCGCAACATTCTCTGCCAGGGCGCAACTGCCCCATACCAGTCCGGCGCTGGTCATGAACGCCAGATGAATTGCGAAACCAGCGCCTAGGTGATGATCGTCCGACCCCCACAGCGCGCTGAGTTGCCCACCCTCACCCTTGACTGAGCGTGCCAGTGCGAGCAGTTGGCCAGCCTCCATCCGGCCGCGCCAGATATGCTTGCCGAGCGGTTCAAGATGCCAGTCGTGGTCGCCGATCTTCACCTCAGCCTCCGAGAATTTGCGCTGCCTGCTTGTACCAAGCAGCGAGGAACGGCGGAATATACAAACCCATCATCAGCACCAGGGCGAGGTGCAGAAACACGGGGACCAGCGCTGGCTGGTAGGGCAGTCTCGGTAGTTCGGTTTCACCGAACACCATCGGCTGCACCTTGCCAAAGATCGACGCGAACGCCACACCCAGCGACAGCAGCAGGAATGGCGTCGCCCACGGATGTTCGTGCATGGTGGTCGTGATGATGAGGAACTCGCTGGCGAACACACCGAAAGGCGGCACACCGAGAATGGCGATGGTGCCGAGCATCAAGCCCCAGCCGATGGTGGGATTGGTTTTGATCAAGCCGCGGATATCCGCCATCGCCTGGCTGCCGGCCTTCTGCGCCGCATGGCCGACAGCGAAGAATATGGCGGACTTTGTCAGCGAATGCATGGTCATGTGCAGCAATGCCGCAAAGTTCGCCACCGGACCGCCCATGCCGAAGGCAAAGGTGATCAGCCCCATGTGCTCGATCGACGAGTAAGCGAACATCCGCTTGGCATCGGTCTGGCGCTTGAGCAGAAAAGCCGCCAACACCACGGAGAAGAGACCAAAACCCATCATCAGCCTGCCCGCCATATCGTTCCCGAGTGCTCCATCGACCAGCACCTTGGAACGCAGGACCGCATACAGCGCGACATTGAGAAGCAATCCGGAAAGTACCGCGGAAACAGGTGTCGGGCCTTCGGCATGGGCATCCGGGAGCCAGCTGTGCAACGGTGCGAGACCAACCTTGGTCCCATAACCGACGATCAGGAAGACGAAGGCGAGCGACAGGACGGTGGGCTCGAGTTGTTTTTTGACGTTGTCAAGATGCGTCCACTGCAACGCGGTGCCGCCCGCACCGAGAATCTTCTCTGCCGCAAAATAGAGCAAGATGGTGCCGAACAGGGCCAGTGCGATGCCGACACCACACAAGATAAAGTATTTCCACGCCGCCTCGAGCGATGCCGGCGTGCGGTAGAGCGAAACCAGTAACACGGTGGCGAGCGTCGCCGCCTCCATCGCCACCCACAAAACACCCATGTTGTTCGTGGTCAGCGCCAGTAACATGGCGCCTATAAATATCTGATAACTGCTGTGATAGAGGCGCAGCCGCTTGTCGTTGAGCTTGCCATGTTCCTTCTCGATACGCATGTAAGGACGCGAGAAGAGGGTTGTCGTAAAGGCAACGAATGCCGTCAGCGCAACCAGAAAGACATTGAACGAGTCAATGAAAAACCAGCCATCCCCGACCATCATCGGCCCCTGCTCGATGACCCGCCAGGTAAGGAAAGCGGACACCAGCAAGGTCAGGAAGCTGAAAAACGCATTGATTTCCGGAGCATGATGACGCGAACCCGACAAACTGAGAAAGATGCCACCAATTAACGGAATGCCGAGTAGCCAGTAAATTTCCATCTCAGCGCTCTTTCAGCTTTTCCATGTGCTTCAGATCCAGCGAATCGAAAGCCTCGCGAATCTGGAAGAAGAATATGCTCAACACGATAACGCCGACCATCACATCGAGTGCGACGCCAAGTTCAACCACCAGCGGCATGCCGTAGGTGGCGCTGGTGGCCGCGAAGAACAGGCTGTTCTCGATGGACAGGAAGCCGATCACCTGAGGAATCGCCTTCTTGCGCGTGATCATCATCAGGAAGCCGAGAAGTACACAGGCCAGTGCAATGCCCAGGGTTGACCGCATGACGGTGCCGGAAAACTGGGAGATCGGCAGCGCCAGATTGAAGGCGAAAATCACCAGCACGATGCCGATCAGCATGGTTGTCGGGATATTGATCATTGGCTCCACATCCCGCCCGACATTGAGCTTTTTCACTGTGCGGTAGAAAAACCAGGGCATGGCAATCACCTTGAGCGCCAGCGTCAGTACCGCCGAGTAATAAAGGTGGTGCTGGCCGGTGGCCCAGGCGACCAGGGCCGCAGAGGCCGCCAGTGCCGCACCCTGCCAGGCAAACAGGGTGATCAGCCCGACGATGCGGCGCTGCGACAACATCGCGAAGGAAATCAGCAGGAGCATTGCAGCCAGAAAATTGACGATCTGAAGGTGATAGGACAAAGCCATGTCACACCTCCAGCAGGAAATGGATCAGCATCCCGAGCACTGCCAACAGGAAGGCAGTACCAAGAAACTCGGGAACCCGAAACAGGCGCACCTTGGCCGACATCGCCTCGATGAAGGCCAGAAGCGCCCCGCCGAGCAGCAGTTTGACGAGCATCGCCAACAATGCCAGCGGCAAGGCGGCGTAACTTCCCTGCACGGCGATTCCCCACGGCATGAACAGCGCAATCCCGAGCGCCGAATAGGTAAATAGCTTCAAGGCCACCGCCCACTCGATCAGCGCCAGGTGGCGTGCCGAATATTCGAGAATCATGGCTTCGTGGATCATCGTCAATTCGAGATGTGTGGTGGGGTTGTCCACCGGAATACGCGCATTCTCGGCCACCGAAATCATCCAGAATGCTACCCCGGCGAACGCCAGGCTTGGATAGATGGCGAATTCGCGATGCGCCAGAGCAGTCACGATCACCGGCAATTCGGTGGAGTGTGATATCAGGCTGGCTGTGAAGAAAACCATCAACAACGCCGGTTCGGCAAGGAAGGCAACCAGCATCTCCCGGCGCGCGCCGAGCGAGCCGAACGAGGTACCGATATCCATCGCCGCCAGTGCTAGAAATACCCGGGCCAGCGCAAAAATGCCGACAAGCGCAATGACGTCGGCCGCCGGCGAGAAAGGCAGGTCGTTGGCGATCGTCGGCACGATGCCTGCGGCCAGCGCCATGCAGGCAAAGATCATGTACGGCGCAAAGCGGAACAGCGGCGACGCGTTGTGGGCGATGACCGCATCCTTGTGGAACAATTTGCGCAACGTACGGTAGGGCTGTGTAATCGGTGGCGCGCGTCGCCCCTGCAGCCAGGCGCGACACTGATTGACCCAACCCATCAGTAACGGCGCCAGCAGAATGGCCAGCAGGGTCTGGGTAAATTGCAGGATGATGCCGGTACTCATTGCGTTAGTACCAACAGGACGACCAGGGTCGCGAAACTATAGACCAGATACCACTGGATGCGCCCGTGCTGCATCCGCCCTGCCTGATCCGACAACCAGCTTACAAGGTGCGCTATCGGCATGTAGCAAATGAGCCAGAGCTTGTCCACGGAAGCTCCGCGATAACGCGGCTTGCGCTCGAACGGATCAGGGGTTTCCCGCTCCGCCTGCATGAACACTGCAAAAATCTGCCGAATGGGCTGCCCGAACCCCTCGGCGCTGTCCTGCATGCGGGCATCCTGTTCAGGGTATCCGCAATCCCACGGATCACTGCGCCGCACCCGGCCATGATAGATACGCCGTACCCAGAAAAAAGTAAGCAGCAACACCCCAACGACCACTGCAAAGAAGATCAATGGCGCATAGCTTGCACGTTCGCTCGAAACCGGCGTGAGAAACAACCAGTGGCCGCCGCTCGGCAGGGAATCCCAGACCAGCATCCTGACCGCGGGTTCGATCCACAGAATGACCTGGGTCGGCAAAAGACCGAGCAATACACAGCCACCCGCCAGCCACAGCATGCCCAGACGCTCGGCCCAGCCTGCATCGTGCGCTTGCTGCAGCGCAGGAGCGCGTGGCTGCCCGAGGAAAATCACGCCATAGAACTTCACCATGACGTAGGCTGCGAGCGCGGCGGCCAGGGCCACCGTAGCCGCGGCCACCGGAATGATCATGTTGAGGTAGGGCTTAGAAAGGCCCGGCGTAAGCAGGAATGCCTGCAGCAGCAGCCATTCCGATACGAAACCGTTCAAGGGCGGCAACCCGGCAATCGCCAGGGCGCCGATCAGGGTCAGCCAGGCCGTCCACGGCATGAAACGCATCAACCCGCCGAGGTAGCCCATGTGGCGCTCGCCCGTAGCATGCAACACAGAACCCGTGCCGACGAACAGGAGCCCCTTGAAGAAAGCATGGTTGAGGGCGTGATACAGCAAAGCGGTCAGCGTCAGTGCGGCCAGCGCGCCCTTGCCGTCGGTGTAGAAAATCAGCGTAAGGCCAAAGGCGGCAAGAATTACCCCGATGTTCTCGATCGACGACCACGCCAGCAGACGTTTCATGTCCGACTGTACCGCGGCGAAAATGACGCCATAGAGCGCGGTAATCAGCCCCAGCGCCAGCGCCAGCGTGCCCCACCAGGCGATCCGGATATTGAGCAAATCGAAGGTCAACCGCAACAGTCCATAGATCGCTGTCTTCAGCATCACCCCGGACATCAGCGCCGACACCGGCGAAGGGGCAGCCGGGTGCGCTTCAGGTAACCATACATGCAGAGGAACCAGCCCCGCCTTAGCGCCAAAACCGAAAAGCGCCAGCAGGTACACTACCGAGGCCCAGCGTGGCGAAATTTCGGCCAGGCGCATGGTTTCGAAGGTGTAATCCCCCTCCCCGCCCTGCAGCAAGCCAAACGCGAGCAGCAAGGCAATGGCGCCGACGTGCGCGATCAGCAGATAAAGGAAACCTGCGCGCCGGATCTCGGGAACCTTGTGGTCGGTAGTGACGAGAAAATACGATGAAAGCGCCATCGCCTCCCAGGACACCATGAAGGTGTAGGCATCGTCGGCGAGCATGACCATAACCATACTGGCCAGGAACAGGTGGTACCACAAGGCCAGAACAGCCAGTGGGCCGGCAACCACATTTTTGAAGTAACCGCTTGCGTAGACCGTGATACCGAAGGCTGCGCTGCCCAGCAGCAACATGAAAAAAGCCGACAGGGCGTCCAGCCGCAGATGGAAAAGCAAGCCCGGGAGGCCGATAGGCAGGATCAGCGTCGAAGTGGGCAGGATCAGACCCGCCACGCCCGTTACGGCGATAGCGAGCGCACCCGCAGCACCCAGCGGAAATACCACGCGGCTACGCAAATTTCGCGAAACCTGCGGCCACAGCGCAGCGAACCCCAGCAACAGCCAAAACAACGCGATACCCCACGCCCATTGAACTGGCTTGCCAGGAAGCAGGGAGAGTATGTCCATCAATATTTTTTATGCCTGTTGCAGCTTTATATGCACGCCAGATGGGCGCGCCGCCCCCAAAACCTATTTCATGATGAAACTAATCCGATTGTATAGAAAAGGCCATCAATTACCCTCAAAACCCAATTCATATATCGGCACTTGCGGCAAATGAGACACAAAACTTCCCAAGTTATCGGGATATTTTTGCTTGCATGCTTGCAGACCAGTGCGATAATTAAAAGCTAATATGCCGATATCTCCAAAATTTGGGTTAGCCCTTCGCCGACTATTGCCTTTTCTCGCATGGTGGCCGCTGGTCAAGCGAGAAACCCTCCGTGATGACCTGCTGGCCGGATTCACCGGCGCCCTGATTGTACTCCCCCAAGGCGTCGCCTTCGCCACCATCGCCGGTTTACCACCGCAATACGGTCTTTATGCCGCCATGGTTCCGGCCATTGTCGCCGCACTGTTCGGTTCGTCATGGCATCTCGTTTCCGGCCCGACTACCGCGATATCGATTGCGCTCTTCGCGGCAGTTCACCATCTGGCCGAACCAGGCACCCCTGAATATATCGGCCTGGTCCTCACGCTCACCCTGCAAGTCGGCATTTTCCAGCTGGCGCTTGGGCTGGCGCGCATGGGGGCGGTGGTGAATTTCATATCTCACACGGTCGTCATCGGTTTTACCAGTGGGGCGGCGGTGCTGATTGCCGCTAGCCAGATCCGCAGTTTCTTCGGCATCGACATTCCGCGCGGCGTACCGTTTTACGAGATCCTTCACCAACTTTTTGCCCAGCTCAACCGCATCAACCCATGGGTTGCCGGGGTCGGTCTGGCAACATTGGCGGCCGGCATTCTGACCAAGCGCTACTGGAAAAAATTCCCCTACATGATTGCCGCAATGCTGGTCGGCAGCATCGTGGCCTATGTGCTCAACACGGTCATCGGGCAAAGCGAAACCGGAATCAAGACGGTCGGCGCCCTGCCTGCCGGCCTGCCGCCGCTTTCGCTGCCTGATTTCTCCTTCAACGCGCTGAAAAAGACCTTCGGCCCGGCACTGGTCATTACCATGCTGGCGCTGACCGAAGCGGTATCGATCGCACGTGCCATCGCGGTACGTTCGGAGCAGCGCATCGATGGTAACCAGGAGTTCATCGGCCAAGGTTTGTCCAACATCGTCGGCTCATTCTTCTCCGGCTACGCCTCATCGGGATCGTTCAACCGTTCCGGCGTGAATTACGAGGCAGGGGCACGGACGCCGCTGGCGACCGTATTTGCGTCGATCTTTCTGGTGATCATTCTGCTCATGGTTGCACCGCTCGCGGCTTACCTGCCGAACGCGGCGATGGCCGGGATTCTATTCCTGGTCGCCTGGGGCCTGATCGATTTCCACCATATCAGCTCGATCTGGAAGACCAGCAAATCAGAATCGGCGATCCTCTGGGTCACCATCATTGGTACGCTGATGAACCTTGAGGCAGGCATCGTCAGCGGCGTGCTGCTTTCCCTGCTGCTCTATCTCTACCGCACCTCGCGTCCGACGATCGAACCTCTGGTCCCGGTAGTCGATGCGCGCGGTTATCATTTCGTCGATGCGCGCGGCAAGCCGGAATGCCCGCAACTGCGTATTGTGCGCATCAATGGTTCAGCCTACTTCGGGGCTGTCGACCACATCCAAAACTCGCTACAGCAGATTGACGTCGACAACCCGCGGCAGAAGTCGGTACTGATCGTTTCCCTCAGTATGAACTTCATCGATGTCGCCGGCGCCGAAATGTTCGCCCAGGAAGCCAGACGACGCCGGCGCATGGGTGGCGGCCTCTATTTCTATCGGATGAAGGATACGGCCTATCAGTTGCTGCGTCAGGGTAATTATGTACATGAAATTGGCGAAGGGGCGTTCTTCCCGGTCAAGACCAATCCGACCGATGCGATCTACTGGACACTTGACCCGAATGTTTGCCGCAATTGCAAGACACGCATCTTCAACAATTGCAACAGTGGCCAACTACCCGATGGCGACCGCCGGTTACGCCTGATGCTTGCCGCAGACACCAGCGCGATGGCACCGTCCACGCGTGGCGTTGCCATCGCGCTGGCGCGCGAACTTGGTGTCAAGCTTGACATTGTGGCGGTCGGCACCGACAAGGAAGTCGCCGAACGACTGGTGGTGGTCAGGACAGAGGCGGCGGCGGCAGACGTTGCTTGCAAACCGGTGATTCGCCAGGGCAGCGATCTCGCCAGCGAAATCAGTGCCGCCGTTCTTGCTGCAAATACCTCCTTGCTGGTCATCGGGCGACGACTGACGCCAGGTGCGAACGAAATTGGCCCGGTGGCACAGCAAATTATCGTCGGCTCACCGTGCCCAGTACTTGTCGTCGCACCGGGCAGCCAACTCTGGTCGCGTCGCGTGTTGGTTGCTTTTGATGGGAGCGACGCAGCGCGCAGCGCTACCGAACTGGCGGCCCAACTCGCCAAGCCGAATCATTTGCCGATCACCCTTTTCTCCATTACAGACCGCTCCGAGCAGTTGCCGTCAGAGATCGAGGATGCTGCAAAACTGGCGATTGCCGAGCTTAAAGTCGACGGCCTGACTGGCGAACTGATGGTGGGCAGCGGTGATATTGCCGACGGTATTCTCAATGCCGTACGCGCTACAGGTGCCGATCTCATCGTGCTATATCGTCATACGCGTGGCGGCTTAAGCCGCAAATTGCTGGGCAGCGTCGGGGATACGGTAATTCGTAGTGCCGAGGTACCCGTATTGCTGGCTGGCCAAACGTCACAAACCGGGCTGAACACTACTGGCTGAAAATACTGCGAAAAAACATCCAGCCGAGACGCCAGAAAAAGGGTAGCAGGATTTTCGAGAAACACGATTGCATATAAGCACTTGCTGAAAATAACACTAACGGGCTATCCACTACACCCAACGTGGGTATGGACTGAAAATAGTGTTACGTTCCTAATTACAAATTAGGCTTTTAAAATTTTGACAGCATGTTTGTCTGTCAAAGCAACTTTTTGCTAACCAGTGGGAGATGGAATAATGAATTTCGACAAAGAATTGAACGCACGCGGCCTGTCCTGCCCCTTACCGATCGTGAAGACCAAAAAATCATTGGCCGACATGACTTCCGGTCAGGTACTCAAGGTAGTCGCCACCGATTGCGGCGCGGTCAAGGATATGCAGGCTTTTGCCGACCAAACTGGTAACACCCTGTTGTCAAGCACCGAGGAAAACAGCGAGTACATCTTCTTCATGCAGAAGAAATAAGCAGCTCCCGAATACCACACCAAAGGAAAACACATGACCACCAAGAAAATGGCGATCATCGCCACCAAGGGCACGCTGGACATGGCCTATCCGCCATTCATCCTGGCCTCGACCGCAGCTGCGCTCGGCTATGATGTCCAGATTTTCTTCACCTTCTACGGCCTGCAGCTGCTGCGCAAGGATCTTTCCGACGTGATGATCAGCCCGTTGGCCAACCCGGCGATGCCGATGCCGGTGCCGATGCCGGTCATGGTGCAAATGCTGCCGGGCATGGAAAGCATGGCCACCATGATGATGAAACAGAAGCTCAAGAAGCACGGCGTTGCCTCGCTGGAAGAGTTGCGTGACCTCTGCCTCGAGGCCGACGTCAAGTTCATCGCCTGTCAGATGACCGTCGATCTTTTCGAGTTCGACAAGAGCGAATTCATCGAAAATGTTGAATACGGTGGCGCAGCAATGTTTTTTGGCTTTGCCGGAGAGACGGACATCTGTCTTTTCGTGTAATTTTGATCGTGGTTTATTAAGTACGTAACAATAACCGCCATTTAGTTGGCGGTTTTCACATTAATTTTGGAGGGGAAAAATATGAAAATTCGTCCATATGTACAAGCTGCGGTCCTGCCGTTGTTGTGTCTGCCCGGCTTGGCGCTGGCCACCAGCGGTTACTTCGCAACCGGCTACGGTGTCAAATCAGCAGGCATGGGCGGTGTCGGCATCGCCCTGCCGCAAGACGGCCTGGCCGCCGCGACCAACCCGGCCGGCACAGCCTTTGTCGGTGACCGCCTTGATCTCGGTCTGACTTGGTTCGCTCCGAAGCGCAGCACGGAAATCACCGGAAGCCAGATACCAGGGTTAAACGGCGACTACGATGGCAACGACAAAAGTAACTTCTTCATTCCGGAACTCGGCTACGTCAAGCAGTTCTCTCCGCAACTGTCCGGCAGCGTTGCAATTTACGGCAACGGCGGCATGAATACCGATTACGCCACCAACCCGTTGACGGCCTTCGGCGGCAACGGCAATGCCGGGGTGGACCTGTCGCAACTGTTCATTACGCCATCAGTGGCTTACAAGATCACTCCCGACCATTCGATCGGCCTCGGTGTGAATATCGCCTATCAGCGCTTCAAGGCCTATGGAATCCCCCCCATGTTTGGAATGTTTTCCGAATCGCCGAGCAACATGAGCGATAACGGTTATGACTCCGCGTGGGGCTGGGGTGGCCGCATCGGCTACACTGGGAAAATCACGCCTGAACTGACCATCGGCGCGACCTATGCCACCAAGACCTATATGGGAAGCTTCGACAAATACCAAGGCCTGTTCGCCGAGCAGGGCGGTTTTGACATTCCCGCCAACTGGGGCCTTGGTGTGGCCTGGAAGGCGATTCCCGCACTGACGCTGGCCTTCGACTATCAGCGCATCCAGTACAGTGGCGTGAAATCGATCGCCAATCCGATTGAGAATTTGTTCCCGATTACTCAATTCGGCCCCAGCAATCAATTCGGCTCCAACAACGGCCCGGGTTTCGGCTGGGAAGACGTCAATGTGTACAAACTGGGCGCCGCATACGAGATCGGTGACTGGACCTTGCGTGGTGGCTACACCTATGTAGACCAGCCGATTCCGGAAAGCCAGACCTTCCTGAACATTTATGCGCCTGGTGTCGTTCAGAGCCACCTGTCGCTGGGCGCCACCTGGGCCACCAGCAAGACCGGGGAACTGAGCTTCAACTACATCCATGCCTTCGAGAACACGGTCAATGGTTCCAACTCCATTCCGCAGGCATTTGGTGGAGGCAATGCCAATCTCACGATGTACCAGAACAGTTTTGGCGTGGCCTACGGCTGGAAGTTCTAAGCTGCTCGGCTTAGCCTGTGCATTGAAAAGCCCGCTCCGCAAGGAGCGGGCTTTATTTTTGCCCTGAATTTGCGGTCGACCGCAACAGGCTTGACTTCAGCCGATCCGATCCAGATAACGCGCCCGGTAGAGCAGGCGCGGTCGTGCGGGATCGTCGCTGAAGGCCGCACGGTCGTGCAGGACGTTGTTGCACAGCAAGCCCATGCCCGGCTCAAGTTGCGCCTGAAAGACATGCGGCGTGCTTTCCTGACTCAACAATCGTTCCAGCGCGGCAACGGCAGCCTGCGTCGCCGCATCGTGTTTCCAGGCGATGCTGCGGGTACGCGCCGTGTAGCGCATGTGCAGGTTCCCGCCCTCATCGAGCGAGAAAACCGGACCGGCTTGCGCGGGGCGCACTCCGTCCTTTTCATCGACCCGTTCCGGAATGACCATCGCGTCAGCCTGCATCAACGCGTGAATGTGCTCCGGAGATTCTTCACGCAGCAGCAGATAAGCCATCTCGTGATCCATCAGGCGATTTTCGCCGCCACGCGCCGCACGGCGCACGCAATGCAGCACCATGCCGCGAATCTGCCATTCCGGTGAGTTGTAATAGCCGTCCGTGTGCCACTTGATCGGACGATCCGTGTAGGGAATATAGTGCTTCTGCGTGCCGTCATCGAAGACGCGAATCTCGGAAACACCGTCCTCGCCGGCCAGCCAGTTTGCATCCAGATGAGAAAGGCCGAACTGCTCACCGAGCCGGCGCGGAATATCGGTGTCCTCGTCAAGTATGGCGCTCACGTAAATCACCATGTTGCAGCGCCGGATGCGCGCCATCAACTCCCTATGTTCTGCTTCTGACAGCGCACGCGGATCGCGTATATCAACGATGAGATCATCAACGCTTGAAGGCGCCTCGGCAAGTTTGCTGTCGCGCCAGCGCTGATATGCAGCATTGTCGTCGAGGTCGAACGGACTGCCGGTCATCAATCGCCACCTCCGGAAGCACGGCGGCGCACCGGCCGCGGTGTCTCTTCAAGCAGGTTGCGTAGGGTCTTTTCGATCATTTCAACAGCTTCCGGAGCCTGGATCGCCATAATCTGATCAATTATCCAGCCACTGTCTTTATCGTCCATGATCTCACTTAAACAAAATGCAAGGTAACGCGTAAACCTGAACGAGGGGCCGTCTTCACCGTAATCGAATTCGGCGTAGCCACTGGCACGCTGGTTCAACTGATCGATGAAAGCCTGTTTGTGGTTGCCTGGAACTCCCCCCAGCAGTCGACTCTGATTTTCAGCCTGCGTTTCTGCCACGCGATTCGCCAGCATGCCTGTAAACTCTGCCCGCTCCTCGGCAGAAAGGCGACGATATGCAATGCGATCGGCAACTTGCACCATGAAGATCAGAAACTCGTTGAAAAATGCAAAGTACTGGGGACCGACGGCAATGTTGTAATCTGCCTTGCGCGTCTTCTTGAGCGCGTCATCCGCAATTTTCCAGGCGACAAACGACACCGCGCCAGCAAGTTCCTGCGGTGTGTGTTTGCGCCCTTCCTTGAACCACTGGCTCTTGATCCGCATTACACTGAAACTCCGGCCAACCTATCCCTTACGGATATAGAACTCATGGACGCCGGGTGACACCTCTGCGCTATCGAGCAGGGTCATGCTTGTGGCAGAGGCCCAGCCACCGATGTCGGTCAGCACGCCGGGGCAATTGCTGATCAACTTGAGTACCTCCCCCGACTGCATCCCGTTCAGCAGCTTCTTCGCCTCGACAATCGGCCCCGGGCAAGTTGTCCCGCAGACATCGAGCGTGACATTGGCAACTGGAAACTGCTTCGTCGCCTGACCCTTCTGAATATAGTAACCAACGCCACCATCAGGCATGTCTTCGTGCTTCAGAATCCGGTTGCCCGTTAGTTTTGTCCAGGCGAACAGGTCATCCAGCGTACCGGGACAATTCGATACCAGCAAAAGAATCTGCCCCGGAGCAAGCTCGTCCACCATTCGTTTGGCGCCAATCAACGGCTTGGGGCAGGAAAGCCCCTTCATGTCGAGTACTACGTTGGCGTTATCCATATCTTTCTCCTGATTAGTAACCGCCCTTGCCATAGGGCTGCGGCAACCCGGCGACCTTCGCGCCTTGCTTGGCCGGACCGACCGGAAACAGATCGTACAACGCTTTGCTGTCAGCCTCAGGCCAGAATTCGTTAACGCCTTTCAGCATGTTGCGGAAATTGGGCGTATGGCCGTGTTCGCGATACTGTTCGCGCAGGTAATTGACAACCTCCCAATGCTTCGGGGTCAGTTCAATGTTCTCGGCGGCAGCAATCACACTCACCACTTCCTCGCTGAAATCCGGTTCCAGCAGATAGCCGTCGTCATCAGTTTCAAGTTCATTGCCAGCTACAACATATCCCATTGTTTTCTCCTCTTGAACAAAACGATTCCCTAGACAGTCAATTCAGATCCGAGATGACCTTATAGGGCACAAAAACTCCACAACCGAAACGACGTTCACTACGCAGCCCGGTGCATTGCAAACGGAGCGAATCCTCCGGTTTTAAATTGTGAATTACCAGACTATAGCCTTGAATGCAGCGGTCGCCATCGAGCAGGCTGTTTTGCTTGCCACAAATAAGACTGGCGGAAATGCCTAGATCGGCAAGATGGGCAGACACACTTTCGACAAACGCCACCTCGTCCTCCGCACCAACAACCAGTTGTGCATGGATGGTGGAATAAGGCTGAATCTCGCGCAGCTTGACATTGCCGATCCTGAGCCGGCTGCCAAGGATATCCAGCTCCTGGCCGGAAAGCACCAGCACTTTTGGAGCAAGCGATGACTGAAGCCGTACAATCAACTTCGCGCGCTTGGGCAGCAACATGCCCGCATTGCTGCCAGTTGTACGCAAGGGGAGAACACCGATGGAATCATCAGTATCCAGATCCGGAACATGGCGAACCAGCTCACTCCAGAGAGCAAACGGGTAATTTACGGGAACACTTTCGCCGCTGATATCAAAAACCGCGTCGATCATTTCGGACACTTCAGATCTCATTTGGATGTCTGGTTCTGAGTCGCAACCCAATCCTGCATCGCCTCAGCCCAATGTCGTGCAGTCGCCGGGTCGATATCAAAGATGGTGAATCGTTTGCCTTCGCGGATACGCAGGCGCAGAAGGCTCATGCCGCCTTCGACATGATCTATCTGCTGCAGTTCGATTTGTTGCCCACCCAGCGGCACATCGATTTTCGCCAGTTCTTTGATTTGCGCCATTTTGATTCTCGATTTGTGCTGTCATTATTGCAATTTTACGAGTCTATGGCTAATCTATGAAATTATGAAATACCACTGGCGGAACCTCCCACCCCACCCATAAGGGTTATAGAAAATACCCGCTAAGGGTGATGGTTTGCTGGTAGCTTGACCCGTAACATCGGTCCTATTAAGAAATTGGGCGCGCCGGAATGTTCTTTCCTGCAGAGCCCAGACGCATCAGTCCCATTGCTGGAAGCGCCCCGGTCGCGAATCAGGGAAAATAAACGAGACATGGACATGGGTGTGATGTCCCACCATCCACTGAAAGGAAAAATTATGGCAAAGAAGATGCACGACACTCCGAATCTTGATGAACTCGAGAAAGGTCCTTGGCCCAGTTTCGTAACCGGCCTGAAGGATCTGGCAAAAAACAATGACATGGCAGTCGACCTGCTGGGTCAACTGGAAACCTCCTACCAGACCAAAAAGGGTTATTGGAAGGGTGGAACCGTCGGCGTGTACGGTTATGGTGGTGGCGTCATCCCGCGCTTTACCGAACTCAAGGACGCAAATGGTGAGCCGGTCTATAAGGATGCTGCGGAATTCCACACGCTACGCGTCATGCCCCCGCCGGGCATGCACTACGACACCGACACCCTGCGCAAGTTCTGCGACATTTGGGAAAAGCACGGTTCCGGTCTGATCGCTTTCCACGGCCAATCTGGTGACATCATGTTCCAGGGCGCGTCGACTGAAAATGTACAACCCGCGTTCGACGAGATCAACGAAATGGGCTTTGACCTCGGCGGCGCCGGTCCGGCTGTCCGTACCTCGATGTCTTGTGTCGGCGCTGCGCGTTGCGAGCAGTCCTGCTACGATGAAGCCAAGGCACATCGTGCCGTATTGAACACTTTCCTTGACGACCTGCACCGTCCGTCGCTGCCTTACAAATTCAAGTTCAAGTTCTCCGGCTGTCCGAATGACTGCATGAATTCCATTCAACGTGCGGACATGGGTGTGATCGGCACTTGGCGCGACAACATCCGCACCGACGACGAACTCGGCAAGAAATGGTTTGCCAAGCACGGCATGAATGAACTGGTCAATGACGTCGTTGCACGTTGCCCGACCAAGGCAATCCAGATTAAGGAAATCAAGGATGTCCGCAAGGACGGCCATATTTCCGCTGTTGCGCTCAACGATACGCAGGCGCTGGAGATCGACAACAAGGATTGTGTGCGCTGCATGCACTGCATCAACGTCATGACTGGCGCGCTTGCACCGGGCAAGGACAAGGGAGCAACGGTCCTGATTGGCGGCAAGAGCCACCTCAAGATCGGCGGCCTGATGGGCACTGTGATCATTCCCTTCATGAAACTTGAAACGGAAGAAGACCGGGAAAAGCTCGTCGATTTAGCGCAGCGCACCATCGACTTCTTCGCAGAAAATGCACTGGAGCATGAGCGCACCGGTGAAATGATCGAGCGCATCGGTCTCGCCACTTTCCTTGAGGCGATGGAGATCGACGTCGATCCGGCGATGATCAGTTCCCCGCGCATGAACCCCTACGTTCGTACCGACGGCTGGGATGATGAAGTCGCCAAGATCAACGCAAAAAAGCAAGCTGCCTGAGGAGATAGAAGATGAATGCCCCCGCACCCGCACAGATGCGCCGCCCGAAAGAGACCGGTGTACCTGAAAACACGAAGTACCTGCATCCGACGCTGCTAAAAAACTACGGCAACTGGAAATATCATGACCGCCCGCGTCCAGGGGTATTGCACCATGTTTCGCACAGTGGTGATGAGGTCTGGTCAGTACGTGCCGGTACTGCCCGTCAGATGGATATCTACACCATTCGCAAACTGTGTTCGATTGCCGACAACTTCGCCGAAGGTCGTGTGCGTTTCACCATCCGCTCCAACATTGAGTTTATGGTGTCGGACGAAAGCAAGGTTGCGCCGCTAATTGCCGAATTGGAACGCAACGGCTTCCCGGTAGGCGGCACTGGCAATTCGGTGACAATGATCGCCCACACTCAGGGTTGGTTGCACTGCGACATTCCTGGCACCGACGCTTCAGGCGTTGTCAAGGCGCTGATGGATGAACTGCATGACGAGTTCAAGCGCGAAGAAATGCCCAACCGCGTACACATGTCCACTTCGTGTTGCGAGATCAATTGTGGCGGCCAGGCTGATATCGCAGTCATTATCCAGCACACCAAGCCACCTGTCATCAACCACGAACTGGTTGCCAACGTATGCGAACGTCCAACAGTGGTCGCACGCTGCCCGGTTGCCGCGATTCGTCCCGCAATGGTGAATGGGAAGCCGTCGCTGGAAATCGATGAAACGAAATGTATGTGTTGTGGCGCTTGCTACCCACCGTGCCCGCCAATGCAGATCAACGACCCCGAGAACTCGAAGTTGGCGATCTGGGTTGGTGGCAAAAACTCGAATGCTCGCGGCAAGCCAACCTTCATGAAAATGGTTGCTTCCGGCCTGCCCAACAATCCGCCGCGTTGGCCAGAAGTTAATGCAGTCGTCAAGAACATCCTTACCGTTTACAAGGAAGACGCGCGTCCTTGGGAGCGTCTGGCCGACTGGATCGACCGTATCGGTTGGCCACGTTTCTTCGAGAAAACCGGGTTGCCGTTTACCAAGTATCTGATCGATGACTGGACTGGTTCGCGCAACAATCTGAATGCCTCGACGCACATCCGATTCTAAAAAAGAGGGTAACTGAATGAAGTTCGGTATCGTAGTTAATGAGGGGCCTTACCAGCATCAGGCAAGCGACACGGCTTACCTGTTTGCCAAGGCAGCAATCGCCAAGGGACATGAAGTGTGGCGCGTCTTCTTCTATCACGATGGCGTTAACAATTCATCCAAGCTCACCGAACCACCGCAGGATGACCGTCACATTGTGAACCGCTGGACCAAGCTTGCCGAGGAACACAAAGTGGACCTCGTTGTCTGCGTTGCTGCTGCGCTGCGTCGCGGCATCAAAGATGAAAATCTGGCACAGGGTTTCCGTATTTCCGGCTTGGGGCAACTCACCGAGGCTGGTATCAAATGTGATCGTCTGGTCACCTTCGGCGATTAAGGGAGGACGAAATGAGCGATATCAAGAAATTCATGTTCGTCAACCGCAAGGCACCCTACGGAACGATCTATGCGCTGGAATCACTGGAGGTGGTTTTGATCACTGCCGCGTTCGACCAGGATGTCTCATTGGCCTTTCTTGACGACGGTGTTTATCAGTTGAAGAAGGGGCAACAGACCAAGGGAATCGAAATCAAGAACTTCTCGCCGACTTATCGCGCCTTGGAAGACTATGACGTGGAAAAGCTCTATGTCATGAAAGAGTCTCTGGATGCGCGCGGTTTGTCAGAGGACGATCTGGTGGTGCCTGTAAAGGTACTTAGTCAGGCTGAGATGGGCGCACTGATGGATCAACAAGACGTCGTTCTGAGTTTCTGAGGAGATCATCACCGTGCTACATATCGTCAACAAATCCCCGCTGGTGAATAGCTCATTGGAGACCTGCCTGAGCGTCGCCCAGGGAGGTGAAATATTGCTTATCGAAGATGCAGTTTATGCAGCAACCACCGGTAGCACTTTCGAGCCCCGGTTGCGTGATGCATTGAGCAATTTCAAGGTTTACGTGTTGCAACCCGATCTGGATGCTCGCGGTATGGGCGACAGACTGCTCGCCGGCGTCACCGCAGTGGATTACAGTGGCTTCGTCGACCTCACGATCACCAACAATTCCTGCCAATCCTGGCTGTAAAACCTATCAACACAAGGAGAACCTGCATGTCGAACATCGAAGTTAATGGCAAATCTTATGAGACGGACGAAGAGGGTTACCTCGTCAATCTGAGCGACTGGGATACTGACGTAGCAAACTATATTGCCGGGACCGAAAACATCACCATGACTGATCAGCATTGGGAAGTGGTTAATTTTCTGCGCGAGTACTTCGAGGAGTACCAGATTGCTCCGGCAGTGCGCGTTCTGACCAAGGCGATTGGCAAGAAGCTGGGCCCGGAAAAAGGCACCAGCGAGTATCTGTATGGCCTTTACCCCTATGGTCCAGGCAAACAGGCGTGTAAAATCGCTGGTCTGCCCAAGCCAACTGGCTGTATTTAAGTCAAGTTACCGGTAGAGCGCGAACATGGCCAGCATCCTCATTGCGATCCTGTTTTACTTCGCGACGCTGTTCTTCGTCGTGGGTGTGTTCTACCGGATCAATACTTATGCGCGTACCCCTGCGCCACTGAAAATACCTACCACCCCGGCGCCAACCACGCAAACCGGCGTGGTTTTGCGCATGACACGTGAAGTCCTGTTCTTTGAGAGCCTGTTCAAGGCGAACTTGTGGACATGGACCGTGGGTTGGTTGTTTCATGCCAGCCTGGCCTTGGTATTGATGCGCCATTTGCGTTACTTTACGGAACCGGTCTGGGATTGGGTCGCAGTTATTCAACCCTTCGGCATGTATGCTGGAATTACCATGCTAATTGGCCTGCTCGGCCTCTGGGTGCGCCGCCTGTTCGTTGAACGCATTCGCTACATCTCAACACCCTCCGACCATTTGATGTTGGTGTTATTCATCGTCATTGCCGTGTCAGGACTATCGATGAAATTCGTGGCACACACAGATGTGATCGCAGTCAAAAACTTCTTTCTCGGCTGGATGCGGTTCGATATCCTGAACCTGCCAGCGGACTTCAACCTTTACATTCATCTGCTATCGGTGGCTTTGCTACTGGCAATCTTTCCGATCAGCAAGCTACTCCACGCTCCGGGAGTATTTTTCTCACCCTCCCGCAATCAGGTCGATAATCCGCGTGAAAAGCGCCACATCGCACCTTGGGCGACGAAGCTGGAGAAATAAATGGCTGATGTTGTCGCACCACCCTATCGTGCCATCCCCATCATCCCTGCCCTAAAACCGGGTTCAATGGAGGGTGTTAAATCCTTCATCGCCAACGGCAAGATCAATGAGGCTCTTGGTTTCCCTGGTGAACTGGTCGATGACTGGCATGACAAAGCCATCGCCAGAATGGGCGAACTGCTGACGAGTTACCGTTCGCTCAAGGTCTATATGGACGCTTGCGTCCACTGTGGTGCCTGCTCCGACAAATGTCATTACTTTATCGGCACCCAGGATCCGAAAAACATGCCGGTTGCGCGCCAGGACTTGATGCGCAGCATCTACCGTCGATATTTCACCTTGCCCGGGAAGATTTTCCCCAAACTGGTGGGTGCCCGTGACCTGACGCGGGACGTCCTCGACGAGTGGTACACCTATTTCCACCAGTGTTCGGAATGCCGTCGCTGTTCGGTATTTTGCCCCTATGGGATCGACACCGCCGAAGTTACAATGGCGGCGCGGGAGATTCTCGATTCCGTCGGTTATGGACAAAAATACGCCAATGAGATCATCGGCAAGGTGCATCGCATTGGTAACAACCTCGGTCTGCCCGGCCCGGCGCTGAATGATACGCTGGAAGGATTGGAAGAGGATGTCAAGGATGCTACCGGAATCGATGTGCGTTTCCCCATCGACGTTAAGGGTGCTGAAGTATTACTGATTACCCCCTCTGCCGATTTTTTCGCCGAACCCCATATTGACAGTCTCATCGGATACGCCAAGGTATTTCATGCTACCGGCACCAGTTGGACGCTGTCTTCGATGGCATCCGAGGCTGGCAACTTTGGTATGTTCATCGGCAACTACGATCAGCTGAGGAAGATTGCGCTACGCATTCGCGAAGCCGCTCTGGAACTGGGTGTAAAGCGCATCATCGTGGGCGAATGCGGTCATGCCTGGCGTATCGCCTACAGCTTCTGGAATACCCTCACCGGCGTTGGGGGTGGCGCGGACGAAACCGACCGTTTCGCACAGATGTTGCAAAAGCAGCTCGACCATCGCTACAAACAGCCGATGCATATTTGTGAGTTCACTTGGGACTTGATCGAACGTAACGCACTGTCCTTCAACAAGGAAGCCAACGACAGGCACATCATTACCTTTCACGACTCCTGCAATGTCGCTCGCGCGTCCCGTATGGGGGACTTTGCCGGCGGACAATTCGACATCCCGCGCAACATCATCAAGGCTGTAGCAAATAACTATTTCGAAATGGCATCGGACACCATTCGCGAACAAACCTTCTGTTGTGGTGGCGGTGGAGGGTTACTGACCGACGATTTGATAGATCTTCGCGTCAAAGGCGCCCTGCCGCGCATGGAAGTGTTACAGCAAGTAGTGGACGAACACGGTGTCAATTTCATGGCGACCATCTGTGCGATCTGCAAGGCACAGTTCACCAAAGTCATGCCTATCTATGGATTCGACCGCAGGATGGTTGGCGGCGTACACCAACTGGTCAGCAATGCGATCATCCTAGGTGACAAGTAACAACTTATTCGGAGACAAGCGATGTCAGCAACAACTGAGACTTCCAAAAATATTACCTTTCGGCGCTTCAAAGATGGGGACAACCGTGTTCGTCGCCTAAATCAAAAAATCTTTCAGGCCTCGAAGACCTACAAGTGCCCCACTTATATCCAGTCAACACCGCCATGTCAGGGCAGTTGTCCGGCTGGTGAAGACATTCGTGGATACTTGGCGATTGTGCGCGGCACCGAGAAGCCGCCGGTCGGTGCAGATGGCAAACCGGTCATGCCATGGCAGGAATATGCCTGGCGCCGCCTGACCGAAGCCAATCCGTTTCCTTCGGTGATGGGTCGTGTGTGTCCCGCACCCTGCGAATCCGGCTGTAACCGCAACGAAGTCGAAGATCACGTCGGGATCAACTCAGTCGAGCATTTTCTCGGCGAATACGCGATTGCCAACAATCTGAAGTTCGTCAAACCACCGGTCGCCCCTTCCGGTAAATCAGTCGCCATTCTTGGCGGAGGCCCTGCCGGCCTCTCTTGCGCCTATCAGTTGGCCCTCAAAGGGCATGACGTAACAATTTTCGACGAACACGAATTCCTCGGTGGCATGATGCGATACGGCATCCCGGGATTCCGCACGCCACGCGATGTCCTGGATGCTGAAATCCAGCGCATTCTGGACGTAGGCGTCAAAACACGAATGAAGACCCGCGTCGGCACAGATATTCCGCTCGAACAAATTCGCAAGGAATTCGATGCAGTGTTCCTCGGTATGGGTGCCCAAGCTGGCCGCGCCCTGCCTATCGCTGACAGCGATGCTCCGAACGTGGTCACCGCCACCGCCTTCTTGAAGGCATTTAACGACGGTCGTCTGCAGCATGTCGGCAAGCGCGTCGTTGTTGTCGGTGGCGGCGACACGTCAATTGACGTGGCCACGGTCGCCCGGCGTCTCGGCCACATCAAGCACGCCAAGCCGACCGATGCCGAAGCAGCAATTGCCGGACATCTGGCGCATGACGTGGCAACGATTTCCGCCAAGGAAGGTGCTGAAGTGACCCTCACGTCGGTATTCAATATCGACAAGATGCAGGCGAACAAGCACGAAATCGAACAGGCTCTCGCTGAGGGTATTAACATCCACGGCAGCCTGATGCCGGTCGGCATTGTACGCGACGCGAATGGCCGTGCGACTGCATTGCGTGTTCAGAAGTGCGAAGCCAAAATTGCTGGCGGCAAGCTTGATATCAAGCCAATCGAGGGTAGCGAATATGATATCGAAGCCGATTTGATCGTTTCAGCGATCGGCCAAGCTGTCGATTTTACCGGTCTTGAAGAGTTCAACAATGGCAAGGGCGCTGTCAGTACCGACCGCAACTATATCGTCTCGGGGCAGCAAGGCGTATTCGCCGGCGGCGACATCATCCGTCCGCATCTTCTGACCACGGCGATCGGGCATGGATCGATCGCCGCCGATGGTATTCACAACTACTTGCTTGGCCGTGACCTTGAGAAGCGGCCGAAAATTGACGCACACCAGTTTGATCTGATACGCAAAATGGCCGAGAAGGGTCTCGATCCAAAGGAAGCGCACGAACCCATGCGTGGTACGTACAGTTCGAATATTGCGGTGCATAATTTTGACGATCGTTCGGACCGCTACATCATTCCGCACGACAAACTATTCCTTGGACATTTTTCATATGTTGCCCGCAACGTGCGTGATGTCATCACGCTCGACAAGGACAGCGCACTGGATAATTTCCAGGACCGCCTCGGTGTGCTCGACGAGAAACTCGCGGTAGCCGAAGCCAAGCGCTGCATGAGTTGCGGCATGTGTTTCGAGTGTGACAACTGTGTTGTTTATTGCCCCCAGACTGCTGTCTACCGTGTCAAGAAGGGTGAATCGACGACCGGACGCTATGTCGCCACCGATTACAACAAGTGCATCGGCTGCCATATCTGCGCTGATGTGTGCCCGACAGGTTACATCCAGATGGGATTGGGTGAGTGATGAAGCGGTTCGCGTCCTTGTTGCTTTGCTTTTGCGCCTCTGCCGCCTTTGCCGGAGCTGCGACCGGGCCCAAGCTCGATATCGGCAAGGGTGGGCAATGCGTGGAGGACACGCAGTGGATGCGAAAGAATCACCCGCAACTGCTCAATCATCAGCGGGATGAAACAGTTCGCCAAGGCGTGCGTGAGTCGAAGCACAGCTTGAAGGGTTGCATCGAATGCCACGCCAGCACGCAGGACAATAGTGTAACTGCACGCAAGGACAGTTTTTGCGTGGGTTGCCATAGTTACGAAGCGGTAAAACTCGACTGCTTCGAGTGTCACTCCGATAAGCGCCAGAGCGCATGGTTGCAGAGGAATGCGAAATGAGCGACATCGACCTACCTCGCAGAAGCTTTTTCAAGACCTCCATCGGCGCAGCGGCGATTGCGATCGCACCCGGTATCCTGCTGTTCGATATGGCTCATGGCAAATCACAGCCTGTCAGTGGCAAGGTGCGCTGGGGAATGCTGATCGACACCGCTCAATGCCAGGACGGTTGCAACGATTGCGTTACTGCCTGCAACAAGGAAAATGGTCTTTCGGGTAGTACTGGCCCGACCGATTCGCAATGGATCCGCAAGGTTGAAATTAAGAGCATCAGCACCGGACGAAAAGTATCGCTGCCAATGATGTGCCAGCATTGCGAACATCCACCCTGTGTCGACGTCTGTCCTACCAACGCTTCATTCAAGCGGGCCGATGGAATCGTTCTAGTAGACCGGCATCGCTGCATTGGTTGTCGCTATTGCATGATGGCCTGCCCGTACAAGGCGCGTTCTTTCGTGCATGAACCATTAAGTGATCAAAATCCCGATGTGCCGCGCGGCAAAGGGACCGTTGAGAGCTGTACCCTGTGTGTACACCGAATCGACAAGGGACAGCAGCCTGCATGTGTCGAGTCGTGCTCGAACAAGGCTATCCTGTTTGGCGATTTGAACGATCCGAACAGCGAGATTGCTCAAAAAATTCGTGCTGTAGCAACTGTCGAGGTACGAGCAAATCTGCGACTGAACACCGGCGTCCGTTACCAGGGGTTATAAATGAGCGCCCATTCTCCGATGTATCTCAAGAATGTCTTGTATTACGTGTTGCTTGCGGCAGGTGGGTTGGTCGCTCTAGCTGGGATGTTCGCGGTGTATCAGATGGAACACCACGGCCACGTCATTACCGGGATGAACAATCAGATTGTCTGGGGCTTGCCGCATGTTTTCGCCATTTTCCTGATTGTCGCTGCGTCTGGCGTCCTCAATGTCGCGTCAATCGGCTCGGTATTCGGAAAAGCCATATACAAGGCGCGCGCTCCGATGGCCAGTCTGCTCTCCATCGCCATGCTGGCGGGTGGCCTGATGGTGCTGATGCTTGATCTTGGGCGGCCTGATCGCGTCATCGTGGCGGCCACTAATATCAATCTGACCTCGATGTTCGCTTGGAACGTAGTTCTTTATAGCGGCATGTTCGCATTGATCGTCATCTATCTATGGACGATGATGGAACGTCGCATGAACCCGTGGAATAAACCAGCCGGTATCGCAGTATTTGCCTGGCGTTTCATCCTAACCACAGGAACCGGCCTTATTTTCGCGTTCCTCACAGCGCGTCAGGCCTATGGTTCCGCGCTGATTCCACCGCTATTCATCGTGCTTTCGTTTGCCTGGGGCCTGGCTGTCTTTCATTTGGTACAGGCTGTAACCTATGCTTGGAACGACAGGGTTCTTGATCAGGCCATCATGGAGCGCACGAAGCGCTTGCTCGGCATCTTCGTGATTGGGTCGCTGTATCTGATTGCTGTCTATCATCTGACCAATCTGTATTTCGCCCAGCAAATCGACTTCGAACGTTTCATACTTCGCGACGGGGGCATTTACCCGACACTTTTCTGGGGTGGGTACATCTTGCTCGGCAATATTTTGCCGTTGGTCCTGATTTACTGGCCCGGAAGGAAGTCCAACTGCATGTCAGCGTCCATCCTGGTTATTTTGGGTGCATTTGCTCTGCTCTACGTTTTCATCATCGGTGGCCAGGCCTATCCTCTTGAGATTTTCCCGGGGTACGTCGCAAGCAGTAGCTTCGGAGATGGGCAGATAGCCTCCTACAGCCCCTCAGTCTATGAATTACTGCTGGGTTTCGGGGGCCTTGCGGTCGCCTTCATCCTCACCACCGTGGGTGTTCGCGTAATCAACTTCATGCCGCAGGATAAAAGCCAGACCGCTGAATAACCCCTGAAAGGCTGCCATGAACCGTATGCTAATTTCGGCAGCTCATAAATCGTCAGGCAAGACCATGGTCAGCATCGGTCTTTGCGCGGCGCTTAGCGCGCGCGGGCATGCGGTTCAACCGTTCAAAAAGGGACCCGACTACATCGATCCGATGTGGCTGTCGCTGGCTGCTGGTCATCTCTGCCGTAATCTTGATCTCTATCTGATGGAGCGTAGTGAGGTTGTCGATACCTTCGTTCGTCATGCCTCCGAAGTAAACCTGGTCGAAGGCAACAAGGGCTTGTACGACGGCCTGTCTCTCGACGGAAGTAACAGCAACGCCGCACTTGCGAAGCTGCTTGATTTGCCGGTATTTCTTGTCATTGATGCGCGCGGCATGACGCGCGGAATCGCGCCGCTGATTCTCGGCTATCAGGCGTTCGACAGGGATATCCGCATCGCCGGGGTGATACTCAATAAACTCGGCGGCAGTCGTCACGAATCAAAGCTGCGGCAAGTGATCGAGCACTACACCGACGTTCCGGTCGTTGGCGCGATTCAATACGACGAGCGCCTGAGTATCGTCGAGCGCCATCTGGGCTTGATGCCGAGCAACGAGTCGATTGCCGCATCGGCAAAGGTGAAGTTGATCGGTGATGCGATTGCCGAACAGGTCGATCTGGACAAATTGCTCGCACTGTCGCGAGCTGAAGAAAGCCCTCTGCCAGCCCAGGCTTGCATCGATCCACAATCTGCCGCCAGAAAAGTGCGTATCGGCATTGCCCGTGATCGGGCTTTCGGGTTTTATTATGCAGACGATCTGGATGCTCTGGAAGCTGCGGGGGCAACGTTGCTAACGTTCGACACACTCAACGACGCACACCTGCCTGATGTCGATGCCCTATACATTGGCGGTGGTTTTCCGGAGGCCTGCGCAGTTGAACTGGAAGCCAACGAAAGCTTACGTGGTGAAATCAAGCAGGCAATCGAGGCAGGGATGCCGGTCTACGCCGAATGCGGCGGCATGATGTACCTTTCGCGCAGCATTTCATACGAAGGGCGAACTTACGAAATGGTCGGCGCAATTCCCGGCGACGTGGCAATGCACGCCAAGCCGGTTGGTCGTGGCTATGTTCATTTGCGGGAAAATGCTGAACATCCTTGGCCGCGGCTGACTGCTCCAGCCAAACAGATCAGGGCGCATGAATTCCACTATTCCAGCCTCGAAAATCTTCCGCCGAACTCGCGTTTCGCCTATCACGTCGAGCGTGGCCACGGCATTACCGGCCAATGCGACGGCCTGATATTAAAAAACTTGCTGGCCTCATATACTCACCTTCGCAGCATTGGTGATTGCAGCTGGACGATCCGCTTCGTCACTTTTATTCGTGAGCATGTTGAACATTAGCAGAAACTAAAATTACTCTAACAGGTCGAACCGGACCCATACAATTCAAGAGCACAATGACTGACGATCGCTATCTATCCGCCACCGCGGCTATTGATCAAGCCAACGGTGAAGATCCCAACATCGAAATATTTGACGGCAAGGAATATCCCAAGGAATTGCTCTATTCAAAACGCATGGTCGACATGCAGGAACGCTATGCTCCCGAAGCCTCGGAAGCAGTCAAAATCGCCGTGCGTGCCCAACATATCCAGCGTTGGAAAATTCCACGCAAAGATTTTTTCATGGATCGCGAAGGCTACCTGCAATGGCGTGTCAAACTATACAAATTCCACTCGCAGACCGTCGGCCGGATCATGCGGGAGTCTGGCTATGACGATCAAACGGTTGAACGAGTCATGACCATAGTCAGCAAGAAGGGGCTCAAGGTCAATCCTGAAACCCAGCTGATGGAAGACGTCGCCGACTTGGTGTTCATCGAACATTACATGATGGATTTCGCGGCCAAGCATCCCGAATATGAAGAAGCAAAATGGATACAGATCATCAGAAAAACCTGGCAGAAGATGTCTCCGCGGGCACATGAATTTGTCCTGAATGGCGGAATCCAGCTGCCGGAGGCACTGACACCTTTGATTCTGAAAGCGGTTCAAATCTGATGGACTACTTACCAGCATTTCACAACGTCAGAGGCAAATGCTGCCTGGTCGTCGGGGGTGGCGAAGTCGGAACGCGCAAGGCGGGCGTGCTGCTTGAAGCCGGCGCCAAGGTCCGTGTGGTGGCCCCGGCGATCTCACCCGAACTGTCATCCCATCCTGGCGTCGAGAGCATCACCGCCAGATTCGCGCCACAGCACCTCGAGGGTGCCGTGATGGTCATCGCCGCCACCAACGATCGCGAGGTCAATCGCCAAGTTTCCGAACTGGCGCAATCGCGAAACATTCCGGTGAACGTGGTCGATGACCCGGAACTTTGCAGCTTTATCATGCCGGCGATCTTGGATCGTTCGCCGCTGATGGTGGCGTTTTCCAGTGGCGGCGGCTCGCCGGTTCTGACCCGCATGATGCGTGGCAAGCTGGAAACGGTCATCCCCCAGAACTATAGTCGTCTGGCTGCATTCGCAGTCCGCTTCCGAGAACTGGTTAAGCAACGCGTCACCAACCCACCGAAGCGCCGTATTTTCTGGGAAAACGCACTCGACGGCGCAGTCGCCGAAAAGGTGCTGTCTGGCGACGAGGCGAGTGCCGAGACGCTGCTCCAGCAGATGCTTGAGAGCGAGGACAACATTCTGCGTGGTGAGGTCTATCTGGTTGGAGCCGGACCGGGCGACCCGGACTTGCTTACTTTCCGCGCCCTGCGCCTGATGCAGCAGGCAGATGTTGTGGTCTACGACAATTTGGTATCAAAAACCATTGTCGACATGACACGGCGCGATGCCCACAGAATTTTCGTTGGCAAGAAGCGCGACGATCACACCATGCGGCAAGAAGAGATCAACAAGCTACTCGTCCGTCTGGCCAAGGAAGGTAAACGTGTTTTGCGACTCAAGGGTGGTGATCCGTTTATATTCGGGCGCGGTGGCGAAGAAATCGAGACGCTGGCAGCAGAAAGCATTCCGTTCCAGGTCGTACCGGGGATTACCGCAGCTTCCGGTGTCGCATCCTATGCCGGCATTCCATTGACTCATCGCGACTATGCCCAAGCCTGCCTTTTCGTTACCGGCCACTTAAAAGATGGCACGATGAATCTCGACTGGGAAGCGCTGGCCAGGCCAAAGCAGACTGTCGTCGTCTACATGGGTCTGCACGGGTTGAACATACTGTGCGCCGAACTCATCAAGCACGGCATGCCGGATACCACGCCAATCGCCATCGTGCAGCAAGGCACCACCCAAAATCAGCGCGTCATTACCGGCACGCTGGCCACTCTGCCGGCTATTGCCGAGCAAAAGAAACCACAGGCACCAACACTGATCATCGTTGGCGGCGTTGTGAAGTTGCAAGAAAAACTGAAGTGGTTCCACCCGCAACCCTCTTAGATTTCTACCCGCACTACAACAAATACCAAGGAGACATAATGAAATTCATCACCACGCTTTTAGCAGCATTGCCCTTGCTGGTCGCCCTGAACACGCAGGCGGCCGACGACATACTCAAACCCTTCGTACTTGGTTCGAAGGGGGCCGGCACGGTTACCGAGAAAGCTGAACAAACCAAATCCGCGCTGACCGGTGCCGGATTCAATGTGGTCGGAAATTACTCGCCCTTCGCCGACGCGCAAATCCTGATCGTCACCAGCGACGAACTAAAAAAGAATGCCGCAGCCTCCGAGCACGGTGGATTTGGTGCCATTCAACGAGTTGCCATCACCAAGGTAAACGATGACGTACAAGTGAGTTACACCAACCCGATTTACATGGCGAACGCCTATCGCATGAAAGGCGACCTGAAAGGTACGGCTGCCCGCCTGGAAAAAGCTCTGGGCAAGACGGAGGAATTTGGTGCCAAGGGAATGACGGCTGCGCAGGTACGGAAATATCACTACATGGTGGGCATGGAATACTTCGACGAGCCCAGCCTGCTTGCCGAGTATGAAAGTTACGAGGAAGCGGTGAAAGCGGTCGATGCGAAACTGACGAGCAACAAGAACGGCGTTTCCAAGGTCTATCGGGTCGATATTCCAGGCAAAAAGGAGAGCGTGTTCGGGGTAGCGATGAAGGGTAGCGGCGACAACAAATACATGGACGACCGCTTCATCATGTCCGAGATCGATTCCCGCGATCCCAAATCGACTGCGCATCTGCCTTATGAGGTGCTGGTATCCGATAACAAGGTCATCGCCTTGTATGCTCGCTACCGTATCGCAATCAATTTCCCGGACCTGAGCATGATGGGGCAAAACAGTTTCATGAACATCATGGACACTCCGGAGGCGATTCGTCTCGTGCTCAAAAAGACTGTGGAAAAGTAACAAGGAGAAGTGTTGAATGCCTGATCAGATCATCGAAGCCGTAAAGGCCGGAGACATCGCAACAGCAGAATCCCTTCTCAATGGAGGGGCGGATGCAAATGCTCGCGACGAAGCGGGTGCTACCCTGCTGTTGCTTGCTGCAAACGCTGGCAATCTTGCAATGACCAAGGCTCTGCTCGCAGCAGGCGCCGACGTCAATGCGACTAATCCGCACGGCTGGACTGCGCTCAGCCACTCTGTTTACAACCCCGAACTGAAGCATGGGTTCGCCGATGTCGCCCAGGCGCTGATTGACGCCGGTGCGAATATCGAAGCAGCCATTGGCTATGGTGTTCGACCGCTGATGTTGGCAGCCGGCTACGGCGAGACCGCCGTTGTCGAGGTATTGCTGAACGCCGGGGCCGACATCCTGGCGCGCAACGAGGGGGGCTACACTGCCCTGATGATGGTCAAGCAGAAACATTACGTAGACGTCATCAATCTACTACATGAAGCGGAGCAGCTTGCTGGAGTAGGTGAAGGTAGCTGCGGCACGAAGAACGCCCCCGATTCGAACGTCATCACCTTCCTGAAGCGCCCTGAGTCCTGAGCAAAGCATCTGGATAAACTTAACGAGGCACGAATGCATTATTTCATTTACCAGATTACCGAGCGTCCGATCAGGCAACTTGAAAAACTTGAACAGCACGAGAAGTATGGTGTGGCTTCCGCCAGGGTCAAGCAGCTCCGCGCTGAGCTACCCGAAGGTTCGAACAAGATCGTCCGCTTGATCCATGCCGAGTCGGAATTGCATGCCGAAGACCTGCTCAACCAAGTTCGTGAGCCAGCCCCGGAGTTGGGTGACGACTAGAGAAAGCCTGAAAGAACCAGCGTGTGATGGATGAGTTTGCTTTCCGGGAAATCTTGTCCGTAGCCGTCAGCCGGCCTTGCCCCTTCGAGCGATCCATTCTCCGGGGCTGTGCCGCCTGCAACCAAGCCAAAAGACTACAGATTGCCGAACGCGAAGCAGTGATGTGCCAAATGACGGACAGCCATTCGCGATGCCAGGAGCTTTATGTCCAGTTACGACGTAGCTTCTCCTTTGCCCTGGGTGTCTTGAGAGACGACATTCCCCTGCCACATGCGCAGGAGATGCGCGTTCAATGTGGCGGGCTTAAGGGTTTGCATAACGTGCTCAATGGTAGATCTGAAATTGAGAATGTCGATGGCCTTCTTGCGCGTGCTCTTGAGCAATGGGGCGAGATTGCCGACATACCGTATTCGGACGTGGTGCACTCGGCAGCTTCGGTATACAAGGGGCGCCATAATTGAGCGCGCTTGGCGTTCGGATGAAATACCGCCAGCCAAATGATGGCTCATACTAAACTTGAACAGACGACAAAATCCGGCCAAAGCCCCTTAAAAATGGAACTCACATGAAACTCGATAGCGCTACGCTCGACCAACTTTTCAACAGCGCCCGGACCCATAACGCCTGGCAGGACAAAGCGGTCTCCGACAGCCTTCTTGCAGAACTGCACGACCTGATGAAATGGGGACCGACCAGTGCCAATTGCTGGCCTTTACGCACAGTCTTCGTCAAGTCACCGGAAGCCAAGGCACGCCTGGTCCCCTTGCTGATGGAGGGTAACCGCGCCAAGACACTTGCCGCTCCGGTTACCGCGCTGCTCGGTATGGACATGGCCTTTTACGACGAGCTGCCGCGACTTTTTCCACACGCCGACGCCAAATCGTGGTTTGTCGGAAACGACGCGCTGATCAGCGCCACGGCTTTTCGCAACAGCAGCCTGCAGGGCGCCTATTTCATGCTCGCCGCGCGTGCCCTCGGTCTCGACTGTGGGCCAATGTCCGGATTTGATACTGCTGCGGTCGACGCCGAATTTTTCAAAAATACACAGATCAAGACCAACTTCATCTGCAACCTCGGCTACGGAGATACAGCGCAGTTGTTCCCGCGTAGTCCGCGTCCGAACTTTGCGGAAGTCTGCAAGATAATCTGAGTCGGAATCAAGCGCGCACGTTTTGAGCATGCCAGATTTTTAGTGTTGGCGCGCCCGCCAGGAATCGAACCTGGAACGCAGCCTTCGGAGGGCTGTATGATATCCGTTTCAACACGGGCGCATGGTGTGGGCACTAAGGATACGTGCCTTCGGCAACAGTGGCAAATTGGCCATTGCCAATTTCACCGAACTCCCAACGGAGGGTGGGGAGGCGCGATTCTAACGTTTGCGCGCGATCACGTCCAATCTAACGTCTGGCTGCCAGGTCAATCGAAGAAAGTTCGCGCCGCCTCGAAGCGCTGGGCGTAATAGCGATCGCTCAGGCGGTCGATCCGCACCTTGCCGTTGCTCGAAGGAGCATGGACGAAACGGGCGTTGCCCAGGTAGATACCGACATGCGAGAACGGCCGGTTGCGCGTGTTGAAAAACACCAGATCGCCGGGGCGCAGGGACTCCGGTTCGATCGGCCGGCTACTGCGTGCAATGTCGGCAGCGCTACCTTTTACGCTCAGGCCTGCGGCGCGGCCGTAGATATAACTCACCATACCGCTACAATCGAGTCCTGCCTCCGGGTTCTTGCCGCCAAAGCGATAACCAGTGTCGATCAGGTCGAGCGCGTAGAGGGCGACCTCATTGCCTTTTTCGCTGATCTCGGACGGTTGCGCTATATTGGCCCAGGACGTCGCAGGGCGCTGCGCCGGGCCGCTACAGGAGGCAACCAGGAAAACGATCAGCGACAGCGGCAGCAGGGTGGAAGCGCGCATTATTAAGGTGTTTTCTTCAAACAATTCATAACTTACAGTTTTTACAGGATTTTTCAAGGGTATGCTCATTCAGAGTCAGGTATTGTTGCGGTCGAGTGTCTTTTTTGGCGGAAATTGGGTCAAGGCCGACAGCGGCGCAAGCATCGCGGTGCGCGACCCGGCCAGCGGATTGCTGCTGACCGAAGTACCGGATTGCGGCGCATCGGAAACGCAGCGCGCCATTGCCGCTGCCGATGCGGCATTGCCTGCCTGGCGGGCACAAACAGCGAAACAGCGGGCGCAGATGCTGCAGCGCTGGTTCGTTCTGATCAACCAGAACGCCGAGGATCTTGCCCGGATGATTACCGCCGAGTGCGGCAAGCCGCTGACCGAGGCGCGGGGCGAGGTGACCTACGGTGCTTCGTTCGTCGAGTGGTTCGCCGAAGAAGGCAAGCGCGTCTATGGCGAGACCATCCCGACGACGGTGGAGGACAAGCGCCTGGTTGTCATCAAGCAGGCGATCGGTGTCTGCGCGGCGATCACGCCGTGGAATTTCCCGCTCGCGATGATCACGCGCAAGGTCGCACCGGCGCTGGCTGCCGGCTGCACGGTGGTCGTCAAGCCGGCCGAGCAGACGCCGCTGACCGCGCTGGCTCTCGCCGTGCTGGCCGAGGAGGCCGGCTTCCCGGCTGGTGTCTTCAACGTATTGACCGGCGACCCGGTGGCGATCGGCGGCGAACTGACGGCCAGCCCGATCGTGCGCAAGCTGTCCTTCACCGGCTCGACCGAGGTCGGTCGTCTGCTGATGGCGCAATGCGCGCCGACCATCAAGAAGTTGTCGCTCGAGCTGGGCGGCAACGCGCCTTTCATCGTCTTCGACGACGCCGACGTCGACGCTGCGGTCAACGGCGCCTTGATCGCAAAGTACCGCAACACCGGCCAGACCTGTGTTTGCGCCAACCGCGTCCTGGTGCAATCCGGCGTTTATGAGGAGTTCGCGCGCAAATTGGCGGCGGGAGTCGCGGAACTGAAAGTTGGCGCCGGCGCCGACGAAGGTGTCGTGCAGGGTCCGCTGATCGACGACTCGGGACTGGCCAAGGTCGAGGCGCACGTTGCTGATGCACTGGCCAAAGGTGCCCGCGTGTTGTGCGGCGGCACCCGTCACGAACGCGGCGGCAATTTCTACCAGCCGACGGTGCTGGCCGACGTGACACCGGCGATGCGCGTCGCCCGTGAGGAAACCTTCGGGCCGGTGGCACCGCTGTTCCGCTTTGAAACCGAGGCCGAGGCGCTGACGATGGCCAACGCCACCGAGTTCGGCCTCGCCGCCTATTTCTATTCGCGCGACGTCGCCCGCTGCTGGCGCGTCAGCGAAGCACTCGAATACGGCATGGTCGGCATCAACACCGGCCTCATGTCGAACGAGGTGGCGCCGTTCGGCGGCATCAAGCAGTCCGGCATTGGCCGAGAAGGGTCGAAATACGGCATCGAGGACTATCTGGAAATCAAGTATCTCTGCTTCGACGTCGGCGCTTGACCAACCTCAACGTCAATTACTTGTGATAAATGCGGCTGCTCCCAGTGCCCCCCTTGGCGGGATTGGCAACGTTGTCGAACAGGTTCCAGCCCTGGTACTGCGCGTAGACGAAGAGCAGTAGCGCGAGGATTCCGGTTGCCAGATTGAATTTGCCGAACATCAGTCGTCCCCGTCCGAGTCGTCACTGCTGGCCACCGGCGCATGGTCGCTCTCGGCCCAGCGGCCGGTCTCGAAAGCGGCGTGGCGGATGTGCGCAAAAATCGGAAAAAAGGCCAACGCCAGCATCAGCAAGATGAAATTCGACCAGCCGGCGCCGCCGCTGGAAACTTCGATGACGTCGCGCACCGGCACCCGCTTTTCAGGCGCGATTTCTGGGTCGACCGTCAGATAATAGGTACCGGGCGGGATGTCGCGGAACACCACGGCATCGTCGCGGCTCCCTTCCGACCAGCTTTCGCCGCCATCCCGACCGTAGTAGTAGGCCAGTTCGCGCGTCACCGGCCACGCCTCGCCGGTTGTCTTGTTAACCAGCATCAGGTCGAGGCCGATCCAGTTGTTGTCGAGCGTCGTCGAGTTGCGCACGGTGAGTTTGCGCGGCTTGCCCCGCACTTCAAATTCTCGGGTGACCAGGGTTTCGTCGCCGGCCTGCGGCGAGAAGGCCAGATCCTGGCGCAACAGCGTATTGCTGCCACCAAGGAATGCAAAGAAGACCTGCAACACGATCGCCGCCAGCGCCAGTTTCCAGAACAGGCCCCACCCGCGGCGCCGGGTTTCCGCCCACGGATTGGGCTGGTTGGCATAAACACCGACCGGCGCAATCATCCTTCCGGGCAGATTGAAGGCACTGGCGATCGCCTCGGGGGCGACGTAGCTGCCGAGCGACCAGTTGAGGTCGTTGCTCGTCGATTCGCGCGACAGTATCAGCGGCGGTGCGACGTAATCGACGACGCGGCTGGTTTCGCCGCGCCGGATGCGCCAGGTGAATTCGCCGGTGACCTGGATCACCTCGGCAACCGGCGTCGTCGAGAAATGTTTGAATGACTGGCCGCCAAACTGAACCGCGCTCAGCTCCGGCGCGCCGCTGCCGGTCGGCGGATTGGAGAGTACGTCGACGACATTCCAGTGTCCGTTGTATTCGGTGAGCCAGCGGTAGGTTCCGCGACTCTGTGGACCATCGCCGGCGAGCAGGTATTCGCGCCAGTCATAGTCGACCCCGTCGACCGTGCTGCGTTTGACCAGAAAGCCGATGACCTCGACCAACCCCCCCTCAAGCACACCCTTGCTGCCAAGCGGAATGCGCGGTCTGTATTGCTCGTCACGACTGCCCAACGCCTTCGAAAGCAATTTGTAGTTCTGGTCGGCAGTGTCGACGACGGCGCCGCAAGTCGCGCAACCAACCGCTACGACATCCCGCGAACGCGACTGCAACGGGGCGCCACAGTTCGGGCAGCGAAAAACCTGTGCCGCGACGGTCGCCGTCGGGATCGGCATGCCCTCGCGCAGACCGTTCATCTTCAGAGACGCGAAAGCGACTGGCTCGCCGACGAAAAGTAGAGGCGGCGTTTCCGAATAATCGAGGGTCGCGAAATTCGTGGCATTTCTGAGGTCGACCGCAGCGACCGGATAACCGGCGCCGACCTTGAATGGCAACTCGCCCTGTCCCGCCACGCACTCGGCATTCTCGATATTGCTGACCGTCCACGGCTGGCTGTCCAGCACGAAGCGCTGGCCAATCTTCAACTCCTCGAAGCTGGGCAGCGGCTCCTGGACATATCTGGCAAATGTGAGCACATACTCACCGCTTGCTTCCGAGAGCCAGCCATTGCGCATGTCGTCGAACAGCAGGTGCCACTCGTTCCAGTAGCCCTGGCTGTACTTGATCTGGATGCGCCCGATCAGCGCGAAATGGACGCCCTTGTAGCTGCCCTCCGCCCCCAGTTGCAGCGGCGAGCGGTCCTCGACCAGCGCCGCCATCTTGCCGATATCTTCCAGCGCCTGATCGTGACGAACCAGCGTGCTCTGGCAATAAGCGCAGACGGCGAAGATCGACGCCGCCGACTTGAAGACGACCGGCGCACCGCAGGAAGGGCAGGAGGCGGAGACGGCCACGCTGTCGTGGTCAACTCAGTTTTTTGAGCAATTCCGCTTTCTTGGCCTCGAACTCTGCCTGGCTAAGGATACCTTTTTCGACCAGCCCATGGAGCTTTTCCAGCGTCGCCACGACCTCGTCTGCCGAAACCGTCGCTGCCGCTACCGGCGCCACCGCAGAAGGCGCGCTCGGCGCTGCCCCCTGCTGCATGGCCGAAGCCATCGCTTGGCCCATGACCTGCCCCATGCCAACACCGGCGCCCATGCCAACTCCCATGCCGGCCATGCCGCCCTCGTTCTTCGCCGCATCGGGAATCGCGTTGGCCACCTGATACTGCGTGAAGCGCCCCATGTCACCGATCATGTTCATGCCGATCTTCTGGTCAAGTACCTTCTGCAGTTCTTCCGGCAGCGACACGTTCTGCACAACCAGCGAATCGAGTGTCAGGCCAAACTCGGCGAAGACCGGCGCCATCTTGAACTTCATCGCCTGGCCGAAGGCATCCTGATTGCTCGCCATGTCGATGAAGGCAACCCCCGAATCTCCGAACAAGTCGGTTATTCCGGCCACCATCGTGTTGCGCAACTGGCCTTCGAGTTCGTCGCGGGCATAGCTGGCACGGGTGCCGGAAATCTTTTGGTAGAAGGTCTTGGCATCGCTGAGGTGGTATGAATAGATGCCGAAAGCGCGCATGCGGACGATGCCGAATTCCTTGTCGCGAATGGTGATCGGGTTGGGCGTACCCCACTTCTGGTCGAGTTGGGTGCGTGTCGAGAAGAAGTAAAGGTCGGACTTGAACGGCGATTCGAACAGCTTGTCCCAGTTCTTCAGGTAGGTCAGGACCGGCAGCGTCTGCGTCGTCAGCTTGTACATGCCAGGCGTGAACACGTCGGCGACCGTGCCCTCGTTGACGAAAAGGGCCAGTTGCGAATCGCGCACGGTCAGGCTGGCGCCGTTCTGGATTTCCATCTCCTGCATCGGGAAGCGCCAGGCCAACGTGCCGTCGCCTTCCTCGGTCCATTGCAGGATGTCGATAAATTGTTTCTTGATGAAATCCATCAATGCCATGACACTCTCCTTGAATGATCAGACGATGCAGCCGGCGTTGAGAATACCGACGCCGATTGCCAGTGAAGCGAGAAAAATCCCCGAGGCCAGCTTGCCCTGAGGGATGCTTTCGTTGAGTTGCGGCAATGCGAGGCGCGCCGCGATGAAGGTCAGCAATTGCACGAGCGAGGCGACGAGGCCCCAGCCGATCATCGCGTACAGGTTATGGCTGACGGCGACCGCCACGGCGATCGGCAACGCAAAGCCGACGACGGCGCCGCCCAGACTGATCGCTGCCGCTTCGTTGCCGTTGCGGATCAGGGTCAGCTCGTTGTAGGGCGTGACCCGGACATAGATGGCGAGAAAGACCAGCAGCAGGATGATGGCCGTCACGAAGAAGCTGGCAAAGGCTGGCAGACTGTTAATGACCGGATCGAACATGACCCCTCCCCAAAGCGCTCGAATCAGCGGCAATTGTCGCCGCTAAGCGGGCAATCTTCAACCGCTGATTTTGCCGGCGGCATGCACTGCCGGGTGATCTTCGGCAAGCCGCAGCAATCCTTCGAGCACCAGATTGCCGACCTGTTGGTGCGGCACATCGAGGTGCGCGCCAAGATCCGCAGCACCGCCGCCGGAAAGCAGACAGTTGGCACCACCCCCAAGCCGCGCGTGCGCACGCTCGATGGCGCCGACCTGGGCCTCGATGCAGCCGGAAACAATGGCGTCGTCGGTGCAGCGCGGATGAAGCGAATAGGAACCGGCAGCCAGCGGCAGCGCCGCTGTATCGCGTGCCAGCGAATGGCGCATCAGGTCGAAGCCTGGCAGGATCAGGCCGCCAAGGAAATGTCCTTCGCCATCAAGTGTATCGATGGTCGTCGCCGTGCCGGCCATGACGACAACGCACGGCGCGACACTCATGACGAGGGCGCCGATCAGCGCACACCAGCGGTCGACGCCAAGTTGTGCCGGATTTTCATAACAATTGACGACTCCGCCGGCGGAAGCTGTCGATTTCACTTCGTGGATAAGCGACTGCCAGGGCGCCAGCGCCGCAACGATCTTCTCCCGTGCCACCGTGCCGGCGACATTGGCGAGCATGACCCGCGCCGGCAGAGGCAGGCGCTGCGCCAGCCCGGCCAGTTTTCCGGCATCGGCCTGATCGATCGCACCACTCTCAAGCCAGACACCGGCGTCGCTGACGCCCCACTTGATGCGACTGTTGCCGCTGTCGATACAGACGATCATGCGCGGCGCAGGCTGACGTCGCCGGAAACGAAACGCTTGATGCCGGCCGCCGTTTCGACAAGGAGGGCACCATCCGTGTCAGCGCCGAGGCAAATGCCTTCGCCCTCGACGACGTCATCGTGCATCAGCCGTACCGGCTGGTCCTGCCAGGCGTGACGCTGCTGCCAGGCCGACTGCAGCGCGGTGAAGCCGCCGCTGGCGAAGCGCTCCAGCACTTCAAGCAGCGCAACCAGCAAGGCCGCCAGCAGATCATGGCGCTCAGGCAATGCCGGCAGCGCATCGATCAGCCCGGCTGCCGGCTGGGGCAAGTCGTCCGCCGGTGCCCGCAGGTTGATGCCGATACCGATGATGGCCTGCGTGCCGCGCCGGTCCGAACCGAGCTCGATCAGGATGCCGGCCAGTTTGGCGAAGTCGCCACTGCGTTCGAGCAACACGTCGTTCGGCCACTTCAGGCACACCCGGGTGGCACCCAGCCCCTCCAGGGCTGCGCTGACCGCGACACCGGCCGCCAGCGAAAGGCCCGCCAGTTGCCCGTTCGACCCGGCAAAGCGCCAGAGAAAAGAAAATGTCAGGCTGTCGTCCGGCGCCGAAAGCCATTGCCGGCCGCGCCGCCCGCGCCCGGCGCTTTGCCGGTCGGCGACAATCACCGTGCCGGCCGGAGCGCCGCGGTCGGCGCGGCGCAGCAATTCGCTGCTGGTCGAGTCGCATTCGGCGATCGCGTCGACATCGAAGCGCCCGGCGTACTGGCCGAGGCTGGGCTGGAGGCGTGCGGGGTCGATCAGCGGCATGGGCGGATTCTACTCCGCCGCCGACTCCTTGCCGTCGTCGATGCCCAGTTCGGCAATCTTGCGCGTGATCGTGTTGCGCCCGATGCCGAGCGCCAGCGCCGCCTCGATCCGCCGGCCGCCGGTGCGCGCCAGCGCCCGCGAAATGAGAATGCGCTCGAAGATCTGGGCCAGCCGCCCGTGCACATCGGTGACGCCGGCGGCGAGCAGACGATCGACTTCGGCCTCGAGTCCGCTTTCCCAGTCGGTCGTCAGCGCGCTCGACTCGGCTTCGCGCAATTCTCCTGGCAGGTCACTGATTTCGACCATCTGGCCGGGCGCCATGACGGTCAGCCAGTGGCAGAGGTTTTCCAGCTGGCGGACGTTACCCTGGAATTCAAGGCCGCAAAGGTATTCGGTCGCCGCGTCGGATAGGCGCTTGGTTTCGACACCCAGTTCGCGGGCACTTTTCTGCAGGAAATGCCGGGTCAGCAGCGGGATGTCCTCATGCCGCTCGCGCAGCGCCGGGAGGCGGATGCGAATCACATTAAGGCGGTGAAACAGGTCTTCGCGGAACAACCCATCCTTGACCCGCGTTTCGAGATTCTGGTGCGTCGCCGCGATAACCCGCACATTGGCCCTGATCGGCGAGTGGCCGCCAACCCGGTAATAGTGCCCATCGGACAGGACGCGCAACAGGCGGGTCTGCAGCTCCGAAGGCATGTCGCCGATTTCATCGAGAAACAGCGTGCCGCCTTCGGCCTGCTCGAAACGCCCGCGGCGCTGCGTCTGGGCACCGGTAAAGGCGCCACGTTCATGGCCGAACAGTTCCGATTCAAGTAGATCCTTGGGGATCGCAGCTGTGTTGATGGCGATGAATGGCTTGTCGGCACGCGGGCTGTGACGATGCAGCGCGCGGGCGACCAGCTCCTTGCCACTACCCGATTCACCATTGATCAATACGGTGGCGTGCGACAGGGCCAGGCGGCCGATGGCGCGGAAAACTTCCTGCATGGCCGGCGCCTGCCCGAGGATCTCCGGTGCCAGGACCTCTTCGGAAGAGGCACCAACCTGGTGCATAGACTCGTCAATCGCCCGCTGGATGAGTTCGACCGCCTGATCGACATCGAACGGCTTGGGCAGATATTCGAAGGCACCGCCCTGAAAGGCGGCAACCGCGCTTTCGAGATCCGAATGGGCGGTCATGATGATCACCGGTACCGCCGGGAAGCGTGTCTTCACTTCCTGCAACAGCACCAGCCCGGACTGGCCGGGCATGCGGATATCGGACAACAGGACCTGCGGCGGCTCGCTGCCTTGGTCGAGCTGCGAGATCGCCTCGGTGGCCGAAGCGAAACTCTTGAACGGAATACCCTCGCGGGACAGGGTCTTTTCGAGGACCCAGCGGATGGAGCGATCGTCATCGACGATCCAGACCGGTTTCATGGCTTTATTACCCGTCATGTCATTTGCGATGCGTGGTAACTAGCAAGACTCAGGCCTGCTCCACCGGCAGACGGATGGTAAACACCGTCTGGCCCGGCTGGCTGACGCAATCAATGGTGCCATGGTGATGCTGGACGAAATTCTGGGCAATCGTCAGACCCAGCCCGCTGCCGCCTTCACGGCCGGAAACCAGCGGATAGAACATGTGTTCGCGCACCGTTTCCGGGATGCCCGGGCCATTGTCGCTGACCTTGATTTCGAGTGCCAGGCGATAGCGCTTCTTGGCCAGCGTCACCTGGCGCAGCACCCGCGTCCGCAGCACGATTTCACCGGCCCCATTCATCGCCTGCGCCGCGTTGCGACCGACGTTGAGAACGGCTTGAATCAATTGCTCGCGGTCGCCCACCAGTTCCGGCAGACTGGTATCGTAATCGCGGCGTACCGCCAGTGAGCCGGGAAATTCGGCAGTCAGCAGGCTGCGCACGCGCTCCAGGATTTCGTGGATATTGACCGTCGACGGCAGCATTGTGCGATGCGGCGTCAGCAGGCGCTGCATCAGGTCCTGCAGACGGTCGGCTTCCTTGATGATGACCTGGGTGTATTCCTTGAGCGACGGGTTGTTTAGCTCGTGTTCGAGCAACTGGGCGGCACCCCGGATGCCGCCCAGCGGATTCTTGATCTCGTGCGCCAGGTTGCGGATCAGCTCACGGCTGGCCTTCTGCTGCTCGATCAGTTGCTCCTCGCGGCTCGCCGCCAGTTGCTGCTCGATCGGCTGCATTTCCATTAACAGCCGCACCCCGGCGGTCATGCTCGGACGCAGCGGCGTTACCGTGCAATTGATGTGCAGCAGTTCGCCATCACCGCGTCGCAACTCGATATTCTGGCCAGTATAACCCCAGCTGTTTTTGAGCGCATTGTCGAGCGCTCCTTGCAACGTCGTCGAGCAGGTACAGATCCCGGACAAGGGCTTTCCGGCGACCGAGCGCAGGCTTACCGCGAGCAGGTTTTCGCCAGCCGGGTTGATATAGCGGACGACCAGCCCTTCGTCGAGCAGGATCACGGTCGACGCGAGAAGGTCGAGTCCGGAAAAGTAATTTGTCGCCTCGTTCATGGTCTTCATTGTAGCGACTCAATTGATGCAGCGCGGAAACTGTTGCGTTACTGACCAATCGTTCATTATCATTGCAGCATTCTTTCCCTTATCCTGCCGATGTTCCCCTATCCGATTACGCCCGCGCTTGCCGCAATCTGCCTGACCCTTGTCCTGAGCGCCTGCGGCAAGCACGAAACAGCGCCACCTGCCGTCACGAAAGTCCTGGTCCAGAAGGTCGCCACGCGCGACGCAGGGATTACCGTTTATACCGGCGAAATCCGGGCGCGCCACGAGGTCGACCTGGCTTTCCGGGTTGGCGGAAAAATTGCCGCCCGCCTTGTCGATAGCGGCATGTCGGTCAAGGCCGGGCAGCCGCTGGCACGCCTCGACCCCGCCGACCTCCAACTCTCGCGCCAGGCCGCAGCGGCACAAGTGGCAGCGGCCGAAAGCGAGTTCACGACGGCCAGCGCCGAGCGCGAGCGTTATGCCGGGTTGCTCGAAAAGCGTTTCGTCAGCCAGGCTGCCTTCGACACCAAGGAAAACACCTTCCGCAGCGCCCGCGCCCGCCTTGAGCAGGCGCGGGCGCAAAGCCAGATCAGTGGCAACCAGGCCAGCTATGGCATCCTTGAGGCCGAGCACGATGGCGTGATTACCGCCGTGCTGGCCGATGCCGGTCAGGTCGTCAGCGCCGGCCAGCCAGTGTTTCGACTCGCCCGCCCGGAGGAAAAGGAGGTGGCGATCGCCATCCCGGAGAGCCGCCTCGCAGAACTGAAGGTCACGCAGCAGATCGCCGTTGCGCTCTGGGCCCAGCCCGATCACGTCATGAAAGGCGAACTGCGCGAACTGGCGGCGGCGGCCGACCCGGCAACCCGTACCTACGCGGCGCGCATCCGCGTCGTCGACCCGGTGCCGGCCGTTCAGCTCGGAATGACTGCCCGCGTCGTTCTCGGCTCGACTGCCGGCGCGGCGATCGTCGTGCCGCTGACCGCCATCGTCGACAATGGCACGGCACCGCAGGCATGGGTGGTCAGCGACGGCAAGGCAACGCCGCGACCAGTCGAGGTTGCTGCTTTCCGTGAAGATGGCGTCGTGATTGCCGGTGGCCTGCAGGTTGGCGACCAGATAATTCTCAGTGGCCAGCGCCGCCTGAGCGCCGGCCAGGCCGTCGAGGTGCAATCCGCAACACCGCCTGATCGGCAGCGTTAAGCCGTGAGCCACCGTTTCAACCTGTCCGACTGGACACTGCACCACCGGACCCTGGTCGGTTTCCTGCTGCTGGCGATCGCGCTGATGGGCATTTTTGCCTACGGCCGCCTGAGCCAGGCCGAAGACCCGCCGTTCACTTTCAAACTGATGGTAATCCGCACCTTCTGGCCGGGCGCCACGGCTGTACAGGTCGAGCAGCAACTGACCGACAAGATCGAGAAAAAGCTGCAAGAGATGGCGTTCATCGACCGTATCCAGAGTTTTTCGCGGCCCGGCGAGTCGACCGTGATGTTCTTCGCCAAGGACAACACACCACCGCCCAAGGTGCCCGATGTCTTCTATCAGGTCCGCAAGAAGGTCGGCGACATTCGCCATACCTTGCCGGCAGGCATTCAGGGGCCGTTCTTCAACGACGAATTCGGCGATGTTTTCGGCAGTATTTACGCGTTGACCGCGGAAGGCCTCGACTACCCGCAACTGAAGGATTTCGCCGAACGTCTGCGCGACGGCCTGCTGCGCATTCCCGGCGCCGGCAAGGTCGAAATCTTTGGTCTGCAGGATGAGAAGATTTATGTCGAACTGTCGAATGCCAAACTGGCAACCCTCGGCGTCGATCAAGCGACCATCATCCAGGCCCTGAGCCAGCAGAACGCGGTGAGCGGCGCCGGCTTCTTCGAGTTGGCGGACGAGCGCATCCAGATTCGCCCGAGCGGCGCCTTCGACACCGTGCAGGCGGTTGCCGACACGCTGATCCGTAGCGGCAGCCGCACTTTCCGCCTCGGCGACATCGCGACGGTACGGCGTGGCTCCAGCGAACCGCCGGCGCCCGAAGTGCGTTACGGCGGCAAGCGGGCCCTCGCCATCGGCATCACCATGGCACCCGGCGGTGACATCATCCAGCTTGGCAAGGCCCTGCAGGAACACATGGCCGAAGTGCGCCGGAATCTGCCTCTCGGGATCGAGATCGGCGAAGCGGCCAGCCAGCCGGATGCCGTCAAACGTTCGATCAACGCCTTCGTCAAGGCTCTGGCCGAAGCCGTCTTCGTCGTCCTGCTGGTGACCTTCATCAGCCTTGGACTGCGTACCGGCATGGTTGTCGCCATCTCGATTCCGCTGGTCCTGGCCGCCACCTTCCTCGCCATGGACCTGTTCAACGTCGGCCTGCACAAGGTATCGCTCGGCGCCTTGGTACTCGCTCTCGGCCTGCTGGTCGACGATGCGATCATCGCCGTCGAAATGATGTGGGTGAAGATGGAACAGGGCTGGGAGCGCACGCGCGCCGCTTCGTTCGCCTATACCAGCACCGCCGGACCGATGCTGTCGGGCACCCTGGTCACGGTCGCCGGTTTCATCCCGATCGCCATCGCCAAGTCGTCCACTGGCGAATATGCACTGGCTTTTTTCCAGATCAACGCCATGGCCCTGCTCATCTCGTGGCTGGCTGCCGTGGTCGCCATTCCGTGGCTCGGCTACAAGCTTTTGCCCGATCCGCGCGCGCCGCGCCAACCCGGCCTGATCGCCCGTCGCTGGCCTGGCACAGCACGGCGCCTGGAACGCCTCGGCTTTGGCGGACCGGCGCACAGTGAAGACCACGACGTTTACGGCACCGCCTTCTACAACCATTTCCGCCAGCTGGTCAGTTTCTGCGTCCGGCGCCGCTGGCTGGTCATCGGCATCACGCTGCTGCTGTTCGTCCTGGCCATCGTCGGCATGGGCAAGGTGCAGAAACAGTTCTTCCCGAATTCGACACGTCTCGAACTCAATGTCGAACTGCGCCTGCCGGAAGGCGCCTCGCTGGATGCCATCGACGCCGCGACGAAACGCCTCGAAGCGTGGCTTGACCGCGACCGCGCCGAATTCGACCAGCACGAGCATTACATCGCCTACATCGGTTCCGGCTCGCCGCGCTATTTCCTCGGTCTCGACCAGCAGTTGCCGGCCAGCAATGTCAGCCAGCTGGTCATCGTGACACGTAATGTCGAGGCGCGCGAAGCCCTGCGCGGTCGACTGATCAAATTGTACGAAAACGATGCCTCCGGCGTGCGCGCCAATATCGCCCGTATCGAAAATGGTCCGCCGGTCGGCTACCCGGTCCAGTACCGCGTCTCCGGCGAGGATATCCCGACCCTGCGGCAGATCGCCGGCGAGGTCGCCGCCATCATGCACGGCGATCCGGAACTGTCGAATGTCAATTTCGACTGGAACGAAATGTCGAAGGTGGTGGAGATCGAAATCGACCAGGACAAGGCGCGCCTGCTCGGCGTTTCCGGGCAGGATCTGGCGGCGCTGCTCAACATGTCGCTCAACGGCTTCACGGTCACCAGTTACCGTGAAGGCCAGAAGACAATCGACGTGGTGCTGCGCGGCGATCGGCAGGAGCGCGCCCAGCTCTCGGCCCTGCCCGATCTTGCGGTGCCGACAAAAAGCGGCAAGAGCGTTCCGCTCAGCCAGATCGCCCGCCTCAAGTACAACTTCGAACCCGGCCTGATCTGGCGCCGCGACCGCACGCCGACCATCACGGTACGCGGCAGCCTGTATGGCACTACCCAGCCGGCGACCATCGTCGCCCGCCTGCAGCCGCAAATCGACAAGATCATCGCCGACCTGCCCGCCGGCTACCGCATCGTCACCGGCGGTTCGGTCGAGGAATCGGCCAAGGGTTCGACATCGGTCATGGCCGGCATCCCGATCTTCATCCTGGTCGTCGTCACCGTCCTGATGGTCCAGTTGCAGAACGTGTCGCGGGTCGTCATGGTGCTGCTGACAGCGCCGCTTGGCATTATCGGCATCGCGCTGTTCCTGCTCATTTTCAACAAGCCTTTCGGCTTCATGGCGCTGCTCGGCACCATCGCGCTGTTCGGCATGATCATGCGCAATTCGGTCATTCTGGTCGACCAGATCGAACAGGATCTGGCAGCCGGCAAGGCACGCCGCGAAGCGATCGTCGAATCGACGGTACGGCGCTTCCGCCCGATCGTGCTGACCGCAGCGGCTGCAGTGCTGGCCATGGTACCGTTGTCGCGCAACGACTTCTTCGGGCCGATGGCAGTTGCCATCATGGGCGGCCTGATCATCGCCACCGGACTGACCCTGCTCTTCCTGCCGGCTCTCTACGCGGCCTGGTACAAGGTCAAGCCGGCCGCCAACTGATCAGCGCAGGCCGGAAAGTTCCTTCTGGATGGCACTGATGTTGCGCTCGTGCTGCCCGACCCGATCCTTGTAGGGTTGCACGCGATCAAGCGTCGTCGTCGGGCTTTCGGCAGGGCGCAGCGACTGCTGTTCGGCAAGTTCGCGTTGCGCCTGCTCCAGGTTGCGCTGCTCGGTCGCCAGTTCCTGCTCCAAGATATGCTTGCGATCGTTGTCGCGTGCCTTCTGGGTATCCTCCTGAATCCTCGGAAAGCCTGATGGAGTTGGCGTTGCCGCAGCGCCAGCCGGCTTCCTGGGCGCCGGAATCGTCGCGTCCTGGGTAATGACCACCGGCTTGCAACTCTTGTTCACCCGCGTATTCGAGATCAGCATGCCGCCATCCGCATCGATGCAGCGATAAATGGTCTGCGCCGATGCCGGCAGGGCAAGCGTAACGAGAAGGGCAGCCAGTGTGATGCGTGTCATCGTCATTGTTCCTCTTAACATTTCCAGTTTACCGGAGTTAAGTCCCACACAACAAACCGCGCATAAAAAAAGGGCGGGAAAACCCGCCCTTTTCGGATACAGCTCCGATCAACAAGAATAGTAAAGATCGAACTCGACCGGGTGCGTGGTCATGCGAACCTTGTTGACTTCGTCCATCTTGAGCGCGATGAAGGCATCGATCCACTCGCTGGAGAAGACACCACCGGCGGTCAGGAACTCGCGATCCGCGTCCAGTGCCGCCAGTGCTTCCTCGAGGCTGGCACATACGGTCGGGATCAGCGCATCTTCTTCCGGCGGCAGGTCGTACAGGTTCTTGTCGGCCGGGTCGCCCGGGTGGATCTTGTTCTTGATGCCATCCAGACCGGCCATCATCAGCGCCGAGAAGCACAGATACGGGTTGGCGATCGGATCCGGGAAACGGGTCTCGATACGGCGTGCCTTGGTCGAAGCGACGTGCGGGATGCGGATCGAAGCGGAACGGTTCTTGGCCGAATAAGCCAGCTTGACCGGCGCTTCGTAGTGCGGAACCAGCCGCTTGTAGGAGTTGGTGCCCGGGTTGGTGATGGCGTTCAGCGCCTTGGCATGCTTGATGATGCCGCCGATGTAGAACAGGGCCAGTTCGGACAGGCCGGCATAGCCGTCACCGGCGAACAGGTTCTTGCCATCCTTCCAGATCGACTGGTGAACGTGCATGCCCGAACCGTTGTCGCCAACGATCGGCTTCGGCATGAAGGTGGCAGTCTTGCCATACTGGTGGGCCACATTGTGCACGACGTACTTGAGAATCTGCGTCCAGTCGGCGCGCTTGACCAAGGTGCTGAACACGGTGCCGATTTCGCACTGGCCGGCGGTCGCAACTTCGTGGTGATGAACTTCGACCGGCACCCCCAGGCTTTCGAGAGCCAGAACCATGGCCGAACGGATGTCGTGCAGGCTATCGACCGGGGGAACCGGGAAATAGCCACCCTTGACCGTCGGGCGGTGGCCCGTGCCGCCGCCGCCTTCGCTCTTCTCGCCGGAGGTCCAGGCCGCTTCGGAAGAGTAGATCTTCAGGTTGCAACCGGACATATCGACATTCCATTCAACGGAGTCGAAGATGAAGAATTCGGGTTCCGGACCGAAATAGGCGGTGTCGCCAATACCGGACGACTTCAGATAGGCTTCGGCACGCTTGGCGATCGAGCGCGGATCGCGGTCATAGCCGCGGCCATCGGCGGGATCGACAACATCGCAGGTCAGAACGACGGTGGTTTCGTCAAAGAAGGGATCGACATAGGCAGTGTTCGGATCCGGCATCAACTGCATGTCGGAAGCCTGGATGCCCTTCCATCCGGCGATCGACGAACCGTCGAAGGCGTGACCGTTCTCGAACTTGTCTTCGTCGAAAGCGGAGACCGGCACGGTGACGTGCTGTTCTTTGCCACGGGTATCGGTAAAGCGGAAATCGACGAACTTGGCGTCGTTCTCCTTGACCATCTTCATCACGTCTTGCGGGGTTGCCATAACCGTCAATCTCCTAACTATTCAAAAAAAACCGGCGCGGCCGGTGACAATCAAAAAAAGTTCACAGGGTAGAATTAGCAGAAAGTATGCCAGCCACTTCCAGCAAAGCACTTCATTTTGCCACAAGGACATCCGGCAATCACGCGCCCATTTAATGCACCAATTTGGTGCATAAAAAGCATTGTTGGCACTATTCTGGTGCGATGCGGAAATTCAGCGAAATGCTGCGGATCGCCGGATGGTCCTTGATCCGCTCGGCGAGCATCGCTTCAGCCGCCCTCAGCCCCGAAATATCCGCGAAAACGTCATGCGCGAGAAACACTTCGACTTCGACACGTCCGCCCAGGTAATGCAGCACGACATGCTCGGGCGCCGGCAAACTGGACAGAAGAACACCCAGTTCTTCGAGTAGCGCCTCGCGCGACGGCAAGCGAGCGACGCCGAAGTCGGGGCCGAGATCATCCTCGGGGTCGATATGAACCAGCACATCGAGGACGTCGGGGTGCTCTTTCAGCACGGCAACGCGCGCCGACTCGGCGATTCGGTGACCTTCCGAAACGCTGATCCGCGCATCGACCAGCACATGCGCGTCGACCAGCGCCTGATGCGCCATGCGCCGGGTCCGCAGTTCATGCAGGCCGCGCACACCGGGCGTCGCCAGCAGGGTCGCCCGGATCGCTTCGACCTGGGCGTCGTCAAGCCCGGTATCGATGAGTTCCTTGAGCGCACCCCAGGCCAGTTCGACGCCCATGCGCAGGATCATGAAACCCATCAGCGCCGCCGCCAGCAGGTCGAGGAAACCCCAGCCGAGCAGGGCGCCACCAATGCCGACCACGACCACCAGCGCCGACGCGGCGTCGGCCCGCGTATGCAATGCGTTGCCGGTCAGCAACTGCGAGCGCAGGCGTTCGGCGACACGAATCAGGTAACGATAAAGGCCCTCCTTGGTCACTACCGTCGCCACAGCCACCCAGAATGCCAGCCACTCGACGGGGGGCAGCAGTTCGACATGCTGCAGGCGCAACCCAGACTCCCACAGAATAAAGCCGCCGATCAAGGCCAGCGAAGCCCCGAGAATCAGCGTCGCCGCGGTTTCGACGCGCGCGTGGCCGTAGGGATGCTCGGCATCGGCCGGATGGGCGCTCTGACGGGTGGCGTAAATGACCAGAAAATCGGAGAGCAGATCAGAGAACGAATGCAGGCCGTGGGCGATTAAAGACTGGGAATTCCCGATCCAGCCGACCAGTATCTGAACGATGGTCATCAGCAGGTTAACCGCAACACTGATCCAGGTCGCGCGTTGCGCCTCGGCAGCGCGGTCAGCCGGCGATGATGCAGCACTCATTCCGTGATGGTGGTGTTCGTGACCCATTCGCTGTGCCCTATACTATCGGACCCGGATTCTAACAGTTAGCGCTTATGGAAGCGCATTGACCAGGACTCTGCCGCTCGCCGTATCGCACCGAAACACAAAACAGACCGTTTTCAAGAGATCAGTATGCAATCTACCCCCATCGCCTTCGCACCCTTCAACAGCCTTGCCGACCAGGATTGCCAGGCGCGCATCCAGGCTGCCCGCGCCAGGCTGGGCAAGAAAGCCATCATCCTCTGCCACCACTACCAGCGCGCGGACGTCTATCAGCACGCCGACCTGACCGGCGATTCGCTGAAGCTGTCGCGCCTGGCGTCGCAGGCTGATTCCGAATATGTTGTATTCTGCGGCGTGCATTTCATGGCCGAAGTCGCCGACATCATGACCGCACCCAACCAGATCGCCATCCTGCCCGACCTCGCCGCCGGCTGCTCGATGGCCGACATGGCCAATCTGGCCAAGGTCGAACGCTGCTGGCGCGAGTTGAACGAGGTATTGAACGCCGACGAAGAGGTCACGCCCGTCACCTACATCAACTCGGCCGCTGATCTCAAAGCCTTCTGCGGCGAGCATGGCGGCATCGTGTGCACCTCGTCGAATGCCGGCACCATCGCCAAATGGGCGTTCCAACGGCGCCCGAAAGTGCTGTTCTTCCCGGATCAGCATCTCGGCCGCTGGACCGGGCACAACCTGGGCGTTCCGATGGACGAAATGGTCGTATGGGACCCCGATCTGGAAACGGGCGGTCTTACGGTCGACCAGATAAAAAAGGCAAAAATCCTGCTCTGGAAAGGCCATTGTTCTGTACATCAGATGTTCCAGAAACCGCAGATCGACGCCTTCCGTGCCAAGTATCCGGAAGGCAGGGTGATCGCTCACCCGGAGTGCAACTTCGAAGTTTGTGCTGCATCCGATTACGTCGGCTCGACCGAGCACATCGTCAGGACGATCAAGGAGGCGCCGGAAGGCACACGCTGGCTGGTCGGCACCGAACTGAACCTGGTCGATCGCCTGGCCAAGGAAGTGCTGCCGCAGAACAAGATCGTCCAGTTCATGGCGACGACGATCTGCATGTGCTCGACGATGCAGCGCATCGACCCGCAGCACCTCGCCTGGACGCTGGAAAATCTGGCCGAAGGCAAGGTCGTCAATCAGATCAAAGTGCCCGAACATGAGGCCAAGCTGGCCAAACTGGCCCTCGACCGGATGCTGGCGATTTCCTGAATCATGAGCAAACCCGCGCTGCACGTCACGACCTTCAATATCCACAAAGGTTTCTCGCAGTTCAACCGGCGGATGATGATCCACGAGCTGCGTGAACGCCTGCGCCACCTGAATCCCGACATCGTTTTTCTGCAGGAGGTCCAGGGCCTGCACCTCGGCCACGCCGAGACGCACGGCGACTGGCCGAGCGAACCGCAGTACGAGTTCCTCGCGCAAAATGTCTGGCACTCGGCCGCCTATGGCCAGAACATGGCCTATGACCACGGCCACCACGGCAATGCGATCCTGTCGCGATTTCCGATCCTGCACAGCCATAATCAGGACGTGACCCATCTCCAGTTCGAGAAGCGCGGCCTGCTGCACTGCCGGATCGAACTGCCCGACGGCCAGCCGGCGCATTGCGTCTGCGTGCATCTGTCGCTGTTCGGCTATTCGCGCCGCCGGCAGACGGCAGCCCTGGCCGACTACCTCGAAGCGGTTTCCGACGCCAAGGAGCCGCTGATCATCGCCGGCGATTTCAACGACTGGAGCAACCGTGCCGGCCACAAAATGGCACAGCGACTCGGACTGACCGAGGTATTCAGCGCCCCGGGGCGGCCGGGAAAGCCCGTCCGCAGCTTCCCTGCCGCATTGCCGATGTTCCGCCTCGACCGCATCTACGTGCGCGGCTTCGAGGTGCAGCGGACCGAAGTCCATTTCGGGCAGCCGTGGTCGGCGATTTCGGACCACGCGGCGCTGTCGGCCCACCTCGCACACCATGGACGCTGACTTTCTACCCGGAAACCAGATCAAACTGCTGAATTCGGGAAGCGAGTATTTCCCGGCCCTGCTTGCCGAAATCGAAGCTGCCCGATTCGAGATCCATCTCGAAACCTACATCTACGCCGACGACAAAATCGGCCATGAAGTCACGAATGCACTGTGCCGCGCGGCAGCGCGCGGGCTCCAGGTGCGCGTTCTGGTCGACGGCTTCGGCGCCCGTAATTTCGACCAGGATTTCAAGGAGCGCCTGGTTGCCAGCGGCGTCTTCGCCATGTCGTATCGCCCGGAGCTGGCACGTTTTCGCCTGCGTCGCCACCGCCTGCGCCGCCTGCACCGCAAACTGGTGGTGATCGACGGCCGCCTGGCTTTCCTCGGCGGCATCAACGTGGTCGACGACAACAACGCGCCGCCGGAAATGCGCCCACGCTTCGACTACGCAGTCCGCATCGAAGGACCGATATTGCGCCAGGCCCACCATGCCGTCAGGCACATGTGGGAGATCGTGTCATGGGCCAATTTCAAGCGCCGTTTCCGGCTGACGCGCAAGTTGCCCACCCAATCTGCCGAAGTCGGCACGCAGACAGCAGCTTTTCTGATCCGCGACAACATCCGCCACCGCAACGACATCCTGCACGCCTACATCAAGGCGATCGACGAGGCGCAGGAAGAAATCCTGATCGCCAACGCCTACTTCCTGCCCGGCGTCCGCTTCGGACGCGCGCTCCGCGCAGCGGCACAGCGCGGCGTCAGGATCATCGTCCTGATGCAGGGCAAGACCGATCATCCGCTGCTACGCTACGCGACGCAGGCGATGTATGCAGCGGCACTGGCGGCCGGCTTCCGGATCTTCGAATACGAGCGCAGCTTCATGCACGCCAAGGTCGCCGTCATTGACGGCCAGTGGGCAACCGTCGGCTCATCGAACATCGATCCGTTCAGCCTGTTGCTGGCCAAGGAAGCCAATGTCGTCGTCCGCGACCGGCATTTCGCCGGCGAGCTGCGCGCCAGCCTGAGCGAAGCCATTCAGATCGGCGCGCGCGAGATGTCGGCCGAGGAACTCACCCGCCAACCCCTCCATTCGCGCTTCCTGCGCTGGCTCAGCTACACCATCGTCCGCGCACTGGTCGGCATTACCGGCTATGGCCCGAAGCACTGGCGGGCGGACGAATCGAATCCGGATGCGAAGAAGTGATCACCGCAGGCATCTGGCGCTGAATGGCGGCAAATCTCCAGTGCCCGAAAGCCCAGTTCCAGATTTCCGCCACACTTGCCCGCACCAGTTCTTCGGGCGCCGGCTGGCCAAGAAAGCGCAGGGCGGCGACCAGTTCCGGCCCCGGCCGGTCAGCGCGCACCGCCGGCGCCCGCGACTGCTTCGACAGTTTCTCGCCGGCGGCATTGGTCGCCAGCGGCAGATGGGCGTAACGCGGCGTCGTATAACCGAGGCAGCGTTGCAGCCAGATCTGGCGCGGCGTCGAAGCGATCAGGTCGGCACCGCGCACGACATCGGAAATTCGCTGAAATTCGTCGTCGACCGCAACAGCCAGTTGATAGGCGTACAAACCGTCGGCCCGGCGCAGCACGAAATCGCCGACATCGCGTTCGAGATTCTGGGTCTGCCGTCCCCAAATGCGGTCATCGAAAGCGGCCTCCTCGTCGCGCACGCGCAGCCGCCAGGCCCGCACGGCACGCCCCGGCGGCAGGCCGCCACGGCAGGTTCCGGGATAGGCGAGGCCGCCATCGACCGCCGGGCGGATCGCCGAATCGGCGATCTCCTTGCGTGAACAGCCGCAGCCGTAGGCCAGCCCGGCTGCCTTGAGCTGTTCAAGCACTGTCGCGTAGGCATCGGAACGCCGGCTCTGCCACAAGACCGGACCATCCCACTCGAAGCCGAAGGCCTCAAGCGTCGCCAGAATATCGTCGGCCGCCCCCGGAACATTGCGCGGCGTGTCGACGTCCTCCATGCGCAGCAGCCACTCGCCGCCCCGGCTACGGGCGTCGAGGCAACTGCCGAGCGCAGCGACCAGCGACCCGAAATGCAGCGGGCCGGTCGGCGACGGGGCGAAGCGGCCACGGTAACGGGAAGCGTCTGCGGGCACGTCGATCAGGGGCGACAAGCGGAATTCATCGGCATCGGCGAATGATACCGTGTGCACTTCGCGATCCCGATCAGGCAGAATTCGCTTCAATGGAATTCCCTATCAGCCCGAAATATCTCAACCGCAATGCGCATTCTGGTCGTTGAAGACGACGTCATGATCGGCGCCAGTATCCGTACCGGCCTCCAGCAGGACGGCTACACGATCGACTGGGCGCGCGATGGCAAAGCCGCCGAACTGGCGACGACGACCAACGACTACGATGCGATTCTGCTCGATCTCGGGCTGCCCGGAAAATCGGGGCTGGATCTGCTCGCCCAGTGGCGGCGCCAGCAGAACACGGTACCGGTCCTCATCATCACCGCCCGCGATGCCGTCGATGACCGCATCACCGGCCTCGACGCGGGCGCCGACGATTACCTGGTCAAACCCTTCGACCTCAACGAACTGGCGGCGCGCCTGCGTGCCTTGCTGCGGCGGCGTGCCGGACGGGCGACACCGGTCATCGAGCACGGGCCGCTGACCCTCGACCCGGCAACCCACGAAGTTCGCCTCGCGGGCGAAACAGTCACCCTCTCCAACCGCGAATTCGCGCTGCTGCACGCCCTGCTGCAACAACCCGGCGTTCCACTCTCGCGCAGTCAGCTCGAAGACCGGCTTTACGGCTGGGGCGAGGAAATCGGCAGCAACGCGGTCGAGGTGCATATTCATGCCTTGCGCCGCAAGATCGGCAACGACCTGATCCGCAACCTGCGCGGCGTTGGCTACATGGTACCCAGGCAAACATGAACTCGATCCGCGGCAAACTCGTCCTCATTCCAAGCACGACGATGACCGACGTCATGCCGCTTGGGCGGCCCGCTTTCTGAAGACTCCAACGCCAATACGCCATGCGAAAATTAATCAGAAATTTCCAGTCTTACTGGCTGGCGGACGCCAGTTTCGTCACCTTGCTGATCATGCTCATTGCCGCAGTATTCATACTCCCGGTAATCATGGATATCAGTGGTCACGGCGTACTGCTGTTCAATATACTTTTGCTCAGCGTTTTCTTTTCAGGGATATTCTCGACACGCAGCGTGGGGCTCATAGCCGTCTCCGCAATACTGTTCAGCATTCACCTGACGTTGCGACTCATCCGTTTCGGAGATAACCCGTATTCATTCTTTGTTCTGGAGAATGTCATAGGCATCGCCAATGCGCTGGTTTTCATTTTTATCAACCTCCAGCTGCTGTTTCGCGATCAGATTGTGAATACTTACCGGATTGTCGGAGCGGTTAATGTTTACCTTTTGCTGGCGCTCATGGGGGCGCTGACTTTGGAGGTCATCCATGCCGCTACCGGCATTTCCTTGGGCGGTAATGTCGTGCTGAGCGGAAAGGACAATGACTATGTTCACTTCATTTACTTCAGCCTGGCTTCCCTGACTACTGTGGGCTTCGGAGACATTTATGCCGTGAGTACTTCCGCCAAGATGCTGGCCACTTTTTTATCCACGCTGGGCGTCCTGTTTCCGGCCATAGTCATCGCCCGCCTGGTCGGACTGGCTTCCAGCCGAAGCTGAGCGGCATTAAAAGGGGGCAGACCGGTAACGTACATCACCGAGCGCGATATCTGATCCGGGTTGCGCGTTACACGGTCACGTCGTCAGAAGACTATGCGGACAATTCCCCGACGAGAACGCTCCGTGGCAGCACCGAGATCGCCATGTGCTCAGCCACGCTGTAGAGGCGCCGCAGCCGGTCGAGTATCTCGAGTTGCACACGGAGCTTGAGCAGGCGATCCGGTTCGTTGCCGGCGAGACGCACGGCCTGTTGCCGGTGGAACTCGGAAGTGAGTTTCAGGATCGGATCGCGATTCGCGACGACGGTCTGAGCTGCCTGCTCGTCCTGCTCCACCAGCGCCCGCAGTGCGGACTGCGCTGACGCCTGTATCGTCTGGAACAGCCGCTCCAGCAAGTCGGTCGTCTCCTTCGAAGGGGTGGTATTCGCTTCCTTCAGGGTCTGGGCCAGCGGGATCAGTTCGCGGCTGAGCGCCGCGCTCATGTTCTCGATTTCGCCGGTGGCCGCGACCAGCCGCGCATGCTCGTCGGCTTCGGCGTCGCTGAACTCGGCACGCCCGACCTGCTGCAGGTAGCCGAGTACCGCCTCGCGCAGCACCACGATCCGGTCATGCTGCCGCGAAAGTTCGCCGAGACCCCTGGATTCGAGGACCGACCTGACCTCGCCGAGCATGCCTTGGGCCAGTTCCGCCATGTGCCCGAGCTCCATCCGCGCCCGCTCCAGAGCCATCGACGGCACCTGGATCAATTCGTCGTCGAGATATTTGGGGCGGATGATTGCCTTTTCCTCGACCGGCCGGTCCGGGATGATCTTGATGGCCATCGTCGCAAACAACCCGGCGAACGGCAGGAAGATCAGCGTGTTGGCAGTCGCCCAGATGGTCGCGGCATTGGCGATCTGGCGCGGCACCTCCTCGGCGAGCCGCTCCACACCCTGCAGATGCGCGGCCACCGGCGAAATCATCTCGGCGAGTCCCGCGAGCTGAGCGATGAACGGCAACCAGATCACGGCACCCAGCACATTGAACAGGACATGCACAGCGGCCGCGCGCTTGGCATCCCGTGGCTTGCCGATCGCGGCGAGTATCGCCGTGATCCCGGTTCCGATCTTGGCCCCAAACAGGATCGCGATACCTGCCGGCAGGGAAAGCAGCCCCTGGGTCGCCATGACGACCGAAAGACCGATGGTTGCCGAGGACGACTGCACCAGTGCGGTGAACACCGCGCCGGCCAGCATCCCCAGCACCGGATTCTGCAAGGATTGCAGCAGTTGGGCGAAGCCCTCGTGCGTGCGCAGCGGCGCCATGGCCGAGCCCATCGCCGCCATGCCGTAGAAAATCAGACCCAGTCCCATCAGCATGGCGCCATAGTGGCGTACGACACCCTGCTTCCAGACGAAGCTCATGAAAAACCCGATGGCGATCAGCGGGTAGGCTAGGGCGGTTGTATTGAACGCCACGATCTGTGCCGTGACCGTGGTACCCACATTGGCCCCGAAGATCACCCCGACCGACTGCACCAGGGTCATGATCCCGGCACTCACGAAACCCACCACGAGAACCGTGGTCACCGACGAAGACTGGATCACCGCGGTAACGATGGCGCCGGTGATGGCACCCAGAACTGCGTTACCGGTCAGTTTCGCCAACAGCGCATTCATCTGCTGACCGGCGGCGGCCTTCAACCCGTCGGTCATCTTCTCCATGCCATAGAGGAAGAGTGCGAGTCCGCCGAGCAGCTCGATAGTCATCGTCAGGGGGTTGAGTTCAGTCATGATCGGCCTCGCTGTGACTGGGACCCATACTACAACAAAGAAGAATAAGGATAAAAGGGCAGGAAATTCAATGCCATTTTCCCTGTCCGGGAGCCAACTGCGTCGTGCCTGAGGCTGTTTGATGCGCACTCGTTGGTTGGGGGGTGGTATCCACTCCTCCGGACATGGCGTTAGAATCCTTGCCCATTGGCAATCCGGAATATCAGGCGTGACCCGCAATGCGACTTCTGGTGGTTAAGGACGATCCGATGATCGGCGCCAGCATCCGTACCGGCCTCCAGCAGGACGGCCACACGGTCGATTGGGCATTACCTGGTCAAACCCTTCGGCCTCAACGAACTGATCCGCAAACTGCGCGGCGTTGACTACATGGTACCCAGGCAAACATGAACTCGATCCGCGGCAAACTCGTCCTCTTTCTGACCACGACGATGACCGTCGTCATGCTGCTTGGCGCCTGGGCGACCTACAGCGCGGCAAACGAGGAAGCCAACGCCATCTTCGACTACCATCTCGAACAAATCGCACTGGCGCTGCGCAATCAGGCTTTTCTCGGTGGCAAGGAAGATCTGGTCGGCGAAAAAAGCTTCGAGTTCGTTGTCCGCGTCTGGGACCGCAATGGCCTGACTATCTATTCTTCTGGCCCCTACCGTGCGTTGCCCGACACCGTCCGCCTCGGTTTTGCCACCGAACAGACGAGCGAGGGTGCCTGGCGGGTCTATGCCCTGCAGCATCGTGGCGAGATCATCGCCGTCGCCCAACCGACCAGCGTCCGCGCCCGCCTCGCGGCAGCCGCCGCCCTGCGCACCCTGACCCCGTTCATCGCCTTGCTGCCACTCATCGCGATGTTGATCTGGGTCATCGTCAGCCGCGCCCTGCGCCCGCTGACCGGGCTCGCGCACTCGGTCAGCACGCGCACCCCGGAAGCCCTCGAGCCTTTCAGCGAACGCGGCGTCCCGGACGAAGTGCGGCCGCTCGTGCAGTCGCTAAACGGGCTCCTGGCGCGTTTGCAAACAGCGAGTCAGGCGCAACGCGACTTCATTGCCGATGCCGCGCATGAATTGCGTACCCCGCTGACCGCGCTGCAGTTGCAGCTCGAACTCCTGGAACGTGCCGCCAGCGAAAGCGACCGGACAGCAGCGCTCGGCGATCTCAAACAAGGTCTGGGACGCTCGATACACGTCGTCCAGCAACTGCTGACACTGGCCCGCAACGAACCGGCTGCCGACCAGCGCGCACCGGCCAGCGTCGCGCTGCCGGACATCATGCGTCAGGTCGTCGCCGACCATTCGACACTGGCCGAGGCGAAGGCAATCGACCTTGGCATCAGTGCGCTCGACCCGGGTGCCGTCGTCATCGGCGATAGCGAGGCGCTGCACACCCTGCTCGCCAATCTGGTCAGCAACGCGTTGCGCCATGCCCCCAAGTCGGGGCGGGTCGACGTCAGTTGCGGCATCGATAACGGCATAGCCTGGCTGGAGGTCGCCGACAACGGTCCGGGAATCCCGGTCGCCGAGCGCGATCGGGTTTTTGACCGCTTCTACCGGCGCAGCGGTCAGGATGCAAGCGGCAGCGGACTCGGCCTGTCCATCGTCCACAGCATCGTTCAGCGCCACAACGCCGAAATCCGGCTCGACGACACGCCCGGCGGCGGGCTTCGGGTGCGCGTCACTTTTCCCGGAACAATCCGGACACCTGACAACTGCGCCGAACGAGCCTGATCGCTGCCGGCGCGCCGGCAATTCCGAATTTCGAATCTGATCTTAAGTTTGTCTTAAGTTTCGCCAAGGCATGCTCTTGCCGTCAGCAGGCAATTGCCTGCCCAAAATCAGAACAGGAGAACGCCATGAACATCAATGGACTCAAACTGACGGTGGCGGCAGTCGCCGTTGCGTCGGCGCTGACCGGTGCCTACACGCTTGGCCATGCCAATACGAGTGCTGCAC
>Ga0209310_1000194_pt1 | contig 87231 bp, 92 predicted proteins | sample AD_UKC030_MetaG_FD_184415 | JGI IMG/M metagenome (GOLD analysis project Ga0209310, IMG submission 184415) | Active sludge microbial communities of municipal wastewater-treating anaerobic digesters from USA - AD_UKC030_MetaG (SPAdes) (version 2) | ecosystem: Engineered > Bioreactor > Anaerobic >... | reverse complement strand
TCTATTCCATCGAGACTAACAAGAGAATTATTAAAGCAATGTAACTCTTTAAGATTTATCAAGTTTTCTATTCCATCGAGACTAACAAGAGAATTATTAAAGCAATGTAACTCTTTAAGATTTATCAAGTTTTCTATTCCATCGAGACTAACAAGAGAATTATTAAAGCAATGTAACTCTTTAAGATTTATCAAGTTTTCTATTCCATCGAGACTAACAAGAGAATTATTAAAGCAATGTAACTCTTTAAGATTTATCAGGTTCTCTACTCCCCCAAGACTGGTCAGAGAATTATTATAACAAGATAACCTTTCAAGATTTATCAGGTTCTCTACTCCCCTGATACTGACGAGAGAATTATTATAACAATATAACTCTTTAAGATCTATCAAGTTCTCTACTCCATCGAGACTGGTTAGAGAATTATTAGAACAATTAATTTCCTTTATGGTTAGCGGATCTCTATCTCTATATTTATCTCTGAACCAATCACCAAATGTATATTTTCTTGGAGTGTCCTCGCCCCAAGGATCATCTTCTAGATCAAATTGCTCGTATAATTTCAAGTGTTTCATTTTCAATTATATTTTATTGTTAAAGTGTGTGGAAAGAAAAGTGTGTCGTTCTCCGAGAAACTACAATTTTCTTTTGATAATATTTTACTTTCAAAAATTTCATTCGATAATAAGTCATTCATATCCGATTTGTTTTTAAAAAATAAAATTATTTCTTCATTGAATTCATCATTTATAACTACATCATAATCTTTTGGCCGAATACCCAAGGTTTGTAAAAACCGCCCAAAATCATCATCACCAATAAAATCTATTGCCCAGGTTGTCATGCATTTAAGATTTAGTTGATTTAATATATCTTTTACAACATCAGATATTTCAGATGGAGATAATTTTTTTTCATAATTTTCTTCTCCCCAAGGATCATCATTATCAAATTGTTCGTATATCTTTAAATGTTTCATATTTTTGTCTTTTTTAAAATGGCACAAAGAAATTTTCAGGTATATTGAAATTGAATTTTTTAAAAAAACCAATATTATCTTCATAATCCCCATGATATCCTAGATTAAATAAATATTTAATAGATTCATATAAATATTCTTCTGTATTCTTATTTATAATGACTTCAGTTCTATCATCATCCGGATTCCATGTACTGCTACAATACATTATTATGTTATCTCTTTCATCCTTATGTACCCAGAACCAACTATCGGCTTTTTCAGGGTGATGGAGTATGAAAGTAATAGACTCTGAATGATCTTCACCAAATTCGTCTGTGTGCTCCTCAGTATAAATTAAATGATGTATAAATTTTATGTTTTTTAATGCTTCATAAATTTTTTTTATTGATGTTCCAGATTCTTCTCCCCAAGGATCATCATCTTCTGGATCAAATTGTTCGTATATTTTTAAATGCTTCATATTTTTATATGTCTTTTAAAATTCTCCTTCATCTGTTTTTTTGTTTCTAAATTCGTGTTTAATGACTTTAAATTTGCCATTTTTTAATATAGCAACAACAGCTCGATCTTCATAATCCCAAGGAATCCTATCATAAACACGCAAAGCATGATCTTTTGAACTATAAACGAGAGCTGTTTTTGACAATCTTCTTATATCATCTTTAGTAAGAAGACTTCTAGATTGAATAACAATAACATATCCTTCAACATTTTCATCTTCTTTTTTTTGAATATCTTCGCCCCAAGGATCATCTTCATCGAATTGCTCATATAATCTTATGTGTTTTAAATTTTCAGTTATTTTCACTGGTTCTATTTTTTGAATTTCAACGGGCGCTTCTGGCTCGACTTTATCTTTTCTAACCACACTTTCTTTTATTTTTATGTCATAAAATTCACCACCTCTTATTTCACCTCCTGTTATTTCGCCTTTCAAAAATCTACCATTGAATATGAGACCATCTTTAAATATTCCATTATACCAAGTACCATTATACCAAACACCGCCTTCCCAACTACCTGATTTCCACTGCCCATCACGAAAAACTCCATATATCCATGATCCATTGAAAAAGACACCAGAATTGAATATGAGATGCCCTTTCAATATCTCAATTCTGGCATTCTCTACTTCGCAATCTAAAAACCAATTAAATTTATTTTTTATCAGAATTTCATCAATTTTATATGTTTCTGTATAGATCCTATCTTCATATTTTAACTCTTTATACCTTTTCATATTTAATTTTATAATTTTTTATTTATATATTAATTTTTTCATCTAACAGTTGAATAGAATATCTTATTTGACTTCTTGAAAAATTTTTTTTCTCTTCTCTTTATATTGTCATATATTATTTTTAAGAAATTTTTAAAGTCTGTATCATATTTACTCAAATAATCTGGTATTCTCATTCTAAAAGATTTATAATTTTTTTCACACTCTTCTACAAATTCTTTTGGTATAGTGTCCAAATCAACTTTTATATTGTTATTTTTTAATTCGCCCACAATTTTATTATATAATGTTTCAAAATCTATTTTTGTTATATTTTCCACATCTTTAGAAGTAGTAGATATATCTTGTTTTTTTATACCTGGTTTGTCAGCCGAGAATTCACTCATTTTAGATAAAAATTCATTATAAGAAAATAAATAATAATGGACATCTAATATGTCATCTAAAGTCGAACTCTTTTTTCCATATTTTAAACTAATATCATTTAAAATATTTGTAAAAATTGCCTTCCCCCAAACTTCTTTTGGATCATAATTCTTTTTAAGTAATTTGTATCCATAATAAATGTGTTGTAGTTCGTGTCTAATAGTTCTTTGAGTTTCTTCTTTTAAAAATTGTGTTTCTATAACGTTTTTATTAACTCTAATAAATATTTCCATTTCTTGATATATTTTCCCTCTATATAAAAAAGCATGATCCGCATGTTTTGCATATCTTTTTTTTCTAAATGAAAAAGCCATGCCTCCAACTCCGTTATTATTACCGATATTAATTTTTAATTTTAAAACTAAAGAAGCTAAAGGAAAATCTTCATTCTTGGGTATATTTGGATCAATATCATCGAAATGAATAACAAATTCATCAGCGTAATTTGCCATACCTTTTCTATTAAGCCACCAATCAAACTTTTCCTCAATAAATTTAACCAAATATCTTTCAATCGGTAATAAAGAATCCGCAAAACCATATTTTTCATTAATAAAATTGTCAAAACTAATAATCATCTTCCTTCTATATATTAAAAAAATATTTTAATTACATGAAAAAAATTATCATATTCAGTCATAACTATTTATATAATAATTGGAAAACTGTCATTGAAGAGCAACTACAAAAATTATTGATGTCTGATTTATATTTATATTCGACTGAAATAAATTATTGTGTTTATTCGGAAGAAGATGCTACTTATAGTGAGTTTTTAGAAATAATAAAAAATTACGATAGTCTAAACAAAATAAACATAATAAGACACTCTGTTAATGAGCATGAGGTTGAAACGATTTATTACTTACAGCAAAGAGTTAATTCATTAGAAGAGGATTACAATGTTTTATATTATCATACAAAGGGAGTTACATCAGAGTTGAATCATTCTGATCAAGATGTTAATATGGATTGTGTTACATCTTGGAGGCATTTATTAGAATATTTTAATATTGAGCGGTGGAGTTATTCGATTGACAGGTTGGAATATCACGATATATCAGGAGTCCTATATATAGGGGATTCAGGGCAATATTATCAAAATTATTATTCTGGTAATTTTTGGTGGGCGAGATCCAGTTATATAAAAACATTACCAAATATAAAAGAAGTATATGCTAAACAACTAATCGAAAATAGTGATCTTGGTAGAATGATGTGCGAAAAATGGATTGGCATGTCACCACACAACTGGTTTTCTTTTTATTCACAAGATATAGTCAATATATACACAACATTTTTTGAAGAAAAATTATATAAAAAAACCATAGAAAAAAAAGATATTTTAATAATAGTAGATGGTTATATAAATTCCGATGTGAAAGAAAAAATGATGATAGATTGTATAAACAGTTTTAAAAAAACAGACTGTAAAGTTATGAGCATATCTCATAATACTTTATCAAAAGAAATACAAAATATATCAGATTATGTGTTCACGGATAAATCTAATGTTTATTTTAAAAATAATAATAAAAAAGGAATAAAAACATTCACAACAACAGATAAATTTTTAGTTGAAAACTATTTTAAATCAGAGTTATACACACATGTACCAAATGTGTTGATTGGAATTTATAACGCCGTTCAAACAGCAAAAATGCTCGGTTATAAATATTTTTTCTGTACGAGTTATGACTTCATTTTAGATGAAAAAGATATTGATAAATTCAATGACATGATAAAACATCTTTATATAAAAGAAGGAGTTTTCTTTGGTAGTAAAATACCCGAACAAAATGAAGTTTTTCTATCTACACACACCTTATGTTCGTGCGATTATTTTTTAAATAATATATTACCAATAAAAAATGAAGATGATTGGTGGAATAATTGCTCTATGTTAGGAAATGAAACGTATGCTATAGAAATATATTTGGGAGCGAATTTAAAAAATAAATTAAAGGATATAAAAATTTTAAATTTTGAGGCTTCTAAATATTTTACAAATAGTAACACAAATCTAATATCTTCTGGTCCAATGGTTAGTGTCGTTAGAATGCTTGATAAATTAAATAATAGATTTTACCCAAATATCATAGCATTTGTTTATAATTCTTATCAAATATACAATGAATTTGAATCAGTTAAAATCAACGTATATAAAAAGGAAAATGAAAATTGGACAAATGTTTTCAGTTTAAATGAAACAATAAAAGATGGAAATTTACATTTTACTTTATTTGAAATGGAATATAATATTGATTATAAAATCATAACATATGACACAAAGATGGATAAAGAAAATGTTTTTATAGTTAATACAAATAACATCAATGAGATAGATAAATTTGGATATATGAAACTATTTCAAAAAGAATAAACAATTTTCATAAAAATTCTTGTCACCAACACATCTAGATGACAATTATATCTATTTTTATCTCATCATCAATAATATCTAAAATATCTTTTTCGGATGTTCCTTTAAAATTTTTGAAAAGAATTATGTGTTTCATATTTTTATATATATAAATATGTTTATCAAAAAATTTGAATCTTTTAGTGAAGAATCCTCCATAGAGAGAACATATTCATATTCTAAAATATGTTTGGATGACTATTTAACAGAATATGATAATATATTCAAACACAGATATAGAAATTTAAAAAATGGTGAAATTAAAGAACTGGAAGAAATATTTAATAAAAAATTAATTTTTGAAGAAGGAGATAGCCTCAAGATTTTTAATCCAAATGATTTTCGTGTTGAGCAAATAACACTGAAACAAACTCCAAAAATAAAAAGAAATATTTATAAAGATAAAAAGGGTGGAGAATATATAAAATTTATTCATAAAAAAAAGGCTGGATATGCCTATGCTTGGCCAAAAAGGAAAAAAGCAAATGATGAAGAAGAAACCTATTATTTAATGCCAGTTCCAGATGTATTAAAAATATATGACATTGAAGAGTTTTTAATTGATTTAAATTCAAAGAATGATAATTCTAGATGTATAATATCCGCTTTTGATCATTATGATGAACAACACACATTTGATGTTAAAAATTTTAGATTTGTTTACGAAGAAAGAAGAAAAAATATTTTTTTAATAGATATAGATATTCAAAGAGTTTATGATATTGAAATGTCTCTTCCAATAGAGTTTTATTCGAGTAAAAGCGTTAATTTAGAAGATGATCCCTGGTGTGAAGAAAATTGGGACTAAATGAACTACTACTACACTAAAGATGTAGTAGTTTCTACGCCACAAGCACAATGTAACCATTCACTTTGAGTGACGCTGGGTTGGTTCCTCAACCCTATTTTTTTTATATTCATAGCGGCATTTATATTTCTATCGTGTTCTAGCCGAACTACTGTGCCGTCTTTCAAGATGGTTTCCCACCTATCAAACTAGTGATCACCCTTGATGTGCTAGATCTCGGATTTATTCACCTACCCCTTATTAATCAACGAAATAATGTGTTGGATGTTGTCTGAAGCCGGTGTCCCCACCCTTATTTTCTCCCTTCGGTTCCCCCTTTCGAGGCCGTTAAAGAAGATTATCCTTTCCAAAGGTTCAAACATCACATTTTCTCGTCTGTTTCCGCTATAAGCGAAACCATCGGTTAGCCGATGAAAACGAGGCTTGCTTAGATGGACCCGTTTCAGGGCGATAGAGTTGTGGATACCTCTACCTTTCGACACATTACTGTGTCATATCCACGTTGCTCCCCCGTAGGGGGCAACCAGTTCCAAGCGACTGTTAATATCTTTACAAAATATCAAAGAACTTATTGGCACTCAGTGAAAGTTTCGCTCTTCCATTATCACTCTTGTGACTAACCTCTACTAGTGAGGACTGAGTATATTTTGAATGCTTTTTAGCTTGCGGTGGCTGACACATTTTTCAGTGACAATTTAAATGCGAAGGAAACCTAGCCTCACTTTCCTCACATACCATCGCGGCCGACTAGACCTGAACCTTTAACTAAAAAGACATTCAAAGAACTTAATTTCATTTTTTTTTTCAAATAACGATGCAAAAGTATAAATTATATCTCAAATAAAAAAATAGTTTTAAAAATTTTTTTTATTTTTTTTTTAGCACCCTCTTGTCTTACTACTGGACGGTACTTCGGGACGAACCTTTCTAGCCACGTAGCTTTCATAGTAAGAGTAAGGTCTAGCTGAGCGCTCATTCGTGTTGTAGAGATTTACTAATTCATAGATTTTGTCAGTATTTAGCCTTCCCTCTCTGAGGCAATTTTATTCCTTGCTCAAGGGAACAACACGTATAGGATTACTCCGAGTTTTTGTATCCGTTATTCACGTAGTGGATGCAATTACATACCTAATCACATAGGTCTTTTGCCACATTGGGACGTATAACCGATTCTTTGCACACACCCCATTAGTCATATTTCATTATCACAATGAACGTTCGTTACCTACAGACGTCAGATGTGCCTACAAAATTAAACCACAACCCCTTATGGTTTACTCATCCTGTCAATTCAGGATTTATCATCTTTTTGTGAATATGCATTATGCAACATGATTATAGTGCGGTGCAAGCCCACTCTCTATATTCACAAAGGATCAATGTTTAGCCTAAGTTGTGTAAGTTAGCCAACGAATTGTTAAAAACAATGGGACTTCTGTTGTATCATACATCTTTCATAGCGGCTCCCCAAGCTCAAAATGTCATTATTAACAAACAACAACTTTAAATTTTCATTTCAAAAAATCAAAGAACTTTTTCAAGGCTCTGAGGTTCACGCAGCGAATACCCTCGACTTAGCCCTACGCTGCGTTACGGGCACCTTGATTTTGTAGCGGATAGTGGCTCTGCCCCACTGATCTTGAGGTTATGAATCTCACGAGATGACTGACTTCTCCAATCCGCGATATATTTTCAATTTCATCAATGAACGGCGACGATTAAAACGATACAAAAGTACTACAAGTTTTTTAAAAAAAAAATATTTTAGAAATTTCTTAGCTGGATTAATATATATTAACTAAAAAATGTCATTTTTTTCCATTTTGGATTATTATTTATCTATGAAGTTTAAAAAAGTTTATTTTTTTTTCAATCAATTTAAACAAGTCTTCACCATAACAATTTGTTGAATCTGTTATATACATATTTTTTTATATCTTTTGATATGTTTTAATTTGTTTTATTTTTATCAATCCAATCCAATTTCACTAGAAACATACACAGTTTCTAACATATCATTTAATTCAGATATAACTGATATCACCAGGTAGAAATTCCACCACTTCCGCCATCAGGTTTCGGGTCATTATCTATATCGTCATCATTAGGAGAAGGATACTCACCTGTTTGGTCATCATCAGTTAAAGCAGCTGCTATTAAAGCAGATATTCCGAGTAACTCTAAAAACATAATAACTCCTTTCTTTTTATTATTATATATTAAATTATATTTTAATTTGTTTTATTTTCGACAACTTTCTTTTGAAAAAATTCATCAATAGATGGTATAACTTCTTTCGGCACTTCACTTGAATATAACAGCTCAACTTTACTTTCGCCATTTGTTGGCATCACAACATTAACAATTTCATATTTTTCCTTTATTCCATCAGAAAATAAACTGTTATATTTTTTGGTCATTTTATCAATTTCTTCTTCAGAATCAACATTAACATAATATGAAAGAATCAACAATTCCTTTTTCTGTTTCGTCATGGGTAGTAAAATGGGTATTCGTGCCCGAGAAGGATTCGTTTTATATTCTTCAAACTCAGATGGACTCATTATTAAAGAGTGCACCAAAGCTCCAGTTTTGGTCTTGTTCTTTATGGTGTTGATTAAAATATCGCCTTTCCTAGATCTATCTAAAAAAGTGTTAATTGTAGAATTATACATTGTATCAATTTTTCCTATAATCCCAACATCATTTGACTCACCTATAGCCATATATTGGCCATAAACATCTTTTGTCAATTTAATAGAATCGCCATTTTTAACCTTTGCTAATTCATCTAGACTTACCCAAGTCAATTTGAAAAAATATTCATCCATTTTCTAACTATTTTTTAATTGTTACTAATTTCTTCTATTTGTGAAAAACCATATTCTTTATTTATATTAATCACTCTATCAAATCCTGTCATATCAAAATTTGAATGATTAACTATTATGATATTTATTTTGTTTCTTACTGAGAATTTTTTCAATACCTTTAATATTAGATTTATGTTTTCTGGATCTACCGAAGCAAAAACTTCATCCATAAAAAGTATGTTTGTTTTTTTATTCATTTTTAAAATCATTTCCATATAAGAAAGAGCTATGGCTATGTTTATTTTTCTCGCTTCGCCAGTAGATAATGTTTCTATATGGACTTCTTCATATCTATCTTTTATTAGTGCATCAAATTGATTATTTAATTTAACATTATGAGTCGCTTCCAATTCTACTAAATAATCTGATAAATGTTCGTTTATTGGATCAACAATAGTATCTATAATTCCCTGTCTTATACCCCTTTCTGACAAAACATTCAATATTTTTTCCAATCTTATAATTTTATCGTTTATAATATCTAATTCTTGTTTCGTATTGGTAATATCATTTTCTAATTTTTTTATATTTTTATTTATTTCAGTAACAGAAGTAGAATCGATATTACTATTATCATATTGCATTTTCAAATTACTCAACTCTAGTTTTATTTTGCTTAATTCTAAATTTTTTTCATCCAGCAAAGTTAATATATTTTTTCTTTCCCTATTCTTATTTATAGTTTCTTTTTTTAAATTTGAATGTAAACTTTTAAATTCTAATAATTCTTTTTGTTTGATAGAGTATTCATCATTTAAATTTTTATGTTCTTTTTTATGAAAATCTGTTATCAGGTCTGTTCCACATAACGGACAATGCCCGTTTTCAAATATTTCTAATTTTTTAAACAAATCATTTATTTCAAAATCATCTTCAAATAATTTATTTTTTTGAGCTTCCAGCACCTTTGCACCGCTTCTTATCGCATCATTCAGCGGTTTTAATTCATATTTTAATTCGGATATATCTTTTTTTAAATTATCATAAACTCCCTTCAACTGAAGCATTTTTTCTTTAATTTCAATTTTTGTTGATATCTCTTTTGATTGTTCGATAATATTATCAAGACTTTCTTTATAAGAAGATATCATATTTTCGTCATATATTATTCTGTTTTCTAATTCTTCTTTCTGTTTATAAATCGGTTTTAATATTTCCTTTGTGATAGACAAATAGTTATCAAATTCATCCAGATTAAAGAGTTTGTTTAAAAGCTTTCTTTTAGTTTCGGCATCTAAATTAATAAAATTCGCGAAATCCGCCAAATTTAATGATACTAAAGATTTATAAGTATTATATTCCAGTCCTATTATATCGTCTTTTTCTTGTTGGGTCATCAACTCAAACTTATCTGTCATATCAACATCATCCTTTAAGAACTTTATACCTTTTGGAGCGAGTTTTCTGTTGATTACGATATTGTTTCCCAACCAGTTATAAAAATTGATTTCTACTTCCAGATTTTTATTAAAACGATTTGGAAGGACATAAGTGGGAACTCTTTTTATATTTTTTCCTCTAACTATATTAAATATCGAAAAATCAATAGATTCCAACAAACTACTTTTACCTTTACCATTCTCTCCCCGTATTAAGATCAATTCCCCATCATTAGAAAATTTTAGCGTTTGCATATTATTTCCATAACTTTTAAAATTTCTTAGGGATATACTATTGATTATCATAACACTTCGAATAATTTTCCTAAAATGACATCTCTTTTAAAGTTCTGGAATTCTTCTTCGGTCATTATGGCGGAACTGGTCAATTTATTTATAACAATAACTTCATTATCAACAATATGGATGGTCATTAAAACTTTACTCCATAATGTTATATTATAATTAAATCCATCAAGCCCGCCTCGACGAAGAATCGGAACACTATTTTTATCTATTCTTATAGGCAAAAGTCTTGGATTTTCTTTTCTAGTTTTCCAATATCTCTTTTTTATAATAGATAAAAAAAGCATTTTTATTACATCATCTTCATCAATATCTATAAACTCTGGAAATTTAGCCAAAAATTTAAAATAACTTATATTTTTCATTATTTTAATATATGACGCAAGAAGACTTTTGTTTTAAATTGATTATGCTTCTCTAACCTCGAACCCCAATTTACGAAAATAATTTTTCATTTCCGATAGAGTTTTCTTCCCAAAATAGATTAGAGACCCCTCGCTACCATCATCCCAGTCTCCTTTTGCGGCGGCAGCAATATCTGGATATAAATCTAAGATATGATTATCTATCAACGCCCCATCTTTTTTTCTAAAAAATGCAATTTCTATTTCAGATCCGGGTTTGTCAACCACAATTTCATCACCATCATCATCAAATGACAATATTATCACATAAGTATTATTTCTATCCCTGTCGCCATATACATCATCATCTCCATCATCATATCCTCCGCCATCGTCGTCAAATTCAAAATCTATTAGTTCGCCATTTTCATCTATATAGGCTTCTTTTAAAAAATCTTTAAATGTTTTTTTCATATTTCTTTATTTCTTTTTAAAATTGTATAATTGATCATTTTTAATAAGACTATCGTTCAATTTTGTTAAATCCAAATAGTATGTTGAATCATTGCCATAGATCTCAACTTTATTTTTCAATTCAGTTTTCTGTTTCTTTTTATCATCTTCTAGACTTCTAGCATGTCTATATCCAAGCATACAAATTATAATGGCTATAATTTCTAAAGAAGCCAAAGCGAGTCCAATTATAAATCTTTCATTTTCTAAATAAAACATTTTTTTTGATTTCTTGACAACAATATCTTCACCCCAGGGATCTCCATCTTCTTCGACATTCGTATTTTTGGCCTCCCTATTATTTCTTATAAAAGATATTATTTTCCTTAATAAAAATTTAGAATATAAGAACATAAAAAGAAGTGGTATTGTTGAGATTATTGTTAAACAAACATAAACTAACGTATCACCAAATGATTCATTTTGAATTATTAATTTATCGTCTATTTTTTTATCCACATCTTTTAGTATCGAAGGTATGTTTATGCTTCTACCAATAAAGAATTTTTTAAATATCCTTGGGAGGTCTATATATTTTTTTATCCTAATTTTATCACTATGATTATCTAATATGTATTGAACGACATCAATTATTTCTTTCTCAATTGTTGAACCAAAATCAACACCTTCTTTAATAAAATTATTATATGTATTTATGTATTTCATCGTAATTACTATATATTAAAAAATAAAATAATAATTTTAATATATAGTAATATGATACTAGATTTTAAAACATATAAATTATTCGAAAGTCTTCCGCGTCAATCTACGGTGGATCAATTAAAAAGAATAAGAGAAGAGATTAAAAAATCTCGAGATATCAAAATTGGTCCAGTGGCAATAAAAAATGGTGGCGGAGATATTGGAGATAAAGTTACCAGTGATTTGAAAAAACATCAACAAAATAATTTGTTTTGGTGGGATAATCCAATAGATAGAAAAATAGACTCTTATGAAGATTTTATTGAAAATGATAATAAAAAGGGTCTAGGCTACGTTTAAACACTAAATCTTTCTTTGATATTTTTTCTGAGTTCTGTGAGTTCATCTATTTGTGCTTGGTCAACTATGTTATTTATAACATATTCCAATATTTCTATTGCCCCGTATAGGTATTCTTTATCAACATTGTCTGGTATATTAAATATTGGAGAAAACCTCTTCGAATAATGACACGCTGAATTGAGATCCCCTCTTTTATTTCCTTGCTTGAACTTTAATGGTTTTTCTTCTTGTGGAAAAAGAACAAAATTTGGATCCTTATCATACTTTTCCACTTCACGCAGTCTGTCATCGAAAGTCGAAGTATCGCCTGATAAATCGCGCAACTCTGAGATAAATTTTTTATATTGTTCTATTTCCTTGGTTCTTTCTTCTTTTTCTCTTTCCCAATTTCTAATTTTATATTTGTATGTATCTAATTCTGTATCAAGTTCATCAACAAGTTGCCCGTGATCATTCCAATCGTATCCTGAACCAACAATAAAAAACATTTGATATAAAACTTTCATTCTGCCATATTTTTTGTCGAATAATGTTGGATACATTTTTATGCAAGATTCTATTTCTTCATCCAAATTACATATAACATAATTCTTTAAATGGAGATCAGCATATGGATCGAAGTCTTCTTGCCAGGGATCTTCATCATCAAATTGCTCAAACAATTTTAAATGTTTCATATTATTTCACCAAGTTTTCTTTTATTCGATTCTAATAATTTCTTTCTTGCTAGCGTCTGGTCTTTTAAATATTCTGCCTTCATTAAAAGATTCAAAATTCTCTATATTTTTCATATTATTTCGCCGTTGGCATTTTTTATTTTTTTGCATCCATATTCATCACACAACTTATTTATCTTTTTTATTACATTATTCAGAGACTCTTGTTCTTCAAAATTTTCGGCTCTCATCAAATCCGATTTTTCATACACGTATTCAAAAAGTTCTTTCATACGTTGTTTGTCTTCTGCTCGACTTAGCTTGCTAAAATTATATAAATATCTATCTAACAAGCCTATATATTCTGTATCTTTCATATTTTTTCCATCATATCTATCTATCATATCTTTCAAATTATTCAATCTTTCGATATAATTTGGAAAAATTAAACTTTCTAAGTTCATCTCATCATTCTTTTTTTCAAATTGATTAAATTTCAATAACATTTATATTTGAATTTATTTTTATATTATATATTTAATTTTAGATCGCATTTTTTTAATATATATAAAATAAAATGAAAAACTTGGTTTGAGTACAGATATAAGCAAATTAATATTTTTTAACAAAGACGGGTATCCATATAATTTTCAATATGATGAAACAAATAAAATATGGAACGGAAAAATATTTTTTGAAGAAAATTCATCAGATACATTTAGAACATTATGTGTTTATTTATTTGAAAATGTTCCAGCATATGATATATATAGTGAATTCTCTTTTCATCCATCCGAATTATTTAATTACAGTGGTTTAACTTTTGTTGGACAAACCTATACTGGCGAAACATTATCCGGCATCACACGAGTGAATAGTAGCCAGCTTTTTTATTCAAAATGGATAAGAGGAGTTGATTTCGATAAAAAATTTCCAGTTGGTACGGTTGTTAAATTTGATAATGTCACTGGAACTGGAAACAATGATTTTTATAGTGGACTGACATTTAATGTTTTAGGAACACAGAAAAACGCTTTTCTAATATGTACAGAAACTTGTAATTCTGGATTTACTTTTGAGTTGAGTGGGGGAACTGTATCCAGTTTAAATACAATAAAATATATAAATTATACTGATTTTGATTTTACGGGGCTTACTTATTATCCAGGCAAACTATTATCTATTATTAATTCTGAAAATAACGACGGCATATATACCTACGTCACTGGGACAACATTAGCACACTTACTATCAGTGTCTTTACTCGATACAAATGTCAAATCCGAGCTAAAAATAGAATTTGATCTTTTAACACAAAGACCCGAGTTATATGAAGGAATGACAACTATAACATATAACACCAATGATCCGAACGATTTAACTGGAACGACTATAAAATTCCATAATGGTATAAATACAAATATTGATTTCGTTAATACTGGACAAACAATTATTTTCGAGCAACCAGATGGTTCGCCCATAATGGCAGAAAATCTAGATTTCACTGTATCTGGTTATATTGATAGAAAATACATCACTAAAGACACTCTGAGTTTTTATATGAATGATGATATTAGTGTTATAGAAGCGGTGTCAGGTGTCACAGGATTGACTTATAACGATATAATTGAGCTCACTGTTACAACATACTTATCTGGACAAACATTTCATAATAATCGTCAATTTCAAGTGATGAATGTCACCGATAACATCATACAAGTAAGAGAATATATTATTGTTGAGTCTAACCACGAATACACAATAAATAAAGTAATCAACAAAAAGAAAATCAATGAAATATATTGTAAGGGACTACCAACTTTAAGCGTCCTCGATCCTTACACTGGTTATACCATATGTTATTCTACAACAAATCATATAACGCTAAGTCAATATGTATTAGATTCTGGGAGCACAAATTATTATTATGAAAACACCATATCGGCAATGAGAAATAAATATAAATATCTTTTAGATAGATATGGTATAGATATTTATCTTTTAAATGAAGCAGGACTTAGTATTTTGGTTTTCGAGATGCCAGATTATAATTTTAATTCATTTTATAGTGGTTTAACAATATCTTTGAATCTAGGCGATTCTGTAACTGGATTCACAACATCCTCTATTCCATTTCCAGCTATTTATTCTGAGGTCGAAGAGCAATTATCATATGAAAAGACTTTCATTTATGATGAAGCAAAATTATCTAGAAACTTTTATTCAGAAATCTATTTTGATTTAGAAAAAGATATGAATGGTTATGGATTCAAAGTAAAAATAAACAATGACTGGTACTACACTCCTTTGAGCGGATCGACCGGTAGTTATGAAATAGACACGATAAACAATTTCATACTATTATATGGGGATATATTGGATAGAAACGGATTCGATATATACACAGGATATACTACTGATTTATATACAGGATATACACTAATAATTGAAGGCGAAAAACCAAATGTGGATTTATATGATGTTGAAGTTAAAGTAAATTCATACTCAAGTTATGATATATTAGAGCACACAAGAAATCATGGTATTGTTATATCGAGCAACGAAATAAAATCAACGGCAGCCTATTTAAATGAATTTGAGTTGTCCACTGGTATGATTATAAATATATCAGGGGCAGAAAGTTATTTTAATAATAGACAGTATAATATATTAAGATTGACAGGTAGCACATCGACAACACTCGACACCATACAATTATCATATCAGGGTCCGTTTGAATATGAGCCACCAAAAAATTTAACAATATCTGTTAATAATTTTATAAGAAAACCACGAGGCACTTATGGTAGAGACATTAGTTATGGGTGCTCGTGGGAGCCGATTGATGAAAATGTGCCAAAAGTAAGTGATAATATATTCTTCTATGATTTTTCAGGAGATCAGTTACCAACAACAGGGGCATTGGCTTATAAAGGAGTGAAACCACTATGGCAAAACTCCGATAGTCTAGTTTTATTAAATCGCGAACCAAATAAACAGTTAGATAAAATATATGACCCATCTTATCAACAAACAATTTTTACTGGTTTGACATATAAACTTGAAAGACTGGATTCATCCACGAATTATGATTATGTTCCTGAACCACTACAAATCTTTCTGGGATTTAATTCAACAGCAGAAGGCGTGACATCTAATCATATGATAATTAGTCGGTTAGATGATATAGTTTTCTCTGGTCGAACGTCGCCATATAGCAACTTTGTAATATCTGGTGACACAATAACATATACGACAACAGGCGGCACTTTTAGCTTCTTAGATCTCGGATTCAATTATGATCAAATGATAAGTTTAGATTTCAAAGAAGTTGTTCAAACTGGTCACACATTGTTCAGTGATTGGGATATATATGATGTTGCAGATGTGACAAGAAATCAAATCAAAATAAGCGGAAATACTTTACACTATTTCACCACAAGCGGAAAAACTTTCGATTTTATTATAAAAACCGAACCAGTTGAAATTGCTTCATTCTATTTGTATGGACAAACAGAAGTAGAGGACGAAAGATTTGTTCAACATTTAAAATTATTGGGTGCTAATTTAGAAAGCGAAACACAGTCAATATTTAAAGAATCTGATATAAATGATAAAGGAATTGATTTTACAATATTAAATCGCAAAAGAAAAGAATTATTAAGCGTTTATCCAGAAATTTATAATTATATAGGAGCATATAAATCTTTAATCAATGCTATCAATTTCTTCGGATATAATGATTTAGAGTTATATGAATATTATAGAAATATAAATCCGAAATCACCTCTATATGGAAAGTTACAAAAAACATTAATAGAAGATATATTCGTGAACACAATACCTGGTTGGGATGAAATAGAAATGGATAGTGCTAATCACTTGAAAACCAATTTATTCAATCTGACATATAAAATTACAGACTTCGATGGAAACTATTTATATCTTTATTCATTGGATGAGGTCCAGATAAAATTGAATGGATTGGTCAGTTGGTTGAGAAAACACATAATACCTCTATCAGCAAATATATTGGATATGACAGGTGAGGCGCACGTCCCAGCCACTATGTATGCCAATTTCAATGGAGCAAATTATGTTAAAAAAGTTACAACAGATCAAACAAATACGGCAATAAACTTCGATTATATACAAACATTGAATATAGATAATGATTATTTATTTACAATCAACTTCTATATTACAAGTGGCTCGACAATGCCAGATTATTTCACAGTCAAAATAAAGACCTTCAAACTAGATGAAACAACAATGGAACTGATACCTGTTCAATATTTCAATTTATATAAAAAGGATTTATTGTCTTTTAGTTTTAATGTCGATAGAATAATGGATCCCTATATGTTTATAGAAACTCAATCTTTCAATGATTATGGACTGGGTTATACAAACTCGAGACTTTTCAATTATAACGAAGCGAGAAACTTTGTTCTTATAGATAATAATTTCACTGGCGTTAATTATAAATATATCACAACAAATTATGGATATTATATCATAACAGAAGGTAGATTTTACATAATTCCTTATTAATTTTTTTTATTAATGAAAAAAAATATTTAATTTTACAAAATGAATGTTGATATTAAAAAAGTTGTGAGCAAAGTTATTGATGCTACCAAAAAAAATGAAATTGTTTGGTCACACAACAACGCAAACAAAGTAACTATAACATTTACATCAAATATACATATAACAAAAAATAAAGAATTAAATTTTCAAGTAGTTGAATACATTAATGAAGTGAAAAGATCATATTTTACTTTATATTTTGTTCCAGAAAATAAATCAAGAACTTTAATATATCAAACAATGTGTTCGAGATGTGAGAATATTATAGATCTAATAAATATACTCAAGGACAAATATTTACTAAATGAAATATGAAAGATTTCAAACCTTATCAAATAATAACAGGTCTTATAAAAAGCACCAGTAACAATGATCTAAAATGGAGAATGTTGAATTCTGAACCAAACATTAAAATAAGTGGTGGGCCCGTTTATTACATGACACAGTATAATATAACAAAAAACAAATGCTTGGTCTTTTATCTTAAGAGCGACATGAACGGCACTCCATCTGATAGTAATTTAAGAATATCTTATAAGACATTAGAGCCATATACATTACATAAAATAGAAAAATTATCTCTAAACGATTACCCGACTCTAATCGCCTTATTAAGAATGGTTCAGATGAAAACCACCAAATTTTAAATTTTTTTATTTAATATATAAGAACAAAAAAAGTTCTTATGAAACCATTTTTCAAAAAATTTTTAAGCGGGGCTAAAAAATTTATTATTGATTGGAGTGAAGTTATAACGATACCGTTGGCTATAGTATTATGGAAATTTAGTCCAACACTATTGAGGTGGCTTGATCCAACTGCTGGAACTTATGATGCAGGCGTTTTTCAAATATTAATATGGGCAACAGTGGCTCTACTCTATGTTTCTGGTGTAGTGTGGCTTGTATTGAAATTATCATTTCCTGGTATATTCAAATTTTTCACAAAACTAGATGATGATTTAATATTTGATAAAAATATTGATGAAAAAAATAAACTCACAACATGGCAAAAAACATTATCGGCGTTATTCTTATTATTTATCTTCTTTTTATCGATGGTTCTTTTAATTCGGGTGTTATAAAGAATGATATAAATGTTTATAATACAGAAATAATTGCTGAATCCACATTTGGCGATAAATTAAAAGATACTTGGACTGATATAAAAGATTTCTTTAAGAATATTTATTGTAAAGTTTTTGATTGTGATGAAAATGATGACATCAATAAAATTGACACAACAACAAACACAAATGAAGTTGTTTTAAACGATACTCCATCTCAGGACACGATTGTATCAGAAGAAGAAATTATACCAACAAACCAAGTAGAAACAGAAGAATATGAGGAGGAGGAAATTGTTGATAATGAACCAGTTATGGATCCTTATGTTGTTTTTAGAAATAAGATACAAACCACCTATATATCGCAAATAGGCGTTAGAGAACGAACAAATCATAACGATGGTTATATGGTAGAGCAATATCTGGCTTCAGCCGGGCTGTCTAAAGGTAATCCCTGGTGCGCATCGTTCGTATACTGGACTTTTTTGCAAAATGGAGCTTCTTTAAAAGTAAGTGGAAAGGGATGGGTGCCTTCCTATTTTCCACCATCCAAAACAATATATGTTAGAGGCAAATATTCTAAAATGGATCCAAAATATGGTGATTTAATTGGTATATGGTTTGAAGACAAAGGCAGACTGGCTCACATCGGTTTTTATGATAGCGAGGACGATAAATATTATTATAGTGTAGAAGGCAACACAAATGATGCTGGATCACGTGAAGGCGATGGAGTTTATAGAAAAAAGAGAATTAAACGTCAGGTTCATTCCATAAGCAACTGGATTGACTAATAAGTTGTTTGGTGTGCCTGTGAGACCAATACAAACTATCAGAAAATTTCCAATTTTCAAAACCGACATGAGCTTTCTTAATTTTATAGTCACGCCAAGCCTGCTTCATTACTATCGATTTATAATTTTTTGGGAGCATTTGAGTTGTTTAATATACATTCCATATATTCCATATATTCTTCGTCATAAAGAATATCTGTAAATGGATCTCTTCCTTTTTCAATCAGATCTTCGATGAGTTCTTTGGTCTTTGACATTTTTGTGTGGTTTTAAATTACTGTACAAAATTAGTAAAAATGTCCAATTGAAAAAAAATTTCTAAATAAAAAACATAGATATTGACAATAATAAAAAAACTAATTTCAAAATCAAAAGCACAATTTTTGGTTTGATTTTAACTTTGTCGGCGATCCAGAAAACAATTTTTTCTATAAAACCGCCCTTTCCATCTCCCGGATATAATAAAGGCATCTTATCCATGATATTCCACAATAAGTCTCTTATTATCCAAGATAGAGAAGCCAATAATAATACCCATCTCCATCCAGTGAATGTTATTCCAAATATACTATAATAACAATATATTGAAAATAATAATAAAATAATCCATCCAACAGAATGCCACAATAATGATAATTTATCTGTTTTATTTTCTTCATAATTATGTCTTAGGGAGTCATATAATCCAAATAAAATCACGAAAATTAAAGTTATTAAAAGAAATATCATATTTTTTACTTTATTTTATTAATATATATATATATTAAAAAAAAAATAATTCCCAATGATAAAAAAATTCGAACAATTTTCATTTGATGAATTTAATGAAGATGAAAATGAGTCAATAAAGATACCAGATATATATGAAATGTATTTTCATAAAGGAGAATTTGATGTATTTGATGGTAGAACATATGAGATGAAACCAATGGAAAAAAGAAATGGATTCAAGTGTCCAGGTGTTTTTTATCCAGATACCACTGAAATATATTTGGGACTCAGAGAAGCTGGTGATTTTTTTGCGTATGATAGAAAATATGTTTGGGTATGGTTTTCTAATAGCAAAATAAAAACAAGAAAATTTGTTAGACATGATTATGGATTTTATATAACCATAACGACCCTTGATGATGGAGGATTATATGCTGATTGGTTCGAACCGTTGACAAGAAATAAATTGGATAAAGTAGTTGAATATTTTAATAAAAATATGATATTAAAAGATGCTGATGATATTGTCTTCGATATAGAAAACATAATTGGAAAAAAATGTGATGGATATTTGACATCATAATCAGTAAAAAATAAATTTATATTTTTTTATTGTGCATTATTTTCTATATTTGTAAAGAATAAATAGGGTTTAAAAATGAAAATAAATTGGGTAGTCGAGAAAAATCTTTTTCCTGAGTACGAGGAAAAATTGGTGTCTTCCATAAAAAATAGTGGAATGAATTGCTATTTCTTTGATGATTCAGATTATGATTTCAATCTAATAGATAAACTTAAAAGAAAATATAATGAAAAAGACGCTGTTATATTTTATGGTTCTTTGCAAAACGGAAGAAAAATATATGAACAGACAAACTTGTTTCCTGGTGTCTATCTAACTGTTGATAACTATGAATGTTATAAATACTATGGGTATTATGGAAATGAGCTTTTTAATGAAAAATATCTAATGATGGGACTGAACGATCTTTACAGATCTAGAGATAGAATATTCAAGAGATATAAGAAATCTTTTATTAGACCATCCAACGGATATAAAACTTTTCCAGGTCAAATCATAAATTGTGAGAGTCCCGAGAGTTTTGATAGTGATTATAATGCTCTGATAAATAGTTATGGTGGTCTAGACATGAATCAACTTATAGTTATATCTGGATATAAAAAGGTAACGAATGAAAGCAGATTTGCTATTATAGATGGTGAGATAGTTGATGGATGTATATATATGATTGATGGCGAAAAGATAGATGATTATTTGTATGATGAGTCAGCCGCTAATTATGTGAGAAAAATAAAAGATCTCTATCGACCAGACAACGCCTTTACAATGGATATAGCATTCAATGAAAACACAAGAGAATATAAATTATTGGAGATAAACTCGTTATGTTGTGGATCCTGGTATAATATGAATGTGAATGAAATAGTTCATAAAATGAATGATATGGTTGAAAAAGACTACAATGATTACTGGAACGAATAAAATTTAAAGAAAGAACAAATTATAAAATAATATAACAGAGGAGTCACCGCTCTACGGAGAGGAACCTCAGGACACACGAGGGAATGTGGGAGAACTTCAAAAATTCGTTATTACCACAGAAGAGTGTGCAACACAAATTAAACTTGGGCCTTATTCCCTGCCTATAAGTTTTGGTTGTGGCAACAAGATGAATGGTGACATGAAACAGAATCCTGGGTACGCTCATTATATAATACAAAAATCAATAAATTAAATAATTAACTATAAAATTAATTAAAACTCATCGATCAAACTATGTAGCATTTCATTTGCTTCTTTTACTCGATTACCAACAATAAACCAGCTATAAAAATTTTTTATTTTTATTCTATGACCTTTTATGTATTTTAGAATTAAATAAAACATTCTAATAGAATTGGAGTTTTTTATCGCTTGCTCGAAGTTTTGAATATTAATTTCATCTTTTAGAATAATATTAAAAATATTTTTTAAAGATTTGATTGTGTATCTAACATATTTTAAATATCTTAATATTTTCTTTTTTTCTAGCTCATCAACCAGCACCTTTACATCTGATTTATTTTCTTTTGACACCAAAGAAATAGCTGTAATTGTCAATAAAATTATATCAGAATTTTTTAAAAAAATTTCATTATTTTTAAACAAATCATCTATTACCTCATATAAGTATATAAGGGGAATTTTCACTCCTTCTAAAAAAATGAAATTTATGTTATACTTTTTCACTAATTTATTGTGTTCTGTAAAGTATATTTTGTTTAATTTTACAAAATCTTCGTATTTTAAAACATCTTTCATTACCATTTATGATAATATAATTTTTTACTTATATATTAAAATTTTTAAACCCAAATTTTTTTTATAACCAGATTTATTTTATTTTTGTTACATAAATATTGACGGCAATCGGTCAATCAAAAAATAATCTCTCCTCCAATGAAAAATATAAACGAATTAACACCAAGTGATTGTCAAATAATTTTAAATAAAATATTCGAAGAAGATAAAATGAAATTTTCTAGTTTTATCACCATAGACAATGAGATAAAAGGAATTGTTTATAATATCGATTATGAAACCACAACAAAAAATTTTCCACTTTATTTTAGCGAGCCAGATGTTATCATCGAGCTATATAATTTACAATATGATATAAAAAATATTTTAATGTCTTTAAAAATAGATTATTTGGAAATGGATGAAATAAATTATACTTTTTTTGATCACATAACTATGATTGGGGACATTTTATATGATAATAAAATTGATAATAACAAAAAAATTGAAAAAATTACAGAGCTCCGCAAATCTTTAGCGGATAAAATATAGTGAAATGACTTTTTATTATATTTCAAAAAATAATTGAATGTTGAACATATATGAATAAATATGAAAAAGATTTTAGAGAAATAACAGGATTTGAATTTAATAGGTATTACTTGGAATACTGTCCGAAATTAACCTGGTATCTAGCAAGCAGATATACAAAAGATGTTGATAAAGCCAAAGATTTTGCTAATCAAGCATTTATGCAAGCATTAGAAAAAATTGAAACCTTTGATAAAGATAAAAGTAAGTTAATAACTTGGCTGACAAAAATAGCTATAAATCTAGTGATAAAAGAATGGAAAGATTTTCATAAATATAATTTTATATCACTTGAGCGAGATACGGCAGAAGCACCAAGTTTAATAAATGTTTTAAAAAATGAAGATGGTATTATCGAGCACACACAAGATGAAGAAAATAAGAAAAAAGTTGAAATAGTTCAAGATATAATAAACGTTTTGCCAGAAAAATATAAAAGAGTAATGATTATGCGCGAGCTCGATCATATGTCATATAAAGATATAGCCGAATCGATTAAAAAAACAACAAAAATAAATTTAAAATATGATAAAATTAATTTGAGTGCACCAGAGGATCTTTTTAGTTTGGAAATAAAAAATGAAGGCGAATGTGGTGGTAACGTTAGATTAAAAAAAGGAAAACAAATATTCGAAAAATATATCAAACCAGGTGAAAATATTTTAATATCAAGAGATGATATTGATTTCGATAGGATTGGTTCAAATTTAGAAATAGATGGTAGTGACACAACATTGTCTGGAAATTATATAGTCACAACGAATTTATCTACTATTAAATCTCAAATAAAAAAAGGAAGAGAACTTATACAAAAGAAAGTACATAAAAAATTTGAAATAATAACACAAAACGGAGTATTATGAAAAAAGTTAGATTAAATGATAAAATGTGGTTCGGTAAATATAAAAATATGCGAATGTCAGATGTGCTGATTCGTGATAGAATGTATATAGAATCGTTGAGAGATCAAAAATTGATAGAATATGATGATAATATACTGGAATTTTTATCCGAAAATGAAAAAATCAGAGATATTAAAAGATACTCCCAGCCACAAGAAGTTTTTACAGCAAGAATTGTTCCTCCAAGAATGGATCACTTAGAGCAGGAACTAGATGAACCAATGACTACAGAAGAGCCAATGACCATCACAATAAATGAAACTGACAACGTTATTTTTTCATATGATGTTCATACTGCGGACGGATTACCACCATTTCAAACCACTTCCGCTCCAGCATGGTATTATGGTGAGTCATCAACAACAAATCAAGCATCAGAATGAAAAAATTTATTATGATATATTCTGGTAATTGGGACAATGAAATAAATGTCGATGGTTTTTATATTATGAATAAAAAACAAATGATAAATTTTATAAAATCGTTGAAAAAATATAATGATCCGATTACCATAGACATAGGCACGAAATATAGTATTGATTATGACAATGGCAAAGAAATATTGGAAGAAATATCTTTTCAAGAAATAACTGATGATGAAAGAAATTCGATAAAAAAATTTTTTGGAGAATCCAACGATTTCGGTGATAATTTGATATTATCAATGAAAAAAGAAATGGGTGAAAATTTTCCAGATTTTAACATTAATAAAGACGAAACAATATGACAGAGTTAGAAAAAACTATTAAAATGGAAGAACTCGAATTATCTTTTATTTATTTCATTTTCACTTTTTTAGTATCTTTATCAGTTCAAGATTTGATGATCTGTACACAAAATGTTTACTTATTGTTATATTTAGCAATGCTATCCATTTTTGTTGTTTTTGATGGTTTTTATCTTTACTCAAAATCTTGGCATGATTAATTTGATCGGTCAAGAACATCTAATTTTTTTTTTAAACTTTGATCAGAAACCAGAATACAAATCATAAAAAATATAATATTATGTTAGCATTAGATAAAAAAAGTTACAGAGGAATATTGGTGGAAGATATTGTAAAATCTTGCATCGCAAACAATTTATTTGGTTCTATAGATCAATTAAAAGAAATCTTACAAGAACAATTAAATTCGAATTTAAAATTTAAAACTATAGTTTCAAACATAGAAACCAAAAATGGACACACTTTTGGTAAAGTTTTTTTTGATTGTGAAGATGGAAATATGAGAGCGATAGATTTTACTATAGTTAATGAACCAGTGACTGTTTAAAATTCTCACAAAATATCATCATTATTTTTAAAGAAATTTATGATTTCATTTTGTTTTCTGGTCAGAACCGACCAATAGTATAAATTGTGCGGAAATATAGTTTTTTTCACTTTTAACTGTTTGGCTAAAATTATTACACCACTCCTTAAATTCACTTCTGGATCCAAGATATTTTGTTTCTCTGTGCTAAGTGGTATATTGTATCTTGTTTCGTCACCATAACTTAGCTGTAATAGCCCTTCGCTATAAACATAGTCCAATGAAGCCCCTTCTCGAAATCTGCAATTCGGATCAAAATTAGACTCAAATTTAGCCATAGATACTATCAATAATGTCCAAAAAGATATTTTTTGATTATTATTCAGATCATAATAATTATCACAAAGTTTCAATATATCATTTTTATATATTGTATCCAAATCAATATAAATATCTTTATGTGATTTTATTTCATCTGAAACAAAATAGTTCCATTCATATTTCCACCCAGAAACTTCAGAAAATATTATTGTGTCGTTTTTTACTACTGGCGAATCTGATGTGTCTTTTTTCATACAGACACTATCACAAGTTTTTGTACAATTTTTCTTTGTACAATTAGTTTTCACATCTTGATTGCAAGACTGAAATGAAAAGATAAGAATAAATAGTATAATAAAATATTTCATATTCCGTATATAAAAAATTTGTATAAATGTTGAGTTTTTTATTTCAAATAAAATAGTTATATTTATTTTAAAATATAATTTCTTATTATATTATCAATGTCTTTATCTTGATATGTTATCCTCAATAAATTAATATCATTTTTATCACAATATTCATTTTTAATTCTATCTCTCTCTTTTACAATTTCAAAAGATTTTTGACCACCAAATATATCAAAAGACGAGAAATGTTGTTCTCCATCAAACTCGATACAGGTATTATAACTTGGTAAATAAAAATCAAAATATAAAAAAGATCTGTATTTTAAATCATCAAATCTTTTTTGTGAAACAAAAGAAATGTCCAATTCTCTTAATATTCTTCTTATTTCTTTTTCACCTCTAGACTCACTACAAATAGGACACCCTTGTTTAGAATTTATATGATCCATTGGTCTTTGATTGAAATCACCATGAATAGGGCATTTTATGATAACTTTAGTTTTACTATTTTTATAATCGACTTCATCATAATTATAAAAAAAATTATGAATTTTATTGGATTTATTGACAAAATCCTTTTTAGTATCTTTACTTCTTTCTAACGCGCATAATCTACATCCTCTTTTTTTATTGATGTGTGAATGTAAGCTTAATGAGAATTGTCCATGTGCTGGACATATTATATTCACAGAATCATGCATCGATTTATAATCTTTCAATAATGAATAATCATATGAAAAATTATGTATCTTATTTGCTTTATCGATTAAAAAATTCAATTTGTTCCTTTTCTTATCAGCATTTTTTTCTATTCCACATAATAAACAACCATGTCCACATAAATGATCAAAAACTCTTTGATAGAATTCGCCATGTGTAGGGCAAATTATTTTGATTTTACTATTTATATTCTTATAATCAGTAAAATCATAAATGTATTTATTATTATGTAAATAATTTGCTCTATTTATTATATCCTTTATTTCTAATTTTTTCATATCACAATTTATTATTATATATTCCACATTTAAATGATTTTCACTTATCACCAAATTTTTCCCACTCTTTTAAATGTTTTAATTTTTTCTTTTCTTCTTTCTCCTTTTCTTTCTCCATTTGTTTTTGGTGTTGCTTTATATTACCAAAAGAAACAGGTGAATAATCCTCTAATCCAATTGAATCAGATAACTTTTTAATTATAGAATGTTCACTTTTTCTAAATGCATATTCAAGTTTTTTAAGAAGAAGCTTTATATCATCTTCTGATAAATTTTCTTCGTTCTTTATTTTATCCACTAATGAATTACCGGATTTTTTAAATGTATATTCTAATTTCTTATACAATAATTGATATTCTTCTGATGTTAATTTCATTTTAATTTTCTTTATTTTTATTATTTTTCCAAAAAATCTAATTCATATTCTCCTTGATAATATAAGTCATTATATTTATTTATTTTATAACCATTTTTTAACATTTTTTGAAAAATTTCTTCATTCTGTGCCCCAAATTCCACGCCATATTTTTTTAACATGGTTTTTTTTTAATTTGTTTTGAATGTCCAAATTTGACATAGGATTTTCAAAACCAAAAATTTCTAAACATGTTTCTTTATATTTTTCTCTATTGTTATATTTTTCATCACAATATTTATCTTTTTTTGTTTTTGATATCTTGATTTTTATTTCATTCGATTTTAATGGAGAATCAAATCCATATTTTTTTAAACAAGTTTCTTTCAGTTTATTTTTGATGTTTTCATTTTGGAGAGGATGCTCTACACCATATTTTTTCAAATTTGTTTTTAAACTATCAATTTTAAATTGTTCAGTTTTCATATATGATGTCTCTCCATATTTCTCTAAATTTGTTTTTTTTATTTTTTCTTTAACATTTTTATTTTGTGAAGGATGCCCCACTCCATATTTTTCTAAATTGGTGCGAATAGTTTTTTCTAGAATATTTTTATTTTGCATTGGATGTTCTGAACCATATAACAACAATGATGTTTCTTTGCCTCTGATCGATGAACATTTGCTGCAATAATAAATACCTTCTTTCGCGTTTCTGTAATAAGAATGATATAATATTTTTAATCTTCTATGGCAATTATCACATTCAACTTCTATTTTAGTTTTTGATGTTATTGGTAATTGATGAGGAGATATGATTATAAGATCACCAGATTTCACATTAAATCCCAATTTATTGTAATGGCTTATATTTTTATTTGATGTTTTTATTTCAATTGTATCTGTTATGATCATTTTAAAAATTATTATATTTTTAATAGTTCGGACATTAACATTGTTATAATTATATTTTTTAATAGCCCAAACTATCAATTTTATATATTTTTTAAAATTATTTTTGTTTTATAATAAAAAAGAAAAAACCCGATCACATTGTCGGGTTTTTTCAATATTGATAGATACATAACCGTATCTATCTGTCTCAGTATAACTAGATTAGATGAGTACTCCGTTTGAATCGGTAACTGCAATAGCCATGAATTGTTTTTCAGGGAAGAAACCAATATCAGCAACTGCGTATCTAGAACGAATTAACATTCGTGGTGCCCAAGTTGCTTCTGAAATAAGAGAAATTGATTGTGCCATCAAATAAGGAATGAATAACAAACCTGGCTGATCAACACTATTCTTTCTACCTAAATAGATGTAGTTGTCATCCCATCTCATATAAGGATCAACATAAATAGCAATGTTACCAACATTACCCATTGGATAAAGCTGACCATTGGTATTTAATTTGCCAGTGTTAGTTGGGTTAATTGTATAACCAGCTATATCTTGAATAACAGATGCTAAGTTACCATTAGTTACTAAGTATTGAGCAGGACCAACACGACCATCAGTTGCGATGAAGTTAGAAGCGTTATTGATTTTGGCAATAAGTTTTCTTTGGATTGAGTGAGTTGTTTCACCCATTGATCCAGCAAGTGCTCCACCGATTGATGCTAAATAATCATCAACGTTAAGGTCGAATTTTGAAGTTACGCCGTCAGTCATTTTAGGAGCTGTGTATGAACTTCTATTTTTCATAGCTAAGCTTCTGATTTTGCTAACGATTTCTTTTGAAATAACCTGAGTTAATTCGTTGATTAAAACTCCTTCGAGTTTTTGTACGATATCCATACCTGTTGAAGCTTTAATATCTTCAATCTGAGTACGTTTTAATGTTGAGCTAATTTCAACGTCACCAACCTGAATTGATTTGGTGAATACATCTGGACCAATAACACCAGGATATGTTTTCTCATCTTGGAAACGATTCATAGGACCAGCCCAACCGCTTTCCATATTAGCTGTCCAACCAGCTGAGAAACCAGGAATATGATCTTCCAAAAGTGAAATCAATTGGATAGTTAAACCTGTTCCTAATGTGATACCACTGATAGTAGCACCTGACAATAATGTTGTCATAGCACCAGTCTGTGGGAAGGTGTTTAATGTAGCATCCCAAGCTATAGTTGAATCTTGCGGTGCAATCGAACCAACTGAGAAACCAGCTTGACGATAAATTCTAAACATTGGAAGACCGTCAATTCTTGAGAAACCTAAGAATTCCAACATATTAGTATAAACTGTAGGAGCAGTTAAAGTAAAAATACCAGTTGCTAAATCAACCCATATTCTTTTTGTTAAACCACCAACTCTTTCAGTTACGGCATTATCAACTAAAGCGTCTTGAATAGCAACTTTCAATTCTAAATCGGCTGCTGCGCTCCAACGTTGTAATTTGAAAACAAGTGGTCTTTGTTTTGAATCTGCGTCTTCTCTAATTCCATCTGCATAAGCATTGTCATATTTGAAGTCAACAAATAACAATTCGATTCTTGGTGAAGCTGTTGGTTTAACGGCTACTAAATCAAGACCGATTGTTTGAGCGGCAATTTTCATAGCCACTGGCAATAAGTTCTGAGCAACGTCGCCTGAACCAATTGTACCGCTACCATCTTGCCATGTAGCACCAGGAGTTAAACCCACAACTGGAGCAAGAACTTTACCCATACCATTCTGATTCAATGTTGCATAACCAACATTTTCATTCATTTGATGCATTTCTGCATACTCGGACATCCATGTTCTTTTATCATCATCTTGTACTTTAAGAGCATCAAGAATAGGACTCCATTTTTTTAAAGCTTTCGCTGTGTCAACTGTAAAATTCATTTTCTTTTTAATTTTTTTAGATTATATATTCTGTAAAAAAAGTCATTTTTTTCCAAAATTCACTTTTACTCAGAATGATATAATTTATCTTTGTAATCTTTTTAGATATGCTTCCAACTGAGAATCGGACAACTTAGTGTTATCTATGTTATTTTTCTCTGTTAACAACGTTACTCTTGTCGGTTTTTTAGCATATTCATAGAGATTTCTGGAGTTCCAGAAGCTCTCCATTTTATCCTCTGTCAAACTAGTATAAAATTGTGCACTACTTAAGATACTACTTTGTACTTCAGGATTTAAACTTTCCCAAATAGGTCTTAGATCGCTTGGGATGTTGTCTATCAATTTTTCATTGAAACTTCTTTCAGCTTTTGATAAAGCTTTAGTCATAATTGACAGAACTTCTTTTTCTGTTGTGTAACCATTACTTTCGTTCATTGCAACGATCACCTTTTCTTTGTCTTCTTGAGAAAGGCTATAGTATGCTGCCTTTTTCTTTTCAGATAAGAAAAGTAAGAAATGTGGTTCTTTTTCTTCTGAGGCATTTCTTTTCTTTGACTCATTTATTTGTTTCAATATCAATTTCTTCAATTTATTTTCGGATTCAAAAAGTTTGCTACCAATTATAGATATTCTTGATTCTTGAACTTCTTGAACTTCGCCAGTATCGGAGAATTTAACAACAGCTATTTTATTATCATCATTAAATGCTAAAACTTCAGCTGTTTTGTCATCATCAACTTTAACAACCTGACCAGGTGTTATATCTAGACCTTCTCCTTCTTCGTCAACTTCTTCTGGAAGAACTCCCTCGACATCTTCATCATCTTCATTGTCTTCATCATCAATATCAATTTGAGTTTCTTCTTGAGCTTGAGCCTGTGGTTGAGCTTGAGCCTGTGGTTGAGCTTGAGCCTGTGGTTGAGCTTGAGCCTGTGGTTGAGCTTGTACACCATCTTGTACTTCGTCTTGAACTTCTTCGTCTTGACTGAACTCATCGTCATCATCATAATATTTTGCTACAGAATCAGTTTTGAAATTACCAACATTTTCATCTGGCATTTCAACTTGTTCGTTTAATTTTGATGATTTGATTTTGCTTGCTAAATATTTATTATATTCGATGTTCTTATCTAAAGATTCTGCGATATAATTACCATAAGCAATTGAATCTGTCAAATTTTCAGCGATATATTCTGAGTATTTTATGCTATTTTCTAATTGTTCGCCAACATATTCTGAATATTTTATACCATTGTCAACATTTTCTGCGATATATTCTGAATATCTAATATTTTTATCAACGTTTTCTGCAATATATTCAGCATATCTGATATTTTTGTCAACATTTTCTGCAATGTACTCAGCATATGAAATATTTTTATCAACGTTTTCTGCGATATATTCTGAGTATGCTATTGTGTTATCAACATTTTCAGCAACATATTCTGAATATTTAATAGTTTTGTCAACGTTTTCTGCAATATATTCTGAAAAATCAATTGATTTGTCCAATGTTTCAGCTATATACTTTGTGTAATTTATTGATTTATCAACATTCTCTGCGACATATTCTGCATAGTCTACTGCTTTCTCAATACTTTCAGCTAGATAATTATTGTATTCAACAATTTTCTCGCTTTTCTTGCTGGTTTCTTTTAATTCAGCTTCAGCTTCTTTTAATTTTTTCTTGTTTTTCTTTGACTCATTAACAATAATTTGCATTGTTTCGGCCAAATAGTCTAGATAAGATTTAATCTTATCGAACCCTTGTTGAAATGTATCATACTTCTCGTATAAATCCTGTAATTTTGAAGGATCAAAATTTCCAGTTTTAACAGCTTCGCTAATTTCTTCTTTGGTTTTTGAAATTTGCTCTGTTAAATACTTTGAGTAAGATTCCATTTGTTCTTTTGTTACAAATTCATTTTTATCCATATTGAACAAATCATTTATTTTTGACTCGTCGGATATATCATATATCCTAAAGTTAGCACTTTCATTAAATCCTAAAGATTCATTCAAAGTGCGGAGTTCCATTTTTGCCGAACTAAATCCGGGGTCGGCCACCGCGTCGTAAGTGAATAATTTCTTAATGGTTACTTCACCATTTGATTCTGTAATACCAGCGGCTCTTGAGGACACGAAAATGGGGCAATTATCATCAACAAGTGCTTGTGCTTCTTTGCCCCAATGTGTGTTTAATAAGCGAATTTCACCATCTACCCTATTTGTTTCTTTCACATAATACGCCTTTTCAACAGTATGTGAAACTCTTGATAAACTTGTATCGAACACGTCGGGATGGTCAAATTCGCCATAGATAATACCCAGAGTTTTCTTTCTCTCCATCAACTCGCCAAGATGTGGCAAGAATTTATCGGCTTGATAAATCCTATCATTTCTGTTGAGAACATTAAACTCTGTGAAAATACCTCCAAGAATATATTGTTTTTTGCCACTAGTCGCCACAGATTCATTGACTTTCTGTAACCCATTAGTAGAATTTTCAATAATTAAGACATTCTTCATGCATAAATATTATTTTTTAAATATATATTCATTAAAAAATGTCACTTTTTTCCATTTTTGAGTATTCAAATTTTAAATTCCCAGAATCATAAATTCTATAAATTTTTCTCTCAAGCATTATTTCATGTTCAGTCTTCAAAGGATCAAATCCTTCTTTGACTAGCTGATCTTTTCTGAAACCAAACCTGTGTTTTCTCACTCCATCAATAATATAATAATAATTTGGATCAGTTTTCCCAACAAATTCAAAACCGAGATTTCTATATAAATCTCCTTGACTCCAGCTACGATCAGCATAACTTGTCATTTCTTTTGGGTTGTATTTTTTAACAAAAAATTTGAACAGCCTTGACGCCCCTCCGACAACACTGGTGTTCAGTTTGTTACAGAACCTGAGCATTTCGTAGGTTCCCTCCTCACCTTTTTGGCCCATGGCTTTTCTCAAGCTTCCAAAAGTCATTAGAGAAACAAGTTCTCCTGAATAAAAAAGACCAATCTTGATCCGAGATCCAACAAAACCCTGAATATGATTGTTTTCAAGAAAATCTCTAACAAGTTTATTATCAGACACTTCTTTGACTTCACACTTCCTGGCATAGATCTTGACTGGAGTTTTATTTAACAAGTTTAATATTCTGGACTTAACAATTTCTTGTTTATATATCCAGTCGTCCTCGTAAATATGAATGAGTCTGATACCTTGTTTCTCAGCTAACTCTGTCTTTTTTAAATGATAGATTTTATGTTTATATAACTCAGAGTGCCAATATAATCCATTAAATTCGAATCCCAATTTTAAGTCAGGAAGATATATGTCTATTTCTTCTTTTAAAATTTTTCTATCATTATTTAAAATAGTTTCATTGTAATTATTTCTTATATGATCTTGTAATTGAATCTCATATCCACTATTGGAAAAAGAATTTATGGGATTACATAAGGTACATGGAGCTGTTTCATAGATTTTTGTTCTCTGATGCAATATTAAAAATGGTATTTCATATATTTCATTACAAACATCACATTTTATGAAATATTTTTTATTATCCATATCGATATCAATGATGTTTAAAAAGAAATATAATTTCTTTAATTTGTTGATTTGTATATCTTTTGATTTAGAAGGATTATCGACACCGTATTTTTGAATAAAAATATCTTTAATTTCGCTTTTAAATTTTTTGGATCCGAAATAATAATCGTTTTGATATTTTTCATTATTTGTTCTTTTTATTTTTTCTAAAATCAAACTTGATTCAAAAGAACTATTCGAGCCATATTTATTGTTACAGGTGATTTTAATTTTTTCTATGTTATTAAAATTTTTATCTCCATATCTATTTATTTTGGTATTTATCATTTTGTCTTTTACCTCATCATTTAACATTGGATGTTTCACACCATATTTTTTTAAACATGTTTTTTCATTTTTTATTTTAGAACAAGATAAGCAGCTATAAAAATTATATTTGTTATAATTTCTAAGATATAACTTATATGATAGAAAAGACTCTTTGCCACAATTATCACATTTGACTCGAATTTTTCTATTAGAATTTTTCTGCAAATGTTCAATTGGAACATTTATAATATCTTTTAAATCAATAGAATATCCAAGTTCTTGATAATGAGATATATTTTGTTTTGTTATCTTTACTTCGATTTCTTTATTTATTATCATTTTTCATTTTCATTTCTTTAAACAAAATATGAATAACATAATTTGTCATTGACATATAATTATTTTTTGATTCAATTTTCAAATAATCATAAATGTCGTTCGGCAACCAAAAATTACAAAGTTTTTTATCCTCTTTTTTCATATATATTCTTTATTTTTTATAGTATATATAAAGATAAAAATGTCACTTTTTTCCATTTTTGAATATTAATAAATAATTAATAATATGAAAAATATAAAAACATATAAAGAAAAAATGCATGAATCTCAATTAGGTGGAGAACCAAAGAGAGTGAAGTTGAAAGTTGATTTAACTAATTATGATCCAAGGTTAATCAAAGGTTCTGAGGGAACTACTATACCATATAAATATTTTTCTATGTATGGAAAATATGATACATTTGTTGCTGTAAAATTTGATTGTGGAGCATCTTTAGATGTTGCCATAAATTCTTTAGAATTCGAAGGAAAATATATAAATAGTTAAATTATTGTGATTTTTTCCATTTTTTAGAAACAAAAGATGCTCAAAAAAAATTGAACACTATGCAGAATATATGACTCAGGGGATTTGAAGTTTAAATTATAAAAAAAAAGGAACCGATTGGTTCCATTTTTTTTTTATAATTGAGGAGGAGGCCCTGCTTGTGCTCCACCACCAGCTTGTGGAGGAGGCCCTGCTTGTGCTCCACCGCCAGCTTGTGGAGGAGGCCCTGCTTGTGCTCCACCGCCAGCTTGTGGAGGAGGTCCTGCTTGTGCTCCACCTTGTACTCCACCTTGAGCTGGAGGAGCTTCAAACCCCTCAAATCCTCCGCCGCCACCGCCGAACTCAAATCCTCCGCCGCCACCGCCCACAGGCATTCCTCCACCGCCTTCTGGTGCAGGTGCCCCGCCGAGTCTCTTTCTATCCAATATTTTATATTTCTCGTTTTCTTCTAAATCAGCCTCTGAAAGTTTCATAATGTGTCTAACTATCCATTCTATATGTAAAAATGGTTTTCCTTCAGCATCCATTAACTGTGAACTTAATGTTGAAGCGACTCCAGCTCTTTCTGATAAATTCTTCAAATGTCTCCATTCTTCAAAAAGAGTATCTGATACCCACTCGAGTCTAATCGAATTATTGAAATTAATATCATCTTTCAATTCTGGAAAATCAAGAATCATTTGAATTTTTAACGGTTTTAATATAATTTCTTTAAATATAGTTCTTATTCTATCGATAAAATTTTTGAATTTAACTTCGTCCCGAGTTACAGAAGCATTCGAGTCATAGGCATATCCACCCCCACCATTTTCTTCATCAAATCTTTGGAAAGGCAATTTACTTGCTCTTTTTAATATTTTAAAGAACCATTGTAAAACAACATCTTCATTCAAATTGTTTTGTTGTGGTTGCATTATTTCTATGTTTGGTGTTCCATTTCCTTCTGGAAACCAGTAGTCTTTGCTATGAGGTATATTTGTGCTACCATTTATAGACACAGTGCCCATGCGCTCGTCCCATTGAACATCTTCGTGATATTCACTCATAAGTTCATAAATTTGTTGCTCGGCTTGCTGACGAGTTAGTCCCTGAACAGGAATAACGAATTTTTTATAGATTGATGCTTGATTTATATTATACAATAATCTAGCCTGCTCAATCATTTTCAATTGATTATAAGGTCTGATCAAATTTTCAACATAAGATGTTTCGCCATATTCATTATTATTTGAATATGAAATATAGATAATTTGAGAATCCAACAAAATTTTTCTAAGTTGTGGGTTATCTGGATGTTGTATCCATATCATTGTGTTTGAACTCGGGTCGGTTGCTATGATAAGTGTTATTGGATCTATTGGAGCCAGATCAATTATATTTTTCTGTTTGTCATCATATATAATTTCATAAGATATAAATCCATCTATTAATAGATTTTTCAAATAATTCCAAGCTGTTTGACCCTCATTGAATGAAAACGTGGTTATTAATCTATTGAAGTTTTCTTGATATTTTTGTCTCAATGTTTGATCAAAGGTATCTGGTAGATCTTTCACATAACAAAATCTATTGTTATCATCATAAATAATACATTCATCAGCTATTTGTGTTATGAAATCTTTTATTTCATCCTTTATTGAATATTGTCTAAGTATTTTTCTTTTATCTAGATAAGTTCTATCTAAATAAGCGATGGATTTTTTATCTAGAAATCTAGCTATAGTTTTCTTTGTAAATATATCATACATATTCGTGCTACTATATGGTTGATATAACATATCATTTGTTTCTTCATTTGCCCCTATAGCATAAGAATTTCTTATTCTCATATCATTTACTTCTAACCCGCCAACAGCAGTGGAAAGACCTCGCAATATTCTGTTAAATAATCCGAAATTTGTTCCAGTTGCTCCCCCACCAGCATTTCTATCGTATGTAGCCATCTTATTATTATTATTTTTTTTTATTATATATTAATTTTTTTAAATATTTTCATATAACTTATAATTGCTCTCTAAAGACTTGAGTTTCTTATAGTATTCTATTGAGTCCATGCTAAAATTATCAAGTATCTCATTCATAGACTCTATTAATTTTCCTAACTTTTCTTTTTCTTTATCAACATCAGATTCTTTGACAGCGTCCATCATTATTTTTCTATTCACATATCTTGTATCAATATAAAGAAAACGGGCAAAAATATTTTGATTTGTTGATACTGAATGAATTATAGGCGTCCCTTTATCCATTCCAACAATTTTAGAAAAATCAAAAGCTGTTATAGCATAACTAAAATCACCATTATTCTTTAAAGATCTATATATGCTTTCAAAATTAACTTTGAATGATATTTCAGAATTCACATTTCCACCATTAGCGTTATTTTTAGAGTTTCTGTCTAATGTGTCTTTAAACATTGCGAAAAGTTTATCGAAATAAACTATTCTATATTTATAAGGTAAGTAATCAATATTTATAGCATATAAAATTCTTTTTTGTAGCTCAGTACTATATCTGTCATCTATAATAAAAATCGGGCACCACAATTTATTTCCGTTATAATTATAATGCAACATATAAAATTTACCTTTTTTTATATCTCGCATCATAGCTGGCATGATTTCAGATGTCGGTTTCTTTATTCTTTCGAATATCATTTTGGTTGAATCATCTGTTATAGATTTCAAATTATTATTATATTCACCCAATAAACCACTACAATATTCAGCTAATGTCATTTTCTTTAAAATAATTTTATTTGTTTGTCTTTAAAATATTCTTCTGTAAGAAGAAAAAATTCTACGCCTCTTTTATTACAATATTCTTTTGCCGCTTTCCATTTATTGATATTTTTCAAATATGTTCTCAATCTATATTCATGCGTCTCGAGACTCTTAGCGGTTATTTTTTTAGGCATTATAGGTGGCTCGGTTTCATTCTTTGGTTTTATTTCTATTGCCACTTTTCTTACCACTCCATCATTTCCCAATATCTCGCCATAACAATCTGGATGATAACTATGTGTTGACCATCTCCCCTTTTCTTCCATTTGATATGGTATAGTTATTCCCTCAACATTCCATTTTAAGACTCTGGGTTCAGTGTCCATATAATAATATAATTTATACTCCCAGCCCGAACGAAACCAGATCAAGCTGGGATCACCCAAATATTTTTTTGGATTTATTAAATTATAAACTCCATTTTTATATTTTGGTTTGCCATCCTTTGTCACAAGTTTATTTGGAGCCGCTCTATAACCCATTAACTTTTTATTATTTTTTCAAATTTCTTTTTCCTATCTTCAAGTATAAGATTTATAACATATTGTGTCATTGTTGTAAAATTTTCTTTTGACGCGACACTTAGATATTCATAAATCTCAATCGGCATATTCAAATTAAATAATTTTTTCTCTTTCATAATTTCTTGTTTTTATTTTTTATGTTAAATATCATATTTACATTATCTTTATTCTTTATATATTAAATTTTATAAGTCAAAAAATGAATTTTTGATTTTTTTTAAATAATATATAAATAAAAAAATATTTCATAATGAAAGTATTAAAAACATTTGAACAATTTAGTTTAAACGCGTGGAAAAGAGGACTACCAAAAAGAGTCGAAGATATTAAAAATTTGGATAGAAAAAATAGAGATATCGAGCATTCAAACATAACAGAAGAAGATCCCTTTGGAGAAGATAGTTGGTCGGAAGATAAAAGTGAAGTAGTTAAAGATAATGTCTATAAAGTATTATTGAATAATGAAAAAAATAATGAAAAGAAAATCATTCTAAAGACAGATAAAGATAACTATTATATTATTGGAAGAATAACATATTGGAATATTGAAAAAGATTTTTATGATGAAGAAGATGTCGAAAGGTGGAAAAAACACTTTGATGAAGAACCGCCTAAAACTTATGGATTACCCTATGCATATGATAGATATAAAAAGGAATTCATAGAAGGCATGATACAAAAAATAGGACAGCCTATAAAAAAATACATGGTTTATTTCTATACTACTAGACCCCCAGAAAAAATTGATAAAAATTTAGTAATAAATAAATTAGAAAAATTAAATGATAATGAAATAAATGATCTAATGATAGAAATGAATCGAAATATTGATACAGGAGATTTAATGACAGATTTGAGATATAATGTAAAAGAATTAGATAAAATCTATCACAAAATAAAAGAATAAAAAAAAATATAAACCACACATGAAATATTTAAAGAATTTCCAAGAAAATACAAAATCGATATCATATAAAAATGATGATAGAGTCGATGAAGGATTAAAACATTGGATGGCAACATTTTTGCTTTTAGCAAATATGGGACTGGTTCCAATAAATATACAAAAAGCTGATGCTCAGACTAAAATGGAATATGTTGAAAGTCTTCCAAAAGAAAAGGTCCATTTTGCAGAATTTTTAAACTATTTAAATAAAAATCATGATGAAACAATGGGAACTTTCGGAACAAGTAAACAGAAATTCGAAAGTCTATTAAATAGATTCAATAAAGAAAAAGGTTCTAATCTAACTATGGATTACGTGTGGGATAAAATAAAATATGACAGCGAAAACAAAAAATATGTATTAAAAAACTCAGCAAAAGAAGATGTTGCTATTGACATATATAATTTAAAACCAATCAATTACATAAATGATTATTCTAGTTTAATAGATGATACATACGAGGAAAAATTAAACGAAATGCTGAAATCATACAATGATAGCACAGACGTTGAGATATGTGTTTTGACTATACCAACATTAAATGATGATGATATCACAGATTATGCTCAAAAAATGTTCAATAAATGGGGAGTTGGTAAATCTGAATCGAACAATGGTGTCATGATCACAATATCAGTAAATGATCACGAATGGGATATATCAACAGGATATGGTATGGAATCCGTTTTAACTGATAATGATTGTTGGCACTTGGGTAATGATTATATGAAACCACATTTTCAAGTAGAAGAATATGAAGAGGGCATAGACGCTTGTCTAAAAGCGATGATGGAAAAAATTGGATATCAAAATGTTCAATTTAAAAAAGATAGAATAGCAAAAGAAAAAGCTGTAAGAAAGCAAAAATTAGAAAATTTCTTTACTAATTTCGCAATGATTCTTCTTATTGCGAGCATCATATCTGCAATAGGGTATCTAATTTATAGAAGAAATAAGAAAATAAAAGAGCTAAAATACGAAATTAATAAAAAAATTGATGAACTAAAATCTATGGGGATTGATATCAAAAGAATATCATCAGATGATATTTTCGCTCATTCTGAAGAATTGAATGGACTAATGGCTAAAATAAATTCTTTAATAAAAGATAAAAAATATAAAAAATCATATTTAGAAAAATTATCGAATCAAATATCAGAAATGTCATATGTTGTTGAAAAATATGCAAATCTAGATCGTAATTTAAGACATATTTATGTTTGTGCTCAAGATATGAATAATTTATTAAATGCTGATAAAAATATAGAATTGCCAGCAGATATAAAAAGAAAATATGATGATTTGACGAATTTAATGAAAGATTTTAATAAAGAGAATATAAGCGAAGATGTTATTAAAGCATTGGCTCGTAAAATGGACATTGAAGTAAAATCAATGCGAGATCAATATATTAAAATGAAAAATGATTTTCAACAGATTGATAGTGAAACAAAATCATTTTTAAATATTAAAAATGACTTATTACGAGACATAGAAACATCCATAAAATCATCAGAATATGTGGCTTCACTTGGATACGCTTATGGTGATGTGATACCAAGAAAAGAAGATGTTGATAAATTAGAATCAATCATCAATGATATTAAAAGAATATATAAAACAGATTTTCTAGTTTCTTTGAAAAAGTTCGGTGACTATGCCGCCAATAAGATATTTATATCTTCAACGGCATCAAAAGTAATTGATTATGCTTCTTATGTAAAAGATGTTAAAAAATTTGTTGAGGAATACGATTATAAATATTTAATCAGAGCCGCTGCCCAATATAATGTAGACACTGGAGATTTAAAAGAGATAATGGGATCAAAAGATTTTATGAAAATTAAAAAAACAATAGATGAAATTGAAGGAAAGATAAAAAATATAAAGGATAAGATAAGAAGAGAAGAAGAAAGAAGAAGAGAAGAAGAAAGAAGAAGAGAAGAAGAAAGAAGAAGAGAAAAAGAAAGAAGAAGGAGAAGTAATTATGATAGCGGAGGCGGTGGAGGAGGAGGATTCGGTGGAGGAGGAGGATTCGGTGGAGGCGGCGGATTTGGAGGATTCGGTGGGGGCTCATGTGGCGGGGGTGGAGCGCACGGAGGATGGTGAAAAAACCACAATAAATGGATAGTAAGAGATGTTTTTTAAAAAAAATTAATCCTGTTCAGAATCTCTCAATTTTTGTATATAAATAGCTTTTCTAACTTCTTCTCTGCGTTTTTCAGATTTCTTTTTATATTCTTGTCTATTTCTCAACTCTTTAATCATACCAGTTTTAACGACTTTATTTTTCAGAATTTTTAAAGCTCTATCTATGTTCAGATTATTTTTAATTTCTACAATTAGCATTTATTTTCTTTTATTTTTTTGTTACATGTTTCTGAATCCATCACCATCGTTACAAGAATCCATACTTATTATAATCACTCTTTCTTGATTTGTTTTTTTATTCATTAATTCATTATAGCCAGCGGCCATGCCTCTTTTAAAAACTTCAGAGAAAAAAGGAAAAGCCGAACTATATTTCTTTTGATTAAAGTTCATCCATTTTTGAAATAACGCTAACATGCCAGTCTGCAGACAATCATTCTTATCATCGTCTGTTTTATACATATTATTCTTTTTGCTAATCATATTGTTTCCTATTAATATTAACATTCTCTCAGCTTTTTTTGTAAGAAATCCGCGGCCCTTGCTCAAAACGATCTCATAGTACAATTCATCATCATCTAAATAATTTGCCATTTTTCTTTTTTTTTCTTTTTTTATTAAAGTTTCTCTTAAACTTTAATGTTTTTCATAAAGGTGATGAAAAAAAGAGATATTTAAAATAATTATTAGAAGCCTTTAAGTTATTGAATTTCAGTAATTTCAGTATATGCCTATGAACCATTTAGTTCCAAAAACTCTTATTATAGAGTATATTATAAAAAAAGTTTTATTTAAAAGAAAAAAAGACAAGAAAATTTATTAAAAATCAATAAATTTTCTTGTCTTTTGTTAATGAAGTAACATTATTTAACTAATGTTTTTTTGAATTGTATTTTTTTATCCCTTGTTTCATTCAATTCTTTGTATAAATTGTGTCTGTGAACCAATAAATTATCAAATGTTAATTTGAGATTTTTATCTTTTTCTAGAAGTTCTTTCTCATTTCTCAATTCATCTATGGCCTCATTGATCTCTCTGATCTTGTTTTCTACCAATTTTTCTTTATCTTCTAAAGTTTTTAATTGCTTCATTTCTTTTGACAATTTATTTTCATAGAAATAAGTAACGTCAAAATCTAATTCTTTCCTAACATCATTTATCAATTCGTTAACTGATTCATATTTATAGAACGAACTACCTGTACGAATATCCTTATTATAAATATACATGTTGTTCTTGTAATTGAAAACATACGATTCCATATATGGATTTAAAATATTCGATACCTTTAAAGCTATATCTAATTCAACCAATTTATTTAAATTTTCTTTAACTGAGTCTATTAATAAATAATAATCTCTTTTCAAGTAAGGAACGATAGGTGAGTTGAAAACATTTTCCAAAGTTGTTTCTGGATCTAATTTTTCTTCGTTAATAAACAATGATTTATCATTTTTAGTTGATAAACTAACAGATACATTTTCATCAATTTTGAAAGTAATTTTATCTGAATCTATCGTTGATAATCTAATGGCTTGTTCTAATAATCTAAATTGCCTAATTTTATCTTCATCTGTTATAACATCTTCTAACATAATTTGTTGAACACTATTTTCATCAATTTTAAACCAACGATCAGCAATATAAGCTACAAAGCCATCATTAACTTTTTCGACTATAGTATAAACTTTTTCCCCTTTACCACTATTTGTCATGTTTTGTCTTTCTAAAGGCGAGCGAGTTAAATTGAAGATAAATTTCTTTATTTCTGGTACCCAATCATAAATACGAAGCTCATTTAAAATGGATTCCATTCTAGCGTCATCATCTTCCTTATTGACAATTTCTAAAATAACATTTAGAGGCTGACGATATAACATGCCTTGATTTTCTCTATCTAATCTTTTGTAGAGATCTTTTAATTCATAAACTAATGGATAAGCCTTAATTTCTTCATCGATTTTTTCTAAAAACAATTTAACATCAGTGTCATAAGTGTACTTCATTAATTTTTCATTCAAAGATTTCACTATCTCTTTTTCTGAAAAATTATCATAATTAATGATGTGCCCTTCAACCAAGCTTGAAATATCAGTTTGATCAAAAGTCAATCTGTTCTTGAAATTAAATAATTCTAATTTTAAATTTTTCATCTTTTTTGAATTTATTTTTTGTTTGTATGTTGCATAATTTTAATTTTTTTTGCACAATACAAAATTATATATTAAATCAAAAAAGTCATTTTTTTCTAAAACCTGATGATCGGTTCGACATAGCTCATACTAACAACATAGTTATCATTGTCCTTCCTAATGCTATAATCATTGAATTTGAAATTTTTCCATCCGTTGGTTTTCAAATAATTAATAATATTAATTATTTTGTTTTGTGGATCAATCGAACAATGAATTTTCACATTTTTATCAAAACGGTCATTTTCAACCTTGATAATGTTGTTATTAATGCTACGAGCATTAACATCATTCATAAATTATATTTATTTTTTGCGAATTTTTATTCTTTTCTTAATTTTAGGTATCCGCCATTTATTTTTCTCAATTGAAATCTATCACAGAATATAACTTTACCAGTTTCTTTATCCTTAGGCATTTCGCCTCTATTGGTGGCAAGCCTTCCTGTCATTGGGGTCAAAAAACATAAAGTGTCCATATAAGGATATTTATCAAAAGGTCCAGAAACTTCAAGCATAGTTCTTATTGGGCAATCATTTATATTTACAACTTTACCATTATAAAATACTGTTACACAATCTTTTGTCTGTTCGGTTTTATACATCCACCCGTTTTTTCTAGCATAGTCTTTAAAAATTTCAACATCTGTTTCATTAGTATAATAAATTCTATCCAATAGAGTTCCTTTTTCAAATTTATCATTGATTTTTATTTTAACTGTCATCCAAACTATAGCCCTTGCAACTAATTCATTTTTTCTATTCAGCATTACCAACATTTTACATTGATTTGGATTTTTCACATAAATATCAAAAAATATTTGTTTTTCAGGTTGTTTCATACAAGATTTCATGAGAACTGTTCTCGGATCATTTTCGTCTTCTGGTACATCATCCCGATAAACAATGTCTGGTGTCGGATTATAATAATTATCAACAAGATAATATTTTCTTATATTCTCACCATCAACCAATTTTAATGTATATTTGCTTGATTCTTGTTTTCCTACAAACTCATTAATGAAATTTGTCAATTCTTTTGTCGTACTATATTGAGGTAACAAATTCAAAACAAAAGATCCAACTCTGATGGTTTGTCTATATTTTTCACCCCAAACAGGACTATCATCTTTTGGGGATACCATGTCTATTTCTTCATCAAAATCTTGTAATCTAGATGCTCTATTGTAAGCTATAAAAGAAACTTTATCTGCTTCTGTATCACATAGATCTATATAAGAATTAGCAAATTCATCATCTGAATCCAATACTTTTAAAAGATCCTTAGATAAAGGAGATACCATATTATTCAAAAATTCAATAAATCTTTTTGAAAAAAACATTTTACCTTTAGTTGGACCAAATAATCCTTCGTTTAATAGAAATTTATGATATTTAATCATTTATATTTATATCATTTTTATATTTTTGTGGCACCACCTTTGGTATCTTCAAGTCTATATCTTGCGACATATGTGAAATTTTTTGTTTCACCGCATAATGGACATTTTTCAACCTCACCAGAAGCCTTTTTCTCCTCTGGTACGGGTCTAATCCAAGCTGCTTGTCCTTTTTTGTCTCGACAACTAGTGTTATTACATTTCTTGATAGCTTGACCTTGATCACTTCCAAGTCTTCCGCTATCAGGTGTATAATATTTCAAAGTGTCCATATAAGGATAATGATCATATGTTCTTGGTTCTAAAACTACAGCTAGTCCATCAGTGACTCTTTGCCCCTTTTTATCAACATAAGAAGAATCTCCAGCGGTTTGATTATATTTATATATCCATCCTTGATCGACAGCATATTTTTTGAAAAGTTCATTATAGTGTTGTCTTGCAACATAAACTCTATCCATAAACGTTTCGCCTTTTGGTTTTCTTAAATCTTTCCAAACAATAGCCCTGCCAATTAATTCGTTTTTAGGGTTGGTTAAAATTAAGAGAGAACATCTATCTGGATTTTTACAATAAATATCTAGATAGGGTTGAGCTCCCTCATATCTCATACAAGAACCCAGTAATCCGCTTCCATCAGAATCTTTTGTATATCTTTTTTCATTATACCAATATCTTATATTTTCTCCTTCAACCAATTTAAATCTATCATAAATTGTTAGGGCTTCATATTCAGCCTTATATATATCAGAAAAAGATTTAACCGCAACTTGAGAAAATTTGTCGGCCCCGAATATTGGAGTTAAAATTCTACCTATAAATTGCTCGGCTCTTAAAGTACTTGGTTGTTCCCAGATTTTGCTATCTTCGGGTGGAACTGGAATAGAATCTTTTTCAGAAGTATATCCCATTATACGCCAAGCTCTTGGTGATTGTAAATATGACACTTTATCATTATCTGTCAATGAAACATCTATGTATGACAAAGGAAACATATTATCAGTTTTTTCTTCATCCAATAAAGCATTGGCTATTAATCTAGCTTTATCATCTGGGGCTTTTGTTTTGATGTTCTCTAATATTTTTCTAAATTTACTAGAAAAATGTAAGGCAACTTTTGGAATAACTTTCTCCTTTTTTTCTGGTTCTGCTTGTTCCTTCAAAAAATTGTCATATAACAAAATATTTTTGTCCATATCTTAATAATATTTATTTTTTAACTTTTTTTATATATATTAAATAAAAAAAATCATTTTTTTTTATTTTTTCTTTTTTTCTGCTATAAAATTTTCCCAAGGCCTTGTTTTTTTATCCACGTTATCTAGATTATAAAATCTTATATCACCATTATTCATAAACTCAAAATCAAAGCTCATCCCTATACTTTTTCTGGTTTTTGGATCTTTTTCCAATTTTCTCAGTTTTTCAATATCCAGATTTTTTGTGTCGTTTTTGGTTAAAATTATATCATCCTTACTCAATTTCTCAGTATCATTATCGTGTTTCAACAAAAGCAACATCTTTAAATCCTGAAACAATTGACCATATTCACTCGAGCCCTTTCTATATTCAGAAAATCTTAATATCCTATTTTTTGGATTGCTATATAAAACATCTTCAAAATTTTTATTCACTACGCTCCTAATTTCTTTTTTAATCTTTCAAAATCTTTCATATCTCTTAGATGTTGGAGCCTCGTTCTTTCATTTTCTTTTTCTACACTCAATCTATCATATAATTCCTTTAAGTTGAATGGAATAACATCAGATGCTCTAAATAAAAGAACTCTGCGTAATTCAAAATCATCATGATAATTATTACTGACTAAATTTTCTATTTTTTCCAACGCCTCATCATCACTATTAGCCTCTATTGTCGTTAAATGCTCACCACATCCTATTGTGTAATCACATCCTGTCCCTATTTGTTGTAAATATGCATAGTATCTCATAATTTTATTTTTTTTTATATATATTAAAAAATCACATCAATTTTTTCCCATTTGCCATTGTGATTAAACTTGACTGCCACCACAAAACTCATTCGCCATTCCCAAGGGGCTATTATAGATAAAAAGAAACTATCATCATCTCTCTTATAAAGATAATAAATATTACCTATAACTGGCTCAAATTTAATCTCACTATTATATATCAAATTATTCAACTGAATTTCATCAATGAGACCATCATACTTCTTTTTTAATTCATCAAATCTTTCATCAAATTCCTTTTCTACAACAAGAAGATAAGGTTTAGTCCAAGCTGTTGAGAATTTTTTCTCTCCATTGAACTGAACCTCGCTCTTCTTTTTTGGTATCAACTCATATTTATTTTGCATGTCTTATCTTTAATAATAGATCATTGACAAAATTCACATCAACTTCATTTGGAAGATTTGAATTTTCAAAAACATCATCCAATTTTTTAATATCTTTTTCGGCTTCAAAAATAATTTCTTCCAAATCTACTTCTCCCCTTCTAATTGATAATAAATAATCAGCATTTGGTCTTCTAACATTTATTTTACCATCTGTTGCTATTTCAATTGCTGTTTCCAACAATCTTTTACAATGCAATAGATTTTTTCCATCTATTCTTTGTTTATGTTTTTTTGTTTCGACATATCTAGTTTCATTTCTGTTTTTTATCCAGTCAGAATATTCTCTAAATTCTTTACAATGAACAGAATAAGCATCTTTGTTATAAAAGACTATACAATGTGGAGTCAATCCAGCTGGCACACTACTCAAATGAACTGTGTTACTATCATCAAAAGAAACACCTCTATAATCTAGATATCCAAGGTTATCATAATAAAGAGCATAACAATCTCTAAAATGATTGAGAGCCACTAGCCCGCATCTTTCTTGAATGAATCCCCTCTCATCTAACCAGTTTTTCAAAGAAATAGTTTTTCCATCAACATAGACATAAACAAAATCGACTGGAGTTTTTCTTTCTATTCTTTCCTGCTCCCAGTTCATTTTTTTATCCAATCCTTTAGCCTTTTTTATTTGACCCATAGCATATCCACCAAAAGATTCTTTACATTTCTTTGTTAAAAACTTATCTCTGTGTTCTAGAAGAAGTTGAAATTCTGGCTTCATTTCCAAGATACAGTCCTGTGGGGAATACAACATTTCTAAAGCATTTGGGACCTGATCCATCAATAATTTGAGGAATTTACCAATTTCAAAATAAGTCTCATCTTTATCAATAGCGATAACTTCTCTATAGTTAAATAAAGTTATTATGCCATCTATTGGTTGAACATATACTCCCTTTATATCTGTATCTGAATCTGGCGTGGATGTACCATAGGCTCTACTACCAGTTATACATTTGAAAATCAACTTATTATCTGAATATGGATATGTCATCTGAATTTAAAATATTTATATTATTATCAATTAATATGTCTATTGTGTTTTTAATGTTGTCTGAATATCTAACACAATCAACTAAAAAATATGTGTCAAATTCTTTCGAGCAGTCTATCGCTGTTTCCTTAACATTTTTATCTCCAATTGGACCTGTCAAAAACACTCTTTCGATATTGTTTATATTTAAAAATCTCTCGAGTTCTTCACTATATCCAGATGAAAAAATATTGTCAGAGTCCACATTTTTTACAAAGAAACCGCAATTTACTTTTCCGTTACTTTTTGTTAATATTCCTTTGTCTATATCATTTTTAAAATCCTCATCATCTTTCATTGATTTGCTGGTCACTACCAAAACATCAAAAAATTTTGATATTTTCAATATATTCCTATAAACGCTCATCGCGTGAGGAATTATTGAGTATTTACCGTATTGAGTAAAAGATGGTTGAGGGTCAACCACAATAAGAGCTGATTTTTTCATGTTTAATGAATTTTACTGCTACAAAAGTAAATAAATTTTTTTGATAAAAAAATTATTCTATCAAGATTTTCTTATATCAAAACCATATTTGCTACCATATTTTTTTATCATAGCATCAATGACACTTCTATAAGCCAATCTTTCAGAATAGTCCATAACTTCCATTGCTTCCATTATGGTATTATCATCAGAAATCTCACCGACTTCTTTGATGAAAATCACAAATCTGTATTTTTTTTTCTTATCTCTGATTTTATTATATTCCTCTATAAAGAAATATTTCAACGATTTGAACATATATAATATATTTTTTTATATTATATTAAAGAAACACATTAAAGTTTAAAAATCAAAATAAAAATTAAATTTCTTTATCTTTATCATCTACTTTTAATTTTAAATCTTCTTTTAAGTCGCTCAATAGATCTGAAACTTCTTCCATTATAGAATTTTCTATTTTTATAATTCTTAAAGTCATTTCTTCGTCTATTTTCGACACGAGTTTATTATAAACATGCTCGGGTATTCTAGTTTCATAATGACCTGTTTTATTATCCTTCTTTTGAGTAATCGTAATTCTCTCACTATATAACTTAACGAAATAATTTTCATTTTTTATAAAACGAGCATCTTCTGGTGCCCAAAAAATGTCACAAGTTGGATCTTTTATCATAAGTTCGACAGCTTCAATGGCTTCTTTTTGAAAAGGAGACAGCATATCAACTTTATCCAAAAATTTAAAAGTCAAATATTTTACTCCCCATTCGGCTATTTTTTCAATTCTTTTTCTTTTATTGTTGAATTGTTCTAATTTTATCATGTTCATATTTTTTTAATTTTGTCTAAGTATATCATTTCATAATTAACATTGTCTGTATAAACTTTAACTCTAGATCTATCATGATTTTTTAGGCGAAATTATTACCCACAATCTTTTTCCATCCAATTTCGGCAAAGCCTCAATCTTACCATAATCTATTAAAGCGTCAATAAATTTCAATAAAATTAGCTCACCCTGTTCTTTATAGTTAATTTCTCGCCCATTGAACATAACATACACTCTAACTTTATCTCCATCTTTTAAAAAATTGATCGCGTGTCTCAACTTGAATTCAAAATCGTGATCCCCAGTATTATAGGTCATACGGATCTCTTTTACTTTAGTCTTTTTGTTGTTTTGTTTCTGGAGTTTTTCTTTTTGTTTTCTTTCATAGATTAGTTTTGTGTAATCCATTATTTTACAAATTGGAGGATAAGAAGTCGCGGATATTTCAACAAGGTCCATTCGCATATTAGAAGCTTTACTTAGTGCTTCTTCTATTGATAAAATAACATTGTTGAATTCACCACCGACCAATCTAACTTCCTTTGAACGAATTTCTTCGTTAATTCTTTCTTTCTTTTCAGTTTTGATCATTTATTTATTAATTGATTATTTGTCATTTATATAAATCGTTTTTATTGTTTGTCTTTTTCCACATCTACAACACCTTCTTCCTGTGATTGATGAATAATTAACTGATGAAGATGTTGCATAATCCCAATCATGTCCTTTAAAAAAACATTTTAGTCGGTCTTTCCATGTGTAAATTGATTTCTTCATGCGATTTTTGATAATTTTTTTTTATTTGAGGGAATGTCTTTTGAAATTTCTGATATATATCTCAATATTGTCTTTACCTATTATATTTTGTGAGTGACAAAAAGTTTTAGGAAAATCAGTTAAATATTTTGATATGTTCTCTAGAAAATAATCACAAAACCATATGGCACAATGATATCCAGTTTTTTCTTCACATTGATTATAATCAGGCTCACCATAAATATAATGTGAGTCAGCTAAATCGTGATCAAATGATATGATAGATATGTCTTTTCCGTGTTTTTCAACAAATTCTTTAAATTCATCAAAGTCGCGGACTATTTCCCATTTCAATTTATTGTACATTGTATTATAAGTGATCCAAAAAGCGTCACTTGGAACTCTGAAATCGTCTAAAAATAAATTATATTTCATAACAACACAAAAGTAATAAAGTTATTTTAAATAAAAAAAATTTTTTAATATATATTGAAAAACTATGGCATTTTATGAGAGATATTTGGAATAATAAAACATATTGGTCTTTTGAAAATAATGAATGGATAAAAAAAATTAGGGTCTATGTTTTATCTGGCAACACATTGGTCGGAGAAGAGAATCTAAAACCATTGACATATAAAACATTAATCAATGTGGACGCGTCAGATACAACCACAATCGCGCTTAATTTGACATATGATAACGTCCAGACATATCCACTGTCTGTCGATTGGGGGGATATTGGTGAAAAAGAAATTGTCCAATTTTCATCAAATGGGTATGCTTTTTATCACACTTATTCAACTGGCATGTATGAAATGAATGTGATTTATCCAGAAAATATTAGCGGATTTTTTGCAACTGGGTGCTCCATAACAAATATAACAAACTTAGCAGATAGTGTAAAAATATTAAATCTAGAAAATAATAAAATAGGTGCTCTGACATCGTTGAATTTACCAACGAAATTAGTTTATCTAGATCTATATAATAATACTTGTGATACAACTGGCATAGACGATATAATATATTACATAACCAACAACTATTCATATTTTAATTATTTGGATGTAAGAATGTCAACTCTCGCCCCAGCTTCGCCACTAGCCATTGAATTGTTCTCAGATAAATTCCCAAGTTGTAGTTTTTTCCACGATTGAAAATTTTAATTTGTAATCTTAAATATTTTATATATAAGGAAAAATGAATTTTTTAAATGCAAGTTTTCAATATTAATGATAATTACTTCAAATACCTAAAGTGTTTATCTGGTATAACTTATCAATATGTTAATCAATTAGAAGACATCTATGAAAAAAATCTCATGGTTGGTACGAATTATTGTATATATTGTATGTACAATGAATTTGATATAATCAATAATTTTATGGTAAATCTGTATCAAGTTGATGTATGTAGTACAGAAAATTTAGATATTTCACAAAGATTTTATAAAATTGATGATGTTATTCTAAAATCAGGTCATAGAGTTTTATTGGCTGGGCAGACAGATACTATAGAGAATGATGTTTATAATGTTGATAGTCGAGGATATTTGACCGTGGCCGACGATTTAAAATTATCTGGCACAACGTGGAGATATAAAGCCTATGTAAAAATGGGCACAAATAACAAATATAAACAATTTCATTTAAAAAATGTTGGTGATAGATTTCCATTATCCAATGAGAAAAAAGAATTTATAGAGGCGCATGGATATATCATCAAAAACTATTTTAATTATGATGTCTTTAACATTGGTGAAGATGAGGACATTGTTCCAAAATTATTGTTTGCGGATTATGAAATGGCAAGGGTGTTGGTTAATAGAGATGTTGTAATAGACAATGACATATATCCAAAGAATTTGTGGACAGGATTTAATATTCCTTCGATATTTGATGGTGGTTCGATATCTATATCATATCACGACATAATCAATTATAATATAAGAATCTTAGATACTGGAACTACCACACAATATGAATATAACGATACTGTATCTGGCGCTACAACAATGAACATATTAAATGTGGATACAAATGCTTTTATCTTAGCAGATCATCATGGGTCAGAAACATGGATATTGGTAAGTGATGATGTCGCATCAGGTATAACAGCAGGTGATTATATAAAACTAGAAATTTCAGGAACAACAAATTTATATTTAAAGAGTTTTGTAAAAAGAATACCAGGTCAAATTGAAGAAGTTGGAGTTGAAATTATACCTGGATACACGTGGATAGTTATAAGTGACTATATAGATGACAATATTATTAATGATCTTAGTAATTTTGATTATTACTTTTTTACAGATTTGATGTATGCTTTAGAGATGGACAACGACTCCATAAAAACGGCTTTAGAAGAATCATTTTTGAGTCATTATTATGAAGTCATAGAAACTGACGATATACTTAGAATTGAGCCAAAAGAATATGTGTATAATAAATATTTTGATTATGAAGGACTTCTTTTCACATTTGGACTAAATTCTGGAAATATACATGGGGCTGTTTATGGCAGACAATATGATGCTTTAACTGGTGCAATAATTACAGGAAATTTACCATTTGCTAATATATCCTATACCGGCACAATGACGGGAACTGATCAAGCCGATTATAGAGGCGAATATGATTTGGATCTGAAAGCTGGCACATATAATATAACATTTTCAATGGATGGCTATGCTCCAATCACTACTGGAATAACTATTAATATTGATGATGTTATAGCATATAGTGTTTATTTGGATCATTATTTGGGTAACATAACAGGTACTTGCACGGACGAATATAATGATTTACCAGTAGAAGATTGTTTACTAACAGTAAATATATTTAGTGTAACTGGTCAAACAGATGTCAATGGTGAATATTCTGTGAATGATGTAATTTCTGGTGATGCGTCAATAACTTGTACGAACACTAATTATGTGAGTCAAACTCTAAGTACAGTAGTACCTGAATCAGATACAGTGGAAGTAAATTTTGTTTTGGAACCAAATCCTAGTTACAAGGTTTGGTGGCTTAGTGGTATAACAACAGACATCGATAACAATCTTTTAGAAGGAGTTAATGTCGCATCCGATATTACTGACGTTAATGGAGAATATGGAATTATTGAAAATCCATATCAACCACCTTATACTATAAATATACAATTCACTAAATATGGTTATTCTACAGTCAACACTCCATTATCTTTCAATTATAGAACTCTTCATGCAGTAAATGCTCAATTAGACTACGAAAAAATAGATATTAACGGACATGTTAATGATTTAGATTATCCAGATGAATATTTGAGCGGAGTAAGTCTCACACTATCTGGAGTTTCTTTCAATTTCTTAACTGTAACAGCTTCAACCACAACAAATTCTAGTGGATATTATCAATTTAATGATATGGCTTTATATGGTGATTATTTTATAAAATACAGTTTAACAGATTATTACAGTGGAAATACAACGACATTTGCTATAAATGAGAGTTATACTAATCCTTTTAATTTTTCAATCGAGCATCACAAGGGATCTCTAAGTGGAATAACAACAGAATTAGATAGTGGCGGTTTTATAGAAGATGCTCTAGTTACTGTAGTTGGAGAAGGATTAACTGATCTAACTGATGAATTTGGAGAGTATTTAATAAATAATATTAGAACAGGTAGTAGAACTATTCATTGTACAGCAGAAAATTGTACATCTGGCTCAACAACTTTAAATATAATTGAAGGAACGACTGTATCTGCTAATTTTGTTTTAGATTTAAAAGTGGATTTATCTGGTGAAGTAACTGATCTAGATACTGAATATCCAATTCAATCAGTTCATTTGAATTTGGCTACTTCTCCACCAATGTCATATATAACTGCAACAAATGGGCAATTCCTTTTTGAAGATCTTCAATCAGGTACATACAATTTAGAATATACTGTGACAAATTATTATTCTGGTGAAACAATGGTGCCAATAGCTGGATCCAATGTTTATTCTGCCATAACAATGGAGCACTATAAAGGGATTGTTGGGGCCGAAGTGATGTATTCAATATTACATGAAACACCGATGTCTGGAGCGACAATTAAAGCACTGACTATACCCGAGGTTAGTGGAGAAACAGATTCAATGGGCACAGTAACATTAAATGGTGTGAGAGCCGAAACAATCAATGTCGAATGTTCTTATCCAGATTTCCCTACAAAAACTTCAATAGTGGCAATTGCAGCATCTCCATCAACAACAAATGTGTCTTTCATATATGATGAAATATATAAAATGGCTTTTGCTGGTTGGGGAAATGGATTAACATTAGATTATTTTGGAAACACTACTACATTCGGATATAATAATTATGGACAACTTGGAAACAATTCTTCAACATCTAGCTCTAGCTCTATTCCTGTTGCAGTATATTGCAATCCAGTCTTTAATGTTGTTGATATTGGACACTATCATATAGCTGGTATAAAAAACAATGGTGAAACTTGGATGTGGGGATATAATACCAATGGGCAACTTGGTGATAATACAATAATAAGTAAATGTACGCCTGTTTCTGTTCATGGGACTCATAATTTCTGCAAGATATCAGCTGGACAATATCACACTCTAGCTATAGATGATTCTAATCAAACATGGGCATGGGGAGAAAACGGCAATGGAAAATTAGGCGATTTTAGTATAATACAAAAATTGACACCTGTTGGAGTATGTGGCTCTCATAATTTTTGTGAAGTGTCAGCTGGTGTCAGACATTCTATTGGGTTAGACGAAAACGGAGCCGCTTGGGGCTGGGGGCATAATTCATATGGGCAACTTGGTGTAAACGATGCTCTTAATACTCATAGCACGCCGACATCTATTCATGGTTCTCATACTTTTTGTAAAATATCCGCTGGTAGCGATTTTACATCAGGAATAGATAATCATGGTATAATATTTTGTTGGGGAAGTAATGATAACGGAAAACTTGGAATAAACTCCACGAGTTCCAGCAAAATTATTCCAACATCTATATATGGAGCAGCCAATCATACTTTTTGTCAAATATCAGCTGGATATGAGTATACTATGGCTTTAGATGTTCATGGTAAATCTTGGGGATGGGGACAAGGAGGAAGTGGTCAACTTGGTGATGGCGGAAACACCACTAAAATAACACCAGTTAGCACATTGGGAGCCCACACTTTCTGTAAAATTTCAGCTGGGCAAGCATTCACACTAGCACTGGATCAAGACAATGTTTTATGGATATGGGGGCAAAGGTATATAGGAGATATTGGCAGCAGCGTGTATTCACCAATAAAATTTTAAACAAAGAAAAAGAAATAAAATGGCAACTCTAATAGAAAGATTTACAACAAACAATTATTATTTAAAATATAATTTATATGAACATTTAAATGATATAAACTCCAGTATATTTACATCTGGATGCACATTTTTAATAGAATATGATTTAACGGCCTTTTCAGCTTCCTATGTAGATGAACCATATATAAAAATTACACCTTCAAATCCATATGATGTTAATTATTTTAGAAAAAATACTTATGTTAAATTAAATAGTAATATTTCATATAAAACTTTGATAGTTGATATCGTACCAAACGAATATATGATAATTGAAACATATAAATCGGATACTGGTATTACAATAACTTCTATTTCAACTATTTATGATCTATATAATATTTCTGATATATTGTACGATGTTTTTAAAAATGATGAAAGCTCTTATTATAGAATAAGAAGTGATAATCAACGAAAAGATATATCAAATGCTTATGCCAAGTTTATAAGTGAAGATACAAATATAATAGATCAAACTACTGGAATATTAATGTTGGATGATCAAAATAAATTCATTTTAAAATTATATGATACAGAAAATAGTTTGAATGGTGGTTATGTTCGCTCACCAGTTGTTATAACAAATGATAGCGGCTCGACAATACCAACAAATTTAATAAAGACAAAATCAGCCATTTTAGGAGGTGAAATTACTGACGATGGTGGATCAACCATAACCGCTATGGGATTAGTATATAGCTCAACAAATTCAATACCAACACTTAATGATAGTTTAAAATCAGAATCTATTGAAACAGGTTGGTTATTCACCACTTATTTAATGGATCTAATAGATGATAAACTTTATTATTACAGGGCGTATGCTGTAAACAGAAACAGTGTAAGCTATGGCTCGGTTCTTACATTTATGACATTATCAGCATCCACCGCTGAGCCGCCAACAGTATATACAGAGCCTATTAAATCAACAACATCAGATACAATAATATTAGATATGACAGTGCTTGACACTGGATGGATAGATATTGGTGAAGTAAATTTACAAAATCCTGATATAATAGAGAGGGGAATTTGTTTTATGCTTGGTTCTGGAACACCAAATAGAACAGATGATAGTTATGTTTATCTTGACTATGATGATGGGAAACCTGGAACATATACAATAAGTATAATATCTCTTTCATCTGGAACTTATTCCGTTAGAGCATATGCTTACGCTAGTGACATAACAAATATTGGATATGGCGATACAATTGAAGTTACGATATAATGAAAAAATTAATATATAGATAAAAATAAAAAATTATAGTGGATACAAAATTAAGATTTAAACCAATTGAGTTGATAGACATAGGAATAGATAAACACACAAAAATGCCAATGCCGATACTATCAGACAACATAATCTATACAAATGATGTTGTTGATGGCATTCCTATAAACACATTCACTTTAACAGTATCCACCCTTTCTTTTGATATTGAAATAAATAATGTTAGAAATATATCTTTATCGGTGAATTATGGAGATGGTACAACTGCAACATTAACTGGAACAACTATAATAGATAACCACACCTTTTTAACAACGACACCAAAAACTATACAGTTTTCAGGTGATTTAGATAAAATAACGGGTATGACTTGTATGAATTGTGGATTGAAAAGTGCTTATATAACTAAATTAATAAAAATATCACATTTGAATTTATCTGGAAACACATTAGAAGAAATCAATTTGGATGGACTGGTTTCTCTAAATAATATAGATTTGAGTTATAATAGTTTAAATGCCAGCGCTATAGATGATGTATTCATATACGCCAACACTTTTCTAACATACGCTGGTCAGATAGATGTTCGTGGAACAAATAACGCTTATCCATCAATATACTCTGAAACAGCCAGAGATAATTTAATAAATAATAAATTATGGACACTTTATTGCAACGTATAAACAAAAAATATTTTAAACAATGGCCTTTAAAGTTGAGATAGTAAACATAAGTGAGAATGCTGATAACATATTGTTAACGAACAATTTAACAATAGAATTAGTAAAAATAAGATATAATTGGTTGTTGAATGCCAATGTCAGAAATGCTGTTGTTGGTGAAGACAAAAATGGTCTGGTTTGGTACATGGGAGAATGGTTATGTGGTGATTGGGAAGGTGGCACTTGGTACTCTGGTATATGGCACAATGGAAATTGGAAAAAAGGAATTTGGCATTCATACTCACTAGATAAAGCAATGATACTGTTCAATAAATTCATTATATTAGATAAAAATGAAACTTATTCTGAATTTAGAAATGGTAAATGGTATCAAGGTACGTGGTATGATGGAACTTTTGGATACGATCAAAATATATCTGGATACACAAATCTATCACAAAATCAGATGATTGGTACCAATGGAATATTAACAAAAATGTCGATCAATACGGCACATTGGATAAATGGTAAATTTTATAATGGAATTTTTAAAAATTCAGTTTGGTTGGATGGAGATTTTTATAATGGAAGCATGTCAAAATCATATTGGGCTAATGGTAGATTTCATCAAGGAACGTTTGAGAGATATAATTGGTATAATGGTACTTGGTATGGTGGCGATTTTTTAGAAGGAACATGGCATTATGGAAAATTTCTACAAGTAAAAAGTAATGTTCCTTCCAGATTTGGGATAAATACATCAAATGATACCGAGCAATTATCTCCACCAATATCAATATGGATGGCTGGAAATTTCTATGGCGGAGAATTTCACTCAGGATTAAATGAAGATGGTAGTGGCAATACATTATCAAGTATAAATCACAACATGTCACATTGGTTGGGTGGAAATTTCAATAATGGTAATTGGTATGGCGGGTCGTTTAGAGGAGGATATTTTAATAATGGTAACTGGTATGGTGGAGTTTTTAATTCTTATTATGGTAATTTTGATACAGGCGGAACAGCTACTTGGGTTAATGGCAAATGGTATAACGGACTATGGATATGTGGAAATTGGAGAGGAGGACATTTCTATGGCGGAATGTGGTTAGATGGGAAATATGAAAATGGATATTTATCAAACGATTTATCAGAAAATGTCATAACACCAGTTTCTCCTATACCATCTAGCGTTCCTGTTGTTAAAACGATTGGATATGAAAAACTCAAAAAAGATAGTGTTACATGTAGTGGAAATTTGTTATCAACTGGTGGTATAGATGCAATTTTATATGAAAGAGGAATATATTATACAACAATTTCCGGATTGACAACACCAACACCTGGATCAACACTAACTGGATCGACTTATCCAGTTGGACTGAACCGAAAAATGGCATCCAATGGTATTGGGAATTATAGTGTAAACATAACTGGTTTAGGAAATAACACAAAATATTATTATGGGGCATACTCTAGAAATGGGGTCGGTATAGTTTATGGTGAAGAAAAAACATTTACTACGTTAACTGGAACAACATTTTCAGTTGAAATAATCGATATTGTGCCAAATGTAACTAAAGCTCTTGTAAAATGCCAAGCTTTGAATTTTGATGATAATCCACAATATATGGGTGTTTGTTTTTCAGAATCAAACAATCCTTTAACAGGAACATCTGAAACATGGTATTTTGCTCCAGCTGGTACTGGTCCTTATCAAATTGATATAACAGGATTAACGATAGACACAACATATTATTTTAAAGCTTTTGCGATAAACATGGATAATGATATAGTTTATAGTAGCATTAAATCAACAAATACTGGTAACTATTCCGTACCAACTTTAACGATAACCAACGTGACGGCAAGTCAAACAACAATATCTTGTAAAGTCCTAATTACACCAAATGGTACAATAACAGATAAAGGAGTTTGTTGGAGAACATCGCAATTTTCTAGTTATCCACCAGATCCATTAGCTATTTCACTATCACATACCACTGATGTGACAACAACTTCAGATGGTTTTGTTTGTGTTATTACTGGATATACAGTGACACTTACTCCAGGAACGACATATTATATATTAGCATTTGCTAAAAATAGTGAGGTTCCAGCAAGCTATGGATTTAGCTGTTATGCTCAAACACCTATTCAAATAGGATATCCTATATCGACTTTACAAAATGCAACCGCCCCAACTGGAGTTTCTATTGGTGCTTTGACATCGATAGTAACTTAAAAAAAATAAATAATAAAAAATGGCATATAATATAATATGTAATGGTTCAGTATCTAGTGATGGAGGATCACCACTAACTCAAGTTGGTTTTTGTTATACTGGAGCCACCACACCAGAAACATATGGTACTGTCATTGGTTTACCAACAGCAGTTGGCGCATTTAATGGAACTTCTGGTAGCTTAGCGGCTGGAACCAATTACACTATAAAAGCTTTTGCCACAAACTCAGTGGGGACAACATATTCTTTATCGAGTGTGAAAAAAACTTTAGGTGTTCAAAATCCAGCAACAATATCATTAATAGCGTCTCCTTCTTTTATGGAGTTTGGTTCAATAACCCAGGTAACGACATCTTGCAATATAACTCCAAATGATGAAACAACATTGAAAAATTACTTGGTTACAACATATGGATTTCCGATGCCAGGTGGTCCTTCTTGTCCAGTTGATTTGCCTTTGCCAACTAATCCTGTAGTGCAAAATATAAATTTGAATGTTCCTACACCACCAACTTTAATTCAAGAATCCATCGACGTACCATCAGTAGCTACATTGATATTTGGAAATCCTGAATATACAGTCACCCAAAGTGTCACTAATTTAGCAGTTTATCCAATTTTGTATATAGTTGATACTTTATCAACTCATCCAATTACTTATTACAATCCTTATGAAACAGGACATGGTGAAACTGGTGGAGCAGGTGAATATATACCAGGAACATTTTATGGCGAGGCTAGAGGTGGTCGTTATGGCGGATATTCATTAAATAATACTGATCAAGAAATAATAATTTTTAAAGATAGAAATTGGTCGATTATAAATACATATTTACATTTAGGTATACCATATTATTATGGGACTCTTTCAATAAATGGCGTTGAAAGAACTCCGTCACCGCTCACTGGCTATAATGTCTATGGTGATCCATCTGGTACATGGACACACAAATATAAAATATATGATATATTATGGAGCACTCTCAATAGTAACATTCAGTTAACACAATTAACATTACAATTATCTTTCGAATAAGCAGGAAAATAAAAAAGGATGGTTATTAAACCACCCTTTTTACATTTAAATAAGAACTAAAGATTAGAATAAGTATCTTATACCAATTTGAGCTCCCCAAGTACTTGATGTTGAAAGAACTGGAGTATAAGTGCTTGTTGGTAAATTGCTTCCAGTATAATTCATCTGATATGTTGGAACTCCATCTGAGTTAGCTTTAACATATTTTAACAATGTGATATCATAAGAACCCAATGTCTGTTTCTTATATACACCCCAATTAGAATTCAATAAATTGCTTATATTGAGCAAGTCTAAACTTATTTGAAGAGTATGTTTTTTATCACCAAATTTTGTAAATACATCTTGAAGAATTTTAACATCATAACGATTTAACCAAGGCATCACAACACCATATCTTTCAGCATATTCGCCTTTGTGCTCAGTTAAATATTTATCTTGATCAACATATTTCCAAAAAGCTGCCATTTGATCGTCAGCTGTGAAAACTACAACTGTCTGTCCATCAACTTTTTTCGTAATATCAGTGAAAATAATTTCTGATTCATCTTTTGGTATATACATCAAGTCTGCTGCGTTTCCATCTCCATTCATATCATTTGAATAGATATAATCAAGTCTTCCTTGACTACTTCCTTGATAATAAAGAGAAACGGTCGTTCCTAAATGTTTCAAATATTCTTTATGATAAGATAACGATCCAACCAATCTATGTGGAACAGCGAATTGTGAATAAGATAAACCTGGTGCATTTTGAGTGAAAACTGTTGGATTACTTGCCCAAGCAGATGCGGCGGCCGAACCAGGATTAGATGTTAAGTCTTTAGCTCCAGTATAAGTATAAGCTAAAAATCCAGATAATCCTTCAGAGAATGGTTTTGTTAATTGAGCTGTTAATGAATAAGAATATCCATTATTTTTTGTATTTGTTAAAACCATAGCTGAACTAACTGGATTCAACTTGTTGTCATAAGTTTTTCCATCATTCAAGAATAGATATCTTGCTCTATTGTCAGGACCAGAGAAAGTCGATTCTGTTGATTTTAAATTAGCATTATATTGAATAACACCATTTACATCTTTCGAATAAATTCCTTCTACTGTAAATACCATATTGTACCAAGGTAATTGAAAATCTGCCGCAATGTTATTCCTCCAAACTTGTGGCATTTTGAATTTTCTATCCACAACGGCTATAGTACCAGGTGCTTTTGAGCTAACTGTGGTAGGAAACAATTCTGTATTTGATAAATGATAAAAAGGATCTGGATTAAAAGTTAAGCCAGCAAGTTGATCAGCTTTCGTAATTTCAACAGTATTTTGTAGTGTTCCACTGTTTGTTGGCTGATTTGTGAACCATACAAAAGGTAATCTACCGGTAAATATTCCAGTTCCGCCCCTTAACTGTATAGATTTATCTCCTTTAACATCCCAGTTAAATCCCAATCTTGGTGAAACTGTGACTTTCGTTTCTGGCCATTCACCGACATTAATTGTCATATCCTCATTATCGAGATTTTTAAATGTTAGGTCAGAAATTGCTTGATTTGAAGTCAATTCATCAAAGTACATTGGAACTTCAAACCGAACACCACCCGTGATCTTTAAGTTATCAGCTACACGATATTCATCTTGAGCATAAACAGCACCATATCCGAAATTCAATCTGGCATAACCATCATTTCCTGGATAAGGATAAGTCAATCCAAATGTTGTTGGAGCGGCTCCATTATAGAAATCATCCAATGAAGCAAATCTATAATAACTTGTTCCATAACGTTTATAACTATTACCAAAATATAATTTGTCAAAAGATGCTCCAACTGTAAAGGTATTTTTACCTAAATAGTAGTTAAAATTATCTGTAAGAGTTAAAACATTGTTAATAACATCATTATCTTTTGTGAAAAGCTCATAACCGAATGACATATAAGGATTTCCATCTTTATAAATATCAACAAATGGAAAATCTGAACTGTTGCTGCTTCTCGTGTCACGTATCTTAGTATATGTGAATAAGAATTTATTTGCTGATTTATTCCAAACACTATTTAATTCTGATGAAATCGAGCCAACAGTATTTAAAAATCCATAGTTACCATTCGAAAATGTCATCGACATTTCACCTATACGACCAAATGTCGAACGAGTACCTGGTGCACTTGTGGCGTTAACTTGTTGATCATTAGTTGAATGTACATAATTATAACGAACCACAAACTTGTTGTGTTTGTTAATGTTCCAGTCGACTTTTCCTAAAATTTTATAGTTATCGCTTGCAAAATTTCCGAAACCTTTATATGAGCCAGCATCATAATTGTAAGTATTTTTTAGATAAGTTTGCATTGCGCTCAAGTCGCTTTCAGATGTTCTAGAGATAAAATTGTCGGCATCTCCCACTCCATCTGTGCTTGGGCTCCAAGATATACCAGGGTATGATGATTTTTCTTTTTCAACATTACCAAAGAAGAACAACTTATTTTTGATAATCGGCCCCCCTAAACGAAAACCATAACTCATCGTAGATTGATCAGTTAATGTTAATTCCTTATCTTCTATTTTCTTACCATTAAAAGATTTATCACGATAATAAGTATATACTGAGCCACTCCACTCATTTGTACCACTTTTTGTGATAGCGTTGATATTTGCTCCTGTAAAATTAGATTGACGAATATCAAAAGGAGCAACATTAACATTGATTTCTTCAATAGCATCCAAACTAATTGGTTGAGCATCACCACCTGGTAAAGATTTTGTGCTCAATCCAAAATTGTTATTAAAGTTTGCTCCGTCAATAGTAATGTTGTTATAACGACCGTCACGTCCAGCAAAATTACTTCCGTTTGATTGAGGATTTAATTTTGTGAAATCCGTTATACTTCTGTTAATAGAAGGCAAAGATTGGATTTGATTGATACCGATGTTTGTAGAAGCACCAGTTCTGTTACCATCAATCAATTTGTTTTTAGTCGATGTAACAACAACACCAGAGATAACTTTAGCCTCGGGTGACAAATTTTCATTGATGTCCATCGTTTGCCCTAATTCTAGATTGACATCATTTTTTATAGCTGCCGCATATCCTATATAAGATACTGTAATTTTATATGGACCACCAGTTTTCATATTTGGTATTCTATAAATGCCATCAGCATCTGTAATAGTCGCATATTGTGTACCAGTTGGAACATGAACAGCTATAACAGTAGCTCCTGGTAATGATAATTTATTCTCCCCATAAATCTTACCGCTAATACCAGACGTGGTTACTTGAGCGAATGTAACCAAACTTCCTAACATAAATAATAAAAAAAAGATTAGTTTTTTTACTGTCATAGATTTTGATTTTTTTTTGTATGAAATGAAGAAACATTTCATATTCAAATCTATCTATAACAAATTATTATAAATGTTTAAAAATTTTAAACTTTGATTCTAATATTAAAAATTTTAAAACTCTTAATGAAAAATAAATATAATATATAGATTTATGAGATTTAAATCATTCACTAAAAAATTTTTAAAAGAGTTGTTTGACAACTATTATTATTCAGAAATTTCTAAAAGTGGGAATTATTCTCTGTGGTTATCAGAGTATAACCTGTCATTTATAGTTAACATTAACCACAAAGACAAAAAAATATATTTTGTGACATTTCTTAATGGTATATCTTCAAATAATGTGATCGACGTAATAGAATTAAAAAGCGAATTATGAATAAAACAATTGACAAATTTTGTATATTGTGTTATACTTTCAATAAAACAGAAAATGGGTGGGAGTATTGGGATGATTTGTTAGAAAGTCATAAGAATGATGATGATTATAATATCTTAAAAAACAAAATGAATAAAACTTTAGAATTATTAAATGAAAACGAAAACAATATAATCAACTTGGATGTCGAAAAAGAACTCTATTACATTGTTTAAAAAATTTTTAAATTCTGCTTCTATTCAAATTTCCTTCATATATTATACCATCAATTTCTCGTGTGGTTGCCCATAAAGGTCTTAGATTTTTGAGCGCACAAACTTCTTTTATGTCTGAATTTTCATCAAAAGTTATAACTTCTTTAATATGATCTATATGCCATTCTCCGTGATTATTCCAACTCATTCCTGTTGTAAATAATTTTTCAATATGATGTTTTAAATCAAGGGCTGAATATCCCAACATATCAATAGTATGAGACTCTTTTGGTGTACCCAAACGTTTTAATGTTGAGTAAAGAAGTGAGCGCCAAGCAATAATGTGTGGATATCGCTTACGATAATTTGCTTGATGTTTGGAATTTATTTTTGGATTATTCCTAATATATTCTCTCAGTTCTTCTCTGTTTTCTTCTCTATATGTATCTAAATATTTTTTAATTCTTTCTTTATTTTCAAGTTTATCTCTATATTCACTTTTCTTTTTTAAAATAGTCTCCCTATTTTCCTTGTGATACTCTTTTTTTCTCTCAAGTATCTCTTCTCTCTTTTCCTCATATCTTTTCTTATCATATTCCTTTTGTTTCTCTTTAAAACCAGGTTCTTCTTTATATTTTTTCTGAACATCTTTAACACATTCTTTACATTCAGAGCGATGTCCATCTGAAGTGCCTCTTTTTACGTGAAATTGATCCAAAGATTTATTCTCACTACATATCCTACATATTTTATTTCCTTCTGTTTTTATTTCTTTCTCTAAATTTCTTTCTCTTATCTTTTCTTTATAAACATAGATTTTATTGGCACATTTTTTACATTCATTTCTGTGTCCATCAGCCATATAATCTGATTTTGAGAAATCTTCTATATTTTTGGTCTCTTTACATATTCTACAAGTTTTTGTTATTTGTTTCATTTCTTCTATTTTATTTTTTTTTTGTAATCATCTCAATAATCATTTGCCTTTTTTGAGCAAAAATATAAGACTCTCGTCTTATATTTTGTAAGTGATTGATAATCAACGACTTAGTAGTAAAAGTCCTCCCAGTAATCGTATGCAAATGAAGCACTTAAATTCATAATTTCACCATTTGCTGCCCAGTCTAAACTTTCCCAACCAGTAAATGACTGTATCCAAGCATTATGCCATACAACTCTTCTTATTACAAGTCCTTCCTTGTCGTGAACGTCGATAACCACAGTACTAATCAAATTGCCTTTGTAATTCAATTGTCCTGTTTCGTTGTTCCAAATCATGTCATACCAGTCTTTCAATGCTCTGAAAACTGGAACTCTACCGCTAACATTACCACTCACATTTTGTGAAACTGGAGCCCACTGATTCAAGTTGAAACTAATCTTCTGATTCATTTGTGATGTTGAAGCCGGAAATTTTGGATATAAACGTGTTGTATATTTATATCTTTGATCAGCAGCTTCTAATGTTGGATAAGTTGGTAGATCGACAGACGTCGCATTTTCTAGTACAATGCCTTTAATACCAGGGAGATTGGCCTGAATAGCGGCCGGTAGATCAATAGTAACCTCAAATAGATTCTTATAAATCGGTTCCCACATATTAGTAGCAGTTTGTACATTTGTAAAGTGTCCTAAACCCATTTTTATGTTATTTTTTTTTTTGTTTATAAGTAAATATTAAAATAAGCCTCTGTTTTTTCTAAATGTTATTACTTATAAATTGTTCTTTCTCTTTTATATATTAATATGAGCCTCTGCTCGTTTTCCATTTTTTTTAATCATTTTCATCTTAGTGTGGAATAGAATGATCATTTCTTATCTCATTTTCATCAAATTGATTGATAGTCACATACTTGATTTTTTCCTTATTATAATATCCTTCTGCTTCCAATTTCTTTTTTCTTTCTGTAGCCTTTTCAAATCTTTCTGGACTGAATTCATAATCTATGTTTCTGATGGAAATTGGTCCGCCTCTTTTTTTTTGCTCTTTCAATAGCTTCTTCAGTAACAACAGATACGATGTACTTACTTTCATTCAATCTGAAATCTTCATATAATTTTAAATGTTTCATGGTTTTATTTTTTTTTTACAAATGTATATATTTATATTTTATAATGAATTTTTTCTAGTTTTCTATTTAATGCCAGCTAGAAATCGAGGAACAGTAACAGGTATACATAATGTGTATTTATGTACTAGAGATTATGAAAATTATTTCGTTGAAGGTAGAGTTTACTTAATTCTTGGATTGAATCAAAGTGGCCGTATAGTTGATACCACGTTCAGAGAAATAGGCGATAATGTAAAAGAAATCGTCCATATAGAATTTAATAGCGGAGAAGATCCATTTATGATGGCACAAGCCAATAATTCATTGATTTTCATAGGAGAATTATATAGAGAACATAGATAAAAAATCATTTTCTTTTTCTTTCTGGCATTTATTTTTTAATTAAAAAAAAATAAAACTTTTTTGTTTTTATTTTATATATAGGAGTAAAAAAAACCTATGTTAATTATGAATATAAAAGAATTTATTGAAAGCAATAACGGACCATCTGGAAAAATGTACAATGAAAAATATGTTAAACAAAACTTTCCTGATATATATGAACAAGTTATAAATTATAACAATGATGTTCTAGAACATTTACCATATAAAGAAAAAGTATATCATTATATACACGATTTAAAAGAAAATATTAAATGTAAAAGAGATGGATGCGACAATTTGGTTAAATTTAAAAATTCTAATTTTGGTTATTATGATTATTGTTCTACTTCTTGTATAAGTAGGGATTCGAAAATAAAAGAATTAAAAGAAAAGAACTCATTGGAAAAATTTGGGACCAAAGCACCAGCAATGAATGTTGAGATTAAAAATAAAATGATAAAAACAAATATTGAAAAATATGGTCACAATTGTCCAATACAGAATGATAATATAAAGAATAAATCAAAAGAGACATTATTAAAAAATTATGGAGTTGATAATCCAAATAAATCCCCAGATATAATTTTAAAAAGAGTAAAATCATATAGTGACAATCTAAAAAAGAAATATTTAAGAATATACGAAAATATCGGGTTAAAAGATATAGATTATGAAAAAAAGAAAATGTATTTCACTTGCGATAAAGGACATGACTTCGAAATCGATTTGGATTTATTTCACAACAGAAAAAGAACACAGACTTTTTTGTGCACTATATGTAACCCAATAGATTTTCATATATCTGGTCAAGAGATATTATTGCAAGATTTTATTAAATCTAATTATAATAATGAAATAAGTTTCAATAACAGAGAAACATTAAAACCATATGAAATAGACGTTTATATACCTGAATTAAAATTAGCTTTTGAGTTTAATGGACTATTTTATCATTGTGAAAAAAATGTTGAAAATAATTATCATGTGAAAAAAACAGAATTAGCTGAATCAAAAGGAATAAAAATGATTCAAATATATGAAGATGATTGGTTACATAAACAGGAAATAGTTAAATCAAGAATTTTAAATCTATTAGGGAAATCTGATAAAATATATGCCAGAAATTGTGATTTAAAAGAAATTTCAGATAATTTTATAGTAAGAGATTTTCTTGATAAAAATCATATACAAGGTTTTATTGGGTCAAAAATTAAAATTGGTTTATTTTATAAAAACGAATTGGTGTCTTTAATGACTTTTGGTAATTTAAGAAAATCTATGGGATCAAATAATAAAATAGGAACATATGAAATGTTAAGACTTTGTACAAAATTGGGTATTAATGTTATAGGTGGAGCCAGCAAATTATTTAAATATTTTATAAAAAAATATGATCCAAAGAGTATTATAAGTTACGCTGATAGAAGCTGGTCAAATGGTGATATCTATAGAAAACTTGGATTCTCTTTAATTGGTAAGACTCAACCGAATTATTATTATATAATCAATAAAGAAAGGAGATATAGATTTTTATTTAGAAAAGATATACTAATAAAACAGGGATTTGATAAAAATAAAACAGAAAAAGAAATAATGTTGGAGCGTAAAATATATAGAATATATGATTCTGGTCATCTCAAATTTGTATATAAAAAAAAGGAGCTATAAAGGCTCCTTTTTTTTATGAAATCAATTAAGATTAGTATTGTTGAATAAATCCGCCAGATTGAATTGTTCCTTTCTTTAGGATTGTTATGTTATTGACAATGATACCCATACCTTTTATTATTTCTACATAAGTATCAAGTACTCCGATTTGTAAGTCTATGATGTAATCGGTGTTGTTTGATTTATCACAAACATTCTTGAAGTCATAGAGAGCATTTTGATTTAAAAGTTCTTTACAGATCAAGTCTGCTCTGAATTTAATTTCAGCTCTCATTTCAGGAGTATTGAACTTCCAATGATAGTTTAATAACATATCATACAGACGATTTTCAAGTTCAATTAACACTTCTCTTGAGTGGATGTAGCTCAATGATGATACTGGATAAACTTGAGCTGTATTTTCACAATAGATGTTATATCCCTTGTTTAGAGTATAAACAATTGGATTGACTCCCATAGTGTAAAGATTTTCTAAGTCATCTTCAGTAAATCTCATTTCAGTTGTCTGGACTTCTTTCATCAATGAAAGTTGTGGACCTGCTACTATCGTCCAAGGATAAGAGTTACTCAATTCACCTGTGAATTTAGCCATATAAGCCTGAGCCACTTTTATTGATGGTGGTATGAACTTGGTGTTGTCATTAACATCTTTCACATATGGGAAGAAGTAACCAACACAGCTTCTACCAACTCCTTCAGCTAAGCTATATAAGAATGAAGGATTTAGATCGAGATTTCCACCTTCTTTCAAATATTCTGTGTTTAGAGTTCTATCATCATTGATGAAACTTGGATCAATTGATGTTTTGAACAATCTGACACTAGGCATGTTGATAAATCCGAAGCAGTTCAATTTCAAACCGCAGAGATCAGCCAATTGTTGTTTTGAATGTTCGCTCAAACCGAGACCAAATGTATCAACTAAATATCTCCAGGATATTCTATTCTTGTTAGCTAATCCTTTAGCCAAATTGGTATCTTTATCTACAACATCAAGTATTGTTTGAAGACGAGCTTCTGTTCCGTTTGGAATTGAATCTTGATGTACGACAAATGGATTGAACATCAAACCACAGTATTCTGTTACATAGTTATCAATTGATTTGTAGGCTGTTGTATAAAGCTCTGTGCCGCCAGAATTACTGTGTATTTTAATAGGTGCATCAGTAATAACAATTTTTAGATCAGGATTAACGGTGTCTCTACCAACTCTTATAACTCTTGCGAGTTTTCTAGGATATGCTCCCAGTAAGTATCCTTCTCCACCAGCTTCATAATAAGTTGTATCATAATATGCTTCTATGAACCAACCTCTTTGAATTTCTGGATATCTAGTATTGTCAATATAGAAAGTACTTGTATTGATTTGATCAGTTATGGTGCCTTCTATTTCTAATGTTTGCTTGAAATTATCTTTATCAGAATAGATATTGAATCCGACTGTTGTTCCAGTTGTGAACCAACTTGTTGCCCAATTTGTTATGGTTATATCTGGTTCAACACTTGGTTCGCTAGCGAATTTAACAGTTACCTTTTTATCTGAGTCTAGATACATTTTTAAGTAAATCTTTTCATAATTTGTATCATTATACTTATAAACATAGTCATTATTGTTTATTGTGCCATTATAATAAGCTAAATAAAGTTCTGACTGTTTACCCATAACACCACAACCTGCTGTTGCTGCTGGAAGACCAGATGTTATAACTTTATCCATACCTTCATATCCCTTGAATTCATCATCTACATAATAAACTAAGAATTCTGTTCCACTGAAATATTCATTAGGATCTGTAGTTGTGTCAAAATAAATTCTTATTTTAGCATTTGTTGTTGTTGTTGCTCCATATATTGTAGGTGTAACAACTTCGAATTTAGAACCATCTGTTAAATTAACTATAACCCCTTTATTCAACAAAAGTTTAGAATATAATTCAGTAAAGATTTTAGTCTTTCTTAATTTTTCATAGTTGTTATAAACCGTTGATCCCAAAGTTCCTAAGAATTCGATATCAAGATAATTTACACCAGCTATTGTCGAGCCAGTTCCGAATAATAAATCAGATACTCCTAAAGGAACATAACTTGAATTATTTACAGTAACATCTGTCCAAGTTGCTGTGAAACCAGTTGTTGAAGCAGCATATGATAATGTCACATAACCCAATATTATAGTTTCATTGCCATTCAACATGAAGTTTGGTTTAGTAGCCCCGCTTGTAACTTGGGTTCCTTTTACGGTGTGGATTGTGCTGTAATCTGTTCCGAGATAAGCTACATCAATTCTACTATAATCAGATGTTATATTATTAATAACAAATGGATCGAAGTAGAAATCACCAGTTGCTAAAGTATATTGTGCACCATTTAAATTATAAGTAGCATTTGAGCTTATATCATAACTTTGTGCTAATTTATAAACATAGATGTTGGTTGTTGTACCACTAGTTATGCTAGTAATAACTCCACCGCCTTTTTCAGCTGATATCGTTATTGTGTTAGTATCTATCGATGTGATATAGTAACCAGCAGTGCTGTCTATAACGCTAAATGATTTTGTAAAGAATATTTTATCATCAACCACAAAACCAGAAGCTGATGTTAATGTTATTGCTGAGTTGGTTATTGATGCCACACTTGTCATAGCTGTGCTAAATGTGTCTCTAACCATTTCTGTATACCAATTAGTATATTCAGCTGTTCTATCACCAACAATAGCAGTTGTCATACCACTATAGTTACCAAAAACATTTGATAAATAATCGAGATCTTTTTCAGCGTAAGATAACATTTCACTTAATGTTGCATTATATGATAAGAAGTCAATGGTTTTTTTACAAGTTGTTGTCACGGTTTCTTCACAAACCATTGTGCTACCAATGATATCAACAACACCATTGTATGCGTCAGCATTCAATAAAGCATCCTCGTTGTAATAACAGAATAGACCGGTTTTTTCTGTATCAGCATTGATAAGATTTCTTATATACATATCTCTACCAGTAGTATCTCTAAAATTAGGAATTAAACTACCATCATAATAAGCGATTAAACTCACATAATCATCATTAACGAAGTTTTCAACTTGTGATTTTATCAAACCACGTGAATTGAAATATGCTCCCCAATGTGTATCAGCAGCCAATGTTGTATAATCTGACCAGTCACCACCAACTACTAATACTGTAATAATATAATCTGACATCCAATCCTTTGCATTCAAGAACAAAGGAATTTTATCAAGACTTCCATACCATTCTTCAGCACTTACATCAAAACCAGTTGCACTGGATTTGTATATAAAAGCGGTCACTTTTTTATCACCCATATTTGTTAAATGAAATAAAACTTCTGAAGGATCAGGCTGAGTGCTTGGATTATCCTGATATTCTAATGTTACAACATCCATAAAAGCTTCTGTATCTCTTTCCCAGAAATCCTGGCGATTAAAGAAATATTCATAAGCGGATGTGTTTTTTGGGCCGTTATCATATTGAGCTGCTACTGAAATAGATTGCCATTCTAATTTATCTCTATTTGGATCTGTTGCTAAAAGGTTCAAAGCCCATATTGGACCCTTTCTCAACATTTCAGTGGCAGTTCTATGGAAGAACGAACCTTTATTTTCCAAATTCTTGTCTAATGTTCCATAAATTTTTTCAAAATTATTTGGATCATCGACCCATACTGGTTTGTTAAAAGGTCCTCTCTTTGAGAAACCAGGAATCAAATTCACCATCACATCCTGAATTGGTAGAGCGATAGCACTTTGATCGATTTCATTCATATAAATGCCCGGTTTTTTGTACTTACCTAAATCTTTGTTGCTTATTGGCATATTTTTTTAATTATTTTTTAATATTATTTTATTATAAATAATATTTTTTTACTTATTCTTTTTTATATATTAATATTTTTTACCATTTTTTTTCTTTTTATCTATCTGAAAAATTGGAAAATAACCACCTTTTTAGATAAATATATAAGTATATGAAATGCCCCTTTTGCAAACATAAAATAAACCGTTATGATGGAAAACACATCTATAATTGCGATTCGAACAAAAAATATGTTAATAAGAGCGACATTAAATATCAATATCTTCTATATAATCACCCATTCATAAGCAACAAAAACAATTTATTTATAGAATATTCAGTAAAGAATAAAAGTCTACCAGACATTAAAAAAGAATACGGGATAAGTTATAATAATATTATATTTTTATTGGATCTATTTGATATTAAAAGAAGAAATATGTCTTCGAGTAGTAAAACTATATCAACAAAAAAATATAGAAAAACCTGTTTGGAAAAATATGGAAAAGATAATTTTTCAAAAATCAAAAAAATCAAATCACCAAAAAAAATAGATCTTTTAGAAAATGAAAATTTCTACGAAGAAATAAAAGATCTCATACAATCACAAAAAAAGGATATTTTGAAAAAGGCCTTGGAAAGAGATAATATATTGAAAAAAGAAACATTGGATATCTACAAAAAATATTACAAATATTGGAACAAATTAAATGATGAAGAAAAAAATAAACTGATAAATAAAGATATATTATTGGAAAGTAGGATATCTGATTGCTTGGATAAATTAAATATAACATATATAAAAAATTTTACATATGGCAAAATGGTTTTTGATTTTAAATTTGGAAATATATTAATAGATGTTAATAGCGACTATTGGAAAGCAAATCCATCATTCTACAGAAAAAATGAAAAAATGAGTTTTCCTTTTAAAAATATAATAGCTGGAACCATATGGCAGAAGGATAAAAACAAGAATGATATAATGAAAAATAAAGGATATAAAATTTTAATTTTTTGGGAAAATGAATTTCAGAAACTGGAAGACGATGAATTACTAAGATTATTAATTGAAAAAATTAATTTTATGTGAATATCAATTTTTAATATATAGTATAAAACATTTTTAAATTTTATGGCAGACAAAAAATATTTAAATTTGAATTCTGATGTTTTACTTGAATATGAATATGATAGTGCTAACATATCTGAAAATTATTTGATATGGAGCGATATATCAAGAAACACCAGAAATTTCTTATCCAAAACCAACATAAACAATATTGATAATAGTCTATTTGTTGTTGATACAGTTCAGAGAAAATATGCTAAAATTGATCCAACGAAATTTAATTTTATAAAAACACAGGAATATTTTTCTGGACCAATACATTATGATAAAGTAACTATTTATTTTCCAACTAATTACAATTTTAATGTTTATAGAGGATTTTATTTAAAGATATACACATATGACTATGTTAACAAAACAACTTATTCATTATCTAATTTCTATTATGACGCCACACAAATACAATCTTCAACAGGCGGCACATTGATCTATGCTGATATGTTATTAGAATTGGCGACACCATTTGTTTATAATCAGAAAGAATGGGGTAAATATTTAACTTTCTTTATACCAAGTTCACACGAGGTGTCCAATCAAAGATTAATAAATCCAGATACAAATATTGTGGTTCCAGATAGCATAAATGACAATTTGACATTATCTATAGGATTGAGTACTAGCAGCCCAATATTTTTTGAAATGTCATTTATTACATCAACTAGCACGGTTTTTGATAAAAAATATTATTATCTAGGTGATGTTTTCAAATTATCTATACCAAATCAAGCTGAATATCAAACACTTGGAGTTGTCATAGAGGAATCAACGCAAGGAGATTTTTTCGAAATATATGGAACTTACAAAAACTCTAATGAAAATATGGATGATTTTGTTGAGTTTCAAAAAATTAATGGTCGAGATATAAATATTGAATATGTAGTAACTCTATATGAAGAAAATCTTATTAGTGGATTTCCTGTAACATTTTTAGTGACTGAAAATTTTTCACAAAAAATTGAATATAGGCCAATTATAAAGTTTTCAAATACAACAGCTGTAATAGATGTAGAGATGAAGATAATTGATTTGGTTAATTATAGCACTTTTAGTCGTAGAGCCACTTTAGGATTGACAAGTAATCTTTTAAAATATGGTAAGACATTATCAAAACTGGAGATAGGAAGTGTATCTAGACCTAAGATATATAATTATAAACAAGATAAGAGTTACAATTTAAAGACATCAAGTAATGTGACAGAAGTAAATATAATAAAGGTGCCTTTTCCAATATTGATAAATAACTATAAAATTTTAGCAAGCAATTATAATCCTGGTTCATCATCAGAATATAAATCTATGGGATTATTAAACATAATATTAACTCCTTTTGATAATATTATAAAATTTCAAATAGCCAAACAAGATAATCCAACTACCCAGATAGTACCATATGATTTGAGCGAAATATTACTGAATTCTAAATTAAATCTAGTTTTTAGATCGGATACAAAAAGTATAGAAAAAGAAATTTATTATCAGACAGATGAAAATAAGTTTAACATAGGAGTTGTTGTTTTTAAAATAAACCAAGAAGATATGTCTATTTTAAAACAAATAAATAAAGAAAAATCAGATAATTTTTATATTATTTTAACATCAAATAAAACAAAGACTCTTTTATATTCTGGTAAATTCAAAATATTTGAAAATGTTTTATTCTTAAATACAACGCCGGCTTCAACAACTACACCAACTACAATAATAGAAGAAAACCCATTGGTTTCTGTAACAACTCAAGTTACTGGAAATACTGCAAATCAATTAACAACAGAGTCAGTTGGAATGAATGCTGTCTTACCAGTTCAATTTGATTCAGATGGGATACCATTGTTAGATGAAAAATCAAGAGGATCGCTTGATTATTATAAAAATGTTGTTATGTGGATAAAATCTGGTCTCAATGCCAGCCAAGTTGCCCAAATAGATTACAATATAAAGGTTTTAGGAGTTAATATAAATTATGCTTATCGAACACCAACAAATGGTCCTATCGTTGTAATATTGGAAAGAGTTCCAGTGGAAACAATAGAAAGTCTTAAAAAAATACCAAATATCGTAAACATTAAAGAATTGGATTTAGATTTTGGTTGGAAAAAAACAATAGACACTACCATAACATTAGGCTCTGTGGATCCAACACCGAGTAGCATAGCAAATGATCAAGAAGCACAAATAGGAAATGATACAGCAGCGTGATTTTTAAAACAATTTTATTAAAATTTTATATAGATTTTTATGGATCTAAATAAAATATATTATGGGGATGCCTTTGAATTGGCTAAAGATATACCAGATAATTTCGTTGATTTAATAGTTACATCGCCACCTTATTCTACACAAAAATCATATGGAAAAAATATTAATGTTTTTCACCCGGATAACTATGTAGATTGGATTTTGCCGATATTTAGCGAGTCTTATAGATTTCTAAAACCAACAGGATCTTTTATTCTCAACATAAATGATAAAATTATAAATGGTTCTAGGCATCCATATGTCTATGAATTGGTTTATAGAATATGTAAAGAAACTGATATGAAGCTTTATGATAGATATATATGGCACAAAAAGAACGCAATGCCTGTGAGTGGGTGTCGTTTAAATGATTGGATGGAATATATTTTTCATTTTACTAAAACTACAAAAATAAAATCGAATACCGATTCAGTAAGGGAACCCTATGCCCAGAGCACAATAAAAAGATATAAAAAACCTGTCGCTTTTAATGAAAAAATAGACGAAAATGGTATAACGACTATTGGGGATAAAAAGATGGTCAAAGAAAATCCACTTGGTAAAAAACCATCAACAGTTATGAGATTCAATACAGCGGGGGTTTTAAAGGGAGAACTAGCCGGTAAACATCCAGCTCCTTTTCATCCAGATCTTCCAGAATTTTTTGTAAAATGGTTAACAGAGGAAAATGATGTCGTTCTCGATCCTTTTGTTGGAAGTGGAACAACACCATATGTCTGTAAAAAAATGAAAAGAAACTATATTGGATTTGAATTAAACGATAGTTATAAAGATTTGATAGACAAGAGATTATCTTAATCTTTTTTTCTAACTACTTTTTCTTGAACCAACCAATAGGTTTGTGGGCTAATATATCTAATAGTCTCGTACTGGGGTTCATTTTTTTTTTAATTTGCTCTTCTTCCTCCTGTGGTTCTACAATAGATTGCTCTTCTTCAATAATGTCATCTTTATTAATGTCCAAATTTTCCTCTATTATAGATTCATCTTCCGAATTTTCTTCTATATTTTCTTCTATTATAGCTTTATCTACTTTATCTCTTATCGGCAAGTCTTTATTTATCAACTTGACATTTAAATCATTGTCGTTTATTTTATAATCCTCTAATGAATTTTCATCCACATCTTCTTTATTTTCTTCTTCTTTACTCAAATAAACTGGCTCAATGGTAGAAGTCTCCATATTATATTTCAAAAAGCCGACCTCTGGCCCACTATCACCTTTATCTATATAAATGACTTGTTTTAATTTTGCAAAAACAGGATTTATTTCCTTTATTCCATAATTATCAAATTTTATTAATATTCTATTTTTTTCTATATCGCTTTTTACAACCACTCCTTTACCAAAATTATTGTGATATATTACCATTTTTTCTTTTATGTCTTTTTTATCTATGTCCACAAGTTTCTCTATTTTGTTGAAATTATCTTCTTCTTCATCGTCATAATCTGTTGTCAGTGGTGTTATTATTTCCTTTTTTTCATTAATGATTTTATTGATTGAGAATTCCTCTTCGATTTTTTTAATAATATTTTGTTTTTCATTATCGGCAATCAATTTGTTATAAAGTTCTTTTATTTTTATATCCAATTCATCATCTGGTTTTTGTGTTGGTTGTGAATCTTTAACATCTTCATCTAATACTAGCTCTTCTTCTTTTTTCATAGTTAATTGATTCACTCCAATTAATAGAGCAATGGCCATTGGATCGAAAACAAATATTATCAATAACACCAATATATTAACAACTTTATTCATTGAGAATCCAGTCAAATCTGCTAAATATTTTAGTGGTCCAACTTCGCTCGATACATCAGATGTTTTATACTCCAATATAATTTGATCATAATAAGATATGGAATCATTTATGGCTGATGTTTGAATCATTTTATTTGTTATCGCATCATTCAACGCTTTCATTTGAGAATCAGTGTTCGATATTTGACCTTCAGTTCTACGAGCACTCGTTGTACTTCTATTTTTATACAAATCTGTTACTCTATTTTCTTGTTGATCTCGAATATTTGCCATTTTGTCTATACGAATATTATCTGATTCTATAGATTTATTTATTCTATCTAGTTGAGCTGTAAACAGATCTTTTTTATTTTGTGCTATTTTTATTTTAGAATCCCTTATTTCTATTTTATTGGCGGTGGATTGATAGGCTGATGTCAGAAATCCATATATACCCATAGATGTCAAAAGCATAATAAATATAACACCGGCAACATAATAATATCTCAGAGCCTTTGATATTTTTTCCCAAAATCTATATACATAAGATACAGCAACCAATTTAGAGAATTCTAAAACTGATGCCAATATTATTATACCTAAACCAGCTCCAGCAAATAGTTTTGATAGTCCGAAAATAGAAAAATAAGCTGCCGTGCCAGCTAAAGATAGTGCAGCGAAAGTCAATAGTAGTACAAAAAGCCAGTTTTTTTTCATTTTTGCCAGTTAGTTTTTTTTTAACAATAATTTATATATTAAAAAATGAAACTGGTTTTTTTCGAGTTTTGAGAAATTAATTCTTTTTCTTCTTTTTGTTGATCTCATCCCTTATTTCTGAAGCTTTCTCATACTCCTCATTAGATATTGCTTTATCTAAAAGATCTTTTAAATCATTCAAATCCAAGGAGTTAAAATCTTTTGCAGAAAAAGATTCTTGTTGATCAGCTTTTTTGATATCATAATATTTTTGAACAAGCTCATCTACTTTCTCTAGTGCTTCATCCAAGATGTAAATAGGATATTCCATTCTTATTGATACGGACAAGGCATCTGCCGTTCTTATTTCAATTATATTATCGTCACCAACAAGATATGTTACTAGTGTGTCATTTTTTAAATCCGATATAACAATTTCATTATATTTTAAACCATTATTTATTATTATATTTTTTAAAACATCGTATATTATGGGCACAACAGGCTTTATTCTCTCTATCTCTATAGCCACAGATTGAGCTTCATTATATGTTATTACAACTGGAACCTTTCTATCACCATTTTCTTCACCCAATATAGCAACATAAATATTACTATCTGATGTGTGAGATATACCTAATATTTCTAGTTTATGTTTATTGGCATTTTCAAAAATATTTTTAATACTGGGAATTTTTTCTGATTCTTCTATCTTTTTCACCCTATTTAAAAAATTTTTGAAAAAATTTAATATTTTCATTATTTTAATGTTGTGTTTTATATTATATATTTATTTTTTTAGACCCAAACAATAGTTTTTCATTTTTATATTTTAAAAAAATTGTATAATTTTGCCAAATATATAACTGTTATGAAAATCATTTCGAAATATAAAGATTATTATGATTATCTCGTTGGAAAATATGGGGAGGATCCTCTCATTGTTTTAGACAGGCGAGATAGTGAAAATCCAAAATTTTCTTCTGATGACATAAAATTAATAGATCTTTATATAGGTGGGAAAAATATTCAAGGAATTTATATACACGACCAATTTTATTATGGAGAAAATATAGAACCATTCTCTGTTAAAAATCCAAGATATCATTTATTCTATAATGACAGAGATGTTTATAGAGTAAGAGATAAATATTTTGGTTATATAAATGTTAGATGTAAAATAACTGATACTGATATAAATGAAAAATTGGGTGTTCCTATATTAATGCGTAAAGAATATTTATATACAAATAAAATAGATATAAAAAATTATTACAAGTTCCCCATATTAAAGAATTTAAATTTAGCAAGTTTTATTGAACCAGATGAAATGTGGTTATTATTAAGTAATTTCTTGTCAAAAAAAGATTTGATTATTGATAATAGAACAAATAATGAAAAAATAATTGATGCTGGATTCGATTTAAAAGAATCATTCAGAGGAAAACAATCTTGATTGTTTTAAAAAATGACTGTCCATATTGTAAAAAAGTTGGTAAGGGACCGAATATGACCAGATATCATTTCGATAATTGTAAAATGAAAATTTTATGATCCTTCTTTCTTTTTCTTTGATTTTAAATATGGGAAAAAATTTTCTATACCCAGACTTTTTAAACAATCAGCACAATAAATGGTTGAATATTGATTTTTTGTTGCAACAAAAATATCTTTCGATTCAAATTCATCAAAACAATTTGAACAAATGTGAAGTTTTTTCATTCTTTTTAATTTTTTGAAATATATATAAAGCAAAATTATTAAAAAATAATCAAATAAAAAAAATTATGTGGTTTAGCTTTGTGATATTTTTATTATCGTCAATAGGATTAACTTTTATTTTAGTCTTCTTTTATATTTTCAAATGGCTAAGAGATTTTATGGAAAAAATAAATCCAAAATTTCTTGGAAAATTACTTAGCTGTCCAGCTTGTATGGGATTTTGGAGTGGTTTGATAATCAAATACATACAAATTATAACATATCATTATACATTAGATCTGTCTATAATTTTATATGGTTTCATAAGTAGTTTTGTATGTTATTTAACATATCTTTTATTGAAACCCTTGATGGATAAATATGATTAAAAAAAGCGGGATTTTTGTCCCGCTCTATTCAACAACCTTGAGCACAATTTGTTACAGGTCTCAGAAAATACCGTATGGTTACTAAGCTTCTCATTTTTTTTATTTTTTTTTTATTTATATATTAATTTTTTTTTTTCAAAAAAATTCTTCCATTAAAATAACATATCCTGCCGTATCGAAAGATTCCCACGTGTAAGTTATTTTTATTCTTCCGTTTCCACCAGCCCCACTATATATTTTTGTACCAGATGATGAATATATTCCGCCTCCACCTCCGCCTGGTTCTGTGCCATCTGTAGCGTCAACACCATCGCCAGTACTACCAGTGCCCCCTCCACCACCGCCATCATTACTAGACCCGCCATTATATGTGCTAGCATTACCACCAGACCCGCCAGAACCGGCTGCCCCTCCGCCCCCTCCACCATATGGAGATTTGCTTTCATTCCCGTCAGCTCCATTACCGCCACTATAAGCTATATCTCCTATGCAACCTATTGATGACCCGCCTGATCCCCCTGTTAAAACGCCATCATCTACTGAGGTTCCTCCGACGGCTCTCACGATCGGGCCGGATGCCGATGGTCCAGCATAGCTTCTGTTTGTATTTGCTATTGGGGCACAAGGCGTTCCAACAACCAATGTCCATTCCTCATCTATAGAAAATCCTATTTCTGTTGAAGAACCTATGCTAGCATAAGCTCCGCCTCCACCACCACCTGTGCCCTCGGGCGCAAGTGAAAGTGCTCCTCCCCATCCACCAGCCCCCCAGCATTCTATTAAATTTATGGCGGTAACGCCGGTTGGAACATGCCATGTTTGTGATCCGGTTATAGTAAAAGTCTCTGTGGTTTGACCTGTAGCCATTTTTATTGATAATTTTTTATGCTTCACCGGTAGCCGCTAGTGTTACAGCTAAATAAATCACTGATCCAGTTACAGTTCCTATTCTCAAAAATAACCAGTTGTCAGCTGCTAACGAACTATTACTAAATGTTGATGTAGATGATGCGGTTGTGGTTCCTGTTAAATAAGCTGATGTTAAAGCTGTTCCAGCTGTGGCAATATTAGCGTGTGTTCTTTCTTCTATTGAAAAAGTGACACTTGTTCCACCTGACACGTAATAGTCTATTCTTGATGCTGTAGAAGAAGATTTTAATCTTGGACCTGGCACACCATCTCCAGATGAGGGACTTTTGACAACCCATGTTGCTGTTTTTACAGCACTCGTGACGCCAGTTACTTGCCTGACATAGTTACTACCATCTAATATTAGTTTTGTTTGATTATCGCCAGCATTAATGATTCCTGTGATTTTTGAAGTATTACCACCCATATAAAAATTTGGAAAATATAAAATGTCTGTTGATGTGTCATAGTAAAAATCTGTATCTGTTACGCCGGATACAGAAGTTCCTGATGATCCAGATGTGCCTTGTATTCCAGATGTACCAGATGTTCCTTGTTTCCCTGATGTACCAGATGTTCCTTGGACTCCAGATGTTCCAGATGTTCCTTGTTTTCCTGATGTACCAGATGTACCAGATGTGCCAGATGTGCCAGATGTTCCTTGAACTCCAGATGTGCCAGATGTTCCTTGAACTCCAGATGTTCCAGAAGAACCAGATGTTCCTTGTTTTCCTGATGTGCCAGATGTACCAGAAGTACCAGATGTTCCTTGAGCTCCAGATGTTCCTGAGGTTCCATCATGTCCTGAAGTACCTGAAGTTCCACTAGTTCCAGATGTGCCTTGTTTGCCAGATGTGCCAGATGTACCTGATGTTCCACTAGTTCCAGCTATTCCGCTTGTCCCTGATGTCCCAGACGAACCAGTGGTTATTCCAGTATATATATAAACAGTTGTTCCTGTGAGTTTTACAAAACCATCTTGATTTATTGAGTCTGTCTCTAAATAATATTTTGTACTAGACATTTAATTTAAAAAAACTTTTATACTATATATAAAAATTATTGTATCGAATTTAATTTTTTAATATCCCATTGGACAACTTGATGAAACTCCTCCACCATAAGATCTAGTTTTATTAATAGTGTATGTAACTACAATTTCTCCTCTTGCTCCACCACCACCTGTATTATTATTACCGCCAGCACCACCACCGGCTCCGCCTGGCGCATTTCCATCATTACCGGCTGCTGTATTGTCTCCACCTTTGCCTCCATCTCCACCATCTGTTCCAGTTCCACCATTTCCACCAGTGGATGTTGATGGAGCTTGACCATTGCCTCCGATAGAAGTTGAGCCAGCTCCTTCTCCACCTCCACCGCCACCATAGTTATTTGAGCTAGGGGCTGTTCCTCCATTTCCACCATTGTATGTCACATCACCCGTATTTGCACTTCCACCAGCTCCACCAGTTCTTGTCGTCGTATTTCCTCCACCTGCTGCTATACATTGTAATGCATCTTCCGCTGTAAAAGATGATGGATTTCCATCTAATTCTGATCCAGCTGAAACTGCGGTACCGACAGTAAAAGTATATGTTTTATTAGGAATTACCCTCATAGAATTCCTTTTAGCATAACCACCACCGCCACCACCACCACCTGGTCTAGCTGCTGCTGTTCCATCGTTAGATCCAGCAGCACCACCACCTCTACATTCTACTTGTAAAGAAACCACTCCTTCTGGAATTTGATAATCTCCAGTAGCTGTAATTGTAAATGGTGAAGCTCCTAAATATGCCATAATTTTTAATAAGTTATAATTACTTGTATCAAGTTGGCTGTTACAGCTAAAGTATCTGCACCTGAACCAAGACGATAAACTCTAAATTGAACTGGTTCGTTTGCAGCAGGTGTTCCAGCTAAAGTAATTGCCGAAGTTGCATCTGAAATATGAATTTGGTAAACGGTTGCTGTATTTGCATCTGTAACTGTTTGTTCTGTTCCATAAGCTTGATCGATTGTTTCATCATTTCCATAAATTCTTCCCTGACAACCCCAAACGACACTATTTGTAGAAGTTGAATTCGCTGTCCATACAAAAGTTGCTGTTATTGTTCCACCACCATAGTTAGGTGGCATAAATGCAGTCCATTCAGCATATGTCTGAGATCCATTAACAAAATCTAATGTTTGAAGATTCTGCTTATTCGTTGTTAATTCTGTCCTATTTGGTCCAGCACAACCAGATGTTACAGTGCCCCAACCACCAGCTGCGCTTAATACCAATATACTAGCTTGAGATTGCCCAGATGTTCCAGAGGATCCTGATGTTCCACTGGTTCCAGATATACCAGAAGTGCCACTGGTTCCAGATATACCAGAAGTGCCACTTGTTCCAGATATACCTGATGTTCCACTAGTTCCACCAGCTCCAGAAGTTCCTGATGTGCCTGGCACACCAGATGTTCCACTTGTGCCTTGCTTACCAGAAGTTCCTGATGTTCCACTTGTTCCAGATATACCTGATGTTCCACTAGTTCCGCTTGTTCCAGATGTACCTTGCGCTCCAGATGTTCCACTTGTGCCTTGCTTACCAGAAGTCCCTGATGTACCTGATGTGCCTGATATACCTGATGTTCCACTGGTTCCTGATATACCAGAGGTGCCACTTGTTCCAGATATACCTGATGTTCCACTTGTCCCAGCCGTGCCATTTACCAAACCATAAACCTCAGTGAAATTTTGATTTATTTTATTACTGGCATCTCTTAGCGGATCTCCAGTTCCATCATTTGCTGTTGCTCCTATATTTATTAGTTGTTGTGGCATTTTTTATTTTGTTTTTTAATCTCTGTCGCAAGTTACTGACACATCGTCACAAGTTATATATGTTGTATCAACGTGAATACGAAAGAATGAACGAGGAGCTTCACCCAGTAAAGCTACTGTTGTATCTTTTTTACCCAGAAGATATGTTGGCAATAACTTTTGACCAGTTAATGAAACTCCAACACTACCTAGTAAACTTACAATTTTATCAGAGTCGGATGTAAAAGAAACTATAGTGTCGCCAAATAATCCTTTTTGCTTATCTGCGGATCCAGATAAAGGAAAAATATCTTTTTCTCCCAAAAGACTCTCTGATGGATACTCACCAGTAACCAATAGAGTTTTATCAGCCGTTACATTTATATTCCAACTCATATTTTTATGTCTTCAATATTACATTTTTTAATGTTACCGTACCAATTGCTGGCGTTGAAGGCTGACCGGCTATATCAACAAGACGCAATTCATGATAATAAAAACCAGCAGATATACCACTGCCATCATCAGTGTCACTCGGATCAAGAAAAACACTTACTGTTTTGCCAGAAAGAGTTATTCCTGTATTTGCTGACGTTTTTAAAATTAAAGTCGTGCCTGTATCACTTGTTGACAAACCCCATTCAGCTGTCCCGCCTGTAACACTAGATACATCTTCAATATAGAAATCTATTCTTCTATAATTGCCTTTCCAAGTTGTAAAATCTTGTCCTGTTTTTCCCATAACATTTTTTTTTATTTTTTATATATTAATTTTTTTACGGCCAATCTATCTCATTATATTTATCTGTTGTAAATTGTGTAGTATCTATTCTATATTCACCTTTCAATAAATACATAGGATTATTATATGAATAGGTAGAGAATATATTATTCAAATTATTTTGAATAATAAAATATGGCTTGTGAGCTGTGGTGTCAGCGTAAAGTGAAGCGGTTATGTCTGTAAGAGATATTTGTCCGTCAGCTAATATAGATGCATATCCTCCTGTGTTATCGTATCTTATCCAATAACCAGAGTGGTGTATTGTTTTTAGGTCAGATAAATATGGATTGTGCGCTGCGGATAATCTATCATAAAGAACAGTAAAGCTATATGATCTAAAAGCGCTTGCCTCATAATGTATTTCATCGCCAGATCCAGTTACTCTATCCCACCAATAATTCAAATGGTAGAAGATATCTAAATTGATAGAATAACCAACAGTGCTAGAACCATAAGTTATTCCGTGCGTTGTACTTAGATCTATTTTTGGCCAATATGCTAATGTTGAAGCTGATACGGTGTGCCACAATGGCATTACTTCAGATGGTAATGATAAACTGTTTGTTGGGGTTTGAACCATATATAAAGTGAGGGCTGATATACCAGACGAGCCAGATGTTCCACTTGTACCTGTTGTACCAGAAGTTCCTGAAGTCCCTGATGTTCCAGATGTGCCTTGTTTTCCAGATGTTCCAGAAGTACCTGATGTTCCAGAAGTTCCATCATGTCCTGAAGTACCTGATGTCCCAGATGTTCCTGAAGTCCCATCATGTCCTGAAGTACCTGATGTCCCAGAAGATCCTGATGTGCCTGACGTTCCAGATGTGCCTTGTTTTCCAGATGTTCCAGAAGTACCTGATGTACCTGAAGTTCCTTGAGCACCTGAAGTCCCAGATGTTCCTTGAGCACCTGAAGTCCCAGATGTTCCTTGAGCACCTGAAGTACCTGAAGTACCTGAAGTACCTGATGTTCCTGAAGATCCGCTAGTTCCAGAAGATCCTGATGTACCTGAAGTTCCAGATGTTCCTTGTTTTCCTGATGTACCTGAAGTACCTGAAGTTCCTGAAGTTCCATCAGCACCTGAGTTTCCAGATGTTCCAGATGTTCCAGATGTTCCAGAAGTACCTGATGTACCTGAAGTTCCTTGAGCACCTGAAGTCCCAGATGTTCCTTGAGCACCTGAAGTACCTGATGTCCCAGATGTTCCTGAAGATCCGCTAGTTCCAGAAGATCCTGATGTACCTGAAGTTCCAGATGTTCCTTGTTTTCCTGATGTACCTGAAGTACCTGAAGTTCCATCAGCACCTGAGGTTCCTGAAGTACCTGAAGTACCACTAGTTCCTGATGTTCCATCATGTCCTGAAGTACCTGATGTCCCAGATGTTCCTGAAGATCCACTAGTTCCAGAAGATCCTGATGTACCTGAAGTTCCAGATGTTCCTTGTTTTCCTGATGTACCTGAAGTTCCGGATGTACCCGAAGTTCCATCAGCACCTGAGGTTCCTGAAGTACCTGAAGTACCACTAGTTCCTGATGTTCCATCATGTCCTGAAGTACCTGATGTCCCAGATGTACCTGAAGTTCCATCATGACCTGAAGTACCTGAGGTTCCTGAAGTGCCTGAAGTTCCTGAAGATCCGCTAGTCCCAGAAGATCCTGATGTACCTGAAGTTCCAGATGTTCCTTGTTTTCCTGATGTACCTGAAGTTCCATCAGCACCTGAGGTTCCTGAAGTACCTGAAGTACCACTAGTTCCTGATGTTCCATCATGTCCTGAAGTACCTGATGTCCCAGATGTTCCTGAAGTTCCATCATGCCCTGAAGTACCTGAAGTACCTGAGGTTCCTGAAGTACCTGAAGTTCCTGAAGATCCGCTAGTCCCAGAAGATCCTGATGTACCTGAAGTTCCAGATGTTCCTTGTTTTCCTGATGTACCTGAAGTTCCATCAGCACCTGAGGTTCCAGATGTTCCTGAAGTTCCTGAAGTCCCAGATGTTCCATCATGTCCTGAAGTACCTGAAGTACCACTAGTTCCTGAAGTTCCATCATGCCCTGAAGTACCTGAGGTTCCTGAAGTACCTGAGGTTCCTGAAGTACCTGATGTTCCTGAAGTCCCTGAAGATCCGCTAGTCCCAGAAGATCCTGATGTACCTGAAGTTCCAGATGTTCCTTGTTTTCCTGATGTACCTGAAGTTCCGGATGTACCCGAAGTTCCATCAGCACCTGAGGTTCCTGAAGTACCTGAAGTACCACTAGTTC
>Ga0209310_1000191_pt1 | contig 87960 bp, 115 predicted proteins | sample AD_UKC030_MetaG_FD_184415 | JGI IMG/M metagenome (GOLD analysis project Ga0209310, IMG submission 184415) | Active sludge microbial communities of municipal wastewater-treating anaerobic digesters from USA - AD_UKC030_MetaG (SPAdes) (version 2) | ecosystem: Engineered > Bioreactor > Anaerobic >... | reverse complement strand
GATATGAGCTCGCCAACTACAAAAGACCCAATCATTTTTTTCTATTTTTTTGAAAATTTCTATCATTTGTTCTTCATTTCCATTATATAAATGAACAGGGGCCTTTATTTTAGCGTCATTAAAATAATCGGCTATCTCCTTTTCAAATTGTATTAATTCTTCACTGGTCATTCCTGTTAGATATTTTCTTTTATTATCTCTATTAATCTCTCACATCTTTTCAAATAAGTGTGATTCTGTTTAACCCACTGATATCCAGATTCTTCAATTTTTTTTCTCTTTTCTTCATTATTTAAGTAATAATTTATCTTCTCTTTTAAATCATTTATGTCATTATAAATATCCAAATGATCCCCTATTTTGTAAATTTTATCCAAGTTTTCTGTAAAGTTTGTTAAAAGAAAGGTTTTACATCCCAATGTTTCTGGTGTTCGATAATTTATATCATTCGCCACGTTTCTGTTGAAATGTATTTTATAGGAATTTATCGCATTTACCATATCATCCCCTATAACAAATATGTCTCTCTTGATATTTGGTATAGTATCTATCCAAGATTTTCTATTAACATAATTACCACAAAAACCAACATCATAAATTTTTTGGATATCTGGTCTATAATCCAATAATTCATCATCATGTGCGTTTGGGAAATAATACGATTTAGCTGGGCTGAAATAGCGACCATGTGATTCTATAGCATTTAATACTATATCAATTTTATTATTCTTACACATTTGAATATGTTGTTGTGGTATAATATGTGAATCAACGCTCCAAAAAAATTTTAACCCTTTAAAGTTACTAATGTTCGGTAGCCACCCACTTTCATAATTTTCTATCAATAAAATCGCGTCACAATCTTTCGATATTTCATTGAATGAAATATTAAATGTTGGATAATTCAATCCCCACACAACACTATCTATTCCTAATCTTTTAAATCCGCGATCAAAAGATAGAGACTCGCGATAGTTTTTATTTTTTTCATGTCGCCCCTGTTCCTGTATAATTAGAATTTTCATGATAATTTATTATTTTTTTCATATTATCTATTTGCTGTTATTGTTTTTATATCACGCCAACACCTTTATGTTGGACTATCTTTGAAGCACAATCATTGGCGAATCTTATGGCGTCTTCTATGATATTATTCTTAGAATATTCAAATACTAATGCTGCAAAAAATGTATCACCGGCGCCAGACGCATCTTTGACTTCAACTTTCTTAACTGGATAATTTTTTCCTCTATAAAAGCAACCTTGTTCTGCCATTGTGTTTATGATCTTATCATCAACATCTTTATTTTTTTTGATATATTCTATACTACGAGAATATTCATAATTATTTATTTTAATAAAAGAAACATTTTTGATCCAATCACCAAGAATTTTCTTAGTGTCAATAAAAATATTATTATTTTTTTTGGAAATATATTCTATATCTTCCTTTTTTAAAAATCCTTTATCATAATCAGATATGGCAATTATATCATAATCAAAATCAATTTTTTTTAAATCTATTCTGTCTATTTCACACTTAGAATCCACTCTAAAAAACGAATGATTGCTTTTATCATGGATATATCTTGTCTTTGTTATGTTATACCAATTACTATTTGTCAATATATCACAATTGGCCCCAAGACTAATAATATTTCTATGAACATTTTTAGCCATTCCTGGGTTTTCGATCTCATTTACAATATTTAAAACAGGCACTGGAACATCCGGTGCCAATCTTATAGCTTCACAATAAACAAAAACGTCTCTACAACTATCCCCTATTATCAATATTTTCATTAAATATAATTTTTTTTTAATCTGAACAATTTTTTAAATCATTTTTCATTTTATTTTCCCAATAAGATAAATTCATTTGTTCATATTTAAAATCATGCTTTTTATAATAGTCTAGATAATTATTCAACAAATTATAATTTATTTTAGAATAATTATCAACGACTAAAAACGGTAAATCATAATTTTCGTATATGTTCACGCCCCTAACATTCCCCCTATAAGTGAACCACCCATTGTATGACGCCACGGGCATACTATCCAAGACTATTGGAATGCAACCTAAGTATAAAGCTTCCCAATTTCTATGAGCATCAATACCATCACCTGGCGGCGAAGCTACAAATTTATATTTTGCCATTTCTTCGCAATATTCTGGAAAAGGTATTCTTTTTTCTCTAACAAAGCAATTTATACCAGAAGTTTGTAACTTTTTTACGACATCATCCCTATAAGATTGAAATCCACCAGTAGTAAAATTGCAATATACTGTATTGTTATTTTTTTCAATATTTACCAATCTCTCGCAATTGTCGTACATCCATTGCCTATATTTTTCATTGAATCTTGGCCAATTTGGGTGTTCCCAATGAATACCAAATCCCAATGGTATTTGAATTAAATCTTTATGATGGAAAGTCGTCGTCGTCGCGTACCATTTTATAACACACGACGGCTTATGACTAAATATGGCTGAATTATTGTGTGTTCTTTGTTCTTCTGATTCGTTAACATGACGATCTGTAAAATGTGTGATCAATATGTAATTTTTATTTGAATTTTTTATGAAACTAAATAAAAAATCAATTAAATCTGTTCTACAAAGTATTATGGCGTCTTTTTCTAATATATCATTATTTAAAGGAGTCTTGTTATTTGTAATAATAAAGTCTGATATTCTACCATAACCTATAGCGCCGTCTATTAAATCTTCATAATTCCACATTGGTTTTATATTTACTTTTTAACAAGAAAAATTTGAGAAATAATATTATTAATTCTATTATATTGGCGTAATTATTCATACATCTTAAATTTTAACCATTCCTTCATAGGAACACTACAATGTGGGTAAATTGGTTCGTAATGATATCTTATTACGCAAGATGGCCAGTTCATCGCATTTTTGCCATATCTTTCTATTTTGGGGGTATCAACATTTCTATTATTATCTTCTATTATAAAAGTGCAAGGCAGATCATGACCATCTACATATCTAACAGCTTCATAAAAATGACCCTCATCTTCAGCTCCATCACCAATAAAACACCAAACGTGTCTATCATCACCTTTTAATTTTATTCCCATTGCCATTCCAGCGGCTATACAAGGTCCGCCAGCCACAATAGATGTTGACAAAAAATTCAATTTTTTATCAAAGACAAACATACTTTTACCTCTCATTATATCGTCCTTCAACTTTTCTTTACTACCACCAGCCAATAAATAATGATAATGTGTTCTGTGATCAGAAAATATGTAATCATTCGGTTTTATTTTTTCGAATATTTTTATCAATTCGTCCTCGTTACCACCACAAAAATGCATTACATAAGGAAGATATCCCTTTTTATATAATTCTATTATATCATTTTCAAAATCTATTAATTCTTCTTTTTTCATCATATCATTTCTTATTATTTTTTCAGTAATTTATATCAATAATATCAGCGTCTTCTATTATCATCACACTATTTTCATATTGACTCGCAAATCTATAAGCGTCTATAACCTCGGTTGGTGTTTTTGGATTCAAAACCGGGAACTTTACTAATTTTTTCAAAGCTTCGGTGAAATCACTTGTGTGTGTTGGCCCTGTAAAAAAAGGTGTCAGTTTTCTTCCAACCGTAACTCTTATTATAACCTTTGGTCTATATTGATTATCAGATATCTCTCTAAACATATCCAAATGATTCACAATAGAATCTAAAGCTATTAATATAAAATTAAATCTTTCGAAATAAACTATTGGTTTATAACCCTCTATAGATAATCCAATAGCCATGCTCATCATTAAATTCTCTGCTAGTGGAGTTTCTATTATCTGTTCTAGATTAACATCTTTCAAAGTGTTCAAAGCTTTCCCATATTTAACGCCATATCCCAAAAAAAGTGTTTTTGGATCTTCGGCTAATTTATTCATTGATTGTATTAAAGCGTCTTTATATTTCATATATTTTGTTAATTAATTTTTATCATTATTCGACCACAATTTCCAGTCTTCAATAATTCTATCGCCTCATTTATTTCATTCATATCAAATTTGTGTGTTATGATTTTTTCATAGGATAATTCTCCTTCTTTTTGCATTTTTATATAATGTGGAACGTGATATGATGGAAAAGATTTTCCACCTTGTGAAAATTTTATTGTCTTCCCGTTTTCTGAAAACATTGAATTGAATATATCTTTATTTATTATTAAATCGCTGTTGATTTGGGAGACTATAATATACTGACCATTGTCATTCAAATATTTCAAAGACTCGGATATCAATTCAGAATTTCCAGTTGTATCTATTATAACATCAAATTTAGAATTAGTTTCAGATAGACTTTTAATGGTTTTTATATCATTTTTATCAAATTTATCTAAGCATGTAATCTCACCACCTTTGAAAAGGCAATAAGACATTAAAGCTTCATATATATTCAAACCAACTCCTCCGATACCAATAATTAAAATTTTATTATTTTTATGTTGCCAGCTCCAATTAATCTCATCATTTACAACGCCGTAAGCTGTTGTTATAGCGCATCCCAGCAACGCGCAAAAATCATCTGGAGTATCAATGGGTACGGATGTTGAACGATTTTCAGAGATTATTGAGTATTCGCTCAATGTTGTTATCTTTCCTGAACTTTTCTTGTTTCCATCTATTATGTATTCTGGAAAATCTGATTCTATACCATTTCCTTTTCTCCAATGCATAACAACTTTATCCCCAACTTTAACATTGGTAACATCTTCGCCAACTTCTTGAACAATTCCGCATCCTTCATGCCCTAAAAGATGAGGCACAAATTTCGCATTTCCTTTTTCGCCACGTATTTCCTGTAGTTGGGCACCGCACAAGCCACTCACCAAATTTTTTACTAAAACTTGCCCTCTTTTTAGTGGTGTTGTTTCTATTTCTTTTATGACAAGAGGTTTGTTTATTTTTTCTAAGATGACAGCTTTAAATTTCATGTTTTTAATTTATTTTCTACATTATATTCCAATTCTTTCTTAAAGTTGGCATTTCACTATTACTCAATTTTTTTGTATATCGATGAACAAATAAATCACCATTTGTTTTAATAGAATCTGTTAAAAATAAAAAACTACTATCAACACAGTGTATTTCAGCAGCATTCTCTATTATATAACAATAATCAAAAATATTGTCTGTAAGTTCTCTTTTAGCTTCAATTATTGGTAAATCATTACTAATTTTTTTTCTATTTATTTTTGACATACCAGAACTACCGCCTTCATGTAAAAAAATAAATTTTTCACCAGATATATTAAATTTTTCAAAAAAACATATTTCTTTTTGAATATCTCTATCCACATAAAAGTCATCCCACCTTTTGTTAAAATCCAATCCAGCACATTCATAAAAAGATCTATCAAAATTTATGTTTGTATTATTGTTTGTTATACGAATAATTTTTTTATTTTGTAACGAGTAGTTATTTGCTCCGACACCATTTAATGTGCCATTTAAGCCATTTTTTAAATTGTTTTGATACCATTTATAAAAATCTGAAGAATTTTCATCAAAATATCCCTCAAATTCTATTTTCTTATTATGATTCCATATTATATAATTCAAATTTTTTATATCTCTAAACATGAATTCAATAGAGACGTAATTATTACTATTTACAAAAATATTTATAAATTCATATTCTTTACAAAAATTTCTAACTATTGCATTACATATTATATTGTCGCCGAGACCGGCATGATACATCAAATCCATTTTAAATAATTATTTTTGATTAAAGTTTATAGACATATAATATATCATTAAGACACTCTACTTTATAACCCATTTGATATAATCTAATATAAAAATCCCAGTCTTCATTAAATTTCATTGTATCATTAAATTTCAATTTTTTGGCTATTTCTGTTTTAAACATGACTGTTGGATGATTTATACAATTGCTAATTTTTAATTTTTACAATGTTAATTCATTAATCATCCAATGTTTATTGCATCCAACGCCAATTATTTTATCAACATTCATATCATACATTTCTGTGGCTAAAAAATAACAACCTTGATTATTCAAAAAGTAATCATATTGTTTTTCCAACTTCTGAGGCAACATATAGTCGTCAGAATCACACCAACATGATAATTCGGTGTTAGACAACTCTAATAAAATATTCCTAGAATATCCTCTGCCCATATTTTTCTTATTCTCAAATAACTTTATTCTATTATCATTATATGATTTTATTATATTTACTGAATTATCATTGGAACCATCATCTAATAAAATTATTTGAAAGTCTCGAAAAGTTTGTGCGAGTATCGATTCCAAACTTCTTTTTAAATATTTTTCACTATTATAAAATGGCATCAAAACATTAATCATACATATCCAAAATTATTTTTTATTTTTAAATGTCTATGAATGTTGAAACCATTTTTATTAAAAGATTCAATATCAAAATATCTACCACAATATATTCTATCGCCATTGTGATCAACATCGGATGTCCAAATAAAATCGTCTTCCCATAAAACTTCAGAATTAACCAAAAAATTAATAAAAAAAACGTAGGTTAATAAAATAGTTGATGGGAGATTTTTAACATCTTTTAACATTTTTTTCGTATGACACACATTTTTTTTAACAATATACCATTTTTCATCCAAAGATTTATGTATAAAATCTTCTTTTAGATACCAATCTTGATTATAAAAACACGGTTCATTTTTATCTGGTTCTTTACCGAATATACTTAACATGTTTTTTATGTTATAAAGATTTCCGTTAATATCCAAACCTTTTCCATATATCAAAATAGAATTTTTAACATCAATATCATCTTGCAAACTAATCATGTTTTCTTTGTATTCACTTACATATAGTTTCGCAAATTTAGTTATGGAATTAATTTCTTCTTTTCCTATAAAATTTTTTCCAAATAATATTTGAGCTTTTTCTACACTTGTTTTTCTTTCCATTTCTGATATTTTATTGCTTTTTCATATGACATTAAATGATCTTTATATCGATCGATTTTATCAAATTCTAGATCTAATATTTCATATCTGGCCCCCCACTCATTTTTATCAAACCATTTTAATCGAGCTGGGGCATTGAATATTTCTATTAATAAATTAGCATTTTCCATACTTTTCAAAAAGGTTAAATATGCTCGATATTGGTGATAATTTGATGCAACTAATATAATTTTTTTCCAATTTTTTTCTTTTACAATTTTCATGACTTCATCGCCTTGTTCTTTTGTGTTTTTAGAATTTCTTTCTTCTATTACATCTTCACCTCTGACACCAAAAGAAATTAATTTATCAAGAATATTTTTTTGTATGTAGGCTCCTGATTTTGGATCATCAAACCCACCAGAAAAAACAATTTTTTCTCCCCAACCATTTCTGTATAATTCGGCTGATTTCTCGTTTCTATTTTCACCGTCTCCTTCTAAAATTATAATAGCATCTGATTTTTTTAAAATCTCGCCATCAATTATAGCCATAAATTTTTCTCTTTCGCTTATCATATTATGTCCTCCCAAAAAATGGGTGTATATTTTTCAATATATCTACTAGCCCGTTTACCAATAATATTTTTTTTATATTTTGGATATATACCAAGAGCTGGTCTCAGTTCGATAATATCATCATATTTTATAATATCATCTTTTAAAATATTTTTATTAGCATATAAACATCTTCTTTGAACTATTACTGTTTCAGATTCTTCATCAACAACTTGTTTTCTAGATGATCCTAATGCTTTTTCAAGTTCTCTAATACATTTTACCATTGTTTTGAAATCAGATACGTTCATGGAGTGAGGATGATCTGGTCCAATATCATTATTGTTTAAAGTAAAGTGTTTTTCTATTACACAAGCACCCAAAGAAACCGAACCCAAAGCGACAACTAAACCGGGTGAATGATCAGAATAACCAGTTAAAATATTGAACGCTTTCTTATATGTCTTCAATACGCTAATATTCGCGCTTTCAATTTTAGATGGATAATTGGTTATGCATTGCATCAAAACCAGATTATTATTTCCAGTTGATTCTATCACTCTAACAGCTTCATCTATTTCAGACAATGTGGAATCACCAGTTGCTAGAAACATTGGTTTATTTTTACTAGCAATGTGTTCAAGAATTTCATGCCATGTTATTTCACCAGAACCAATTTTGATAAATGGAACATTTAATTGTTCACATAAATCAACAGCTTCAAAATCATATGGCGATGTTGAAAAATGTATATCAATTTCCTTACAATAATCCGAAATTTCTTTGTGCCATTCTCTTGGGAATTCAGCTTCTTTGAAAACTTGTTCAATTGGTTTTGACCAGCTACCGTGAACACCTTTCAATTTCATATTCGCAAATCCTTTTCCTGATACTATTTTTTGAGATATGAAACTTTGAAATTTTGCACAATCAGCCCCAGACTCTTTCGCCTTTAAACAAAGCAATTTCGCTTTTTCTATATTATTATCAAAATTAGCTCCTATTTCGGCGATTATATATGTGGGATGCCCCACACCTATTATTTTATCGCCTATGACTATTTCTTTTGGAAACATATTTATTTAAATTTTTTTATTGTCTTTTTAAGAATTTTCACTTGCTTTTCAGCATCTTTTAAATTCCAATAATTTGTTTTTAATTGGATCATTTTCTTTTGTAAATAATCAGCATTAGGACAAATATTTTCATTATATTTCTGCCATATTCTATTGTCATTCATGTTTAAAAATAAAGGTTCTTTATATGATAATTTCCATGCTGCATAATATTCATCTCCGCCATAATTTAAAAAGATTTCTCTGAATCTATACCAATCTATATCACTATCCGTTTTTAATATCATTGAGAAAGTCCACCATGTATTTTTATAACCATCAGGTACATATTGACATTTCAAAAATTCGCAATTATCTATGGCTTCCATAAAAAGATTAGCCACTTCTATTCTTCTATCGACTAATTTACGAGATCTTTCTATTTGACCAAGTAAAATAGATGATTGTATCTCTGACATTCTATAATTGAATCCGAGTGATACATGCCTATCATAAGATGGATTTTGTATATCGCTTTTCGTTATTTTAGATGATTCTTTTAGTCCTTGATAACCAAGACTTGAAAATCTTCTAGCTCTATCAGCCAAATCATCATCATTAGTAATTAACATTCCACCTTCACCACAAGTTAAATGTTTACTTGATTGAAAACTAAAGCTAGAAAAATTTCCAAAAGAACCAATTAGTTTTCCTTTATATTCACTTAAAAAACTTTCAGCATTATCTTCTATCAAAAATAAATTATATTTATTACAAATTTTTAAAATTTCATCATAATCCGGTGATAGTCCATATAATGAAACCGCCATAATAGCTTTTGTTTTGGGTGTAATCGCATTTAATATAGAATTTGGGCTTATATTAAAAGTATCCATATCCACATCAGCGAAAACAGGAATGGAGTTGTTCATCAATACAGATATAGCCGTTGATGACATCGTTAATGGAGGGACAATAATTTCATCATCTTTATCGATCCCCAATGAATTAATAGCGTTGTGTAGGGTTGCAGTACCATTAGAATGACTTATAGCATGTTTAACATTATATAAATCTTTAATTTTTTTTTCAACCAAAGACGTAAAATAGCTTCCTTTTGATGTTCTAAACTGATCATTTAAACATTGAAGAACATATTTTTTTTCTATTTTAGATATCCTTTTCATACATAAAACTTCTTTTCACATTTTTGTTGATATTTTTAATATCAACCTTATTTTCAAGCAAATTTATAATATCATTTGTTGTGAATATATTATTTTCTTGATATAAAAGTTTATAAATTTTTTTTGTCATTTTCAAATCATCTATTGTGTCTATGGTCCATCTTAAATCTGATTGATCGACGGAATTGAAAAAATTTTCTTTTTTTATTTCAGTCATCCTATAGAAATATTGTGTCACGTGTTGTTTGTCAAATGAATTTTGTATTTCGTCAATGTTGTTTTTTAATAAAGAAAATCTAAAAATCTCGATATCCAATCCTTCTGGGAATGTTGGTGGGCAATTATTGAATATAAAATCCAATTTTTTTTCAGTTAAAATATCTATCATTTTATCAATAATCAATGGATCTTTAAAAGGATCATCAGATGTTATTCTAATTATTATGTCATTATCACTCAATTTAAAATTGATAGCGGCATCATAAAATCTTTTTACAACATTTTCTTCATCTCCTCTGAAAATTTCTAAATTATGGTTTCGACACCATTTAAAAAGAACATCGTCTTTTTTATTGATTGTTGTTAAAATGATGATTTTATTTATATTTTTTGAATATTTTAATCTATCGATAACATGCCATATCAAAGGTTTTTTATTTATATTTTTCATAACCTTACCTGGCAATCTAGTTGATCCCATCCTAGCTTGAACAAAAGCGAATATCATAATGGTATGAAATTTTGATCAATGTATTTTTTTATAGATGATATTATATCTTCTGTGGTCAACCAATCATTATTTTTATCTGATGAATAAGAAAATCCAACTGGCACATCTTTTCCGTCATGAAATTTTACATAATCTTCCTTTTTATAAAACCATGAAAATGTTGGTAATATGATATAATATTCACCAGCATCTATGGTGTTATATGAATCATTTTTAGATATCATTTCTTCGTGTAACTTTTCACCAGGCCTCATTCCAATAATATTTATCTTTGATGATGGTGATATCGCTCGAGCCACATCTACTAATTTATAAGACGGTATTTTGGGAACGAATATTTCTCCACCCAAGGATTTTTCTATAGCATGTAAAACTAATTCAACACCATCATCTAAAGATATATTGAACCTTGTCATATTTTCATCTGTCACTGGTAATATTCCACTGCTTCTCATTTTAATAAAATATGGCATAACGGACCCTCTAGAACCCATCACATTTCCATAACGCACAACACAGAATTTTATATTTTTATGCCCTTTGAGATTGTTCGCGGCTATAAATAATTTATCAGAACACAATTTTGATGCGCCATATAAGTTTATTGGGGATGACGCTTTATCTGTTGATAGAGCCACAACACAATATATTTTATTTTCTAATGAAGCATCTATAACATTTTGCGCTCCAATGATATTCGTTTTTATACATTCCATTGGATTTTCTTCAGCTACAGGCACATGTTTTATGGCAGCAGCATGTATAACTATATCAACATTTTGAGTTGCCATTTTCAATCTATTCAAATCTCTAACATCACCTATGAAATATCTCATGCATGGATATTTGCATGATGGATATTTTTGTGACATTTCATATTGTTTCATTTCATCTCTAGAATATATTATTATTCTTTTGATATTCGGAAATCTCTTTAATACGATATCAACAAATTTGTTTCCAAAAGAACCCGTTCCGCCTGTTATTAAAACCGTTTTATTATTTAACATTGTTAAAATATTTTATTTATATCAACATAATCAAAAAAATCATTAAGTCGACTTTTTTTACTAGCACATTTTATATTGAGATTTTTGTTTTCTCTAGTTATTTTTATCCAACTATTATAGCTCATGTTTAAAAAAATATCTCTATTATTATCACCAAAATAAGATTTGTTATCCATATATCTATATGGACTATTGTTTCTTTGCAAAATAGAATCATCTGAAAAAGACCTGAAATATCTTTCATTGCCATCCCATTTTAAATCTACACCAATAATGTATGTTGGGTTGCATCCCAATATATGAGAAAGATGAGATGCTACGTGACAAACATCAGTGCCATCTATTAATTTTCCGTCAAAAAAATCAAAATTGGCGGCGTTGTCAGAATCATTATTAAGAAAACCCCTTCCTCTATTATCATATCTCCTGTCAATTAAGTATTTATTATTATTGTGTTCTATTGCTTCGCCGTAACCATTAATATTATTATAATAATATTTGTAATCTATTCCTCTACCCGCGAATATTATATTTTTTGATTTTTTAATAGCATCATTATAGAAATTGTAAAATGGAACAGCTCCATCAGTAAATATAAAAAAGTCGGCATAATCTAATTCCACTATCGATGAATTGCATGATATTATAACTCCCTTATTATACAAAGAATTTATATTAATATCTTTTAAAGAAGGGCCGGACCCAAAAACAAAACCAGGTATATTTCTATATTGATTTCTAAATATTTCTACACTTTCAAATTCTATTTCCATTTATTTTAAAATATTTTTTGCCTATTATGGTATACATCTTTTTAAAAAAGGGTAATTTTTTCAATACAGCAGAATCGGATTCTAATATTAAATAATTATCATTTTTTGTAACATTTTGAAAAAACTTCAACATCATTTGATATATCCAATTAGGTCTGTATTTTATTTTATTCTTATCAACTTTTAGAACATCCGATTTATTAGTTTGACATCATATTCTTTACACTAAGGTTTTCCATTGTTAAATATTGTGTAAGATTGTTCAAAATTTTGTTAACCCCCCAAATAATTTTTTAGGACTACCCAGTAATCTGGATGTCTATTATCGTTTTCATCAAAAGAATCTCCGACAAATTCATAATTTATTCTATTTGAAGGAAATCTTATACCCCCAAAAAAATCGTCAATGAACATTGTGTCATTTCTCACAATCGGAAAAATTACTCTACTTAAAAACTCTTGATCCACTTGCCAATAATTTCCTTTGTTGTATGATTCTATCAATTCTTTCATATTTGATAATATTGGATATTTTGCACCCCACATGCCTCCCAAAATTGGTATATCATGCCATGGGTGATCTCTCAAAGATAAAAACCTCTTATCACTAGCAAGCCAAACATCAACAGCCATTTTCTCTCTTACGCTTAACCTACTATCTGTGTCACGACTCAAAATAGCTGAAACATCAGGATCAGATGCTGGAAGAAATCTCCAAAACATAGCCCTCCATCCATCATCCGGCATTATACAAACCTCAACATTTGGAAAAGATTTTAATTTTTCTATTATATCTGCTGAAACATTATCACTGCAATAAAATCTGGCGATCCAATCCGGATAAATTGATTGTTTTAATTCTGCGTTTTTTATAGCCCCAATAGTATATTTTGGTATATTCCCCCACAAACAAAAAGAAATTAATTTCATTTTAAACCAAAATTATTTTTTTGTCTCAACATAAAAAAACTATGATCGGCTGGATAATATTTACTATTTTCTACATATAAATTATCGATCCTGTCCCTGAACTGAGGCATGTCTGGGTGTTCATGTTTTATAATACATTGATCTATAAATGTTTGCCTTTTTAAACGATTCGCTACTTGTGTGAATTCGTTATCCACGTATACTGATTTATAACCAGGATGATAGATATATCCAAATCTATCATAATATTTTTTTCCTAAAATACAAAGAGTATTTAAATCTCGGCGATTTCCATCAAAAAACCATAAAACACCATCAGTGTCTGGATAATATTTTTCCATATTTTCTCTAATAATATTGTCGTATCCTTTTATTTGGGGCACCATATCATCGGACGCCAATAAAATTATATCGAAATCGCCATCAAATTCTTCCAAATCAGCATTTATTGCTTGTATTTTACTTTTGTTATTAGAAACAAAATAGGAGAGATTATCATAGGTTTCCAATCTTTTGAATATAGCGTCATTGTTCATTGTCTTGTCATCCGTATCCAATGAAACACATATTTCCGTATTATCCTTATCTTCAAGATAGTCATAATAAAGATCTAAAACATCAAAAAATTTTTTTACTCTGTTTCTAGTGGGAAATTTTATTAATAGTTTCATAATGAAATATTAGTGCTCAAAAAGAAAAAAGTTTATTTTAATTTTTTTTTTTTCATTTTTTTAGAACAAACCATTAAAATTTAATAAATAGTAAGTATGATAAGTATATCAATGCAATGTAAAGATGATGAATATCTGGATAATTTTATCCAAAGATTTGATTTTGTGTTATTAAAGCATTTGGACAATATAAAAAAATTACAAGTTAGTGATGTTCAAATAGTTATATGTGACTGGGGGAGTGAGACACCATTAATTGAAAAACTATCTTATATAAAAGATAATTTGAATATAATAAAATATATTTATGTTTCACCCGATATCGCAGAAAAATATAATCCACCAGATCAAAATTATTCCTATGTTCATCCTTTGAATGTGGCTTTCAGAAATTCAGATGGTGAGTATATTATATGGGGGGATTCCAGATGGATATTGGCCATATAAAAGTTTCGAAAATGTTTATAAATTTATTAAAAATGGTGAATCTTCTATGTTTTCAAATCATAAAATGAATACTAAAAAATTCTATTGGGGGTCTAGATATCAAATAGAAACCGCTGATTATAAAGATTTTAAAAATTATAAAAAGGTGGAAAATTATATAAAGAACAATAAAAATTTTTTATATCATAAGAAAATCTCTCTGAATAGTTTTCTAGGAGGAGCATCTGTTTTATTATTAAAGAAAAATATACTTTTTGAATCAACTGGATTTTATGAAAAATTAGTTTATTGGGGATGGCAAGACATAGAGTTACACAGAAGATTATTAAGAAGATATGAATTGGGTGAAGATCTAGAAGACCACGATATTTTTGTTTATCATTTAGAACATTATGAATCTTCTTCAAACAGGAAAATAACAAGAAGATCAAATGATTGGATAACAAATGAAAAATTTGATATAAATGGTGATGTTTGGGGACTAAGCAACGAAAATTTAATAATATATGAATAAGAAAAAACTTTTCTATAAATATTTTTTATAAAATAAAAAAATTATTCTTTTTCACATGAATAATGATCTTGTTATTGGCAACACATCACAACTATCCTATTATTTTCCAGAAAACTATCAAAAAATTTCTTCTAGAAATATAGACTATGGTTTTTTGAAAAGCGCTGACTGGGACTCAGTATATTTAACTTTTGCTGAGCAGAGAGTTCATTTAAACGATTTGGATTTCATAACTCCTAATTTTAAATATACAATGGAAGTTATTGAACGACTGATAGATAACTCTAACAGGATCGTCATATATACAAGTTGCGAGATGTGGAATAAATATCAAGGTAAAGTTTATATAAACTCCGAACCTCTATATGAATATCCAAATGATTACGTGAAATCAAAACTTTTATTGAGAAATCGAATATATGAACTGAGAGAAAAAGATGATAAATGGTTTAAAGTAGTAATAATTCATCCTTTTTATTTCAATTCTGTATATAGAAGAAAAGATTTTTTATTTGGTAAAATATTCGATTCTATTATAAATAAGAAGGCAATAGAAATAGGTTATACTTATTTTAAACGAGATATGGTTCATACTAAATATATGGTTGAGCGATCGATAAAAGCAGATAAAGATGAAGTTGTTGGGGCTGGACAATTATTTGATGTGAATCGATTTATAAGAGATCTATATAAAGAATTTAATATGGATTATTCTTATTATGTAAATGAAAGGTTAGATACCGAAAGCAAACACAAAGAAAAGAATTATTATTCGCAACAAAATGAATTATACTTATACGAGACATTATTAAAAGATACAATAAATGATTTAAAAAACAAATTATGAACATTATGGACACACCCAAAGAAGAAGAAAAAATTGAAATGAATCCAGTTACACCAGAATTAAATGATGTAAAATGGTATGTCATAAGATGTTATAGCGCACAAGAGAAAAAAGCTAAAAAACACATAGAATCACAATTGCGTTTAAGTGGATTGGAAGATATGGTTTTAAATCTCATATTACCCACCAGAAAAGAAAATTATATTAGAAAAGGAAAAAAAGCGACCCGCGAAGTAAATTTTTTCCCTGGATATTTATTGATACAATCTCGCCTGGAACCAGAGATCCTGCATATTATCAACAACACTGATGGAGTTATGAATATGCTTGGAGGATGGCAAGAAATTAAAGATGAAAACACTGGAAAGAAAATTAAAAAATATATTTGTACACCAATGCGCGAAAGCGAAATAAATGCTATTCTCGGAAAAGTGGATGAATCGAAAGAAAAAACTGAAAATATTAACGATTTTATTTTGGGAGAAACAGTTATAATAACAGAAGGTCCCTTTTCAAATTTTAATGGCACTATAGAAGAGATAAATGAGGATAAAAGAAGAATGAAAATATCAGTAAAAATATTTGGCAGAAGAACTCCAATTGATGTTGAATTTAGCCAAATTATAAAACAACCTTAAAAAATATGATTAAACTAGTAAATGACACAATAGACAAGAAAGATATAGACGAACTGGTCATCTGGTTACAAACTTATCCATATCCCAGATTAACAAAGGGAGAATTAACCATTGAATTAGAAAAGAAATGGTCTAATTTTCTGGGAAGAAAATATTCTGTTTATTTAAACTCTGGCTCATCCGCCAATCTAGCAATGGCATATGCTTTGCTACAAAGTGGATATTTAAAAAATAAAAAAATTGTTTTTCCAGATGTATCTTGGGTGACTACTATATCTCCCTTCATACAACTTGGATATGAGCCAATAGTTTGCGATATAGAAATGGACACATTGGGCATTAATATAGAAGCACTTGAAAAAATATTTGAAAAAGAAAAACCCGCCACTCTGATCATAGTTCATGTTTTAGGCACCCCTAATAAAATGACAGAAATAATGGATCTTTGTTTAAAGTATGATGTTATTTTATTGGAAGATTCTTGCGAATCAATCGGCTCGACTTATGAGAACATTCAAACTGGTTGTTTTGGCTCGATGAGTAGTTTTAGTCTATATATGGGGCACCATATGTCAGTGTCCCCAAAAACTCCAATACCTTATCTGGATGAGAATAACATTTTTAATATAGAAAATATTGATGAAATTTACAATAAATATAACTCTGATGTGTCAAAAATAAAAATATTATCGTTTGATGAAAACTATAAGACAATATATGTGAGTCCCGATCACATTTTAAAACATAAAATCGATAATAAAAAAATTTTTCAATTAAAATTATTTAATAATAGAATTGTCGAATTAACAGAGGATCACAGTGTTTTTAAATATGATAAAGAAAAATCTGATATTTCTATTGTAAAAGGATGTGATATAAAACTGGATGATTATATTTTTGTTCCGACAAAAATACAAAGGCCTCATGTTAAAAAAGAATTAGATTTTTTGAATTTTTGTAAAAAAATGAAAAATGAGTTTTTTGTGATCGATTATGATATAAAAGATTTAGATGATATTCATTTCAAATGGAATAGTAAAGAAAATAAACAAAAATATAACTGGAAAAAAAGAAAAATTTTACCAATTGAATATTTAAAAACCGATAAAAATGATTTAAAAATAGCAAAAAAAAGAACACCAAGGGACAAATATATACCAGTTAAATATAAAATAAATAAAGAATTATGCCGTTTAATTGGATATTTTTTAGCTGAGGGGTCGTATGGTGATTCTTCATTAAATTTTTCATTTGATATAAAGGAAAAAGAATATATTGATGATGTCACAAATTCTATAAAATCTATTTTTGGATTAAATTCATATAAAAATTTCAATGAAAATACAAACTCTTGCAATATTAAAGTTTCGTCCGAAACATTAAAAATAGTATTTAAAGATTTTTTTAATATAAAATCTGGGGCATCTAATAAAAGAATACCATCATTTATATTTCATAGCAGCAATGAATGCATAATATCTTTTTTATACGCATATTTCTCCGGCGACGGCACCATTAAAGGAAAAAATCGAATTAGTGTCACAAGCGTTTCCGAAAAGTTGATAACAGACATATCTTATTTGTGTAATATCATAGGATTAAATGGTGGGTTAATAACAATCAATAACAAAAAAGAAAGGAAGTTCAAAAATAGTAATAAAATATCTAATGTCAAACCACAATATCAATTTGTATTAAACAACATAACATTCAATAATGATGGTGAAATTATCTTCAATGAATCATATAAAAAAATAAATCTATATGGAATAAAAGAGAATCTTGATAAATTCAAAAACGGTGATATCATTCCAATTAAAATTAGAAGTATTGAAGAAATATCGCCAGAATATGAATACGTGTTTGATTTTAGTGTAAAAAATTTAGAGAATTTTGTCGGTGGGAATCAACCCATATGTTTGCACAACTCCACGATAGAAGGTGGATTTGTTTCAACGGACGATGTGAAATTATACAACATTTTAATGTCCATAAGATCTCATGGGTGGGATAGAGATTGGAGCAGCGAATACAAACAGAAGATGAGAGAAAAATATTCAGTTGATGATTTCAAATCGTTATATACTTTTTATTATCCTGGCTTTAATTTGAGATCAACTGATTTACAGGCTTTTATAGGATTGAGACAAATAGATAAACTAGAATTTATTATAAATAAAAGAAATGAAAATTTTAAATTATATGACAATTTGATAGAAAATCAATATTGGAAATTATCTCCTCCAAAAAATTGTTTTATATCAAATTTTGCCTACCCCATAATACATCCTCGTATCAAAGAAATTGTCAAATCATTAAATGAAGCTGATATAGAAACCAGGCCATTAATCTGTGGGGCTATAACAAAACAACCATTTTGGCTAGATTTATATGGTGAAAATAAAGATATGTTAAATTCTGTGCTGGTCGACAAATATGGTCTATATTTACCAAACAATCATCAAATAAGCAAGGATGAAATAAGTTATATTTGTTATATAATAAATAGATTCACAACTTAGATATCTAAGTCTATGTCGTACCAATAATCGCCCACCTTTTTAATAGATCTGTTCACTTCAAAACGATGAACTTTATCTGGATCGGTTGTTCTGTCTTTATCGTGATAAACATCAACAGCATATTTATTCCATATCCAACTTTTTAATGGCTCAGACCAAACGCAATCTTCTTTTAAATAATACCTTTTTTGATACTCTGAATATACTATTTTATCTGATTTCGGTAAAGCATATACATTTTTATAGGATAGAAAAACCGCATCTCTTTTTCCACAATAAGCATTGTCAACCTCGCACCACATAGCATCTCGAAAATTTATATCCTTAGAAGCATTAGAATCGAAAACAGTTGGATCTTTTTTAAATCCCTTTTCACTATCCCATTCATATTCTTGATATTTACCATTCTCGTCATTCAAGGTATATATTATATCATCTAATTCTTTGTGATTGGCTAATATTTTTAGATTTGGATAATAATATCTCAAAGTGTCAACGAAAGGATAATATTTAAAGTCCGTGTTATCTATTTCAACATGCATTTTAATGTTTCTATCAACTCCATCATTAACGATAGGAGAATCTCCGTATACTTGCTCGCCTTTATATAACCATCCCTCTCTTTTAGCATAATTTATAAATAAATCAACATGAGATGATTTTGTGGAATAAACTCTATCCATAAAGATTTTATCACTTGGAGTAGTTAATTTCCATAAAAGAGCTCGTCCTATAATTCTTTTATCATTGGTATCACTTTTCAATATCAATAACTTACATTTTTTAGGATTTTTACTATACATATTCAAATAAATGCTCGACGCATTGTATGACATTACATCAGCCCCAAGAGTACCAATTTTCTCCGAATAATTATTTCTATTGTACCAATAAATCAAATCATCCCCATCAACTATTTCAAATTTATGAAGATTTTGGTCTGAGCCAGACATAGTTTTGAATTTATCGGCGAAAGCATTGACGCTTTTTTCATTAAATTTCGAACCAAATATCTTTTTAACAAATCTACCTATTTTTGTTGTGTCTCTTAATTTTGTTTTCCAGTACTCATCGGGCAGTGCCCCTTCTTTTTTTAATCTTTCTATTCTATTGATAGTCAAATAGGTAACAGAATCTTTTTCCTCATCAATATCAACATAAGATATGTCAAACTTCTGGTCCGATTTAGGAAGTTCTAGTAATCTTTTTGATATATTACTTTGCCTTACCTCAAGTATATTCGTTAATGTTTTCTTGAAATCATCAGAAAATATCATTTTCACAAGCTCCTTAGGCTCAGCATCCTCATTTAGAAAATTACCGAATTTCTTCATTTTTTAAAATTTCATATTTGATATTTGCACAAAAATATCTTTTATACCAGCATCTTTAAATTGTACTTTAGCTATTAATTTATCATTAGCTAATGATATAATCTTTCCATCACCAAAAGAAGGATGAATGACTACCATACCAGTTTCGACATTACTTGGAGTCACAACATTTGATCCAGCAACAGGCTTTATAAAATATGAACCATCAGCGATGGCTTTTTCTATTGGTATCATCACTTCTGAAGCATCATCGACGCCTGTTATAATATGCGAGCCTTCTATACTTTTTATTGTGCCCCAACTTTTATCGTTAATAAATAATTCAGCGCCAACAGCAATATTATCTTTGGATAATTTTTGTAAATTAGAAGGCTTAGATTTTCTTCTTTCAGCATTGGCTTTAACTTTTTCTGGATCTATGTCTGGAGCAACCCAGAAACCAACATAATCAACCCATATTGCATCATCTTTCTTACACCAAACTTTATCAAATTCACACCAAACGCATTCGTCTTTTAACACTTGTTCACCCATATAATCTGTTACATATTTGGATGATACAGCGTTTTGTGATGGTGAATGCCAAGAATCTTCATTCCAATAATCATCTTCAAAACCATAATATTTATTCCTTGTTCCCGAAGTATAATAATTCGAGTAAGTTCTTCTTTCTACTTTCGATGGATCTCTTTCTACTTTTAATGATTCCCAATCAATTTTAAGACAAACATCAGCCAACTTTTGTAGAAAAACTATATCTTGCGTTTCACGCATCGCGTGTTGATCTTCATAGCCAACAGATAAATTTGTACATTCTGGAAATATTTCTATAAAACTATAAGAGTCTGTATATAAACCAGTTGGGTCAGCTTTATACGGTAGTCCTTGTTCTGTCAATTTTGTGGCTAAATCACTTGCAAAAGCTTCCGAACAACATCTATCACTTGCTTGATAAGTTATTATACTAGACGTCTTACTTCTATCTAGAGATATTACCTTATTAATATTTTTAAAAATATCTCCTTTATCTTTCTTTATACGCTCAGCTAGAGCTGTCGAACCCAATCTATGCCTCTCTTCACCCAGAAAGAAATAATAAAGACCTGGCACACTATTCTCTATCATTGATATCATAACAGCGGCGCCAGCTTTGTCATCTGCCCCCAAAATTGTTTTTCCATCTGTTTTTATTATATTACCTTGAAACTCATGCGTTATTTTTTTGGGCTGACCAATATCAGCTGTATCTAAATGGGATGTAAACATCACCGTCGTTCCGCCGCCACCAATAACATAATAATAATTTCCATAGAAATCCTTTTTCCATCCAGCAGGAAGATATGGCTCCATAAGATTTTCATGTCCATTGGGTGTAGTTGTACTGGTTAATTTTAAAAATATTTCTTTAATGTTCGACATTCTCGTATTATTATTTTTTCTTATATATTATTATTTTAATCTCATTTTTAGTATTCAAAATCATTTCTTATTTCATATCCCCCAAAATTATCACAGAGATCATAATAATATTCTGATCCTATCTTTTTTAGATATTTTGGATCATTGGTCAATATAAACTTTTTTGGTTCAAAAAATCCCATATTATCCACAAATGGAAATTTTTCATAATTATATTTTTTTATTCTCAACCACATTTTAACTCTATATGGAGTGCCATCCATTACACTTATCAAAGGATTTTCGTTACTCACTTTATAATACCATCCATTTTTAGTTGCATAATCTATAAAAACATTCAATATATAATCCTCTGAGTAATATATTCTATCCATCAATATTGATTGTTTTGGACTATCTAAAAACCATATTAGAGCTCTACCTAATATTAATTTTTTTTCTTCATTTAATAATATCAATAACTTTATTTTTTCTGGATTTTTTGTATATATGTCAAAAAAATTCTGGGCCGATGCTTTTGCCATACAAGAATTATTTAATGTGCCGCCTCCTGGAACATAATTATCGGATAAATACCATTTTTTTATTTCATCTCCTTCAACCAGTCTGAAATTTTTAAATAGAGATCTGATTTCTATTCTAGCCTTATAACTATTTACAAAACTTTCTATAGATTTTTCTGAAAATTTATTTGAAGTTAAACGTAAAATCAATCGACCAATTCTAGTTGATATTCTTCTACCACTTATCCAAACTTCTTTTTTATCAAAGTCACCACTTTGCATCATTCTATTTATTACCTCAGATGGTAAAAATGATACAATATCATTATCGATAGTTATGTCTATAAACGTTTCCTTGAAAAGAACTCCATCTTTGAAACATTTTATTAAATATTTAGATATCTCATCATCAATACTTTGAAGTATATTATAAAATTTTCTGGATAATATCAAAGGATAATAATCTTCGTTTTTTTCTATCATATTTCTTAATATTAAGTTTACTCGACAATATATATTAAAATATGTTTTAATATTTTTTGCCTAAATATATATACAAAATTACAAAAATTATTTTTATTTTAAAAATTAATTTTTAATATATAAAAGAAAAAACTTTAATATAAGATGGATAGATTTACAAAATTAGAAAAAAATGTTAGACAAAAAGGAGAAGATGAAAAAAATCTTTCTGTTGATAATAAAAATAATATATCTGAAATAGTTATTCTTCCATACTTTAAAGATGAAGGATATTTTCTTTTGAGATATGGCAAATTTCCGGCATTAAAAAAAGGAGAATCTGATCAATATCAATTAACTTGTATAAAAGGGGAATATGATGAAGAATCAACAGATATACAAAATTTGAAAAGAATATTATTGAATGAAACAGGTATAGTTCTAAGTAGTGTATATACTCCAGAGATCAATAATGTTTTTTATAAAGATAATGATGGAGATAAATCAAAATATTATGTTTGCTTATTGGAATTAAATTTTAATGACTATAAACAATCGAGTGTTAAATCAACAAATGAGAATCGCGTTGTGAAAGTTAGTCTTGGAGATATAGACGATATTAAATATCAAGATCTTATAACAAACTATATGATATTAAAGTTGAAATACGATAACAATATCCATTAAAATATTTCATATTCCTTCTAAAAAATATCCATCAACCCAGTATCCATGTTTTTCTGGTATATTATAAAATTTTCCTCCTCTGGCTCCAGTGTGTCCATGACGAAAATAATTATCAAAACAAACTAGATATAATCTTGGATATTCAAAATCGACAATCGTCCCTTCAGATATTTCGCCGAAACCAGGAATGGAGTTTTGCCAACTATTTGTCAATCTAACTCTATCTCCACATTTAAAATCAGGTCCATTATTACCATATTTCAAAATATTATCATAAGGTCCTTTTGAAATTGGACCAAAGAGATCATCATCCGACAGATCCTCGAAATCATATTGCTCGTATAGTTTTAGATATTTCATACGCTTTCCAAATAGTATTCTTCAACCCAGTATCCATGCCCATCAGGCATATTATAAAAATCGTTTCCTTTACATCCAGCATGTCCGTAACTAAAAAAATTATCAAAACAAACTAGGTAATATTTTGCTCCATCATAATCAACAATCGTTCCATCGGATAATTTACTAATAAAATACCTTCGCCCTTTTTCTGTTAATCTAACTCTATCTCCACACTTAAAATCAGGTCCATCATTACCATATTTTAAAATATTATCATAAGGTCCTTTATTCTCACCGAAAAGCTCTTCATCCGAGAGATCATCAAAATCATATTGCTCGTATAGTTTCAAGTGTTTCATATATCTATTCTATCTTTTATCTCTTTTGGTAATTTTTTCCACTTGTAATAAGTAAACATATTCCCATACTCACCTTTAAAAACAAATATAGCACTATCCATTTTTGGAGTTGGAGGATTGAGATCCTCAAAGGTGTTTCTACTTATTGTATCATTTTCTCCCCCATCGAACAATAAAATATTTCTCCATGTTTTTGATCTTTTATAAACAACATAATAATATCCTCCCAATTTTGCAAGCTTCAAATCTTTTTCTGGTTTACCGAAAAGCTCTTCATCCGAGAGATCATCAAAATCATATTGCTCGTATAGTTTCAAGTGTTTCATATAATTTTTATATATTAAAAAAAAAGACCAGCTTTTAACTGGTCTTAAAAAAAAATATGAAACATATGAAAAAAAAATATTAATCTTCAGCTTTATCTTTTAGCTTTTCATATAAGTTAGCGGCTTCTTCTTTTCCAATTGGAACATGAACTTCTATTTCTTCTGAAACTTTTGTGCGTTTTCTTTCTTCGCGAATTCTACCAGCTTCATCTTTAATCTTTTTTCTGAAAGCTGTTGTTTTCATTCTCCATAATGTCATGGAGCCGTTTTCTTTATTTACTTCATGTTTGCGGTTTCTTATTGTGAAGAAAGCTGTATCATCATCAATTTTGATGTCCTTAGCCTGATTCATGTCAATATTTTTATTAACGCTTTTCAAGAATTTTTTAACGTTATCTTGCCATCCAGTAGCTTCTTGATCCATTACTTTCATATATAAATGTTCGTTTAGAACATCTAGACCAACCTCAGTTCTCTTTGTTGAGGATTGCTTTTTAGCGTTCCAATTTTTTTCGAAATCGCTGAAATTAAAAAGATTATTTAAATTGCCCATATCTAATTTATTATTTTTTTATTCTCCACATTTTTTGCAACCCTTCTTTTCTTTCTTACCAGCTTTTTTATTCTTGATCATTTCCATGAATTTCTTTCTGGCTTCAATTTGTTTAGGGGATGCTTTTTCTTGTAGAATATCCAATCCTACTTCAGTTCTTTTAGTGGATTTTTGTTTTTTTGCTTCCCAATTTTTTTCAAAATCATTGAAATTTAATAAATTTTCTAATTTTGCCATCGTTTCAATTATTTTTTTTTTGTTTTTTATGAAAGTATATATTGATATTTTTTTTTCATTTTTTGAAAAATTGTAAAAAAACGAAAAATTATTAACCAATTGAGTCATAGTCTTTTATGTGAAAAACATAACTATTATCCAATGATTTCTTCAAATCCTTTGTCATAGAAAATGGTGATATAATGAAATCTAACGTCGTCATTCTTCTTTCATTTTTTCTTTCTAGCTCGACATGAATCTCTCTGCCACTTTCATCTATTTCTAAAATATTTTTTATATGGTTTTTTATTAATATTTTCCAATTCAAATCATCGAATTTTATGTATGTCCCATTTTCATCTCTTCCGACATAACAAACTATTTTATCTCTTATATAATGATGCCCGTGGGGATTTATTATAACCTTTTTTACTTTACCAAATGGTATCTTCAATAAATGTTCGTTCAATGAATCTTCTTTCACAAAACTATGAAAATCCCTTATAGAAACATTGTTCACCTTTATGAATTATTTTTTTTCATCATCTTCAAGATCGTCATCTTCTTCATCTTCAAGATCTTCAAGATCGTCATCTTCTTCATCTTCAAGATCTTCAAGATCGTCATCTTCTTCATCTTCAAGATCGTCATCTTCAAGATCTTCATCTTCAAAATCATCATCGCCGAATTCATCTAAATCTTCCTCTTCTTCATCTTCATCATCAATGGTTTGTTCAAAATCGACATTAAGATCATATTCATCGCTCAAGTATTCTACTATAAAATCAAGTAATTCATCTGGCGAGATATTGTCTTCAGAGATTATAGTGGATAACGAATTTTTTATTTTTTCTTTCCATTCTTCTTCCTCATCATCTGATTCGTCATAATTTTCAACATCATCAATGTCTTTTTCGTTATCAATTTCATCTATATCTTCAACATCATCATCAATGTCTTCAATGTCTTCAATATTATCGTTTTCCATGTCAACGTTTTTCACATCAAGATTTTCTTCGAATTCATTTTCATTTTTCTCAATTTTTAAAAAATCATCAAAATTTTTAATTCCTTTTCTTTCCATTTTTTTTAAATTATTTTTTATTATATATTATTTTTAAAAACTCGTTTTTTGTTATAAACATTTTATTTAATTTTGTTTATATTTATATGAAACCTTTGATTTAAAAAAACAATATTGTCTATGAAAATTTTCGCTTGTCAATCAGCTCTGGAATTGGGGCACAAGGTAGCTAAACATTGTCACACAAGACTAGGAAGAATGGAAACCAAAAGATTCTCTGATGGAGAAATGAGAATCACTTACGGTGAAAATATAAGAGGAAAAGATGTTTATATTATATCTAGCTGTTATTCACCTTCTGATAATTTTATGGAGCTGTGTCTAGCCGTGCAAGCAGCTAAATTAGCTTCCGCCAGGAGAATAATAGCTGTTCTAACTTATTATCCAATGGGGAGACAAGATAGGAAAGACCGCCCAAGAGTTAGCGTTGGGGCTAAATTGGTGGCTGATTTTTTAGAAGCGGCTGGAGCAACACGTGTTGTAGCAATCGAGTTACACGCTGATCAAACAAGTGGATTTTTTAACATACCATTTGATCAATTATTTGCCTCTTATGTACAAGTACCTTACATCGAAAATTCGAAAATTAAAAATTTGGTTTTCTGCTCACCAGATGTTGGAGCAGCAAAAAAATCAGCACATCTTAGTGGAATTTTAAAGACTGAATTTGTTATTTGTCATAAACACCGCAATAAAGATGGAGAGATAGATGATATGATACTCGTTGGTGATGTTACTGATAAAAATGTTATCATTGTTGATGATATCATTGACTCGGGCGGAACTCTAATAGAATGTGCTGAACTTCTTATGAAAAAGGGGGCTAAAAGTGTTAAAGCTCTTGTTGTTCATCCAGTCTTGTCCAACAGCGCCAAACAAAAAATAGAAGATTCTGTTATAGATGAATTGATTGTTACAGACACTATACCTCTGAGGTTAAAAGAAAATGAGAAATATAAAAAGATAACAGTTATTACAATAGCCAATTTACTAGGTGACGCTATTATAAGAAATCAAAAAAACATGTCTGTTAGTAAATTATTTAAATATTAATCTCTTATTTCCAAAAATATATGATTAATTCATTATACCAATCTCTGGCCTGAGAAGAAACATCTGGATACCAGATATTTTTTATGAAACCATCTTTTACTTGTAACCCAACAACATCCCTAATGTCATAATTATAACCTTTTTCTTCAAATTCTTTTATCAAATTGATTATATAATCATAATTTTCTTTTACTCCATGAATTTCAAATGACATTTTATTTATTGACATTAAAAAATCTAGCGATTTCTTATCTTTAAATAATTTATACTCATATCCTTCGATATCCATTTTTAGAAGATCGACACGCTCATAACGACTCATGACATCAACAAGTCCAACAGTTGTCTTATAATCAGAATGTCCCCAGTATTCATACATTACGTCTTCAACTTTATCACTTATCATAAAGTTGAAAAGTTTATAGTTTGGATCTAAATTCTTACGAGCGATTTCAAAATAATTTTCATCCGCTTCAAATCCATAATAATTTTTAACATCCTTACTCATGCAATATCTACCAAACATACCGATATACATACCGAGATCAACAACAACATCAGTTGGATATACATCAAAATTTAAAAGGTACAAAGGTATTTCTTTATGTGTTCCTCTACATCCTTCCAATTCATTTTCAGGATAATAACATCCGGTTTCATAATCAAATTTCATATAAATAATTTTTTTTTAAAAGACTCCATCACTCAGTTTAAAAATATTCATCATATCATCTTTTAGATCTTCATCGATATTGTTCATTATTATATCTCTTATATTAGTGATGCCTTCCACCATCACAGCATCCTTTCTTTTTGGTTCTGACTTTTCTGAATAATAAACATTATTAAATATATTTTTAGATAAAAATATGTTTATCAGATTTTTATGCTCTGGTGTGTCTAGCAAATCACTATTTATCGTGATATCAATAAAATTTTTAGTGTCAATGTTCATATTTGTAATATCTTCTATTTTATCTATTCTACATTCTACAAATCTTGGTGATTTTTTATTTTCAACAAATTTTATTTCACCATCTTTAACAACTTCAAATCCTATATCATATTCACTCTTTTTAAATCCAAACAAATTGAGTTTTACATTGTCATAAAAAGAATTTTTTTTAAAAGTGATATTTTCTTTCTTTATTATATTTTCACAGTATTCATTGTTCATAATTTCTATTTCAACACAAGAAGACAGACTATTCAATATAGAAATTGCTTTACTGAGTAGCTCAAAACTTACATTTGACGTGTTATAAAATATATTTCCAGTGATTATTATTTTATCATCTTCTTGATAACCACGCTTTTGTATCAAAGGAACAAAATAATTATCAAAATATTCAATTTGATATTTTGCCATTTTTGGATAACCGAAAAGAATGTTTGATAAAATATAATTCATATTTCAATATAGATAAATGAAATATTGATGTTTTAAAAACTTTTGATAATCATCTTCAAATGTGTGGGATATTTTAAATCCACATCCCTAAATTAAATATGTTACTTCAAGATAAAGACATCGATGTGATAATTGTAGAACACAAAGATAGATTAACCAGATTCGGATTTAAATATATAGAAATGTTATTAGAAATGCAAGGGAGAAGAATTGAAAACATCACAAAAATCAATAACTTTCATTTTGACATCCATCAGTATATCCTTCAGAATACTTGTCTTGACCATAATTTTCTATTAATCTTGATAGATTGGCATTTTGCTCGTCTGTTAACTTTAAAGATTTAAGAAATTCTATATCTTTTTCATCATATATGAAATAAAATGTATTTCTCAATTTTATCTCATTTTCGTCAAATCTTTTAATTTTTGCCATTTTATTATTTTATTATTTTTTTCATTTTTAACATCCAAACTCTGGTAAATAAACAATTTTTTCTATGTCATATTTCGAGAAAGGCCACGATGGATTACAATTTTCATAACTCATTTTTTTTTTACTTACTTAGAAGCGATATTAAACCGTTTAAAACTTTACCATAAATTAAAGGAGGAACATTCGATAGAATAGCGAAATTATCATTTCCTTTTATTTTTATTTGATTATATCCTTCATTTAAAGGTTTGACTTTTAAAAAATGATCCATTAGGCTCATAGCAAATGGTTGTATTCTAAATCCCTTTTCATTTTGACGAACAACGTGAATTTCACCCTGTTTTTCTGTCATACAATACCATATTTTTTCAACAGTCAATACTCTTTTTTCGAACATATTTTCTATATCAGAATATTTCACATCTTGATATTTTAGTACTTTGCCAAAAATCTTTATCTTTTCATTTATTGTTAGATCGACCTGATCGTCTGGCGAGTTTTTCATTTCGTCTTGCTCAATTTCTTTAAAAGTTTTCTTTTTCTTTTGAGCAACGATTTCTTCATCATCCTTTTTTAAAACCTTGTTTTCAAAGTGACGATTTTTTGGATAATGCTCCATAATATCATCAATAGTAACTCTTATTTTGTTACCATTTTTTCCTTTAATCTCAAATTTATTTTCTAAAACTGCAGATACTTCGCCACGAACTTCTTTATTATTATATGAGGCAACAACAATATCACCAACATTGATGAAATTGTTGTTCTCCTCAATAAATTTTTCAGTCTTTATATTTGACTGGTATATGTTATAAAGATGTTCGAGTTCGTCCATGTTTCTTTAATTTTTTAAATAGCCTGAGCTGGTGGCACTTGTGCTGCTGTTCTTTGAGCCTGACCTTGTGGAGCAGGTGCCTGTGGAGCTGGTTGAGCCTGAGCCTGTGGAGCTGGTTGAGCCTGAGCCTGTGGTTGTCCTTGTGGAGCTGGTTGAGCTTGAGGTTGCCCTTGAACAGGTTGAGTGTCATCGAATTCATCTGGTTGGCCTTGACCACCTTGTGCTTTTGAATATTGATCACCCAATATCAAATTCACTGGTAAGTTCTCTATGCTAACGTAAGATGAAATGATATAATCAGCTATTTCTTCAGCTAACTCAACATCTGAATAAAACTGACCAATATTTTTTCCACTCTCATCTTTTACTTTCTTTTTGAAAGCATTAACCAATGACATGGGAACATCAATTCGTTTGCGCACGCGATATATGTCATCAACAGCCTGGACATTTTCGTTCAACCTTGTTTTGGTTCTGTTTTTCTTTTGAAATTCTCTGAATTCAAATAAGTTGTTTGTCATAATTTATAAATTATTTTTTTTTAATTATATATTAATATTTTTTTTCTTTTTTTCTATATATATTAATATAATAATTCATTTTTTATTATTTTTTCAATATTATCATAGTTATTGTGCGATATTCTAATCAAATTAATTTTTTTATCTTTACAATATTTATTTTTAATTTCATCTTTTAAACGCCTTTCTATAAAAGAATTTTCGCCACCAAAATGTTCTATTATCTCAAAATGTTGAATTCCATCATATTCTATGCAAGTTTTGAAATCAGGTAAATAAAAATCAAATGGGAGAGGTAGTTCATTTCTGCAATCATTAAACCTATATTCATAAAAATAATTCACGTCATTTTTTTCTAAAATTTGTTTTATTTTTCTTTCTCCCTTTGAAGCAATTTGATACAATATATCTGGAAGATTTAAATGTAAAAGGTATGATGAAAAATCATAAACTATCAAAAGCCATTAGTGATGTTTGTTGGAGTAAGTTCATAGACACACTTGAATACAAAGCAGGATGGAATGATAAATCTGTAGTTCATATAGATAGGTTCTTCCCTTCAAGCAAAACTTGTTCTAAATGTGGTTGGATAAATAATGGTTTAACATTAAAGGTGCGTGAGTGGACTTGTAAATGTGGTGAGAAACACGATAGAGATTTTAACGCAGCAACTAATATCCTCAACGAAGGATATAGAATAAATATATCAGTTGGAACGACTGATTACGAGCGTGGAGACCAAATAAGACCAGAGAAATCTGGCGTAATCTGTGAAACGCTTAAAGAGAAGGAACATTATGTTCCCGAAACTACGACATCTTCAGTGTCGTAGTAGTTCATTTGGCATCAATTATATATATTGCTAAAAAAAGTCAAATTTTTAATTAATTCAAAATTTAAAATTTAAAATTAATATATAAATAAAAATAGAATATTTGAACCATGAGAAGTCTTAAAACGTATGATGATTTTATGAATGAAAAATGCTGCTATTGGGTCCACATTTTAATAAAATTTAAAATTAATATATAAATAAAAAATATCAGAAATAAATGGCAAAGTGGATAAGACTTACAGAACCCGAATATAATAAACTGAAAAAAATAAACGAGCTATTTGATTATGTGTATGGAGACTCGTCATATGGCTCGAGTGGCACGAGTGGAATAGATGGAACCAGTGGAATAGATGGAACCAGTGGAACGAGTGGAGTAGGAATAGATGGAACTTCTGGCACATCTGGAACAAGCGGTACTAGTGGAATAGGAATAGATGGAACTTCTGGCACATCTGGAACAAGCGGTACTAGTGGAATAGGAATAGATGGAACTAGTGGGACCAGTGGAACGAGTGGAGTAGGAATAGACGGGTCTTCTGGTTCATCTGGTTTATCATCGCCAGACAATATCGTTATTGAATTGATAACAGGGCTAACTTATCAACTAACAAGCAATGATATGAGCAAATACTTGATGTTTAGCACTGGCTCAACTATAAGTGTACCAGACAATGATACTGAATTAATATCTAGTGGTATGACAACTATACTTGAGCAATCTGGAACGGATCAAATAACAGTTTCAGCATTAAATGGTAACGTTACAGTTCATGGTAATCCAAAAACAGCTGAGCAATATAATATTTTAGTTTTAATAAAAACTGGAACAAATTCTTGGACTTGTATAGGAGGAACGGCATAAAAAATGGTACCATTAGGAGGAATAACATATTCGATTTTCAGTATAGCTGCATCACAGCAAGCGTCAAAGTTGAACGTTTTTTGTGATGAATATAAAGCAATTCAAGAAGCCATGACAGGTGAGAAACCTTTAATTGCTGTTCAAATTAGACAAAACAAATTTATTGAAAGATTAAAAGGTGACAACGCCTCAAGCCGTAATACATGGGCTAAATTAGCCTGTTTATTACCTTATGCCGCAGGAATGCCAACAGCAGAGGACGCTTTGATATGGTGGAATGCACCATCAAGAAAAGCCACATTAAGTGCTACACCACCAACGTATATACAAGAACAGGGATTTACCGGTATCCCAGCATCACAAACGTATATAGACACAGGATTTAATCCTACCGCTGACGGAGGAACTTTATATACACAAAATAATTGTTCTAATGGTATTTGGTATTATAATAATAGAATTTTGGGAGCTGATTATGCGAGCGGGTTATATAATACAGGTTCAGGAAATCCTGGAGTTGTATTAATTACACGATTAGCAGATGGTAAATGTTATGTGAGAATACAAGGTGCATTTGAAGTGATAGATGGGGGCTATGATTCAAATAAATTATTCATAGGAGTTAGGTTAAACGCAACTCAGCATCAATTATTTATAGATGGAATCGGGAAAGGATTAGCGAATGCAAATTCTACATCATTGGCAAACGAAACCATACCTGATTTGTGTGCTAAAATAGTAGGATCAAATAGACTATTTTATACATCAGATACGGTTGGGTTGAGATTTTTCGGAAGCGGATTAGATCAGATTGATATTGATATTATAAAATCAGCATGGGATGAGTTGATTTATGGCATTGATTTATTTGTAGAGCTGGTGGATGATATTGATACATTTTCTTACTCAGAAACATATTCGCAGCAGATTGCGCTAATAGATAGCTATACGACGAATTATAATGGGATTGTAAATAAAGTAAACATAGGAAAGGATGGGTCGGGTACTTATGATATGTTTGCGTATGAGTTTATACCATCATCATATCAATATACTGCATTATTTACAAGCGGAGCACATGGAGATGAACCGTATTCTAAATATGCGTCTATCGAGTTTATACGAAGAATATGCAACCATACGGGGGGCGATTTTATTGAATATATGGCTGAAAATTATAGGATATTTATTATCCCAATAATTAATCCTTATGGATTTGAAAACTCACAACGATACCCTTATGATGGTGTTGATATATCAGCAAATTTTGATTATTGCTGGGATGATCAAACATATAATCCAACTAAAAAAGGTATAGCACCTTTTAGCATTTCTGAAACGCAAAACATTAAAACATATTTTAAAAGCAAAACAGGGATTGATTGGTATTTAGCTTGTCATGATTTTTCCAATAAGACACTCGCCGCGGAGCCAGGCTATCAGGAGGGGATGCAATATGCATTCAAAACAGAAGCGACTAATTATATTAATGATTGGATTGCTATTGTTAAATCAGGCGGTTCATTTAGCTGGGCAGATTATGGGCTAATTGGTTTTGAAGTTGGTTATATAGTTGAGAATTATGGTATCCCAGGATATTGCTCAGAAACAAGCAGGGCGTCAGACTATTGGCTGAGCGATTCTGTTCGTACTATCAGAGCAGTTGAGTTAATGTTATGTGGGTCAAAAGTGTTGCATAATGCGGTAAAAAAAGTTTACGATTCAATTTATTATGACAAGTGCATAGCTCCATCTTTTTACTCATATGAATTTGGGAAACTTGATACAAGTTATGCTGATATTATCGCAAAACACAATACAGCATCGGTTATATATGATTTAGACGGTACAGATGTCTATAAAATAGTAATTGGTAGCGGAGAAAAGAAGGTATTAGTTGTTGGAGTGACTAATACAAATCACGACCAATTAACGATACACGGTGCAATAAATCAGATATTATCAGACGATAAACCTGCTACAATACAGCTATTAAATGAGTGCAATATAACATTTATACCAAGTGCAAATCCTAAAAATACTACTATATCAAATTGGGATGCAGGCTTAGAAGAAGAAGTAACAGATTTAAAGGCATTTATAGGTTCTGGCTCATTCGATTATATAATTGCAGTTAATAGGGATGAAACTGTTGGCGGTGTGCTTTTGCATTCAGATTCATTTACTACATATCTGACAAGTGCAAGTTTTGTTACAAGAGCAGGTAAAGCGTCAGGAGAATTACAATATACATCTGGACTAACAATGTATCTAAGGAATAAATTGACAGGATATGATAGCATTAAACATGGCTATCTTATTATTGACTGGATGAAAGCGATAATAAATTCAATAGCCTCATGGAATTATGAAAATTAATTAGTTCACCTTTGGAACTTTTCACGCGATTTTTTCATAATATTTTTCAAACAAAAAATTAAAAACTATTTATGTTTAAAAAAAAGAATTATGCTAGAGGAAAATGTAATTGAGAAAAAATCCAAAGATTATATAAATTATTCAAATAAAAATGAACCAAAATTCGGAGTCCTTTTTTCTGATTTCATTGAAATGACAGTGAAAAGAAAATCAAAAAGAATGAGTGTTCATTATCCATCAAATTACAAAACTTTAATTTATCATTTGAATAATTTCTCCAAGATATACGAGGCAACAATCTACACAAACAGTGTTAATGAAGAATTTTTAGATGATTTCATAATCTATCTTCAAGAAAGAGATCTGAAACAGAACTATATAAAAAATCTATTATTTTTAGTTAAGGCTATGGTGAGAAAAGCCGCCAATTATGGTTATGCTGTTGATAACACGTATGACGATGTTGATGTTAATCAAGAAGAATCTTTTTCAACATATTTGTCTATGAACGAGATAACAAGAATATATTATTATAAAGGACTGACAAAAAAACAAGAAAGAATAAGGGATTTGTTCATCATAGGATGCTTGACAGCTCTTAGATATGGTGATTATTCAAAATTAGAAAAAGAAAATTTTAATGGAGACTATTTGATTAAAATGACACAAAAAACTCACAAAAAAGTTATTATTCCTCTTCACGACTATATCAAAGAAATATATGAAAAATATGATGGAAACCTAAATTTCAACCTTTGTTCTCAACATTTCAATAGATATATCAAATTGATATGTAAAAAAATAGGATTTGATGACAATATTACATATAGTTACACTAGGGGAGGTAATATTGTTAGCGAGACGAAGAAAAAATGGGAACTCATATCGTCGCATACAGCTAGAAGAAGTGCCGCAACAAACATGTACCTTACTGGAAGAATGACTCTTTTAGAAATAATGAATATAACTGGTCACACAACAGAACGAAGTTTTTTCAAATATATAAGAATAGGTTCTGAATCACTTTCTAAACAAATATCTGGAGATCCGTTCTATAGAATTTAATTTTCATTATAAAGTGCTATTTCCAGTCTTTCTTCCAGCTTTTGGATTTATTAAACCATATTTTCTGCCAAGTTTTTTATTCCTTGGATCCGTTGTAAATATGGGCATATTATTGACAATAATTTGACGAGATTTATTGCAGCAAGGTGGTGATAAAAATGTTCCGCCTGCCCATGTTCCATTATAAAAAACTCCTCTAAAATAACCATTATAAAACGTGCCGCCTGAGAACCCACCAATAGCAATCGAACATAAAGTATCTCCACTAGCAAAATAACTATAAAAATGTTTACCATAAAAGTTTCCATCATGCCAATTCATCGTCACCGCTGACAAACTAGGATTTCCAACATAAGGATTATATGTCACTCCAGTATTATCCACAGAAACAAAATTGCTATTGAAATAACTCCATAGAGCGTGACCAAACACTCCTTCATTAAAAACTCCGCCATACCAATTAACTATAGGATATGTTGTTGAGGATTTTCCCGCCGTGTCAATTATTCCAATATTTCCACTCAGCCAAGTGCCTCGACCCCAGTTTACATTATGAAAAGATGAATTTGTTACTTTGCCTTGTTTGAAAGTTCCTTCCATCCAATAACTATTTTTAAATTCTCCGTTTAAAAAATCGCCTTTTATCCACAAACTACCTTGATCTATAACTCCATTAATAAACGCTCCATCCATCCATATGCTGTTCAAAAAACTTCCACCATTGAACGTTCCATTGTTCCAATAATATGATTTATTGACATCTTTTTGTGTAAGAGCTCCACCATTTGTAAAGACTCCATTATAATCACTTCCCAACTTTATATTGTTATCCGAATTAAATGTTCCCCCATTGAACGTTCCATCATTCCAATAACAACAACTCATTAATCCTTTATTGAAAGTGCCATCTTGCCATATTGTGTTATTTATTGTGCCACCATTGACCGTTCCAGTTGCCCACGTGCACGTTTTCATCGTTCCATCATTAAAGGTTCCATCTTCCCACACGCAATTTGTTATAGTGCCTCCATTAAAGCTTCCATTTTTCCAAATCATATTTAAAATGACCCCACCACTAAATATTCCATCATACCAAGTATTCATTAATAATGGATCTATTGACATCATTTCACCCCCTTTAAAGGTTCCCTTTGTCCAAGTACTATCATAGAAATATCCATCATTGAAAATACCATCCAACCAAGTCATATTTCTAAATATTCCATAATTCCAAACACCATTTGACCAAACACCATCATAAGGATTAAAAGTGTCTTCCGTATTGGTTTGATCTTCCCACGTGCCATTTAACCATCTGCTCGATTCAACTTGGCAATTTATAAAATAACCATCCGAAATCGTGCCTCCTATTATATTACAATTTATAAATTCACCACCATAAATATAAGAATCTTTTATTGTGCAATTTTTAAAATAACCAACTCTTATGGTTACACCAGTCATAGAAACATTATTTATGTAATTATAACCATAAATATTATTATTTTTACTATAATAAGATGATATTGTATCCGTTTGATTATCAATAACACTACTACCTTTATAAATATATGGTTTATAAGTAGTTACTGATTTTGTTGTGATTTCGGCATTTGTGCTTACATAGTTGGAATCATATTTGTTTTTAACATCAACAAGCTTGCTTTGTCCGCTAAAAACTATTGCCTGAACCATATTGATATCTATGGCAGTTGTCTCGCCACTATTCAAATACATAGAGTTTATCATCGCTCCATCTATCTCACCTCTTACAAAATCTATGTTTTTTATATAAGCTCTACCTATATAATGATTGTATATTTTTTTATTCAGAAACCTAGAATCAAAATAACGATCTATGGTTATCTCATTATTCAACTCATTCATTTCCAATATTTTATATCCTTGTGACTGATATAAATATTGCCAGTTTGATAAAAATAAATTGGTTATTAAAAACGTACAAGCTGAAAATTCTAGATAATTATCCAAAATTATATCTGGTATAAAATTATAATAAAGCTCGATTTTATCAGTGGATTTTGGTGGTTCATCAATAGTTATAGAATTTCTTTCATCGCTTATAGTATAACCAGTTACTAAAACGAAATCGACTTCTAAATCTTCTTTTTTATATAGATAATAAGTTGCCCCATAAGGAATAGAATTGAAAAAAGTAAAAATTTTATTGGATGAATTTTGTATTCCTTTTAAATAAATTCTAGTGTTCGCAGATGATTGATCATACATTATATAAACTTTATCCCCTACTTTGAAATTTGAATTGACTTCTGTATATAATTTCACCTTTCCATTATTGTTCTCAATAACAGGTAGTAATTTGACAGCGTTGGATGATGTTCTGTAATTTATATTATTATCAACATTTAAAATTTCTTGCTGAGTATAATAAGTATCGGTAGATGTGTTTAAAGGATCATATTTTAAAGCTCCTCCTCCACTATTTGATTCAGATGCTGTTGATAACTTTTTATATGTTTTTGTTGTAGATGTGCTGGAAGACCCTACAGAAGAAGATGTTGTAAAAGAAGCCATTTAATATTATTTTTCTTTTTGTTCTATATATAAAAAACACTGGTTTCAATTTTTTATATATATTTATATAAAAAAACTATTTAAAGTTAATGATAGATAAAAATGAAATTGAGAAAAGAAAGCAAGAAATAAAAGATAGGCTTTTTAATGATTTATTTGTAGAGAAGTACGATGATTTTAAAGAATCTGTTAAAATGATCAACAAGGCTTTTGAGGCATTTGATATAAATTATCAATATGATTATAACACATTTTGTAAAGATTTCACTGATGAGACGATGTTATATATCGATGAAAATCCCGAGGTGGACATTACCAGTTATAAAGAAATGTTTATGTCAACTCCAATAATAGTTAGTTCGTTGATAAAGAAAATAAAAGATAAGTACGGATTCAAGAACGATCCGCCTCTCATCAAAGAATAATTTTTATTTTTTTTTTTCAAAACTTTTTGTAGTTTTTTTATATAATCTCTAAAATGAATTTTAGGCTTATCGGCTTTTAAACTCATTCAAAAAATAATTATAGGCTTTATGGCAGAATTTAAAAATGATGAAGATTTCTTATTTGGGGCTTCTAGTGAAAAAGAAAATGAAGAATTGGCTTTTTTGAACAAAGAGAGCAAAAATCAGGACGGTATCTATCGTCCAAGACCCGAGGACTCGGCAGATCCAAGGGGAACAGGTTACAGGGCCATTATCCGTTTCCTTAGAAATGTTTATAAGGATGGAAGCGGGGCAGGTCCAGCAGCAATCCAAAAACACGTACATTATGCTGATTTCAAAAATTATCCCGAACTTTCTGGATATTATGATTGTGAGAAAAACACTTCAAAACAAACACCTTGTCCATTATGTACAACTTATTGGAAATTAAACAAATCAAACAACAGTGCTGATGTTGAAAATTCAAAACTCATTAAGAGAAGTACTAAGTACTATTCTTATATAATGGTAATTGAAGACGAGCAACATCCAGAGCTTGTTGGTAAGATTTTGGTTTATCCATATGGAACAAAAATTTTGGAAAAAATCAATGCAGAAAAAAATGGTGAAGTATCAGAAGATGGTTCAAAATGCAATGTTTTTGACTTTGTTACTGGTAAAGATTTTCGGTTAGTTATAAAAATTAAGAAAACTCCTCCGCCTGATGGAAGACCTGGTCCTCCAGTAGATATGCCGAATTATGACACCAGCACATTCCTAACCAGCACACCTTTGAAAATTTTTAGCGAAAAATCACAAAAATTCGTCACTCCTCCTGTTGAAATTATTGATGGTAAACCAGCGATAACAGACAAGAAATGGCAAGCTAAAATTAAAGAAGTTTTGATGAACCGCCCGGATAATGTTGATTTAAGTAATCACGCACCAAAACCACTCACCGACGAGCAGCGTGCAAATGTTGAAAGAATAATATCTATTCTAACTGGAAATGAAGTGGTTAAGGCTGAAAGAGTAGCTAAAACATCATCAGAAAGAGCACCGGTCAATATTGTTGATGATGACATCGACAGCATATTTGACTTTGATGATGAAGATGATGATGGAATCTAATCAAGACACATGCGCTTTAAACGAAAAAAGGAGACTCTTACGGGGGTCTCTTTTTTTTTTCATAAAAAATGATTTAAATATTTCAATATATAATATAAAAAAATATTAAAGCTATGAGAATAATGAAAACTTTTGAAGGTTACAGTGACATTAACATTGACCTGGAAGAAAAAGAAACAAAACCAGTTATTGAGTTTTTAAATAAACTTTTATCAAATCATTTTATTTTAATGGTTAAAGCTTTTAATTTTCACTGGAATATGGTTGGTAAAGATTTCGCCCAGGCTCATAAATTCTTTCAAGATATATATGAAGGGGCCTTTGAAAAAATAGATAGCATTGCAGAAAGAGTTAGATTTTTGGGCGGAAGACCAATAAGTACTGTAAAGGGATATTTAGATGAAGCAGATTTAAAAGATTGTGAAGATGATATAACAGATATCGAAGAAATGTATGAGCTTATTTTAAAAGATATTGAGGATACCATTGTTTCGATAAGAAAGTTTTTAAAAGAAGAAGATGTTGATAATGGAACAACTAATTTCTTGGAAGGACTTTTAGATGAAACCGAAAAAGTGGCTTGGCTAACAAGATCTCATATCAAAGATTGATCAAATTTTTTCTAATATATAGAACTTGTTCTGATGCTCATCAAGAACTTTGAAAATTCTATTCCCTTCGAATTCAATTATATAAGAAAATTGATTTTTTTCTTTTTCAGTTTTCATTACTTCACCAATTTCATATCTTTCTATATATACACTGCGAGAGCTATCGAGTATTTCATATCTCGTTTTTACTTTATCACCTATTTCAAATTTTGGCTCTTTAATGACAGCTCTTTCTTCACCCCAAGGATCATCTTCATCAAAATCAAATTGCTCGTATATTTTCAAAAATTTCCACATATCTTTTATCTTTTATTTAAGCATAGTCAAATGTTTCGTAATTATCATCATCTTCATCAAAATCATAGTCTATATAATTTGTTAAAAAATGTTTTTTATAATTATAACATGAAAATGTGTCCATATATGGATTTTTATCAGGACTTGATTTTGTTTTAAGTTCAACGACCATTTTTTCTCTACTGTCATAATAATTTAAATATCCATTTTTTCTTGCGAATTTTAAAAAAATGTTTTCATAAAAATCCACTACAGTATATATTCTATCCATATAAATTTTATTATTTGGTTTGTCTAATTTCCATAAAAGAGCCCTTCCAAGCAATTTATTTTCTTCACTTTTTAATATAACAAGAGCGACTTTTTTTGGATTGTCACAATAAAGGTTTAATTTTTTTTGACAATCTTTAAATCTCATACAAGAATTATTTAGGCTTCCATGTCCTTCTTTGTAGTTCTCATCCAAGTACCAATGCCGTATTTCTTCTCCCTTGACTATTTCTAAATTAATTTTGTTATAAATCATATCATGTCTAGATTTATATTCACCAACAAGGTATTCTATTCTTGTAGGTTTAGAGTTAGGACATATCATTTTAAAAAATTTGCCTGTACGAATAGATAGTTTTTTCCCATTGGCATCTTTACAATCTATTAAATTATTGTTTTTTTCATTTGTATCAAAATTTGTATATTCATATAAATTTGGCTTTTCTGGTTTAAAATCGAAATCATATAGAATATTTTTCAAATCTTGAGATATGTTAAATTTTAATAACTCTTTCTTTTTATATTTTTCTGTTGTTTTATTATCAATAAGACCAAATATACTATCAAAATAATTTTTTGTATAACTGAGTGTATTTCCATCCGAACTTACATTATAATAAATGTCAGTTTTTTTCTCCGAGCGACTTATTCCCCAATGTAAAACAGGTTCCTCAGAAATTTCGATCAATTCATATACATCATAATTCTTTGGATCTCTAACATAAAAAAGATCTCCAACTTTATATTTTTCATCAGAAAATTGTTCAAAAAGTTTAATATTCATAATCAAAAATTATATATTAATTTTTTTTTTCTGAAATATTTTTTTATTAATTTTGAAAAATGAAAGGTCTTATAATCAATCATAACACAAAATATATCGGCGAAATCATAAAATTATTTGATGGATGCGATATGATAAACTGCACAAACTTTAATAGTGAAGTTGCCGAACAATATGATTATATAGTTTTATCTGGCGGTCCAACACCGGACGAAACGTTTGAAAATATTAAAAAAGAAAAAGAATGGTTGAAACAAACCAATAAGCCAGTTTTAGGTATATGCTTGGGTCTCCATATTTTATGCCATACCTTTGGTGGAGAAATGAAAAAAATGACAAAAAATAGGAAACTCAATGAAAATTTAAGATTTGTTGGTGAAAATTATAATATGTTTTATAATCACACTTATTATTTCGATAGAATACCAGATGGATTTGTTGGAGAAATTGTAAATGGTATGGTTATGTGGATAAGACATAAAACCAAACCAATATTGGCTTTTCAAGGTCATCCCGAGGTCACTGAAAATGGAAACAAAATAAAAAATTTCTTTTTAGAAAATTTTGTTAAAAAATAAAACATTTAATTTTTAGGAGTATAAAATAATATAAAAAAAATAATATATGAAAAACAACATTAAAAATGCTAAACGGTTTATCAAGAAAATTGATAAGAAAAGAGAAGATGACTGGTCGAATGACACAGAATTACTTGCTAAATATTTTGTAAGATATGCAAAAAAATGCGGAAAAGCTAAGAACGAAGAAAACGAAGATATAAAAGATGAAGATGTTGATGTTGAAAAAACAGAAACAGAAGAAGAAAAATAATATAAAATTATGTGCGCATCAATCGAAATGCCAAAATATAAATGCTACAAAGAAGTTTGGGCGTTAAAAATTAAATCCATTGTGAGAGATGGTGAAGGTGAGAACAGAGAAACGGATGGAAGCGCTATGATTACTCCAGAAGAAGAAGCTTATGCTCCATTCAAGGTGAATTTTGAATATATGCAAAAACATAAACCACAAGTTGGAGGTTACTATGTTGTATATAAAGATGGATATAAATCATTTTCTCCTGCCGAAGCATTTGAGAGTGGATATGAAAGAATTTAGTTTTTTTAAATGAAATATCTTTATGTTTCTTATCTAACTTTTAAAGAATATTATAAAGTATTCAATAACAATAGATTAGACAAAAATATTAAAATATATACCAGTAAATATATTGGCGAAAATCCTTTTTTAAAATTAAATGAAATTTTTGATAAGGATTATTCTGACGTGAACTATGATGTAATATATTTAGATAATGATATAATTACCATAAGATTTCAAACATCTTCTAATAATTATTATAGGTTGGATCTTTTAAAAATGAAAAACTATTGTGATAAAATCAACAACGAATTTGTTTATAACATTTCATTCACGGAATTAAATAGAGATGTGGATAGGTATGAAGAGCCAACTAATAAAAAAGAGATATATGAAGTACTAGGCAAAATCGGTTATATTGTAAGAGATTATAACAAAATTAAAAATTATTCTTATGTTATTGGATTATCACAAGATGATAGGAAAAATAAATTATATGATTATTTTTTAAGAATAGTTTTTAAGGATTATAAAGTAAGATGTTGTTATTGTGATGGATTATTAAATAATAAAGGAATATATATTTTTAAATGAAAGAAAGAATGTTAAAAAAATATTAAAATATTATGATTTACATAGTTACTCAACAAGTTTTTAATGGGACTGTCACTATGGGCATCTGGACAAAAGGAGTTGAAGCAAACACCTTTTTAGAAGCCAAAGATAAAGTGATGAGTAAATTTAGCAAGAAAGTAAAAATTCATCAAAATGATGATGAAACTTTATTTTTTAGTGTACCACAAGGTCCAGATGCTGGATATTTTACAGTTGAAGGCCGTATAGATAATAGAGAACTGGAAATTATCTAAGTGATTATTTTTGAATGAAATTTTTTAATATATACAATAAAAAATTCATTTAAAATGGCTGAAAAAAAATTAGATAATTTACTCAAATTCGAAGAATTTTCTAAACTCCATGATATTCAAAAACCAAACAAAAAAACGGAAGTCGGTGGTTTTTCTGTAAGTGATGGCGAAGAAAAATCGTCTGATGTAAATATGAAATTCAATAAGAAAAGAATAGTTTGAACTTTTTTAAAAAATTTTTTATTTCAAACTTTTTTTATAATTTTGCTTCATTATGAAAAACGACTATAAAATAGGAGATAAGGTAAAAATGTCAAATGATTTTAAAGAAAAATTAAAATTATCTGGTGATGGTTTACTTGGAAGCGCTAGTCATGGATATGAATTTGGGAATTGTGAGGGAATTGTTGCTGGAAATCCATATAACGATGAACCAGATGAATTCGATGTGATATGGTTGCCATCTGGTTTAAAATATTGTTATAACTACAAAGATTTAGTAAAAATATAAAATAATAAATTTAATTTTTTTTATTTAAAACTTTTTAGTAATTTTGTGCTATAATTGAAACGAAAAACGGAAAAAAACGACTTTTTAAATACAATATATAATAAATGATGAAAAATTTTAACATATATGAAGAGATAGAAAACTCGCCAACTTGATTGGGAATATTTTTATATGCTTTTTTATATAAGAGACCCAATCAAAAAAGATTGGGTTTTTTGTTATGTTTTGATTGTTCTTTGAAAAAAAAATATATGGCCTGTTCCTCTAATGGCAGGAGATCGGTTTCTCACATCGACAATTTGGATTCGATTTCCAAACAGGCTACCAAATCATAAGCTCCTGTAGACGAACTGGTTTAAAGTCGCCGCCCTTTCAAGGCGGAAGTTGTGGGTTCGAGTCCCATCGGGAGTACAATATTGTGGTGTATCGCACATGTCTTATAAACATGCATTAAAAGCGTAATCTGGTGTATGAGGGTTCAAATCCCTCCACCACAACAAAAAACTTACAAAAAAAAATGTTACCAGAACAAAAACAAGAAATATTAAAATTTCTTCGTCGTGAGATTTTAAAATCAGCGAAGCGAGGAGATACTTTTTACTACTGGGATATATCAGAATTGAATAAAGTTCTGGTTGATATCATTATTGCTGAACTCGAAAAAGAAGGTAAAATAGTAAAAAGTAAAGGAGCAAACTTCAAAATTATAAGATGGTAATTATTATTTTTTCTGTTTTTTTTTATTAATATATAAAATAAAAAGAAATATTAATAAAATGAAAGATAGGAAAATGAAAAATTATGATGAATTCTTAGCCGAGAACAATACCATCGATTTCGATTTGAAATTAATAAACAAGTATATAAATGATGATGGTATAAGAAATAAGATAGTTAATGTTTTTAGTAGTTTGAGTCCAAAATATCAGAAAATGATATTAGAATATTTTAGCAATAATATAATAGATATTGATAAAATAGAACAGATTGGAGAAAGATTCAACATTTTAAATAAAATAAAAAAGTTTTATGATAAAGGAATAAATTTTATATTTAATATTTTTTTGGATAAGAAAAATGAAGAAATTGGAATTTTCACAACCGGAGCAATCATATTAACAGCAGCCATATTCATATTTTATATTATATGTTTCTTTAGAGGAATAAATGATCAGGGCTCTATTAATGGATTTATTATATCTATGTTGGCCATGGTGATAACGATATTTCAATGCATCCAGATTGATAAAAACAGAGAGAATTATCTGAGATTGAAATATAAAAATGAAATTCATTCTTTTAATGTTTCAAAAAAACTTCCACAAGACAATACATATTTTGTTAATAGAATATCTGATAAGGAAAATGATAAATTAACATGAAAAAATTTGAAGCATTTAATACGGATGATCCTTTCGGTGAAGATTTCGTAGAAAGACCACAAAAGCCCTAGATAAAAAAAATAAAAAAAAACGATGAGATATGAAACGAGTGAAATTTATGTAGTTATAACACCAGATGATACAATCTTTTATCATATTTTTACAGACATAAAAGAAGCTGAAAATTTTTGTGAGGAGACAAATGATAAGGCTGAAAAAGCAATGAAAATGTATAATCATAGAATTTTCACACCAGATGAATTAAAAAGAGCTAGGCCTTATAGAGTAAAAACTTTAGATGATGTAATTATAGATATAAAAGATATAATCTATTGGAATGCAACATATGGCGAAGATAACGGAGTTTTTTAAAAAAAAAATTAAAAAATATTTTTTATTTTGAAACTTTTTAGTAATTTTGTCGTATAATTAAAACAAAAACGGAAAAAAACGACTTTTTTAATACAATATATAATAAACGAGCAATTATGAAAACTATGTGTAATTATATGAATATTTATGACGATCAAATGAAAATTCTGATTGGGTGAATCATTTTGCATATAGCTTAGTTTTTATAAACCCAATCTGAAATAAAAGATTGGGTTTTTTTGTTTTAAAAAATATAATAAGAAAGGAGCAATGATAAAAAAAATTATAATGAAATAGAGGAAGGGGATCTTGTTGAATATGTTGATTCTAAATATGATTATTCAAATGGTAGAAAATCCATAAAAATATATTTAACTGGCATATGGGATGGCGAAAAAGTGGAGTTGAATGATAAAGATAGAACGGTTGTTAGAAATAAAAGATGGTTGAAGTTAAAAGTTAAAAATATAAAAAATATAATAAAAAAATAGTTCTTTGAAAAAATGAGATTAAAAATGTGTGGTGAGGGTTCGATTCCCAGTGTCCCACAGGTTCCGGTAATCAGACGGAAAAAGTCCTACGGTTTCATGTTGGAACACACATTTTTTATAAAATTGTCTGGTGAAAAGTGAATCGATGATAATCCTTCAGAAAGATTGTCATAGTTTTTCCAAGAAAACGTCAATTCGCTTAGTAAGATAAAGGTCAGGTAGACTTGCATTCTGGTGAAGTCCCTAATAGGATATGTCCAGAAACTTTATTTCATACTTGGAATGAGCAGACAATTTTTTTATCTTTTTAGAATTGCCGACGACCCAGGGTAGGCGACAGGTCTGTAAAACCTCGGCGCGAAGGTTCGAGATCCTTCCGGCGGCACAAATTTTAAGTTCTTTGAAATTATTGCATAGTCAAGTATATCAATTGGTTAGATTGCGACTCTGATAAAGTCGTGGCTGGCGGTTCGAGTCCGCCCTTGACTACTCTGGTCTCTGGGGCTGCTAGGCGTGGCTGCCGGTCTGTCACATCGGTTGATAGAAATATCTCAGACGGGTTCGAATCCCGTAGGGACCGCAAAAGTCTCAGTTGCCGTAGTGGTCGAACGGTCCGGGCTGTTAACCCGACGATGAAAATCCAACGTAGGTTCGAATCCTTCCTGGGACGCATAATAGTTCATTGAAATATTGATAAAAAATTAATTTTCTTTGCTAATTTATTGGCTTTGAAAAAATATGGTGCTGTAGTTCAGTTGGTTTAGAATGCCTGCCTGTCAGAAGTGGCAGCTTTCATTAGCGATAATGATTGAAAAATTGGATGAATTCAGGGAAGCCTAACTTTTTTAAAAAGATGGTAATCCTGAGCCAAGCCGTCAGAGACGGAAGGTGCAGAGACTATTGGGGGTTATAGCAATATAATATAATACCAAATTAGCATCCAACATCTCTCTGAGATGATGATATAGTCCTAACTTTTTGGAAACAAAAAGGTTTTAAAAAATGCACGCAGGAAGTCGCCGGTTCGAGCCCGGTCGGCACCGCTTAGATAAGTTCTTTGAAATTATTGGAAATATTAAGTTCGATTCTATTATGAACCGGCAAATTTTTATATATATAATTATGTATAGTAAAATTTGTAAATGGTGTAACAAATTAATAGAAGTTGATAAACAATGTTTATATGCTTTACATGTTTCAAATTGTGATTCAAACCCCAAAAAAGAAGAGAGAATTAGAAAAAATTCAGAAAAATTTAAAGGTGTTGAAAAATCAAAAAGAATAGAATTAAAACAAAAATGTTCTAAATGTAATAATATTTTCTATATTAGAATCACTGAAAACGATTTTGATAAAGGGAAATATAATAAATTCTGCTCAAGAAAATGCGCCAATTCCAGAAATCATAGTGATGAAACAAAAAACAAAATTTCTAAAACTTTGACTGATAAAGGATGCCATAGTCACACAGTATTATTAAAGTGTGAATATTGTGAAAAAGAATTTGAAATAAAATGGGCTAAGAGAAATCAAAAATATTGCAGTATTAGTTGTGCATCTAAAAAAAGAGGAGGATGGTTAACTGTTCATAATTCTAATATAAATTGGAGCAAAGTAAATAAAAAATCTTACGACACTGGAAAGAATTATGTTGCTGGTGGAACAACAAAATGGTTAGAATATAAAGATATCAGAGTTCAAGGAACATATGAATTAAGAGCTTGTTATATTTTAGATAAAATGAAAGAAATCAATTTGATCAAAGATTGGGAATATGGTAAGGTTAGAATAAAATATATTGGAATCGATAAAAATGAACACACTTATATCATAGATTTTCGAATCATAAATAACAATGATAGCATTAAAAATTTAGAGATAAAGGGCAGGATAAAAGAAGATGATTATAATAAATGGGAATCAGCAAAAAAATTAGGATTAGATTTTGAGGTGTGGTTTTTAGAAGATATTAAAAAATATGAACAAAAATATTTAAATAATTTGTCGACGTGGGTGAATTGGAAATAGCCAGCAATCTGCAAAATTGTAAAAACCGAAAGGCATGTCAGTTCGAGTCTGACCGTCGACTCAAAAGTTCTTTGAAATGTTGAAATTTAAACCAAATCATTATTTTTTAATATATAATTAAAAACCTTATGAAATATTATCTTGATTTTTTAAATGAATTTAAGAAGTATATCCCAGATGATTTTAAGTCTATACTGAAACAGAAAGAAAACAACATAAAGAATTCTTTTGTATCTAGAAGAAAGGTAGATAGACCATCATTTGAGCAATTAAAAAATGAGATTGATGAATTTGGTTTATGTGGTGTTGGGAGAAAATATGGCGTTAGTGGAAATGCGATTAAAAAATGGGTGAAGACATACGAAAAATATAATATATAAGATATACTGCCTTGTAGTGAAATTGGCTATCACGCAACACTTTGAATGTTGAGATTCAGAATCATACTCTGACAGGGCAACTAATAAAATCTGGTATCTAATGAGCAAAACAACTAAAGAATACTTACAGCAACAAAAAACCAAAACATGTCTTTTAAATATGTCCAAAAAAAGTATTCTGTAAAATATTATGGCGAGGTAGTTCAGAGGCAGAACAAGCGACTCATATTCGCTAGGCCGGGATTTCGAAATTCCCTCTCGCCACTCTGAGATGTGGTGCAATGGCATCATTAGTGACTCTTGGATCACCCGATAAAAGTTCGAATCTTTTCATCTCAACTTTCAAAAACATACGATATTTCATTGAATATATATTTATATGATTTATAATTATCAAAATTTTTTAAACGAGTTCAAATCTTATATTCCCGAGGATATTAAAAATATAATCAGTTATATCGAGGAAGATTTGAAAAATGTAGATTCATCTTGTGTCGTTTATTTAGATTTGAGAAAATATGGGCTGCTAGATAATATTGCTAATGTTCATATTAATTTTATCGAAGATGATGAAAAAAGTGTATATTATTCGAATGTAAACATCTATGATTTATTATATAGAAACAGAGAAAACATAATTATACCAATTGAAATATATGATAAAAAAATAGATAAGAATAAACTGATATCTGTTGTCGCCCACGAAATTAGACACATATACGATATTTACACAATTGAGAATGATAGTGATATGTTGGATTTTGTGAAGTCTTTATATGTTTCTATAATAAAAAAAGATATTGACAATAGATATGATAAATTTTTATATTTGGTTTATTTGACATTGGAACACGAGTTAATAGCAAGATATACAATGTTATATGCTCAGTTTAGAAATTGTGATTGTAGTAAAGATGAATTGTATAAATTATTTGAGTCTTCATATTTATATAAATTTTTTGAATCTTTGAAAGATTTTGACCCAAACGAATTTATTGATCAATTTTCTGATATAAGCGATTTATTAAATTTTACTAAACTATTTAATCAATATTTTAATGGTGAAGAATGTCATGATAAAAAAGATTTGATTGAGTATTATAATAAATGGAATAAATTTTTCAAATTAAAATATAAAGAGTATATAGAGAAATCATATAAAGAATTGGATGATATATCAAGTAAAACTATAAAAGAAATTTTTTATTATGATAAATATTCTTCATATAATGAAATATATTATGTAAAAATTTCAAATATATTTAGCAACATTTTAAAAAATTTTTAGAAAAAATTAGATTTTATATATTAATTCATATATTTCGCCATCAATCTTAGAATAAATCATATGTACAGATAATTTAAAAAATTTTAATTTATAATTTTCTATTCTTTTTAAATCTCTTTTAATAGAATTGATGATATCTAACCTTTTAAGTCTATTTTCGATTCCGATATCAATTCCGCTCATTCTCCATATAACCATTGGTAGATACATTATTTTTGGTGTGGGGTCAAATTCTGGATAATATTTGCCTCGCCCGAGTGGAGATTTCATTTTTATTCTATTGTAATCTTCTTCTTTTTCTGAATATTCGATATAAAAAGTATGAGCAAATTTGATATCCAAATTGTTGCTATCAATTAAATGATATGATTTTTCTAAATGGCTCAAAAAATCTGTTATGTTGTTTATATTGTCACACACAAACGTTGATCCATATTTTTGATCTGATCTACTATAATCTTCATTATCTATTACTCTATACTTAGAAAGCTCTTTAATAGCTTTGTTTAAAACTTCTTTTGCATCAACATCTTCTACATTTTTTATAGGAGTTAATATCGAATAATAGTTCTCGAAATTTTTGTCATATGGTCTATCCGTCATGAAAGTAAACTCAGTATCGAATTTTTCAAAATTAAATTTTCTTTTTAAACCCAATTCTAACTGAGAAGAATAAACATATATTATTTTACAATTATCTTTACAATTTTTGTATAATTTTTCAAATAATTTATTACATTTGTTTAATGGACCCAATGGTCTATATAGATATATAACATCAAAATCCTTTATAAATTTTAGATCTATATTTAAAACATCACCATAAATCACATTTAATCCTTCATGATATTTTTTTAAAGATTCGTTTATTTCTATTCCTGTTGATTGATATCCGATTTCATTGCCCAATTTTAAAATATTACCCAGACCACACCCTATGTCTAATAATTTAAATCCTGGTTCATAATATTTTTCCAATAATTTTTCTGCTAGTCCGTTTGACGGGATATGCGCAAAGCGACCGAATACATTTGGAGTGTGACCTCTTTCATCTTGAAGATTTTTGGCTACATTACCATAACTTTTTAGAATATCTTCATATTTCTCATTTAAAAAAATTTTAAATTTTTTAATCAATTTTTTATTTTATTTTTTTTATAACCTCTTCTAAATCCTATTCCGAACCACAATTCGGCTATATCAGCATCTCTTTTTGATTCTTTCGCAAGCAAATCTTTTAATGATCGGAATTCTTGTTCAGCCAATTTATCTATCTCTTTATTTTGCTCCATCTTCTTTAAAATTTGATCATCACTAACGTCATCATCACCGATTTCAAATTGCTCGTATAGTTTTAAATTTTTCATATTTCTTATTTTATTTTTTTATTATATATTAATTTGAAAAATCGCCTTTTTAGCCCTTTTTTTCTTTATATATAATTTAAAATTCATTTCAAGATATGGTAGATAACGAAAAAGATGATTTGATACATTTGCACGGACATGTGGCTAAAATGCCGAAGAACACGAAAGCGGCATCGGCTTATAATTTCTTGGAACGTATAAAAGTATCAAAACAAAAATTGTGGTATATTTTGATTGAGAAGCAAGATAACGAACTTCAAATGATAAAATATAACAATAGAAAAGGATTTGATCTAAAAATGTTTCTTGATGAATTGAAAGTTTATTATTCTCATAATGAATTATTAAAAGAACATATCGAAAATCTTGAAATAGATGGTAGTTCCGCATTTTCGATAATTAAAAACATCCCCAATGTAGAGATCAATGGCAAGAAATTAATAACCATATTGGTTGAAGATTTAATAAAATTATTGAGATAAATTGGATAAGGAAATTTCAAAAATATATGAAAGAAGAAGATATCTCAAAGATAAAGAGAAAATAAAAGAACGCAATAAGAAATATCAAGAAAAAAATATCGAAAAAATACAAAATTATAAAAAAAAGTATAGAATAGACAATAAAGAAAAACAAAATGAATATAATAAAAAGTATTACCTTGAAAACAAAGACTCCCTATTGAATTCTCAAAAAATTTATTTTCAAAAAAACAGAGAAAATATTCTTGAGAAAAATATGAAATATAGACAAGAGAACAAAGATGTTATAAATGAACAAAAAAAGAAATATTATCAAACCAACAAGGAAAAAATATTAAGCAACAAAAATTCAGAAAAAATAAAAGAATATAATAAGAAATATTATATTGAAAACAGAGAATTATTGAACGAGAAAAGAAAGATCTATACTAAAAATAGAAAAGAATCAGACAGCTTGTTCAGATTAAAATGTATTATCTGCCCAATGATAAATAAATCCATAAGAAGAGGAAGATATAAAAAAACGAATAAAATAGAAGAAATAATTGGTTGCTCGTTTTTGACATTAAAAGAACACATAGAAAAACAATTCGAGCCATGGATGAATTGGGAAAATTATGGGAAATATAATGGTGATTATAAATATGGATGGGATATAGACCATATAATTGAATTGAAAACCGCAACGACAGAAGAAATTCTTTTAAAATTGAATCACTTTTCAAATTTAAGACCTTTGGATTCGAAATAAATAGAGTTGATAGAAATAAAAATTAAAATATTTCAATATCAATATATTATCATTATTATTATTTTTTAAAAACTATATTTATTCCATCATCTAAAAAATCGTAAAATTTATCATATTTTTTGAAAACTGTATGGTTATATAATTTTGTTGTCTTATCTATCAAGCCAGCGCTTTCTCTATTCCTTAAAATATTAGGATTTATTGTTCTATCCAGTCTAACAAGATCCATTCCATCGGCATCTCTCAATATTGATGTTGTCTTGTAATATGGATTTTCTTTTTCTAATTCATAAGCATCGCTATGGTTTTCTATGGCGGTCTTTATTGATTTTATATCTTTTTCATCCGCCCCATTTCTGTAAAGAACATCTAGATATAAAGGTAGTTTTGTTTTGGCTGACTCTCTTCCATGTATTTTGCAAGCAGCATCTGTTTTTCTTGCCAAATCATGTAAGAAAGCTGCGAAAAAAGCATTTCTTGTATTTCTTATATCCCCCATTTTACTTCCTATCAAAAAACAATTAAACATAACTCTATAAACATGATTTACACCATGTATCATGGATTTATGATCGAAATTCTCATCCGATAAATTGAAATCATCTAAATTTATATTTAAACTTTTGACGAAATCTATAAAGTTATATTTTTCAAAATCTTTAATCATTTTCTTCTAAAACAATATGGACATACCATGTTTTTTTGGTAGAGTAATCTTGATCTAATCTATATTTAAAATTATAGTTTTCAAAATCTTCTTTTGATAATTTTTTTATTCTTTCATCTAAATCATTTTCACTTATGTCTTTATTCACATAAAAAGCCACTTGAATTTCATATCCATAATATCTAAGATCAAAATTATCAAAACTTTTATCCCCTCCACCATAGGGGCAAGTTTCAATATTATATTTTTTAAACAAATTAATAAACTTGTTTTTCCATTTTTCAATTCCAGCCTTTTTCAATTCTTCGTCTTTCTTCCATTTTTCCCCGTATGTCTCTTTTTTCTTTTTTTCACAATAGGCATCGTATTCTTTTTTTGTCATATTCTTTAACATATCTCTGATCTCCTTTTCATCATCTCCTTCTCTTATATCAAGTATTAGCTCTTCACCATCCTTATTTATCACATCTATGTATTTTAAAACTGGTTTTATGCCTGCTTTGGCATCTGAAATTTCCATACTATTCATATACTTACCTTTTATACTAGGATATTGACGATGATATTCATCCACAAAAGCTTTTAATAATTTTCCAGCTACGTCGGCCGACACTCTATATTCGTCCTCTATTTCGTGATACATGGCCATTTTTTTTCTATCGGATTCAGTTGGCTCCTCAAAAATGCCATAATTTTTAGAAATATTTGGATTATATTCAAGATTATCTATTGTTTTTTCTTCTTTTACTCTAACTTTTTTTAAATTTATCCTACTAGTTTTAAACATCTTTTCAAGTTCGTTTTTCCTAAGAGTTATTGAAAATGGTATATAACTTATTTTTATTTTTCTTTTTCCAGCTCTACTATTTCCTGTATGTATATTATTATAAACCGGATGAAATTTGCCAAAAACATAAGTTAATGTCGCGCGGTCTCCAACATTTATTTCACTAGATGTTATTGATTTGCCCTTATTATTTATTATAGCCACTTTTCTTAAATCTTGATCATATTTATTGAAATCATCAATAATTTCTTTATAGAGTTTTAAAAACTTTTTATCATTGTCATATCTTTTTGGATCAAGTCTCCCTAAATCTCCAAATATAGACTCATTTAACTCATCATACGATTTCACATGTTTCATATTGAAAAAATATTTTTTATGTTATATATAAAAACTGAAAAACCAGAAAATATTAATATTTTCTGGTTTTTCATGTAGATAGTCCTTATTCTTTTACAACAAATTATTCTTTTTTATTTCTTCCATGACAAATTCTGGCGTTATGGTTTTCGTGCATTCAAACATTCTTGAAGTGTCTTTATGTGCTGGACACCAATTCCAATCCCCTCTATCAAATTCATATCTTTCATCATTGAAACATCCATTACAAACATTTTCGTTTATTATTCTAATGCAATTTGATTTAAATTCGCAGAACGGCTTACTGAAGCCAGAGATCATAACAACTTTTTTGCCAACAGCCCATGCTATCCAAGCCAGCCCACTTCCGATAGTTATCATAAATTCTGAATGATTTATTTGATTTATTCTTTTTTCTAAAGGCATGTCGCCTGTTTCTTTTATAACTCCTTTTAAATTAGTATCTTGTTTGCTTATAACCATAACCTCTAATCCGTTCTCTTTCAACCAATTGACTATTTTTTGCCATCCACCTGGATATAACCAATGTTTGGCATTGGCTGTTGAATATTCGGCTATGACAACATATTTTCTACCTATGGGTCTTCCTTGTTTTGGTATTGTTATTTTTGGCACTATTTCTTTATAATCTAGCCCAAGTATATCAGATGCTGTTTTTTGTAGCGGCATTGTTCTATAATCGTTTGGATGAACATCACGGCTTCCACCCCAAGGTGGCGAAAACCATCCTAGTTTATATGTCGCATATAAATAATCAATTTGAGTGCCAGGTTTTATGAATATAATATCTTTGTATTCGTTTTCAAAAAGTTTTTCTAAATTGTTATGTATAGAGCAATAAACAACACACTCGTGTTTTTTTCTAAATTCCTCAGCATAAGGTATCCAAGCCAAAGTATCCCCTATCGAGCTGCTTTGAAAATCGATGAGAACATTGCTACCTTTTAATTCCATCTCATATGTAAATTCTTCATCACCACTTACTTTTACTCGCCAATTTTTATAATATTTTGTGTTGGTTTTTGCCCAAGTGTTCGATCCCATATTCAGGTTATAAACAACATTATTTGTGTCTTTATCGATGAAATCCACTTTTATTTTTTTATCTATAGGAGACAACATTTCGATAAATGCTCCATCATTAAAATTTATATTAAATTTTGTTTTTGGCACAACTGAGTCCCTTATAGTTTGAGTAGAATTTTCATAAGCTTTTACAACTCTTTGTCTAACATCTTCATTACTATATGTATTATTAACAGAAACAGTAAATGTATAAAAATCATTTAATTCTTTAACTACATTCGACCAATCATATTTCTTTCCAGTTTCTAAGGCTAGTTGATGATATTCATCCCAATTTTGAATAACTTCTTCTATTTTCATTTTAACTTCCTTTGAGTTTCTACTACATTTAACGAGGCCCATTAGAGGACGTTTACCGTTATAAGTTCCAATTATAGGCAGTCCGCAAGCCATCGCTTCGAGTAAAGTAAGATTTGGGTGACCCGCTTCTAATTCAGAAAGATGCAAAAATATAGTATGCTCGTTATAAATATTCACAAGCTCTTCTTCATTTGGATCTTTTATCATTTTTAATTTATCATAAGACAATAGATCATCATTGGCTCTGAAAAAATTCATGTTGTTCTCGGGTCCAACTATTGTTATATCCATGTTCAACATTCTAGCGGCCTCAATGGCATATCTAAATCCTTTTCTATCACTTTTTGGATCATCAGCATAACCATTATTTGCAACACATAAAAGTTTGTGTTTTGATGAATTTCTTATTCCTTTATCTCTATATATCTTATTATCAACTCCATGTGGTATATAATAAAGTTTGTCCGTTTTATCAAAATAATCCACCAAAAACTCAGCATAAGTTATTGAAGCCACAGATTGCTTCATAGCTAAAAAATTCTTAGAATATAATGAAGATGACTTGCCATATCTAACCACATGGTGATCGTGTGTCGAAAACACATACGGGAGACCTGAATCTCGCCAAGTATCTATCGCTTGATTGGCAGCATGAAAATGAACAATATCATATTTTAATTTATCTCCATCATATAATTCCCAAGGATAAACTATATCTACTTGATTTCCAAGCTTCTCTAATTCAAGTTTATAGTTCCATATAACCTTTTCGATAGCTCCCCAGCTTTTTGGTGGTATTTCAATTAATCCTAAATTTATCTGTGCTATTTTCATTTAATGTTATTATTTTTTTATTCAAATCTTTTAAAAAATATTATTTTTTGAAACATATAAAGTTCCTCCATTATTATCATCAAGTTTGACTATTTGATAATGGAAACCATTTTCTTTTAATCTATTTAAAATTAAATCCAGATCATTATTTTGATTGTGATGGAACTCTATTATCATATTTTCTATCTTCATTAGATTTCGATATGTTATGGTATCAAACATCATATATTCATCTCCTTCAATATCAACTTTCAACAAATCTATTCTATCTATGTTTTTTTCTTTTATTAAATTGTTTATTGTTATTCCTTCTACTGAAATTTTATCATATCCATCTATTGAATTTGGAAGATGTTTTTTACATTTTTCCAGATCTCTACAACTCACTGTTGTATTCACACGATTAACAAATATATCAACCATAGAATTATCATCTGATATGGCTTTATTAATAATAAAAACATTATCATTATCTTTAAACATTTTTTCCATGTTATCACAACAAGACTTCACAGCCTCGACAGCATATATATCTTCAGCCCCTCTTAACAACATCAGATATGTAAATAAACCCTGATTGGCACCAAGATCAACAACAGTTTCTATTCCTAGTCCTATTTTGTTTAAAAAATCATCATAAGTTTTATTAATAAAGAAATCTCTCCATAAAAAATATAAACAGTCAAAAGGTGTGATTCCTAGTGGAATAACAGCGTCGACATTCACGGGCTCTTTTTTTGTTGGTATTATTTTGTTAAATAAGAAATTGTCATCCATATCATAGAATGATATATCAAATCCATTGATATATGGATCTTTTTCAAAATCAAAAGCCCCCTTTGGTATTGGATTTATATAATATTCAATATTCTTGTTCATATTTGTTTTTGACCAATGAAAAGCTGTTTTTGAATAAGAATCCATCACGGATATTTTCCCCTGAAAATCTTCAATGGATTTGAAATATATGTTATTTGTCTCGGGATCAAATTTTATTGTAAAATTATCTTCTATTGAGGATGATTTTATTTTATTGTCTGTAAAAACACCATATATGTTTAAATCATTAATATTATTCAAATTGACATTATAATTTTTTACTGATATAATTTGATTATTAACAGAATCAATAAATTTTGCAGTTATAGAATAATTATCTCCATCATTTAATGTTATTTTTTTCATATAATATGTTCGATCTTTTATATAATGAGTTGATCTCTCAATAAAATCTCCATTCTTATATTCAAATTCTATTCTTCTATTGTCTGTTATGTTGGACGAATTAAACCAAACAATGAAACTTCTTTTGTCGTTTTTAACGGGCAGTAAAGTCAAATATTCAACTCCAGAAAATAAATTTATTTTTGAATTTTTAAATAATTCATCTTCATTTGTGTCCGCTATAAGAAGATCGTCTTCATAATCAATGAGCTTCTTATAGAAATAGTTCTCCAAGAAATTGTTCACCCCAAGCTGTGAGCATTCTTTATTATATTCCTCAGGTGTTCGAGGATTAGAAAATGTTTTTTCAAAAAATTCCAAATTTGTTATAAAGAAGACACTTTTTAATAAAGTCATATCACCTTCTTTAAATCTCATAAAATAACCATTCTTTTCATATTTTCTTAGTCTATCACAAATGTCATCAATTTTACTTAAATCCGCTTCACTGAAAATAAAATCATAACTTATTGAAATAAGATTTTTATATCCCATTTTATAAGCAAAAGTAGTTGCGTTTTTGATATTATTCAGAACAGTAAGAGATTGATTTAATTGATATTTTTGATCAATTTTATCCAGATATATTTCTACTTTCCCCTCGGGTATCATTGACCAATAATAATTATACAATGTGTGATTGATCAACGGATTATAAGAATCATATAAATAATAATCTGCCATCGCCTGTAATTCTTTATCAACTGGATAATGAGATGCTAATATTATTTTTTTACCATTGTTTTTCAGACTATTTAAACATTGTTTGGTTATATTCTCTTTAATCTTTGTATCTGGATAAGTCATAACCAAGTAAATATCTTCATCTATGAAATTTGATGATGAGATTTTTCTTTCTACAACAGGTTGAATTTCTCTATGAATTTCTTTATACTCTTTTCTATCTTCCACCACCGCTTCTATTTTCATCAATATCAAATCTTTGGAGAACAAGAACAAATCATCCGTATTATTATAAATTATTTCATAACCATAAGGATTTCTATTGTCTAATTTTATCCAGTTATTAAATTCTTTAGAAAATTGAGTTTCTTTTTGATCAAAAACAACATCCCCACTTTTAATATTTTTAATTTTAATATTGAAAACTGGTTCTCCATCACCTTTATATGATAAATAAATTTTATCATCTGTCTTATCATAACTAACAATAAATAATTCTGGATCGATTTCTTTCACTTCTCTCTCATTTTCTTTTTCTCTAATTTCATTTAACATTTTTTCAATATCATCTATGCTCTTTTTTTCTCTAACATTATCAAGTCTCATATGTTTTGTGAATAGAAATTTATCCATATAATAAATATCAAAGTAAAAATCATTATGTTTTGATGTTTCATATAGTTCTATCCATATCGAACCCCAAGGCGATAGGGTAGTTGTTGTATCAAAAACATTTTTATTTTCATCCATATGGACCACAACTCTTATGTTATTAATATCTTTTTGATAAAAATCGCTTAGACACAAATGAAATCTATTATCATTTTTATTATACTCTATAACAACATCATTTGGAGATTTATCATTCACAAAATTATTAATGTCTTTCAATAAAAAATGCTGTATTTTTTCACCTTGTATAGTAGATATTCCCTCTATCTGGGTAGTTAATCTTGGAGCGATACCTTTTGTTTTTGAGCTAAACATATCATTGAACATCAAATCCGACACATCCCATAAAGTTGTACTATAAGCTCTGTTTATATAATTTCTGGCAAATTTTGGAAACATAATTGATTGAATACCAATAATTTTATTTGTTATATACATCCAATCGACATCATCTATTTTTCTTTCAACAGAGGACACTGTTTCGCCAGTCCTAAGATTGCGATCATCACCAAATGACATATAATATATTCTTTCTTTGAGAATATAATCGCAAGCTTTGTATATTTTTTCAGCAAATTCTTCTACAGGCACATTTAATATACAATCTGATTCGAAAACCATCAAAAAATCAATATCATCCGTGAACTCTGATAATATGGCATTTTTAAATGATGTGTAGTTTCCGTAATGCGGTCCTCGTAAAGAATAAGCTCCAATTCTACCAACATCTTGCGGACGAGCACAATTTTCTTTTGGTGGATCTTGTGTATATCTTTTGTTTATATGTTGAACATAATCTATGCCATAATCTTTTAATTTTTCTATATTTTTTATAGATTCTGATTTTCTATCATCTTCTTCCAATAAAAGATGAACAGCCCTGATTTTGTATTTAACATTTTTATTATTCCAAGGAACATTTTTTCTTTCAAAAAGAAAATCTCTTATAAGTCTATTATCTATATCAGGATCTCCCTTTAAATAATGAATAGTTTCTTCAATATCATATTTTCTATTATAAACATCCAGAGGAAATAAAAATTGTGGTATTTGGTGTTGAAGAGCTTCCTTTATAACAAGTGGATTCAATTCTTTGTTCCAACGAAATCCCATAGAAGTAAATAAAAACAAATCACAAGCGTCCAAAAAATCATCTACATCATCTCTTTCACCCCATAAAACACAATTGTTGGGTTTATTTTTCATCAACGGCTCCCAGTAAGTTTTGAAATTATCAGCTTGATTTCCAATGAAATGAAATTTTATTGGCTGATCCACAAGTTTTCTGGCTATTTCAAAAGCGTATGCCTGATTTTTTCTAGGAGTAAAAAGTCCAACATTCACTACATGTTTGAATTTAGGATCTAGCCCCAATTTTCGCATTTTTTCTAATTTGACTTCTTGACTAACTTTATTCTTTTCAACCGGATATTCAATTACTTCTGTTGGTATGCCGAATTTATTAAATTTATAACAGTTATATTGCGAAACAAAAAGAAATTTATCTGGATAAAAAGTCTTGTCATCTGTGTTAAAATCAGATGAATGTGTTGTCTCAAAAATTTTGTATTTTCTATCTTTCTTATATAATTCAGTGGCTAGATCATATGACATGAACAATTCTGGCATTTCCTCCATGTGGATATAATCTGGTTGTATTTTTTCTATTATATCAAGAAGCTCAAATTTATCTTTACCAAGAGTGAAAAAATGATTTGATTTTAAAAGTTTTTTTATTCTATTTTTTTGAATGATGAAATGATCGGATATGTTATCATATTCAACAACATAGACATCTATGTCATTTTTTATTAATTCAATTCTTTTACAAGCAACTTGAGGCATCCCACCTGTTGAACAGTGACTTAATATCATCAATAATTTCTTCATAATATCACTTATTTATTTTTTCTTTTTTTATTAGTTTGTAATTTTTCCATTTTTTGTTCACTACCTAATTTACATCACTTCAAACCATTTTAAAAATGGAAAAAAATGATATTTTTTTAATTATATATATTTTAAACAGAATAAAAGTTTAGTTTAAGATGTTGAAATCATATAAATATAGAATATATCCAAATCAACAACAAAAAGAAATAATGTCTCATATTTTTTTGGTCAAGTTAGGTTTGTATATAATCTTGGTTTAGAAACAAAAATTAGTGCTTATGTTGGAAATAAAAAACATCTCAAATGTTTTGATTTAAATAAACAAATAACTGAATTAAAAAATACTGATGCTCCTTGGTTAAAAGAAAGTCCATCTCAAGCATTACAAATGAGTATGGCTAATTTAGATAATGCTTACACCAATTTCTTTAAAGGTTCGGGTTTTCCTAAATTTAAATCAAAATATGCTAAACAATCATTTCAGTTGCCTCAAGGTGTATTTTTGAGTGAAAATAAAAAACAAATCTTTATACCCAAATTAAAATTAGTTGATATAGATTTACATAGAGAATTTAAAGGTGATATAAAAACGGTAACGATTAGTAAATCAGTAACTAATAAATATTATGTATCTATATTGGTTGATACTATTGAAAAAAAAATCTGATAAAAAGGAAATAAAATTAAAAACTAGTGTTGGAATTGATTTAGGCATAAAAGATTTTGTAATAACTTCAGATGGAAAGAAATTCAAGAACCAAGATTTCTTTAAATCTGCTATGAAAAAGTTGAGGATAGAGCAGCGATCCTTGGCTAGAAAAAAGAAAGACTCTAACCACTACAAAAAACAAAAAATGGTCGTCGCTTTATTACACGAACATATCCGTAATCAAAGACAGAACTATTTACATAAAATAAGTAGGTATTTGGTTGATAATTATGATACCATATGTGTAGAGGATTTAGCCGTATCAAATATGGTTAAAAATCATAAATTAGCAAGAGCAATAAGTGATATGGGTTGGTCTGAATTTAAATCTATGATTGAATATAAGTGTGATTGGTATGGAAAAAATTTAAGTGTGATAGGTAGGTTTGATCCATCATCAAAAACTTGTTCTAAATGTGGAACAATCAATAAGGATTTAACTTTAAATGATAGAGAATGGATTTGTCCTAAGTGTAATGAAAAGCACGATAGGGATATAAATGCTGCTATAAATATAAAGAAAATAGGGTTGAGGAACCAGCCCAGCGTCACTCAAAGTGAATGGTTACATTGTGCTTGTGTCGTAGAAACTACTACATCTTTAGTGTAGTAGTGGTTCATATTTTCATATCCAATGCTTTTGTAATACCCAATATTATTACTTATTATTCTTATTGATATTTTTTTATCTAAAATCATTTTATGAATTGGTTTTATTTATATATATAAATAAAAGGAGGTCCTATTTCAACTTCCAGTTAAAAAAAAGATAAAAAATGAGAATTTCGTCACAAAATAGCCAGTTCATATTCCAGTTACCGGTCGATTTTATAGCACCATATTTATATGAAAAATTTCAAATATTTTTGGACAACAATAAAATGCCATATGACAATGCAATAGATTATTTGAACTCTACAATTAAAACGATCGGATTCCCAGGTGTTAATTATGAAATGGTAACTCAACGAATATATGGTGGAAAGACAGTAGATTATAAAGCCGCTAAGAATTTATTTGATTCTTTCTCTCACGATGTTACTATAACATTCAGAAGCGTCGATTCACATACGAATTACTTTATGTTGCAAGAAATAACACAAGAATTTTATCAGAACACAAGAAAATTATATGTTCCGGATTTCGCTATAAATATATTAGATAAAAATGGTGATTTGATATATACCATTATATTTAAAAACATACTTTTGAAATCTCTTGGGGAGCTACCTTTGCAATATAATAAACAAGATTTCGGTGAAAACACTTTCAATCTAACTTTCTCTTATAATTATTTTGATATTATCTGGGAGATGAGAAGATCTTCTGCCGAAGATACTGTAAGTATATTTGATTTGCCTTATGATTATTATGCTCGAGATATCAGTCCTAATCCACACTTTGAGACTTTGCAAACAACAAAAGACCGGCTAAATACTCGATTGAAAGATATGGAAGAAGGTATCAAAAAACCTGGAGCCGAGCTAGATAAAAAAGAAATATGAAAAAAATGATAGTAAAATTATTCGAAGAATTTAGTGAAAACAAGCTAGGATGTCTACTTATCAATTTACATGTTGAAAACTGGGGAAATATTGTTAAAGATTTGGTTGAAGAAGATGATTTATATAAACCAGATGATGATTATGGTTATGATAAATATGCTCATACTACAATATTATTTGGACTTCATAACTATAATGGTATACAGAAAGATTTAGATGATTTTTTACCAAAATTGGAAAAAATAGATGATATAAAAATGGATGATAAATTATCTATATTCGAGAATGATGATTTTGATGTTGTTAAAGTTAACGTTTTTTCAAATAAGATGAAAAAGTTAAATCAGAAGATCAGAAAAGAATTTAAATACACAAATGAATATGATGAATATAGCCCACATATGACAATTGCTTATGTTAAAAAAGGATCGGGTAAAAAATATTTGGATAAAAAAATAAAATTACCTAAATTTGTAGTTTCTGATTATGTTTATTCTGATCCAGATTATAAAAAAACAAAAATAAAACCATGAATTTACTCTACATAGATAGAATGAGAAAGACAAAGGGGGATAATGGAGAGTTACATCCCTTTATAAAAGATCACGAAAAGGATTATGTTTTAAGAAAATTTGGAGATCGTCTTTTTTATCCAGAGATATTCTGGGATAGAGGTGATTATTTGGCCGGATATTTATCTCACATTGCCGAAGCAAATGATATTCAAGCTGTTGTAGGATATTCTGCTGGTGGCTATATGGCAATGAATATATCAAATAAATATAAGATTCCAGCTTTGATGTTTAATCCAGCCATAGCCGAAAATTGTAAAGCACCTGAACTTCAACCCCCTGATGAAAAAATGAAATCTTCACCAAGATATAAAGATCAAATTATAGTTCTCGGTGAACAAGATACACGTGACACTGGTGGAGTTGATTACCCACTTGTGGTTGAATATTTAAACAAAATGAAATTTAAAGAAACTGGTGGTGAGATATTCGTTGAACCAATGGGACATGCTCCGTCAATTGAGATATTTGAAAAATATTTTGATTATTTTCAAAATAAATATATGAAAATATAATTATTTGATCGTTACTTTTTCCGAGCCACACTTCGGGCATCTTCTGCTTTTATCTTTAAAAACACTAAGAAATCTTGGTTCTTTACCATTATAACCACAATCCGAGCACATATAACTATCCATTTTTTCCTCATTTAACATAAAATCTGAAAAAGTAATGATGTTAGACTCAAACTTTTTATTTTTATTTTTCTTTTTAACTTTATATGGTAATTTTCCTTTATTTCCCCACCCATCTTCCCAGACCCACTTCCATTTTTTGGGTGTCTTTTCCACAGAACCATATTGCCCGCGTTTAGCGAAAATGAGTTTTCTTTGTTGTTCTGATTTTGCTGGCATAATAAACTTTATTATTTTTGTTATATATATTAAATGTAAAATCTCAAAAATTGGAAAAATAAATATTAATTTTTTTAAAACCTCGTGATATTATCATTATATAAACTATGAAATTTAACCTTTAAAACTAAAATATATGAATGAAGAACTAACTAAAACTGAAACAGTGGATTTTGATGAAATGTATGAATTATTAAAAAACGAAAACAAAATCCTGAAGGCGAAAGACAAAAAAAGAATTGAAAAACTTCCAAAAAATTATCTCTATTTTTTAAAAAAACTTGAAAATCCAACAATAAATTTTGATTTGGTCAGCCCTGGCGAAGTCATAAATGGTAAAATTATTGAAATAAATTCCAGAGATATTGTTATAGACATTGAATATAAAGATAATGTTTATGTTGATAAAAAAACTGTTGATCAGAATATGTTGGACTCTATCAATGTTGGTGATTTGATGGATGTTATGATAATGGAAATAGTTGATAATCCTTATTGTATAAAAGGATCGATATCAGAATTAATGAGAATTAATATTTCAAATGTTGTTAAAGAGCATTATAAAGATAATAAACATTTTTTTGCTACAGTTTTAGATTCAAAACCAGCTGGTTATAATTTGAAGTTGGAAATAGAAGGGCAGATAGCAGATGCTTTTATGCCAAACACATTGGCTGGTGTCAATAAACTTGTCGATCAAACAAGTATAGTGGGCCAACGGTTTGAAGTTATGATAGAAACGCTAGAACAAGATAAGGGAGTCTATGTTGTCAGTCGCAAAAAATATTTAGAAAGCTTGGTGCCTGAGAGAATAAAATTGCTTAGAAAAGAAGATAAGAATAAAGTCTATACAGGATTTATCACAGGAACAACTCCATTTGGTGCTTTTATAGAATTTGAAGAATATTTAACTTGTATGATATATAGAAACAATGTCAATGAGGAATGGCGTGATGATGAAAATTGGAACAGACTAAAACCAGGCATGATGATAGACTTTTATATAAAAGAAATTACAAAGAAATTTAAAATAATTGCTACTCAGGTTCTTAGAGATTCATTGTGGGACACTATAAAAGTAGATGATGAAATTAGAGGCAAAGTTATAGCGTTGAAACCTTTTGGAGCACTTATTCAGTTAGATGAAGAAACAAATGGATTGATACAAAATACTTATCTCACAAAGAATAAAATAATTTTACATTTGGGCCAAGAAATTGATGTTCGAGTCACAAGTATAATGCGAGATGAAAGAAAAATAAGCCTTTCTTTAAAATAATAATAATAAGGAAATCTTTTTAATTATATATATACAAGAGTGGCCCGCTTATTGTGAGCCACTCTTTTTTCTAAAAAAAAATAAAATAAAATATGGAATTCAAGTTGTTTAGTGGGGAGAAAATTGATGATGTTGGTCAATATCTTCGAGATTATTATAAAAAATATCCAGATATAGAAGTTTATGTTGGGTGCGATTCAAACAATCATGGTAGAATAACAAAATATGCTACTGTTATAGCCTTATTGCGTCCAACAAAAGGAGTTCATGTTATATACAATAAATTCTCTATAAAAAGACAACGCGATTTGTTTTTAAGATTATGGAAAGAAACTGAGTGCGCGCTCGAGGCATCTACCATAGTTCAAGAATCATTGGAAGATGTATATTTGACAGATGATAAATCCATACCAACTATACACCTTGATTACAATAAACAGGCTAAATTTAAATCACATATTGTACACGATGCCGCAATAGGGTATTTAATTGCCAATGGATTTACAAAAGTTCAAACAAAATCAGACGCTTGGGCAAGTAGTTTCTGTGCCGATATGCTTGTAAATAATTAAAAAATTTTTATGCAGGAAATTTTAACGTATATAATAATAACACTATCAATATCTTATACAATATATAGTTTTTTTAAAATTCTTTTAAATGAAAATCCCTACAATCATCACTGTTCTAAAAATTGTGCAAGTGATAGTTGTGGGAATTTAAAAAGAATTAAAAATAAAGTTATTCTTTGATCATTTTAGTTATTAAAGTTCCATTCTGATGAGTTGTTTCATAAAAAAGATATCTTGATCCATTTCCAGTTAAGACCAATACTTCTTCTGTATATAGCATGTATGATGAACTAACGTCCATAAAAGATGATTGTATAAATTTATAATCGTCTATTGTTATATCGCTCAAAAGCCCAACTCCAACATGCACCTTATCGCCATTAATGAATTCGAGTATATCTCCTCTTTTTGCATAAATAGAATCCTGTTTTGATGGATAATTTGCAATAGAGTCCTGACTAATTACCGTATTATCATTTTTTTCCTTCAAAATAATATTATTATTTTGTAAGAAGTCTATTGGTATGTAAGAAAAATACCCAACTCCAAAGGCCAATACGAAAATAATTAGCATTTTTGCTAAAAAAGGCATTTTTTCTTTCTCTGATGTTGAATCATTTGCTGGAACATTAACTTTGTAGTTGGCATTGGCATCAATTAGTTCGTCAATTTTTTTAAGATGATTTCCCATTTTGTTGTGTGTTTTTATTGTTTGTTATTGTTTTTCTTTTAAAATTTCTGATCGGCGATGATTTAAAATTTCTTGTATAGCATAGGCGTCTTGAATATTTAGTTTTCTTATAACAAGCGAAGCCATACCATAACCATTTATTGTCAGTGTTGTACCGAGTAAAGATGCATTAACCACAACATCGGATATGATATCAATTGGTATAGTCACTTTATCTTTATTTAAAAGATTTTTGTTGCGGCGGCTATATCTAACATAATAGTCATCGATTTCGATCACATAGGGTGTCAATATCGGACCGAGCCTTGTTATGTCTGATGTGAATTTATAATACATTCTAAATATTTTAAAAAGAGTTTTTCAGCTTTTTCAACGCTTTCTTTGTATTCGTTGAATTTTATCCAATCGTCAATGGAGGGTATTTCAATTTTCTTTTTCATTTTTCTAATAAAATTACATGATATGATTTTCACCATTACCATATTCAATGAAACGATTTTTCTTAGGTGAAACAATCAGTTTTAAGTTCAATTTTTTCAATTTTTTCATTAGTAATCATTTACTGATACAAAGGTAAGAACATTATTGAACATAAAAAAAGTTTTTTCAATGAAAAAGAAAGAATTTTTTTATTTTTCTTTTTTCTTCATTGAAAAAAACTCTAAGGATAAAACTTTGAAGCGACATTTATTTTTTTGTTGCTTCAACCGATGCTTTTTTATAAGGCGTGACAAGTTTTTTAATCTCTCCCAATGCTTTTCTCACGTCGGCTTCGGCTGTTTTATTACCCTTTTCAACAAATTTCTGATGTCTCTCTTCTACAATCTTAACTTGTTCTTGAATTTTTGCATAAAGTTCTTCTAACATAATAAGAATAATTTATTTTTTGCTGGCTTGAAAACCAGTTAATACATGTCATTTTATATGAAGAACATAAAAAAGTTTAAAAATAATCTTTAGAAATTTAAAATTCTAGCGGTTTAAAACCACTTATTGATGGTTTATTATTTAATATTATAGCCATATAATCATTGAAATCATTCAATTTATTCGATTCTTTTATCTCTTCCCATCCCCAGTTTTCTTCATTCCAAGGATCATCTTCTAAATTTTGTTTTTTTCTTATTTTCCTTTGTTTTTTTTCGAATGGAACGAGTTCATCTGGACTATAATTAAATGAATTATCTGTGTTCCAATTAACCGATATTGGATAAGAAGTATAATTTATGTTTATATATGTTATTGTTCCATCGTTTTTACCAATCATTTCTCTTGAAAAAGCTTCTGGATAGCCATCATGTTTACCTATTAATTCTTCTCTTAAAGAAACATGTTGTCCAACATAAAAATTCTCGATAGATTGTTCGTTTATGTAATTAAAAGATTTATATTTCAATAATTTGTTTTCTTTTATATCTTCCCATCCCCAGTTTTCTTCACCCCAGGGATCATCTTCAAGATTATATTTTTTTTTAGGTTTGCCTCTAATGGTCATCAACTCATCACAGGATATTATTGTTTTATCATCTAGTTTAACTCTAGAAACATTCGTTGGAGAAGAAATATGTTTACTTTTGTGTGTTATAATGTATTTGTCGTGTGTATAACGAAGTTCTCTGTTGGATGAAAACCCAAACCAACTATATCCCAATGAAAAAAGAAATCTTGTAATTCTATAATATTCTTCTTCATCATTCACAATTATAGCCAGATCATCATATACATCTTCATTATTTTGTTCTTTTATCTCTTCCCATCCCCAGTTTTCCTCATTCCAAGGATCATCCTCTAGATTGGTTTTTCTTTTTCTTTTTTCTGCTTTTGATGTCAGTGGATAAATATTATCATAATCAACCCAATAAGATCTATGGTCTGGATCCATTCCGCCAGCATTATGTAAATCATCATTAAATCTTGTTTTAAATTTGACGAGAACTCGATGACTTACCCGTTGATATTCTATCAATGTAATTTGTCCAATTTCACCATTAAATGATATTAGTCCATAATTACCCATTACTCTAACGATGTCTCCAACATTAAGATCTTTTTCATCCATAATCATATATATAAAAAATTAAACTTATAATTAATATTTTATTATATCTAAGAAAAAAAAATTATTTTATGAAAATAAGTGTTATAATGGCAAGTTATCTCAGCATACCTGGAAGACAGAATTTGGATCAAAAATTTCGTAGAGCAGTAAACTCATTTATAAATCAAACATATCAAGATAAAGAATTGATAATTGTTTCTGATGGATGCGAAATAACAAATAAATTATTCCAAGATTATTATTCAAATAGAGATAATATTAGATTGATTTCTATACCAAAACAACCACCTTATTCTGGAATGATGAGAAATGTTGCTTTTAACATTACAAATGGTGATATAATATGTTATTTGGATGCTGATGATGTTCTTGGAAAAACTCATTTACAAACAATTGCGGATCAATTTGACACGAGTGAATATGATTGGGTTTATATGGATGACTATATGACACTGGACAAAGAATTTAAAAAACTTCATATAAGAAAAGTTTATCCTAGATATGGTAGTATCGGGACAAGCTCGATAGCCCATAAAAATCCAAAACTATTGAAAAATGGAGATAAGATAAAATTCAATATTGGTTATGGGCATGATTTTTTATTTACAATGACACTCAACGCGTTAGGATTGAAATTTAAGAAATTAGATAAAATGGCACAATATATAGTGTGTCATTACAGAGATTATGATGGATAATGTATTTTTTTCTAAATCTTTTTTGATTTAATAGAATATAAAGACAATGATATTAGATTTTAGTAAATATTTAGAACAGTTAAATGAAGGGATTATAAGAACTTATGATATTGATTTTGTTATAGATAAAAGTCTGCAAAGATTATCCGTTCTAAATGTAAAATACGACATAGTTAAAAATCCAAACAATACAATAAAATTGACAATTTATGATTTTAATAAAATTATTATTAATCATTTATTTGGATTATTAAATAAGAATTTCACAAATTTATTTGGATGGTTTCCGACATACATGTTTCTAACTAATTTATCTGGTATGAAAAATTCAATGAATTATGATGAGAATTATCTAGTAAAAACTTATGAGTATTTGGGAGAAGTATCGATATTATATGAATCTAAATTCGATTTAATATCTGATATGCCCCCAAAATTATATCACATATCAATACAAGAGCACTCAAATAAGATATTGTCTATTGGAATTGTCCCAAAAACAAAAAACAAAATATCTTCACATGGTAATAGGATCTATGTTTGTTCAAGCTTGAACGATTGTATAGATTTAATAGACAATATGAAATTTTATTTTTTTAATAAAAATGAAAAGATAAATACTAAATGGATAATTTATGAAATAGATACATCTGATTTGGATATTTTATTATATAAAGACCCAAATTATCCAGACAGGGGGTATTATTTATTAGGTAATATTCCACCAAAAAATTTGACCATTGCTTTAAAAGAAAATTAATCGTACCAATATTCTTCTCCCCAGGGATCATCTTCTAGATTTAAATGTCTCTTGGATGGTTTTGGAATTTTGAATTTATCAAAAACTATGATACCAAAAGCACAAACATTATTACCATCAGTTAATATGATATTTATTCTATTTCCTCCTATATCAAGTTTTTCAAAACGATTTACAATATATCCTTTTCCACTATTGTTGTATATAGTGGACAAAATTAAAAACACAGGCTTTCCTTTAAATTCTTTATTTAGATATTCTACTAGTTTGTTAACATCACCTCTAAAATATTCTTGGAGATAAAAATAAAAATCAATTTCTATACCGTCTTCTCTTTTTAATTGTTGCTGTTGTTCGAATAAATGGAAATTCTTAATCATCAAAAAACTGTCTATTTTTTTAATATATATATAAAAGAATGAAAACTGAATTTTATAATTTTTTGAACGAAAAATTTTCTGATGACGATCCATTTGGTGAAGACGGCACAGTAAGAATGTTCATTATTCTAGCGGAAGATGGAAGAAGAATATATTTATCCAAAAATGTAAAAAATGAAGCAGAAGCCATTAAGAAATTCGAGAAAAAAACTGGTTGTACTGATGGTGAGGAATATGGTAAAGTTAAAGCGGTAGAAACCAATCAAGGAGAAGTCAACGTCATCATAAGAGATTTAAGAAGAGAAAAAGCAAAAGTAATTATTCAGTAATAATTAATACAGAAAATTTATAGAAATAATACGGAATAAATACAGAATATATTACACTTGAACGGTTAAGAGAAGAGTTTCAAAGCTTAACATCTTGGAAGTAAAGTGATCTCGGCGAGACTCGAACTCGCAATCTAAAGTTCCGCAAACTTTTATTCTATCCATTGAACTACGAGATCTTAAAATATTATGTGCCCTCACTATGACTCGAACATAGGATTCTCTTGGATGTAAGCCAAGTGCTTTAAACCAACTAAGCGATGAGGGCTTTTATGTGTTCCCAAATGGAGTCGAACCATTGTCCTTTGGATGTGACCCAAATATTCTCAACCTCTAAACTATGGGAACGAAAATCAAATAATTTTTTTAGAGCGGCCAGTGAGGCTCAAACTCACGACCCTTGGCTTGGGAAGCCAATATTCTATCACTGAACTATGACCGCATAAATTTCGTAAAATTTTTGTGGAGAATGCGAGATTCCAACTCGCCTGAATATTCCTCGGTGCAAACGAGGTGACCACGCTAGCAGTCCCATTCCCCAAATTTTTCAGATTACTTTTTGTAGAATTACAAATTACAAGTTTGTTCCTTTTTTGTTTGCTGTAAGTAATCTTTTTAGTATTATAAATTTCTTATAATATCTTCTATTTTCTCTATTTTCAAATTATCAGCCAAATAATCTGAAATTTTTATCATTATGTTCTTACATTCTTCTATATCTTCATTTGTCATATTCACTTCTATATTATAATCTTTCTCTAATCTATATTTCATATTTTTTATAAAATCCTTATAAACATTTAAAATTCCTCTTTTAGCAGATGAATTTGAATCACAAAAAGGCTCAACAAACATCCATTCAAGATATTCATAATTTTTGAATTTTTTGGAATAAGGTTTATATCTTATCTCATATAATTGTGCGATGAAATTTCTTATTTCCTTTTTCCAATGCTCGATATTACCAGTTTTATTTTTTATAATTTTAACTTTTAATAAATGATAAAATAACATATAACCTATTCCACCTATTCTTTCATGGGCAGTTTTACGATAGAAGGCGTGCTCGAAAAGAGTTGTTCTAATAATAAAATCTTCAAAATCTTTTAGTATGTTCATGTTTTTTATATTGATGAATTTTAATTTTGTTTTTATTTTTGTGTTCCTGAGTGGATTTGAACCACTGGCCCCTACTCTGTCAAAGTAATGCTCTCAACCAGGCTGAGCTACAGGAACTTGATTTTTATATTGACTCATAAAATTTTAAAAAATTATTTATTTCATTTTCAATATATTTTTTATTTTCTTCATTTGTTGGATTCTTCCATTTTATTCTATAAACTTTTATACCAACATTCTCTAGTAAATCATCTCTTATTTTATCTTTTTCAATTCTTTCTTCATAATAATGTTGTTTCCCATCTATTTCTAAATCCAATTTTTTATTTTTAAAATAAAAATCTCGGTTTTTTCTGTTTCGAACTCATATTCTTAGTCTGGGTGAGTGGACTCGAACCACCGGCCTCTTGATCATACCACACTTACTTTCATAAGCCATTTCTGTTGTAGTCTGGACTTTACCTTCACCATATCTTTTAAAGAATTAGGTGGTTGCCGTCAAGTCTCTACACCTTCCTCATTATATGAGGCTTGGCTCGGTATTGTCGTCATCTTTATATGTTACGAGTTCCACCGACTTTGACAACTTTATTGCCTTTTTGTTTCCAAAAAGCTAGGGATTAAATTACCCAAATCAAGAAATCTACCAACTGATATACACCCAGTTATTTATTTTTGTGCCCTCCATTATTATTTCTTTTAAAACATTTTTCTTCATAAAAATTTTTCATATATCTTTTCATCCATTTGCCAATTTTTTGTTGTTTTATATTAGTTAAATCTGAAGCTTTTTTCACCCATCCACGTTTAGAAAAATCAATATCGCTATTTTTTATCTTTTCCATTAAAGGTTTATATTTTTGAAAAGTTTTTTCCCTTACATTTTTCATTTTTCATGAACACATGGTTTATTGTAGAACCAGTCAAGAGAATCGAACTCTTATTTTCAGCTCCAATTACGATTAAATGTTTCGAAGACATTATCGGCTAGACTGGCATATTACGTCTCTTCTTTTCTAATTGAATCAATTCAGATATTATCAAGAATTTTAACTTTTTTTCGGAATACTTTTTTTACCACCAGATGCGATTTTTTGTTTGCTGTAAGTATTCATTTCAAAGTTTTTTCGGAATACAATTTTGATTTTCGAAGTCAATTTTAACCTTTTTATTTGCTGTTTGTATTCCTTTCATTCTTTAGAAAAAAATATTTTTGACCATTCATATTTTTTATTTCACATTTATCTTTAAAAGAATCTTCTATAGATTTTATATAAAAATTTATTTTTCTATCGTCTTCCGAGAATATTGTAAATATTAAATTTGTTTCTTGTTGAGATGAATATTTCAATAAAATATATGATAAAGAATTAAATATTTTTATAGTATCACCATAGTTAGTTTCTTTTTCCACTACATCTTGTAATTCTTTATATTTGCTTTCATATTCATCTGGAGAAATCAAATCTTTTGTCATTTTTATATATTTGTCATGTTGGTATTTTGTAGTAAAAAACACATTATAATGCTTTCCAACTAAATCATCATAAAATAATTCTAAAATCATAATATATTCTATATCATTAACTTTAAAAAAGAATATTATATCATTTTCATACTTATATCTAGGTGATTGTATATATCTCCATTCAAAATAAACATAATTTGGATTAAATTTTATTTCTTCTAATATTAATTTAAATCTATCATATTTTAATATACCTATCTTATTAAATTTTCCGTTTGGATGAAATTCCATCTTATCGCCTATCGTATCTTTTATTTCTTCAATAGATTTATGATCTTTAATCATTTGTCTATATTTATCATTGACTTCTTTTGTCCAGTGCTCATTGAATTTCATATAAAATATATATCAATTATTTTAAAATTTGTTTGTATTCTTTTTTGTGGTGAAGATGGGATTCGAACCCACATAAATCCGTTACGATTAACTAATTTAGGAAATTAGGTCGATACATCACCATTGCAACCACGACACTTTTTCTTATGAGAGAGAGCGGTTAGAGGTAATCGAAACCTCATCTAATGCGTGGAAGGCATTCATAATAACCATTATACGATAACCGCGTTTTTGAGTAAGTGATGGGACTTGGACCCACAACCTCAACGTTGGCAACGTTGCTATCTACCATTGATATACACTTACATGTTTTAGAATCAGAATATTTTTTTTTCATTATTCATTTTCTTCATTTGATGCGATGGAAATATCGAAATTTCATCTTATCTATACCACAGATATATTCTACCATTGAACTACATCGCCAATTATACTGAAATTTTTTAAATTTCAGAATGAGCCGCCTGAGGGATTCGAACCCACGCGGAGCCGAAGCTCTCCAGTTTACAAAACTGGCGGAATCAACCACTATCCGAAGGCGGCATGTATTTTTGAGGTTCCAATAGAATCCGGGTCTATATTTCTATATTACGAATATAGTGTGTTACCAATTACACTATGGAACCAAAAGAGAGAACCGGTCAAGGGATTCGAACCCTTATTTTCAACTCCAATTACAAGTAACTGCTTAGAAGGCAGCCTTGGTTACACCGGCCTATTTTTTCCAACTTCCAAGATGTCAAAGAACGAAAGCTTAATAAAAGCCCTGAAGGCACAAACTTTCAGCTTTCAAAAGTTCTGTTTCCAATTATTCAAATAACTTATAAACAAAAAACCCAATCTTTTTTGAGACTGGGTTTGACTTTTGTTTTTCGATTAAATATCCATTATTTGCATAACAAAGTCAAACCCTCAGAACGTGTGCCTGTGGTGGCTGGTCTTCCAACTACGGGGGTATTGTTGATGTTTATGTTAATAATGTTTTTCATTTCTATTATATATTTAATCAAAAAACTCGTTTTTTTCCAATTTTTTTTACTTTTTGCTCTTATTCTTGTAATAAAGATATCCACAGAGAATAAGAAGTCCGATAATAATAATTGGATCATATCTTTTAATTTTTAGATTATAGAACAAAATTATAAAAAAGTTTTAAAATAAAAAAATATTTATGAATTTTATTCCTCGTATTCTATCATTAAAGATTTTCATTTTTTTTTAATCTTCAATTATGTAGGCACAATTTATTCCATTTTTAAAATATTTTTCTTTTAAATTTGATGGTAATTTGACGGTTTCTTTATAATCATTATTTATCAATTCTTTTGCCATATTTTCAACAGAATTATATATTCTTTCTATTTTTTTTGTGCTAAACTCATTTTTAAAAAAGTCTATCCAATAAGGATCTTCAAAATCAATATTTGTAATATCGCCAATTTTGTTAAATTGTATAGTGAACATTATTCCCTCTAATCCTTCTTCAATATTATATCCATCGATGGCGAAGGTTCTCTCTGGTATTTCTGTTAAATATTCCTCTTTATGTGGATTTGGAGTTATTTTTGAGCACATCAATCTTTTCATATTATTATTTTTTTAATTTTTTATTTCTATATATTAATTCTTACTCATTTAAAATTTTATGGGCTAAAAATCCCATTATACAATAATCTGGCAAATGTAGAAAATTTGGATTATAATTTTCTGGATCGCCGTTGTGTTCGTAAAAATCTTTTACAAATTGTTGTCTTTCTTCTTTCGTCCAACCATCCCACACTCTTTCATCCACGTCATTACATCCGTGTTGACCATATTCATAGCTTGCTTCTTTGAGACAATAAGCCGCTAACTTTTTTTCCTTATCATTCATTATTCGTTTCTCCCTCAAATTCTTTTTTCAATTTCAAATAACTTTCATATCTTCTTTCTTTTGCCCACTTTTTATCGAGCTCGACTCTTTCCACTCTTCTGGCAAACTCATCGTCCGTCTCCAATTCATATCTCTGTATTTCTATTAAAAAATGTCCATCCCAAGAATTGTTTTCTGAGTAAAAAGGTTCGACATAACTTGATGTGATATAATCATCGTCTTGAAATTCAAAATCTTTTATATCTTTCCACTGGAAACAAGAATCGCTTGTTTTATGAAATTTTGTTCTTAATTTTTTTTCTTTATTCATAATGTCACAAATTTAAAAAAAATAATTTTAATAAAAAAAAAATAATATATAGAAGAAATAAAAAAAAATAAAACCAATGATAAAAAAATTTCATTCTTTCATAGGTGAAGGAAAATTGGAAGATGATAAAATGGATCCAATAGATATGCGTAAAAACATTCCATCTTACACAAGTAAAATTATAAAAGGAAAAGAACTGAGTCAAGAACAAATTGATTGTATAGATCAAGCTAAGGAACAATTTAATATAGACGTTACGAATGGGTGGTTTATATTTGGTGAAGAAACAGATAGAGAAATCGATCATGGTGGATATAAATATCTTATTTATGTTTTCCCTGCTGAGGATCCATATTTTGATTGTGATATAGGACAAGAAGAATTCTTCCCGCCTGATGTCAAACTAGATTATATGGGCGAATGTGAATATGGTTATAATGGGAGTCTCGAAAGATTAAAAAAATCTTTAATAAAAACTGGATTCTTTAGATATGTGCCCTTAGATGATAGAGACAATTTTATAGATGAAAATGATAACGAACCAGAATTATTTGAACAATTCGAGGATCCAGCGTCATATGGATACCCAGAAAAAAAAGAAAAAAAGGAAACTGATAATTCTGCGAATTCCAGGAGTTCTAACATCATTGAAGAATTATATTATTTTTATTTTACAACTTTAACTACTCTAAGAATTGGAGATGTTGTTATTTATAAGAATGAAAAACATAAATATAATAATAGTGAATTCATTTATAATGGCATAAGAAAAGAAGACGACAAGTTCATACTCAAGCACGATGATAAGACGTTTTATGCTACAAAAGATAGAGTTTTCAAGAAAAATATATTAACAGATAAAGAGAAGATGAATAAGTTCAAGAAAGTTTTATATTTCATGGTTGAAAATGGAGATATAAGTAAAAAGGAAGTTGATGATTTTATTGATATCAAAATTAATGATCCTTGGGGCGAGGATTGGGTAAAAAAATAAAAAAATGGCCGCTTTCAAATAGCGGCCATTTTTTTTTAATATTTGCCTCTTATGGCTCTCAGTTTTTTACGATCTTTTCTGAAATCTTTATTATTTATAAGATCATCTTCGTCGTTTCCAATTTGACGTTTCTTATTTCTTTCTTGCCTTTTCTTCTCTATAAAGTTTTCATTTTCAGATGATTTTATATTTAGAATTGGTTTTATTCTATCTATAATTGTTACTGTGTCGCCGATTGAGCTTTCGATCATGTCAGCCTTTTTATAAGCGAATGGTGATTCGTCAAGAGTATCCTTAGTCACAGAAGTCGAATATATTCCTTTCATAGACTCTTTGAATTTATCGAGATCTATCTTACGATTGGCTTCACCACGACTCATTACACGACCAGCTCCATGAGGGCTAGAATAATTGAACGTTTCGTTGGATTTACCAACACATATCAATGAGCCATCTCTCATATTCAATGGAACAATGATTTTTTGGTTTTCGTAAGCGGATATGGCTCCTTTACGAATTATCATGTCCTTGAAATCTATATAGTTATGAACAGAATGTATCACATCTCTCATTTCTTTCACACCCAATATATCAAGTATGATGTTCATCATAGTCCAACGGTTCAGATCAGAGTAGAAATACATGAATATCATATCCATAAAATAATCAATAGCATATTGACCTTCAAGATATTCCAGCCCATTAATATTGACACCATCTAAAAACAGGCCGAGTTCTTTTTTAGCATCATCTATTAATTTTGATATATTGGTCTTATCTTCTGTGGTTTTAACAATATTATCTATTTTAGATTTCAGTTCATTGCTTCTTTTATTATCCAAAAGTTTTTTAGCTATATCCTGATGATATTCACAAACTCTTTTACCAAGATTTCTTGATCCAGAGTGTATCAATATCCATATATCACCGTTGGTTTCTGATTTTTCAAGTGATATAAAATGGTTCCCCGATCCGAGCGATCCAATACTTTTTACAGCATTGTCATCAGTTTTGACCTTCTTGATTAAATTTAAAAAATAATCATAATCAAAATTAACGGGCGAATAATTTGTGCCAAACTTTTCATTATATTTAACAATGAACTTATTGGCCATTTCGTTAGTTTCATTCCAACGATAATCTTTTTTAAAATCAACAACAGGCTCATTGTGTGTTTTGGTTCCCATCGGCACGTTTCTCTTTATTAAAGTGTCCAATCTATCTAATTTCATAGAAAGTTCGTTTCCTATATTTACACACAAAACACCACATGATATATCAACGCCGCAAACGTTTGGAACAATTTTATCTGTCATAGGCATAGTAAATCCCACAACGCATCCGGCACCAGCGTGAGCATCAGCCATTATAGCTATATTTTCAGTAAAAGCGGGATGATTAACCATGTTATATAACTGGCTAAGAGCACTATCTTCTAACTGATCGATAGTTATTAAAGCTTTACCATATTTTCCTTTTATTTCAAACATAACTTGTTTCTCCTTTTATTTTTTTTTTCTATAAAAAAATCCCATCTGTAATCTACAGATGGGATCAATAAATCCTTTCTTAATTACAGTACAAAAAATTAAATTTTAATTTGATCTCTTTTCATTGTTTCTTTGTTTTTTAATTTCTTTTTGAAATCCTCCGCAAAGCGATCATCTCCTTGCATCGCCTCTGATAAAATCAGGGCTTACAGTAAAACAATTCCCTGAAGGTGACCACCAGCTTACCACATTGATAATTCATGCAGAAAGCGTGTAGCCAGTTGTTATAAACAATAAAAATTATTCCCACAGATTTCGTTTGAGAACGAGTTTTATTGATGTTACCACTTTACTTTGTTTGTATTCAATTTTTTCAAACATATCCCAACCCTCATTAACGAGTATGAATAAAACTCGTTCAATGTTATCGAATTGGTCTGGTCTAAATGTCATTTCTAATTTTGCTTCCATAATTTTTACAGTTTATAACATGGTATTTAAATATTAATCATAATTTAACCAAAGTTTATCATAATAATATATTTGATCATCAGTTAGATTATTTATCCATTCCTCAAAGAGAATTTGATATTTGGGTGAATTATTTATTCTCCACTCGTTTTTCAAATATTCATAAAGTCTTTTAGTCATAGATTGCGACTTTCTTATCCCTTTTTCTATCATAAGCTTTCTTGTTCTTGTGAACTTTATGATTAGCAGTAAATCCAAAACCGATTTCAATTTCACGAGCAGCCATCTTATTAGCCTTTATGAAATCATCGATTCCGAAGCTCATTTTGTTTATGTTATCGGTCTTTTTCATTGTTGTGTGTTTTTATTTCGTTGTTTGATGATACAAAGATAAGACCATTTTTGCTATTAAAAAAATATAAACAAAAAAAGATAGAAAAAATTCTATCTTTTTTTTAATTTAATTACTTGATTCATTTGATGGTGGCTCGATTTTATCCACATATTTTGGATTTTTCACAAAACACATAATCAAAAGAGCCGCAGCAGCGAGAAAGTCGAAAACTATAACCACTGGAGATGTTGGATCTCCGCCGGCTGCTCCATAAATAAATCCCGCTGAAACAGCCACGGCAAGTGGTATCAATGATAACCATTTCCATTTAGCCTTTGTCCAAGCAATTACTGTTAGAATGATTTGAATGATTAATAACATAAAGATATATTTTTTGATTATATTTATATGAAAAATATTGAATAGTTTTAAAAAATATATTATAGAATTTCGAAATTATTGATATCTATATAACCAACACCAACATATTCATATCCCAAATCGAATGTGCATTCTATCACATTATTATCAACATATAAAACGTCAATAAAAATTTCATCTCCCTGTTCAAAAACTTCCACTTCTCTAAATTCTTCAACATATTCGCCTTCTTCATCATACCAACCGAATGATAATTCTATAGTTGTTGGTGTAGTTATTAAAATTTTATATGTATTCCAAGGCAAAAGCTCTTTTTTTTCTTTTCTTTCTTCTCCCCAAGGATCGTCAATGTCATTATTATCAACCTCTTCATTTAAATTATCTTTTTCATAATATATTCTATCTGGCAATATTTTATCAAACAATAATTTTTTAATTAAAACATCAAAATTTTCATCTTCCGATGATTTCTCGCGTTCATACATCCATTCTATTCCTCGTAAAGATTTTAATAAATTTTTGAAATTTTTATTTTTTGAAAAATGTTTTTTCAATTCTATCGAGCTAATGCCAATTTTTCTTTTATTGTCAATAATCTCTATTAATTGTTTGTATATCTTCTTTATGACATCTGATGACGATTCATCTATTTCTTCCCACCCCCAATTTTCTTCATTCCAAGGATCATCATCCCTATATATTCTCTTATATTTTTTATTATTAACAAATCCGTTAAATGGTATAACTATATCATCACGTCTTGGAGTATAAAATTCCATACCATTTGCTACATTCCAAAATATAATTGATTTGGTTTTACCTTGAAATCGTTCATCTAACAATATTATTCCTTTAATAAAATCTTTTATGTGATCAAATTTAATTTCTGTTGGAAGTCTATTATCTAACGTTAAATATCCTCTTTCTTCTAATATTTTTAATAATGTCTTTATTTCATTTTTATTATCACATGATATACATACTCTAGGCTGTGTATATTCATTTTGCTCAACTATTTCTTCCCAGCCCCAGTCTTCTTCGCTCCAAGGATCAATATCTGGATTAGTTATTCTTTTTCTTTTATATATGTCAATTTTCATAAAATCTTCAAAATCTAATTTTGTTTTATAGTTAATGGTGCTATCTTGCATATTTGTTCTCGCAAAAAAATCATGAATTTTACTAAATGCATAAATTTTGTGAAAAACATTTTCAAATCCATATCCTCTGACAGCATCACCATAGTTACAAACAACATATCCCATTTCATGTAATTTTTTTGCTATAGCGATCATTTCTTCTTTTGTATTAAATGGTATATAAAAATTTTTCAAATTATCAATCTTATTAGACTCTTTTATCTCTTCCCAACCCCAATTTTCTTCGTTCCAAGGATCAATATCTGGTTTATATACTCTTCTTTTTTTTGACATTTTTTCAACAATTTTCATAAAATTTTTGAAAGAAATTATTTTTTTATCTTTCATCCTATAATCATCTTCACTAGTAGGAGATATAATAACTTTTTTCGGTTCAACAATTATATATTTATCATTATCATATCTATCATCTAATTCTATTACTCCACCAGGCCATCTATAATCTTGAAGATAGAAAAATTCTAAAGCTGTTCTAAATTCAAACTCGTTATTTATTTTTATAACCAAATTAGTGAGTTCATCCGAATTTTCAACATTTTCTTTTATTACTCCCCAATTCTCTTCTCCCCAAGGATCATCTTCTAAATTCAATATTCTTTTTCCTTTATCAATTGGTGTTAAAAGATGAAAAAATATATAATAAGAACAGCTAGTTGGATCCAAATGAGCGTTCCCATCGTGTAACAAATCACTAAAACGAGTTGAAAATTTTACTAAAGCCGCATCAGGACTCAATCCTATTATGACTCCAATTTGTCCTTTAAAATCGATCGCTGTCATCTTACCATGCGCTGAAACACGCTGACCTATATAAAAATAATTTTCAGTAGACATAAGACTATATATTAAAAATAAAAGATATATTTTTTTATGATGAGTAATTTATATATTTTTTAGAAAAAATTGGAAAAATATGGAAAAATTTTATTTATATATAAAATAAAAACATTATGATAAAAATAAAAGAAGCCGCTGAGATATTAGGAATATCTACAAAAACATTAAGAAATTGGGAAAAGGAAGGTAAGATAAAATCTTATAAGACTTTGGGCAACCACAGGAGATATGAAAAAGAATATATTGAAAAATTTAAAAAAGAATATATGATGAGATGATAATGAGTGATGTTATAGAAATAAAAATAAATAACGCGAATAGAAATAGATATTTAAAATTGGGATACGAAATATCAGAAAAACAAAAAAGGGCTTTAATTTCTATAAAAGATTTGGCTGAACATTCAAAAATAATTGTGGATGTCCGATGTGACATATGTGGAAAATTGAAAAAATTGAGATATGATCATTACATCCACAACGTAAAAAACTACAATATTTATACTTGTTCAAAAAAATGTGCTCATGTGTCAAATAAAAACAAATTAACTTGTTTGAAGAAATATGGTGATGAAAACTACAATAATAGAGACAAATTTAAAAAAACTTGTTTAGATAAATATGGCGTCGATCACAATTTTAAAATATCCAATGTGAAAAACAAAATAAATGATACTATGCTGGAAAGATATGGTACCATATATCCATTGCAAAATGAAATTTTAAAATCAAAATCAATAGAAACTTGTTTAAAAAACAACGGTGTATCTTGTATATTTAAAAAAAAAGAAATAAGAGATAAATTGAAAAAAAATATAGAGAGAGAAATGATTCTAAAATACCCAAATATAAACTTTATTGAAATCAAATCATCGACATATAAAATATATTGCGAAAAATGTGAAAAGGAATATGACATAAATAACTCTATTTTTCATAACAGAATCAAGATGAATACAGTTCTATGCACTATTTGTAATCCAATCGGTTCATCTTCTATAAGTGGTTATGAAATACAAATACAAGATTTCATAAGAGATAATTACAATTGCGAAACATTTTCAAATAATAAGATTCTAGATGGGAAAGAATTAGATATTTATCTTCCAGATTTAAAATTAGCTTTTGAATTTAATGGATTATATTGGCACAATGAGCTCAATAGACCAAATAACTATCATTTCGAAAAAACTGAACTAGCTGAAAACCAAGGAATCAAGCTTGTTCACATCTACGAGGACGACTGGATATATAAACAAGAAATTGTCAAGTTTAGAATATTAAATCTATTGAACAAGACCCCAAACAAGATTTATGCCAGGAAGTGTGAGATCAAAGAGGTCTCTGATAACAAACTTATTAGAGAATTTCTTGATAACAATCATTTACAAGGATTTGTTGGTTCTAAGATTAAAATGGGACTTTTTTATTCTGGAGAACTTGTTTCTCTAATGACTTTTGGGAGTCTGAGAAGAGCAATGGGTCAAAAAAGTGAACCTGGATCCTACGAGATGCTGAGATTCTGCAACAAGCTAAACACCAGCATTGTTGGAGGGGCTTCGAGACTGTTCAAATTTTTTGTTAAAAATTTCAAGCCAAAAGAAGTAACTAGTTATGCTGATCGCAGTTGGAGTCAAGGAGAACTATATAAAAATCTTGGTTTTGAACAGATTAAAAAAACCGAGCCAAATTATTATTATATTGTTGATGGTGTGAGGAGACACAGGTTTGGTTTCAGAAAAGATCAGCTCGTTAAAGAAGGATTTGATCCTTTAAAGACTGAACATGAAATAATGTTTGAGAGAAAAATTTATAGAATTTATGATTCTGGGAATTTAAAGTTTATTTGGAACAAACTTTATTAACAAATAAATATAAAAGAAGAAAAAAATTATATTATGAATGAAGTGGATAGACAATATAAAGAGCTAATTAAAAAGATACTTGATGAAGGCGTTGAGAAGAAAGACCGCACTGGGGTTGGAACAAAATCAATATTCGGACACATCATGCGTTTTAAAATGAGCGATGGGTTTCCTCTTTTAACTCTTCGAAAGATACATGTGAAGTCAGTTATACATGAAATGCTTTGGTTTCTAGGAGCTTTCGAAGATGAATATAGAGAATTTGGCAATACAAATATTAGATATCTTTTAGATAATTCGGTTACTTTTTGGTCAGAATGGCCTTACCACCACTATTTAAAACTTCGTGAATATAGACCAGAACTACCAGAGTTTACTATGAAGCAGTTCGAAGAAAAAATAAAAATAGATGATAAATTTGCCAGAGAATTTGGCTCGATTGGTAAGGGATATGGTCATCAGTGGTTAAAATTTGGTAGTGTTATAGAAGAAAAAATAGTCGATAGAGAAGTTCCAGCGCCAAAAACGCTAGATGACATTGAGGACACCATTAAACAAAACATGATGAGAAAAGAAATAAAATATTATCCAGGTTTCAATCAAATAGATGGTCTGTTGGAAGAATTGAAAAAAGATCCTGACTCTAGAAGACTTATTCTAATGGCTTGGAAACCAGACGAGATATCGGAAGCTTTACTTCCGCCTTGTCACTATGGCTTTCAGTTATATACATATAGAATGCCGGCAAACGAAAGAATAAAAGAATATTTGAAATGGACAAAAGAAAACAACGCCGAAGCAGTGCCTATGGATCAATGTGATTTTCCTAAAAGAAAGATTTCTATGATGTTACAAATTCGAAGCAATGATATCTTTTTAGGTAATCCATATAATATAGCAGAATATTCTTTGTTGCTCCATATGATAGCACAAGTTTCAAATATGATACCAAATGAGTTGATAGTCAATATAGGAGATGCTCATTTATATAATAACTCCATAGATGCGGCAAAAACATTATTGGAAAGAGAAAGTTTCGAACTTCCACAAATAAGACTGAAAAGTGGAATAAAAAACATTTATGATTTTAGATATGATGATATAGAAATAATAAATTATAAATCTCATTCTAACATAAAAGTTGATGTCGCTGTTTAAATATAAAAATGAAATTTGAATTATGGAAGAAATAGTTGTTAAAAAGAAACTATCTCATAATATTGAGAGAACAGGATTGAGAGACTTCAATTGTAATTATTTATATAAATTCTCAACAAATCAATGGTTAGAAAACGTAGATAGTTATGAATATTTCGGTATTTTACATAACGAAACTAAACAGAAAATAATTGACTCGCTTGTTGAAGATTTTAGAATATCATTGAATAATGTAATTTTTGGAGACCCTGCTGGAAAACAACATATATAACAATAAAAAAATAATGATCCAAATATCAAATATTTTCATTAAATTTGCTAATTGAAATTATTTCTATTATATATAGAAATAAAAAAAATCAAGTGTTAAAAAATTTTAAAATATTTGAAATGGATAATTTTAATGAACCTTTTGATGATGATCCCTGGAAAGAGGATTCAATAGAAAAAATTGAAGTTGAAAAAAATAAATTACAAAAATTAATAGATTATTTTTTTGCAACTTGTAATTTATGCGATGAGATGGATATTTACGAATTTCCAGAGGGAGATAAGAGAATGCGAGAGATGAAAATATGGGTAAAGGATAATTTTGGGAGAAAGCTCAAAAAATGAATTGGAAAGCTCAAAAATTATTAAATGGAGATAGTTTCATCACAAGTGAGCGAGGGAATTCCATGCTCCCCATATTAAAATCTGGTCAAGATCATAAACTTTCTCCAGTTTTAATAGAAGATGTTGAAGTTGGGGATATAGTCTTTTGCAAAGTTAAAGGGCAATTTTTTACACATTTAGTTAAAGCGAAAGATAAATATAAAGGATGCCTTATTGGAAATAATAGGGGCGGTATAAATGGTTGGACCAAACAAATTTATGGAAAAGTTGTAGAAATTCTTTAATCTTTTTTAAAAACTCCTTCTTCGCCCCAAGGATCATTGATCGGGTCAAAATCAAATGTATATTTTCTGTCATCTTCTTTTAGAATGTATATTGGATATTTTTTATTTAAATAAAATGCACATCAAAAGCGCTTCACAATTATTACCATGATGTAGAGTTCCTTCCATGCCATCAAATTTAACTGAATAGTATAATTCCCGTCCTGAATAAATATGTTCTATGTTACCTAAATAAAAATCCTTTGGTCGAAATGAAAAGAAAAAATCTATAGTTTCTTTTCCAACTAGAATAACTCTATCACCAACTTCAAATTTTCTTTTTTAGATTTTCTTTTATCTCTTCCCACCCCCAATTTTCTTCACCCCAAGGATCATCTTCTGGATTAATTTTTCTTTTTTTTCTTTTTTCGCCCTTAGCGATAGAAATAAAATCACCATAAGATAAAGCATTATCTAAACGAGTATTCACCCATCCACACCTAGAGAAAGCCTCAATATTATCCACACCCCAAACATATCCTCCGTAATTAAATGTATTTGTATCACTCATTATGACATCGTAATTATAAACTTCATATCCCAATTCTTTTAAAATCGTGGCTATTTCTTTCATCTCTTCAACATTTTTAAATCTTATTCCATTTTCTTTAAAATCATTTAGTTTCTTATTCTCTTTTATCTCTTCCCATTCCCAATTTTCTTCACCCCAAGGATCATCTTCTAAATTCAATATTCTTTTTCCTTTTTTTAAATCAGATATATGGATTAGTTCTGGAACAGTTCCACCAAAATCCCATTTATCAATTCCATTTAGGTAACGATTGTAAGTGTCTTCTTCAGAATGATATATTATTCCTTTTAAAACATAAATATAATAATTTTTATTGTCAAATGAAAAAAATCTAGCTCTGTTCCCATCTGACCATCTGTAATTCATTTCTTCTAAATAATCCATGAGATAATTATATTCTTGTTCGTCACTCACGAAAAATATAAAATTATCTTCTTTATTTAAAAAACTGAGATCTTTGTATTCAGCGTTTTCTTCAATGTACTCCCACCCCCAGTCTTCTTCATTCCAAGGATCTTCTTCTATGTTTCGTTTTTTTCTTATAGATTTTTTACTTTGATAAACAGTAACTGGTTCAGTTATATGTAAACTTCCTTCCAATCCATTATCTAATTTTGCATACAATTCGCCACCAGATTTTAATATAAGATCTTTGACAAATCCCATTACTTTCATATAGTGACCACTTACACATAAAGTGCATTCAATATGGCGTCCACGCAATTCATTTTTAAAAAATGCTTCATATTTATCGATATTATCTTTAAAATAATTTTTGAAATAGTCGTATAAGACATATTCTTTCTTGTCATCAATGTCAATAGTTTCCTTTATAGCTTTCCATCCCCAATCTTCTTCATCCCAAGGATCATCTTCTAAATTCATTTTTTTGATCAATTTTGTTTTTTTAATACTCGACATGTCAATTAAATCTGGAAAATTTCCGTGTTGCCATTTCTCCTTGTTATTTAAAAATTGTCCATAAGTATTTTCACTTGAATGATATACAGTTCCGCTCAAAATATAAATAATATTGTTATATCCATCGTATTTAGATCCTATTACTTCATA